>Ga0307517_10001822_pt1 | contig 34985 bp, 30 predicted proteins | sample 23_EM_MG_FD_194515 | JGI IMG/M metagenome (GOLD analysis project Ga0307517, IMG submission 194515) | Populus trichocarpa ectomycorrhiza microbial communities from riparian zone in the Pacific Northwest, United States - 23_EM | ecosystem: Host-associated > Plants > Roots > Unclassified | place... | reverse complement strand
CGCCGGCTTCCTCGAAAATCTCGCGCGCGACCGCTTCCTCGATCGATTCGCCCGGTTCCATGAACCCGGCGAGCGCCGAATAGCGCCCCGCCGGCCATTGCGGCCCGCGACCGACCAGCGCGCGGCCCGAATGTTCGGCGATCATGATCACCACCGGGTCGGTGCGCGGGAAATGCTCGGCACCGCACTTGGGGCAATTGCGCCCCCAGCCGGCGCGGAACATCACCGTCTGCGTCCCGCAATTGGGGCAGAATTGATGCCGGCTGTGCCAGTCGAGCACGCTCCGCGCGGCGGCATAGGTCTCGGCTTCCTCGGGGCGCATCTGGTCGAGCGCGCGGAACAGGCTCGGCGAGCGCCCGGCCGGCGCGCGCATGCCCGGAACATAAGCGGCGAAATGCGGCTTGCCGTGGATCAGCCCGAGCAGCACCAGCTCGGCATCGTCGGGCGCATCGGCCAGGCTGGTCCAGCCGAGCGTGCCGTCGTCGGCCACCTCGGGCTCGAAATTGTCGAGCTTGAGCAGCCGCGCGCGCCAGTCGCCGATCGCCGCCGCCAGCTTTTCGGAATCGTGGCGCAGCGGATCGGCCCGGTCGAGCGGGCTGCCAGTGAAGCCGGGACGGATCACTTGGTCTTGAAACGCTGCAGGTCGGTGACCAGCGCCTTCACCGTTTCCTCGCGGACCGGCCATTTGTCGGCGGGGAAGTAATTGACCATGATCGTGCCGCGCAGCTTCTTGGCCGGGTTGACCCAGGCGGCGGTGCCGGCGGCGCCGCCCCAGCCATAAGTGCCCGCGCCCATCGAATTCTCCTTGTCCTCCAGCACCACCGATCCACCGGCGCCGAACCCCATCTTGGGACCCGCGGTGCCGCCGGTGGCACCCGCCACGCCGCCGAACTCGACGCCCGCGGGCAGCAGGTTGGACATGGCGAGCCTGGCGGTCTCGGGCTTCATGATCCGCACGCCGTCGAGCTCGCCATAGTTCTGCAGCATGTGGAGGAACCGGTCATAGTCGCGCGCCGACATCACCAGTCCGGCGCCGCCATAGGGAAAGCTCGGCGGGGTGAGGTAGACCGAGGTCGCGGCCGGATCGAACGCGAACATTTTATCGCCGGGCAGGAAAACGTAATTGGTCGACAGCCGCCCGACCTCGCTCGCCGGCACGGACCAATAGCTCGACTTCATCTTGAGCGGATCGAAGATGCGTGCCTGGACGAAGGCGTCGAACCGCATCCCGCTCGCTTTCTCGATCACCGCGCCCATCACGTCGAGCCCGATCGAATAGCTCCATTTGGTCCCCGGATCGGCGATCAGCGGTGCGGTCGCGACCTTGTTGGCGAATTCCTGCAGCGTCGCGGGGCGCGTTTTGCGCTGGTTGGCCTCGTCCGCGGCGTTGATCTGGCCGGGAGTGAGGCCCTTGTCGATGTACAGCTGGAGCAACGGTCCCTTGGTGACGATGGTGTAGCCCAGCCCGGCGGTATGCGTCAGCAGGTTGCGGATCGTGATCGGGCGCGTCGCCGGACGGCTGTCGACGGTATTCTCGTTGAGCTGGACGCGCATCGTCTTGAACGCGGGCAGGAAGTCGCTGACCGGCTCGTCGAGCTTCATCTTGCCCTCGTCGATCAGGATCATCGCCGCCATCGCGGTAATCGGCTTGGTCATCGAATAGACCCGCCACAGGCTGTCGGGACCGGCCGGCGCGGCATTGGCGTCGGTCGCGATCTTGCCCGCCGAGACGAAGACGGTCGGCAGGTCGCCGCCGCCGAACGCGCCGGCGATCCCCGGTATCTTGTTTTGGGTGACATAGGAATCATACAGCGCCTGCGTCGCCGGCAAGGCGCTGGCGGCAGCGGCTGCGACGGGCATCGGCTGTGGCTGCAGCGCGCTCTGTTGCGCGAGTGCACTGCCGCCGAGCAAAGCGATCAGCGTCGTGGCGGTAATCAGGGGAAGGCGACGCATCATCAAGGCTCTCCTGTCGCGCTGGCCGCCTTGGCGAAGACGGTCGGCAAACCCGCTTCCCCCAGCGACTCGATCGGCCACCATAAGGCACCGTGGGGCGCTGCATGCCGATCGATCGCCGCGGTCGCAAGTACGAGTTGCAATCTGAAATGGGTAAAGACGTGCTCGACCGTGGCGGGCAGCAGCCGCCAGTCGGCCGGCGCCGGGGCATCGGCGAAGCCGGGCGGCGCGGCGCTCCACGGCCCGGTCGGCAACGCGCGCATGCCGCCGAGCAATCCCTTGGGCGGACGCCGCACGAGCAGCACGTCGCCGCCGTTGCGCGCCCAGAAGATCGTGCCGTGCCGCGTCGGCCTGGCGGCCTTGGCCGGCTTGACCGGATAACGCTCCTGATCCCCCGCCACATAGGCCGCGCATTGCTCGCGCAGCGGACAGAGCAGGCATTTGGGCGCGCGCGGAGTACAGATCGTGGCACCCAGATCCATCATCGCCTGCGCGAAATCGCCCGCGCGGACCGCCGGCGTCAGCGTCGCCGCGGCGGGACGGATGGCCGCCTTGTCCTCCAGCCGGAACAGCCGCGCGATGACGCGCTCGACATTGGCGTCGACCACGGTGGCGGGTTCGTCGAACGCGATCGCGGCGATCGCGGCGGCGGTATAGTCGCCGATCCCCGGCAACGCGCGCAACGCGCTCTCGGTGCGGGGAAAGACGCCATTATGCTCGGCGACGACGGCGCGCGCGCAGGCGACCAGATTGCGGGCCCGGGCGTAATAGCCCAGCCCCGCCCATGCCGCCATGACGTCAGCTTCTTGCGCCTGGGCAAGGCTGGCGAAATCGGGCCAGCGTGCGACCCAGGCGGCGAAGCGCGGGCCGACCGTCGCGACCGTCGTCTGTTGCAGCATCACTTCGGACAGCCAGACGCGATACGGATCGGCACGCTCGCCCGGTCCGGCACGCCACGGCAGGGTGCGGCGATGGCTATCGTACCAGTGCAACAGCGCCTGGGGCACGAACCCCGACAAAGATGGTGCGGAAGGAAGCTTGGCGGCCACCCCGCGGCTATGGCATGGATGGCCGAATGAGCAAGCGCGCCACTCCCAAAGGCCCCGCCAAACCCACGCCGGCCAAAGACTCCGGGCGTCCGCGCGGCGGACCGGCGCGCGCGGTCGGCGACTTGCTGCCCCAGGTCGGCGGCGCGGCCTTCCGCCGGTTCGGCTTCGTCCAGTCGGGAATCGTCACGCGCTGGGCGGAAATCGTCGGCCCCAAATATGCCGGCGTGTCGTCGCCCGAATCGATCCGCTTCCCGCCGGGCAAGAAAGCCGACGGCGTGCTCACGGTCACGGTCAAGGGCGCGCATGCGTCGATGATGCAGCATATCGCGCCCGAGATCGTCGAACGGGTCAACCGCTTCTTCGGTTACGCCGCGGTCGCGCGGCTGACGCTCAAACAGGGCCGCGTCGCCGAACGCACGCCGCGCACCGCGCCGCCCAGCCTGCGCCCGGTCGCCATCCCGCCTGCCGAACTCGGCCCGGGGCTGCGCGCGATCGCCGATCCCGAATTGCAGGCAGTGCTCGCCGCCCTCGCCGCCGGCGTCGCGAGCAATCGCGGCATCCCCGTCCTTGGGCCCGTCAAAGTGCCCGTCATCGGAAAGACCGAGAAATGATCCGTTCGTTGATGGTGCTGGCGCTGATCGCCGGGCTGCCGCTGGCCGCCGATGCCGCGACCAAGACACCGGTCAAGAAATCCGCGGCGACCAAGCGCGCGCCGGCCCGCGCCCCGGCCAAGGTCAATTGGCTCACCGTCGTCGCCGCGACTCCCGACGGCGGGATGCGACTGGGCAATCCCAATGCGGCGGTGAAGCTGGTCGAATATGGCTCGCGCACCTGCCCGCATTGCGCGCTGTTCGACAAGGAAGGCGTTCCGGCGCTGAAGGCCGGCCCGATCGCCGCGGGCAAGCTCAGCTACGAATTCCGCGACTTTCCGGTCCATGGCGCGCTCGATCTCGGGCCGATCCTGCTCGGCCGCTGCGTCTCGCCGGGACAATTCTTCCCCTTGCTCGATGCGATGTTCGCCGGCCAGCAGGCGCTGCTCGCCAAGGCCGAGGCGACCGAAACCAAGCTCAAGGCGATGACCAACCCGAGCCCCAACCAGATCGCGACCATTGTCGCGAATGATCTCGGCTATGTCGCGCTGGCCACACGGCGCGGTATGGCGCCCGCGCGCGCCAAGGCGTGCCTGGCCGATCGCGTCGCGCTCAACCGCATCGTCGCGATGACCGACACCGCCGAGAAACAATATGGCGTCAGCGGCACGCCGACCTTCATCATCAATGGCACCAAGGCGGACAATGTCTATGACTGGGCCGCGCTCCAGCCGCTGCTCGCCGCCGCCGGCGCCTGAATTTTCCCAAGGGAGTAGTACATGAAGATCTTGCCCCTGTTCGCCGCTCTGCCGCTCCTGGCGCTCGCCGCCTGCGGTGGGTCGGGTAGCGACGCCAACAGCTCGACGCCGGCGCCGCCGGTCGCCGCCAAGCCCGCGCCTGCCGGCACCGCCTGGGTCGACACGGTCAGCAAGACGCCCGAGGGCGGCATGCGGATGGGCAATCCCGACGCGCCGATCAAGATCATCGAATATGGCTCGCGCGCCTGCCCCTATTGCGGCAAGTTCGACGCCGAGGGTTTCCCGGCGCTCAAGGCGAAGTACATTTCGGCCGGCAAGGTCAGCTACGAATTCCGCGAATATCCGGTCCATGGTCCGCTCGACCTCGGCCCGATCCTGCTCGGGCAATGTTCGGGTGATACCGCGACCTTCTTCCCGATCCTCGATCAGATGTTCGCCAACCAGCAGACCTTGCTGACCAACGAGCAGGCGGTGTCGGCCAAGGTCCAGGCGGCGCAAGGTGCTACCCCCAACCAGGTCGCGACCATGTATGCCGAAGGGCTGGGCTATCTCGACTTCATGAAGCAGCGCGGGCTGCCCGAGGACAAGGCGCGCGCCTGCCTCAACGACAAGGCCGGGGTCGACAAGATCGTCGAGCGCACCAAATTCGCCAACGACAAGTTCCAGATCAGCGGCACGCCGACCTTCATCCTCAACGGCCAGAAGCTCGACGATGTCGGCGACTGGGCGACGCTCGAACCCGTGCTCAAGGCGCGGGGCGCCTGACGGTTGACCGCGCCGGGGGGCCATTGAGCGAATGCAGATAAAACGGCTGAGACTGTCGGGGTTCAAAAGCTTCGTCGACGCGGCCGATCTCCGCATCGAACCGGGGCTGACCGGCGTGGTCGGCCCCAATGGCTGCGGCAAGTCCAATCTGCTCGAGGCGCTGCGCTGGACGATGGGCGAGAACAGCCCGAAGTCGATGCGCGGCGCCGGCATGGACGACGTCATCTTCGCCGGCACCGACAAGCGTACCGCGCGCGACTTCGCCGAAGTGTCGATCCTGGCCGAGATCGACGGCGCCGAGACCGAAGTGGTGCGCCGGATCGAGCGCGGCGCGGGATCGGCCTATCGCATCGACGGGCGCGATGTCCGCGCCAAGGACGTGGCGCTGCTGTTCGCCGATGCCGCGACCGGCGCGCATTCGCCGGCTTTGGTCAGCCAGGGACGGATCAGCGCGGTGATCTCGGCGCGGCCGACCGAACGCCGTGCGATGCTCGAGGAAGCGGCGGGAATCGCCGGCCTCCACGTCCGCCGCAAGGATGCCGAGCAAAAGCTGCGCGCGACCGAAGCCAATCTGCTGCGGCTCGACGAGATCATGGCCGACCAGGAAGCGCGCGCCTCGGCGCTGCGGCGTCAGGCGCGCCAGGCCGAACGCTATCGCTTGCTCTCCGACCAGATCCGCGTCGCCGAAGGGCGGATGATCTTCGCGCGTTGGCGTGACGCGGCGACGGCGGCGGATGCCGCCAAGGCCGAAGCCGCGCAATGCGAGGAGAAAGTGGCCGCCGCCGCCGAAGCGCAGCGCGCGGCGACCGCGCACCAGCATGCGGCGACCGAAGCGCTGGGCGATGCGAGGGCGGCAGCGACCGCAGCGCGCGAAGCAGCGAGCGAGGCGGCGCATGTGCTCGCCGGGCTGCGCGCCGACCATGGCGCGGCCGAACGGCGGATCGTCGAGCTGGCGGGCCAGCGCAGCCGGATCGGTGAGGACCGTGAGCGCGAGGGCGCGCTGGCGGTTGATGCCGCCGAGGCGCTGGCGCGGCTCGATGCCGAAGCCAAGATGCTGGCGAAGCGCGCCGACGAGGCGGCCGCGCGACTCCCGGCGCTCGACGCGACTCTGACCGAGGCAGAGCGCGCCGCGCGCGATGCCGATGTCGCGCTGGCGCAGGCGATGAGCCGGCAGGCCGCCGAACTCGCCGATGCCCGCGTCGCCGATGCGGCGGCGGCGGCGGCCAAAGCGCGCTACGACCGCGCGCTACGCGACCAGACCAGCCTGGCCGCCGAATTGAAAGCGCTGGGCGATGCCGCGCCGCTGCGTGAGGAACGCGACCGCGCGATCAAGGCGCGCGCCGACGCGCTCGATTCGACCGAAACCGCGCGTGGTGCGCGTGCCCGCGCCGATGCCGACGAACGCGCCGCGCAGGAAGCACGCGATGCCGCCGAACAGGCGCGCGCGGCGGCACGCGCCGAACTCGCCGCGATCGAGAGCGAAGTGCTCGCGCTCGAAAAGACGACCCGCCCGTCGGGACGCGACCGCCTGCTCGACCATGTCCGCGCCGCGCCGGGGTACGAACGCGCGCTCGCGGCGGCGCTGGGCGACGATCTCGAAACCGGACTCGACGCCGCGGCCGATCGCTATTGGGCAGGTGCCGAGCCGCAACCGGGCGATCCGGCGGCGGGCGCGCTGACCCGGCTCGCCGATCATGTCGAGGCGCCCGCGGCGCTCGCGCGACGACTGGCGCAGATCCTGGTTGCCGAACGCGACGACGGCCATCCCCTCGCGGTCGGGCAGCGGCTGGTGACGCTCGGGGGCATTTTGCGGCGCTGGGATGGCTATGTCGCCAAATCGGGCGGTGCCGCTGCCGCCGAACGCCTCGAGCGGATCAACCGTTTGGCGGCGCTCAACAAAGCGCGCCCCAAGGCGCAAGGCGCGGTCGAAAAGGCCAATGGCCAGCTCGACGAGGCCGAGCGCCGCATCGCTTCCGCGCGCGCCGATGCCCAGGCCGCGCGCGCGTCGCTCGAGCGGGCGGAGAATGCCGCGCGCGAGGCTACCCGCGCCGAGGATCGCGCCACCGCGCAGATCGAACGGATCGAGGCGCAGCGTGCCGATCTCGACACGCGCGGGCGCCGGGTGGCCGCCGAAGTCGGGGAGGCGGAGGCCGAACTGGCGCGCGCCGAGGCCGCGCGTACGGCTCTGCCCGACGGTGCCGACACGCGCGCCGCGGTGGCGCGGCTGCAGGCCGAGGCAGAGGCACGCCGCGCCAATGCCTCCAACGCGCGCGCCGATCGCGCCCAGCTCGATCGCGCGATCGCCGCCGATCGCGAACGGCTGGCGGCGGCCGAGGCCGAGCAAAAGGGCTGGAAAGCGCGCGCCGGCGAAGCTGCCAAGCGCATCGCCGACATGGACAAGCGCGAGGCGCAACTGGCGGCCGAGGCCGAAGCGGCCGAAGCGCGCCCGGCCGAACTCGCCACGCAGATCGCCGCGCACGAGGCGAGCCATGCCGAGCTGCGCACCGCTGCCGAAACCGCGGCGGTCACCGAGCGTACCGCCGAAGCGCGCGTGCGCGATACCGATGAGGCCGGCCGCATCGCGGCCGAAGCGCTGTCGTTGGCGCGCGAAGCCCGCGCCGGGGCAGCCGCGCGCGCGGAAAACCAGGATCTGCGCCGGATCGAGATGGCGCGGCTGTCGGGCGAACGCTTCGCTTGCCCGCCGCCACTGCTCGGCGAACGCGCCGGCTTCGAGCTCGACGACGTCGGCGATCCGCAGGACGAATCGGTCCTGCACGACAAATTGCTGATCGATCGCGAGCGGCTCGGGCCAGTCAATCTGGTCGCCGAAACCGAACTCGCCGAGCTCGATTCGCAGCGCACCGACGCGGCGGCCGAGCGCGAGGAACTGGGCCAGGCGGTCAACCAGCTGCGCGGCTCGATCGGCACGCTCAACCGCGAAGGGCGGCAGCGCCTGCTCGCCGCGTTCGAGGCGGTCAACGGCCATTTCCAGCGGCTGTTCACGACCTTGTTCAACGGTGGCGCAGCGCGGCTCGAACTGGTCGATTCGGACGATCCGCTCGAGGCCGGGCTCGAGATCATGGCGCAGCCCCCGGGCAAGAAACTGCAATCGCTGACCTTGTTGTCGGGCGGCGAACAGGCGCTGACCGCGGTCGCGTTGATCTTCGGCCTGTTCCTGACCAACCCCGCGCCGATCTGCGTGCTCGACGAGGTCGACGCGCCGCTCGACGACGCCAATATCGAACGTTTCTGCGACCTGCTCGACCGCATGACCGAGGAAACCGCGACGCGCTACCTAATCGTCACGCACAATGCGGTGACGATGAGCCGGATGCACCGCCTGTTCGGCGTGACGATGGTCGAACGCGGCGTCAGCCGGCTGGTGTCGGTCGATCTGGGCGGGGCGGAGAGTTTGCTGGCCGCAGAATAGGACGCCTTTTTATCCTCCCCCGCCAGGGGGAGGTGGCAGGCGCAGCCTGACGGAGGGGGAGGAAGCACGATGGTGAGTGGATCGCTATCCGCCCCCTCCGTCGCCTTCGGCGCCACCTCCCCCTGGCGGGGGAGGATTGAATGGCCGCCTGCTTAGGTTTCAACCCGCTCCGGTAACAACAACTTCCCGAACACCAGCTTGATCGCCACGAACACCGCCGCGGCGCCCAGGATCGCGCCGACATGGATTCCCCAGAAGCGTCCGGCCGGCATGATCTCGAGCCAGCCGCCGACCACGCCGACCAGATAATTGGCCAGCGCCAGGAACAGATAATAGATGCCGACCACCGTTCCCGAGATCGCCCGCGGCGCGGCGCGCGAATAGAGCGCCAGGCTGACCGGGAAGACGTTGGCGAACCCCAGGTTGTTGAGCGTGTTGACCGCGAGCGCGACCCATAACGCCGGCTTGACGCCGGTCGCCTCGTGACGGCTGGCGACGAACATCACCAGGACGAACGCGGTCGACGAGATCAGACAGCCGATGATCAGCTTGGTCATCTCGTCGGGCTCACGCCAGCGCGACGCATATAAACGCCAGAAAACGACCGTCCCTCCCAACGTGAAGAATCCGGTGATCGCATCGAACGAGACCAGGAACGACGTCGGCATGCGATGCCCGAACAGCATGAATTCGTAACTGCGGTCGGCCCAGACCAGATAGGCGTTGAACATCTGCTGGTTGCCGATCGCGCTGACCGCCAGCACCGGCACCATGAACAGCAGCAGCACCAGCACGACGATATCGCGCCGCGTCATCGTCGGGCGCGGCGCGCTCGTCGCGCGGCGTTCGGTCAGCGGATCGGGCGGCAGATGGCGCCGACCCGCCAGATAGATGACCAGCCCGATCACCATCCCGACGCCGGCTGCGCCGAACCCCCAATGCCAGCCCACTTCCTCGCCCAATGCGCCGCAGACCAACGGCGCGAAGAACGCACCGAGGCTGATGCCGATATAATAGATCTGGAACGCGTCGGTCGCACGACCATCGCCGGGGGCGTAGAGCGCGCCGACCTGGCTCGCGAGATTGCCCTTGAGGCAGCCGACGCCGAGCACGAGCAACAGCAAGGCAAGCAGGAACGACACGTCGAACGCCATCAGGAAATGGCCCGCCGCCATCAACAGCGCGCCGATCGTCACCGTCAGCGTCTTGCCCAGCCAGCGATCGGCCAGCAGCCCGCCCAGGATCGGCGTGACATAGACCAGCATCGTGTAGGTGCCGAAGATGTGCGAGGCGAGCGCCTGGGTGTTGGGCGGCGCGCCATAAATCCCGGCCAGCACGTTGCTGAACCAGCCGAACCCGACGATATGCTCGACATGCGGCGCCAGCAGCAGCGCCTTGACCATGTACAGCACCAGCAAGGTCTGCATGCCGTAATAGGAAAAGCGTTCGAACGCTTCGGTGAAGGCGATGACCGGCAGGCCGATCGGATGGCCCATGAACTCGCGGCGATGCGGCACGCCGACGGGCCGCGGCCCGGCATCCGGTTCTTCGATCGTCACGCACCCGCTCCCACCCGAAAGGATGAGGCTAGGGCGATGGTGCGATCGGAGCAATGGGGACGGTTGGATCTCCCGCCGCGGGCGGGCTGATATAGTTCACGCGAAGGCGCGAAGGCGCAAAGTGGGTTCGCGCAGAGGCGCGGAGGACGCAGAGAGAAAGATGAGCCTCGCATCGCAAGGCTCCCGATCCCCAGCCTCCAAGTTTGACCAAGCCTGCTCCAAGGGGAGAGTCCCCTCTGCGCTCTTTGCGCCTCTGCGCGAAACCAACCAGGCCTTTCTTAGCGCCTTCGCGCCTTCGCGCGAAAAAATCAGCGCCGCGGCCAGGCTCCCGGTTTCGATCGTCATCCCGACTGTCCCGCCATGATTTTCCGTCGTATCCCAGCTGGTCGGGTGGGGAGATGGATGAGTGATACGACAGGTATTGCGCCTCGCTTTTGCCGTGACCGCGGCAATGCTGCTCTCGAGTTGCTGGTGGGTCGGGCCGCCGCTGTACATCGGCGATCCGGCCGATGCCGGACCGGTCAAGCCGGGGCTGTACAAGGCGGAAACGATCGACGCACCCGATCAACCGGGTGGGCAAAGCAAGACAGAAACCTTTACCTTGCGGGTCGCCTGGCTTCGTGACGGATCGATGCGCTGGACGCCGGTCGGCCCGCGCGCGAAGGATCGAATGAATTTCATCGCTGCCCGCCTCGCCGTCCCCGGGCGCGATTTGTGGATCGTCCAGAACCGGTTGGGCAAGCAAAAGGACGCCAGGCTCTACGGCCTGATGGAGATGCGCGCCGACGGCTTGTGGGTGATGCCCGCGATCGATTGCGACACGACGGTCGATATCGTCCGCGCCGCTGGCGGCACGGTGTCGGGCGGGAGCGTGGTGAGCAACGTCGTTGATGCCGACGACGTCGCGCCGGAGATGGCGGCGACGCCGGCACCGTCGCCACCCCCTGCGGGCAAGCCGACCAACCAGAGCTGCGAATTTGCCGACCGGGCTTCGCTTGAGCGAGCGTTGCGGGCATATGTCGCGGGCAACCCAGCATTCTCGCTGCACATCCTGCTCAAAAGGATCGGTGATTGACCGCTTCGTCCGACACCAGTTTCTTCGGCCACCCGCGCGGGGTCGCCTATCTCGCCTTCACCGAATGCTGGGAGCGATTCAGCTATTACGGCATGACCTCGCTGCTGACGCTCTACATGGTGCAGCAATTGTTCCTGCCGGGGCATGCCGAGCACGTGCTGGGGCTCGCCGCGTTGCGCCAGCTGTTTGGATGGCACGGCGCGCTCAGCAACGTCGCTTTCGCGTCGCTGATCTACGGCTGGTATGGCGGGCTGGTCTATTTCACCCCGATCCTCGGCGGGCTGATCGCCGATCGCTGGCTGGGCGCGAAGACCACGGTGGTGATCGGCGCGCTGCTGATGTGCGCCGGGCATCTGGCGATGGCGTTCGACGCCTCGTTCCTGATCGCCTTGCTGCTGCTGATCCTCGGCTCGGGCTGCCTCAAGGGCAATATCTCGGCGCAGGTCGGCGAGCTCTATCCGGCCGAAGCGGAATCGCGGCGGACGCAGGGCTACACGATCTTTTCGGCAGGCATCAACGTCGGCGCCATCCTGGGACCCTTGGCTTGCGGGACGCTCGCCGCCGTCTACGGCTGGCACGCCGGCTTCGGCGCGGCGGCGGGGCTGATGCTGCTCGCGCTCGTCATCTACCTCGCCGGCCAGCGCCATCTGGCCGGCCGCAGCCCGCGCGCCGACCGCGTCGAGCTGCCGCCGATGACCGCGGCCGAGCGCAAACGGATGTGGCTGCTGATCCTGGTCGCCGCGATGACCCTGTTCCCCAATGTCGCTTATCCGATGATCTGGAGCATCGGCGTGCTGTGGGTCGACCAGCATGTCAGCCTGTCGACGCCATGGGGTGGTGTCCCGCCGTCGTGGTTCAACTCGATCGATCCCTTCGCCTCAGTCGTCGCGGTGCCGCCTTTGGTCGCGCTCTGGGCGTGGCAGGCGAAGCGCGGGCGCGAGCCGTCGGACGTCGTCAAGATCGCGATCGGATCGTTGCTCACCGGCCTCTCCGCCTTCGTCCTCGTCGCCGGCGCGCTGCTGGCCGGCCCCGACGGCAAGACCGGTGTGTGGTGGGCGTTGATCGGTTTCTTCGGGATGGGCGTCGCGTTCCTCTATTATTGGCCGGTGTTGCTGGCGCTGATCAGCCAGGCGGCGCCCAAGCAAGTGACCGGGACGTTGATGGGCGGTGTGTTCCTGTCGTTCTTTCTCGGCAGCGTGATCATGGGCTGGGTCGGCAGCTTCTACGACACGATGAGTCCGGCCGCTTTCTGGACGCTCGACGGGGCGATCGGAATGGTCGGTGGCGTGCTGATGCTGGCGATCGCGCGGCCGGTCGCGCGGGCGCTGGCACCCGTGCCGGAAGGGGATTCGGCGCCGCGCTGAGGCCAACGAATTCGCTTGGTACAAGACCGGAACAGGCGTAGCATTCGGCCATGCGCGGGTTTATCCCCTTGCTGGCCTTTACCATCGGCGCGACGGGCGTCCCGTTGCCGGCCTATGTCGGTGTTCCGCAGGATCCACAGGATCCGCCGGTGGTTCCAGCCAGCCCGACCACACCACCGCCGATCCCGATCGACCTGCTCACTTTCGGCACTACCGAAAACCGGATGACCGTGCCGGTATCGATCGGTACCAGCGGACCCTATCCGTTCATCATCGACACCGGATCGGAGCGGACGGTGGTCTCGCGCGAACTCGCGGGCGTGCTCAAGCTGGTCAGCGGGCGGCGCGTCCGGGTGACGACGATGGCCGGGCAGAGCGAGCTCGGCACCTACAAATTGTCCGACATCCGCGTCAGCAAGATCTCGCCCGATGCGCTGGAGGCGCCAGCGGTCGATGCCGTCAATCTCGGCGCGCCGGGCATGCTCGGGATCGACGCGCTCAAGGGCCATTCGGTGTCGATCGACTTCGACAAGAATGTGATGGAGGTCCGGCCTTCGAAGAAACGCGGCCTGATGGGCAGCCCTGACGACATCGTCATCAAGGCCAAGAATCTCTACGGCCAGCTGATCGTCACCGACGCGCGCTATCGCGGCAAGCGCATCTCGGTGGTGATCGATACCGGATCGCCCGTCACCGTCGGCAACATGGCGTTGCTGAAGCGCGTGAAGACCGAAAAGTCCCTGGGCAACGTCTCCTTGCTCACGGTGACCGGCCAGTATCTCACCGCCGATTATCGCGTGATCGATTCGCTCGATATCGCCGGGGTTGGCTTCCACCAATTGCCGATCGCCTTCGCCGATGCGGTGCCGTTCAAGCGGTTCGGCCTCAGCGATACGCCGGCACTGATGCTCGGCATGGATTCATTGCGGCTGTTCCGCCGCGTCCAGATCGACTTCGCCAATCGCGAGATCCGCCTGACCCTGCCGCGCAACGTGATGGCCGCCTCGTCGCGGATGAGGCCCTGACGTCCGGCGGTTGCGTGCCGCCAAGTTTCGCGCTCTAGTCACCCCAGTCATTGCAACAATCGGGGGTCGGCATGCGCGCTTTGGGGTGGATCATCGCGGCGGGCCTCGTCGCGCAACCAATAGTCTCGGCGGCGGCCGCACCGGCGGCCGACCTCCGCCCCGACCAGCAGGCATTCTTCGGCCTCTACAAGGAATTGGTCGAGACCAACACGGTGGTCGACATCGGCAGCTGCACCCAGGCGGTGGCGCAGATCGCCACGCGGATGAAGGCGGCGGGCTATAGCGACAGCGAGCTGACGCCGTTTTCGGTGCCTGATCATCCCAAGGATGGCGGTCTGGTCGCGACCCTGAAGGGCAGCGACACCAAGGCCAAGCCGATGCTGCTGCTCGCGCATATCGACGTGGTCGCCGCCAAGCGCGAGGATTGGGTGCGCGATCCGTTCAAGCTGATCGAGGAGAACGGCTTCTATTATGGCCGCGGCACCGTCGACGACAAGGCGATGGCGGCGATCTGGGCCGATTCGATGATCCGGTTCAAGGCGAGCGGGTACAAGCCGAAGCGCACGATCAAGATGGCGCTGACCTGCGGCGAGGAAACCACTTACGCGTTCAACGGCGCCCAATGGCTGGCCCAGAACAAGCGCGATCTGATTGCCGCGGAATTCGCGCTCAACGAAGGCGGCGGCGGCCGCTACAACGTCAAGGGCGAGCGCGAGATGCTGGCGATCCAGGTCGGCGAGAAAGCGGCGCAGAACTTCACCTTCACCACCACCAATCCCGGCGGGCACAGTTCGCAACCGGTGCCCGACAATGCGATCTACCAGCTCGCCGACGCGCTCCAGGCGGTGCGGGCGTACGAATTCCCGGTGAAGTTCACCGACACGACGCGCGCCTTCTTCACCGCGGTGGCGGGCGCGCCGCAGACCCCGGCGCCGATGGCCGCCGCGATCAAGCGCCTGCTCGCCGACCCTAAAGACGCCGAGGCCGACAAGATCGTCTCGCTGGACAAGGCGATGCATTCCACGCTTCGCACGACCTGCGTCGCGACCCTGCTCAACGCCGGCCACGCCGAGAACGCGCTGCCGCAAAAAGCCACCGCGAACGTCAATTGCCGCATCTTCCCGGGCGAAAGCGTCGACGGCACGCTTGCCAAATTGAAGGAATTGGCCGGACCCAAGGTGACGGTGACCGCCAACCAGCCGGTCCGCCCGATCGGTATTCCGCCGACGCTCGATCCCAAGATCGTCGGGCCGATGAAGACGCTGGCCGACAAATATTTCCCCGGCGTGCCAATGCTGCCCAGCATGTCGACCGGCGCCACCGACGGCATCTTCTTCGAAGCGATCGGCATCCCGACCTATGGCGCGCCGGGCGTGTTCATCGAGTCCGACTTCAGTGGCATCCACGGATTGAACGAGCGCATCCGCGTCGAATCGCTCTATGTCGGCCGCGACTATCTGTACGATCTGGTGAAGGCGTATGCGGGGTGAGCTAATTCCTTCTCCCCTTGTGGGAGAAGGAGAGAGGCGCGAAGCGCCGGAAGGATGAGGGGGAGTCGGCGGGGACTGGATCAGAGGGCTATGGGCTCGCCAGCAGCCAAGTTATCGCTGGTTATCGCCACTCAAACGCAGCAACGCCGCGCCATGCGAAGGCACAGTCCGCGCGACCCGGCCCGTCGCCGTCCCGGCATCGGCGCGCGCCCAGCAATCGCGCACGCGCACCGTGCCACGCAGGCCAAGCTGGCTGAGGGCGATCGATAGTTCGCGCGGCTTCCCAGCGGTGTTGAACAGCGCGAGATAGGTGTCACCGTCGGGATGGCGCGCCGACCATGTACGCACGTCGTCGGCCAGGAAGTGCGGACAATTGTCGCTCGACTGCTGGTTGACGGCGATCACTTCGGGATTGGTCAGCAGATCGATTGTCGCCTGATCGAGGTGGCGCAGGTCGCCGCCCATGATCAGCGGCGAGCGTGCGATCGACCATAAGGTCATCAGCGCGCGTTGCTCGTCGGGCGTGAACTTGGTGTCGCGCTGCCCGAGCGCGAGGCGACCGAGTGGCAGCATGTCGGCGTCGGGCCAACAGCCGGGCGAGCGGTGCGGGTTCCAATTCTCGAGCCGCGTGAACTGCGCCTCCAGCATCAGCCATTCGTCCCAGAAATCGTCCGAGATACGCCACATCTGCGCATGTTTGCGGACATGATCGGCGCGGACCACTGGGGTTTCGCCAGGCGAGAGGCTGAGGATGATCGGCCGCCCGGTCGCGAGGATGGCGCGATGCGCTGCCTCGATCTCGGGCGCGTGGGCGTCATAGGGACGGCTCATATCGTCCATCTTGACGAAATCGACGCCCCAGGACGCATAGAGCCGGAACACGCTGTCATAATAAGCCTGCGCGCCCGGCCGGGTCATATCGACCCCGTACATATCGGGATTCCACGGGCAAATGCTGGCGGTATCGGCGATATCGCGCGCCGTGTAGCGCGTGCCGAGCACCGGCAAATTGCGCTCGACCGCCGGCCGCGGGATGCCGCGCATCAAGTGGATGCCGAATTTGAGCCCGAGCCGGTGGACTTGCGTCGCGATCGGCGCGAAGCCGCGTCCGTTCGCGCTCGACGGAAATCGATTGGGGGCAGGAAGCAGGCGGCCGTTGCCGTCCATCGTCGGCACTGGCTTGGCGGCATAAGCGTAGCTCGATGCGCCGGGTTCGTACCACTGAATGTCGATGGTGAAGATGTCATAGCCGGCCGGCTTCAGCCTGGCCGCCATGATTGTCGCGGTCTCGAGCGCCTGGGCTTCGTTGATCGTGGTGGCGAAGCTGTTCCAGCTATTCCACCCCATCGGCGGCGTGGGCGCGAGCGGGGAGCTCCGGCGGGCGCGGCCGGCCCGTGCGATGGCCGGTGCCGCGGCGGCCGCGCCGGTCCCCAGCAGCAGCGCGCGGCGGTCGATCGTCGGGCCGCCCATACTTGCATTCCCCTTTTCCCGATGCGCTTCGAGCGCGCTGGTGCAAGCGCTTGGATGCTGAGGTCCCGGGAGTCAATTTGAGCTCGCCCATCGGGCCGTGGATCGCTCCAGGAACGCTTAAACCGTCACCTGCTCACCCAGTTCGAGCACCTTGCCCGGCGGGATATGGAGGAAATCGGTCGGATCGCTGGCGTTGCGCTGCAGGAACATGAAGATGCGGTCCTGCCATAACGGCATGCCGACCTCGGCATCGGGCTTGAGCGTGTTGCGGCCGATGAAATAGCTCGCCTTCATCGGGTCGAGCGCGATCAGTCCGGCCTTGGCCGCGTCGGCCAGTGCGCGTGGAACGTCGGGCGTCTCCATGAAGCCATAACGCAGGATGACGACGCTGAAATTGTCGTCGATCCGTTTGACCTCGCAGCGTTCCTCGGCCGACACTTGCGGCCGGTCGGCGGTGCGGACGGAGGCGACCAGATTGACCTCGTGCAGCACCTTGTTGTGCTTGAGGTTGTGGAGCAACGCCCCCGGCGCGCTGTCGGGATTGCCGGTCAGGAAGATCGCGGTGCCCTCGACGCGCTCGGGCGCGCGCCGAGCCAGCGCCGCGGCAAGATCGGCGAGCGGCACGCTCTGGCGCTGTTCGAAGGTCTTGACGATCGCCTTGCCGCGCACCCAGGTGAAGATCACCAGCCCGATCAACGCGGCGATCACCAGCGGCACCCAGCCGCCTTCGATCACGCGCAGGATATTGGCGCCGAAAAAGATCAGGTCGAGCGTCAGGAACGGCAGGATCAGCGCCAGCGCCCAATGCCGCGGCCAATGCCAGCTGTGCCGCACCACGACATAAGCGAGCAGGGTAGTGATCACCATCGTGCCCGTCACCGCGATGCCATAGGCCGCGGCCATCGCCGACGAGGTGCGGAACTGGACCACCAGCACCAGCACGCCGACCAGCAGCAGCCAGTTGATCGACGGCAGATAGATCTGACCGGCATAATCGGCCGAGGTGTTGCGCACCCTGAGCCGCGGCAGAAAGCCGAGCTGGACCGCTTGCTGGGTCAGCGAATAGGCGCCGGTGATCACTGCCTGGCTGGCGATGATCGTCGCCAGCGTCGCCAGGATGACGAGCAATGGGCGGACCTGCTCGGGCGCCATCAGGAAGAACCAGTCGGCATTCTCGAACTTGCCGCCAGCCGCCTGCACCGCTTCGAGCTTGTTGAGCGTGTAGGCGCCCTGCCCGAGATAATTGAGGCAGAGCGCGGGAAAGGCGAGCAGGAACCAGCCGAGCCGGATCGGCTTCGCCCCGAAATGCCCCATGTCGGCGGTCAGCGCCTCGGCGCCGGTCACCGTCAGGAATACCGCGCCCAGCACGAACAGCCCGAGTACGCCGTGCGTCGCCAGGAAATCGGCGGCATAATAAGGGTTGAACGCCCACAGGATGCCGGGCTCGTCGGCGATATGATAGAGGCCGAGCCCGCCGATCACCAGGAACCACAAGACGCAGACCGGGCCGAACAGCCCCGATACGCGCGCGGTGCCGTGCGACTGGATCAGGAACAGCCCGATCAGGATCACGATGGTGACCGCCATGATGGTGTGCTCGCCGATCGCATCCGCACCGCCGGGGATCGTGCGCAGGCCCTCGACCGCCGACAGCACCGACAGCGACGGCGTGATGATCGCATCGCCGTAGAATAGCGATGCGCCCGCCGCGCCCAGCACCAAAGCGATGCGCGAGCGCCAGCCCAGCGCGCGCCGCGCCAGCGCCGCCAGCGCGAGCACGCCGCCCTCGCCCTGATTGTCGGCGCGCATCAGGAAGGTGACATATTTGATCGAGACGACCAGGATCAGCGACCATAAGGCCAGGCTGAGCACGCCCAATATCTCGTCGGCGGTCAGACCGTCCGCCGCGGCCTGGCCCAGCGCCTCGCGAAACGCGTAGAGCGGGCTGGTCCCGATATCGCCGAACACCACGCCGATCGCGCCGACGGTCAGCGCGGCAAGTGCCTTTTTCGACATCGTTTTTTGGGGTGAAATGGCTGCTGACATGGAGTCGGAAGGGCCTGCCGGGAAGGACGGCGCGCTTTACGCCTGTTGGCGCGCCGATCAAGTGGCATTTGTTGCACTGCCGCAAGCCATTGATCGCGCCCTGCTATTACGGCATGGATGGGGAATGGTTCCCTTTTCGTTCGCCGGTCACCAGTTTGCCGCGCTGCCCGACGGCGCGCTGTTCTGGCCCGCACGGCGCGCGCTGATCGTCGCCGATCTGCATTTCGAGAAGGCGAGCTGGTTCGCCAGCTTCGGCCAGATGCTGCCGCCCTACGACAGCGCGGCGACGCTGGCGGCGCTGGAAAGCGCGGTCGCGGCGACCGCTCCGGCCGAGATCTGGTGCCTCGGCGACAGCTTCCACGACTCGCGCGGCTGCGAGCGCTTGCCGCCGGCCGAACAGGATCGGCTGCGCGCGCTGACCGCGGCGCACCGCTTCATCTGGGTGATCGGCAACCACGATCATGCCATGGCCGATCCATGCGGCGGGGAAATCGTCGACGACGCCGAGATCGACGGGCTGGTGCTGCGGCACGAGGCCGATCCGGGCGATGGGCGGCCCGAACTGTCGGGGCATTTCCACCCCAAGTTGCGCGTCCGCGTGCGCGGCCGGCTGGTGTCGCGGCGCTGCTTCGTTGCGACCGGGACCAAGCTGGTGCTGCCCGCGTTCGGATCGCTCACCGGCGGGCTCGACGTCCATCACCCCGAGATCGTCCGCGCTGTCGGCCGGCGCGGCGAGGCATTGGTGCCGCTGGCCGATCGGCTGCTGCGCTTTCCGCTTGCTGCGTGAGATCTTAGCCCTCTCCCGCTTGCGGGAGAGGGTTGGGTGAGGGTCTTCTTTCTTCTTCCAAGCAGGTAGGGTCAAAAGAAGAAAGAAGACCCTCACCCTCCCGCCGATGCGCGGCGGGCCCCTCCCTCTCCCGCAAGCGGGAGAGGGGAACGTTTACTTCGCCAGCGCAGGAAACGCCGCCTTGAACGCCGCGACCTTGGGCTTGTCCCACGCCACGATGTACGGGTGGTTGGGATTCTTGTCGAAGAAATGCTGGTGATAGGCTTCGGCCGGATAGAAGCCGCCGGTCTCGATCCTGGTCACGATCGGCCGCGGATAGGCCTTCGCCTGGCGGAGCTGCGCGATATACGACGCCGCTACCGCGCGCTGTGCCGAATTCTGCGGGAAGATCGCCGAGCGATAGCTGGTGCCCTGGTCTGGCCCCTGGCGGTCGAGCGTGGTCGGGTCGTGCGCGACCGAGAAATAGATGCGCAGCAAGGTGCCGTAGCTCACCACGCGCGGATCGTAGCTGACGCGAATCGCCTCGGCATGGCCGGTCCCTTCGGTCGATACCTGGTCGTAGGTCGCGGTCGCGGCGGTGCCGCCGGCATAGCCCGCGGTGACGTTGGTCACGCCCTTCACCCGCTCGAACACCGCTTCCATGCCCCAGAAACAGCCCCCGGCGAGCACGGCGACATTGGGCTTGGCGGCGGGCAGCACATCGCGCGCTGGCGCGGGGATCGACACGGCGCGCTCGGCATGCGCGAAGGAACTGGTGAGAAGCGCGGCGCCGAGGGCAACGGCGGCGGCGAGCGGAAGAAGATATCTGGTCATGCGGGCGGCTCCATCGTTCCTGTCCAGGTACGGAGCACGCCGGGTCATGGTTTCAATTTGCTGCGAGAATCATCGCCACCGGCGCCTGCGGCGCGGTGTGGGCGCCTGCCGGGTGCAGCGTCATCACGCCCAACCCGCCTAACGCGAAGCCGCCGGCGAACCGCCAGAAAAACGAAGAAGTGAGAATGGCCTTCATGGCTCTTGTCCCTTGGTTGCGGGTGCGAAATCGGCGTTCGGGCGCTTCGCTTCAACCCTGATGATTGAAACGATAGGTTTCCGGGCCTGAACTTTCTCTGGCCCGTCCGTTCATCTGGGGTTTGGGTTTTCCCTACCGTCATCCCCGCGAAAGCGGGGACCCATCTCCGAAGCAAGCCGCGAATCGCGCCCGCTAGATTGTTGCCGGTCCGGGAGATGGGTCCCCGCTTTCGCGGGGATGACGGCGGAGTGTAACCCTAACGCAGCGCGGCGCACGCCGTCTGGATGCGCTCGCATGCCTCGCGCAGCAGCTCGTCCGAGGTCGCGTAGCTGATCCGCATCGCCGGCGAGAGGCCGAACGCCTCGCCCTGCACCGCCGCCACCTTGGCGTCGTCGAGCAGGTAGGTGACGAAATCCTCGTCGGTCGCGATCGTCCGGCCGTTCGGCGTGGACTTGCCGATCAGCGCGGAGAATTCGGGATAGACGTAGAAGGCGCCCTCGGGCCGCGGACAGGTGATGCCGGTCGCCTGGTTGAGCATCGACACGACGAGATCGCGGCGATGCTCGAACAATTTGGCATTGTCCTTGAGGAACGCCTGGTCGCCGGTCAGTGCCGCGACCGACGCTGCCTGCGCGATCGAACAGGGGTTGCTGGTCGATTGCGACTGCAGCTTGGACATCGCCTTGATCAGCCACGGCGCGCCGGCGGCAAAGCCGATCCGCCAGCCGGTCATCGCATAGGCCTTGGAACAGCCGTTGGCGGTCAGCGTGCGGTCGTAAAGCGACGGACAGACCTGCGCGATCGAGGTGAAGTTGAAATCGTCGAACACGATGTGCTCGTACATGTCGTCGGCGAAGATCCAGACGTGCGGATGACGCTCGAGCACCGCGCCCAGCGCCTTCAATTCGGTCTCGCTATAGGCCGCCCCGGTCGGGTTGGACGGCGAGTTGAGGATCACCCATTTGGTCTTGGGCGTAATCGCCGCCTCGAGCTGCTCGGGCTTGAGCTTGTAATTCTGCGCCGCGCCCGCGGCGGCAAACACCGGCGTGCCGCCGGCGAACAGCACGACATCGGGGTAGCTCACCCAATAAGGCGCGGGGATGACCACCTCGTCGCCCGGATCGATCGTCGAAACCATCGCGTTGAACAAGGTGTGCTTGCCGCCCGCGTTGATCGTGATCTGATTGATGTCGTAATTGAGCGCATTGTCGCGCTTGAACTTCAGCCGCACCGCTTCCTTGAGCTCGGGCGTGCCGTCGACATTGGTATATTTGGTCTTGCCGTCGCGGATCGCCTTGATCCCGGCTTCCTTGATGAACTCGGGCGTGTCGAAATCGGGTTCGCCCGCGCCCAGGCCAATCACGTCGACCCCGGCGCGCTTCAGTTCGAGGACGCGGCTGGTGATGGCCAGCGTCGGCGAGGGCTTGATGCGGGCGAGCGCGGCGGAAGGCTGCATGATGGGCTCCTGATGGTCGCAGGCGGCTATAGCGATGCGCCCGGCGCTCGCAACCGCAACAAAAGTTTTCGATATGACAAGCAACCCAATCCTCCCCCGCCAGGGGGAGGTGGCGCCGAAGGCGACGGAGGGGGAGGAAGCACGACGGCGATTGAGTGGCCGTCCGCCCCCTCCGACGCGCTACGCGCGCCACCTCCCCCTGGCGGGGGAGGATTGATCAGGCCGATACGACCTTAGCCGGGATCAGTCCGCGCAGCGCGTTCCCTAGAAAGAAGCCCTGATTGAGGTCCGCGCGGGTCAGTGGCGCCTCGACCGCGCGACCGCTCTCGATCAAGTCGGCGCGCAGCACGCCGGGGAGCAATCCGGCGCTGAGCGGTGGGGTCAGCAGCGCGCCGTCGCGTTCGACGAACACATTGGTGAAGCTGCCTTCGGTGACATGGCCGTCGACCTCGAAAACCGTCTCGAATCCCTGACGCGCCTCATCGTAGAAAGCGCGGTCGCTGGTCTTGTGGCGCAGGCGAAAATCGTCGGGCGCGACCGGCAGCGGGGCGATCGTCACGGCCACGGGCGCCTCGGGCATCGCCGGCATCGCCGCGACCTCGATCGCGACCGCGCCCGATGCGGCCAGCACCAAGCGGACGCGCTTCGCCTCGCGCAGCCGGAACGTCGCGGCCTGGAGCTCGTTGCGCGTGGCGTGGCGATCGAACGCGAAGCCGAACGCCAGCGCGCTCGCCTTCATCCGCGCGAGATGGCGTTCGAGCAAGGCGATCCCCTCGATCGGATCGAACGCCATCGTCTCGATCAGGTCGAAGCGGCGCGCGCCGGCGCCGACGAAGGCGGTCTTGGCCTGCGCTTCGTCCCATTCGTCGCCCATCCGCGAATCGGCGACGATGCCGCCGCCCGCGCCCAGCAGCGCATGGTCCGCGCCATTCTCGATCACCAAGGTTCGTATCGCCACATTGAACATCGCCCCCTCGGTCGCGTCGAGCCGACCGATCGCACCGGTATAGGGCCCTCGCGCGGCGCTGCCCATCTCGATCCCGGCCAGCGCCGCGATCGCGCGAATCTTGGGCGCGCCGGTAATCGATCCGCACGGGAACAAGGCCGCCAGCACGTCGATCGCATCCTGATCCGGCGCCAGCGTCGCGGTGACGGTCGAGGTCATCGTGTGGATCGTCGGATAGGTTTCGACCGCGAACAATTCGGGCACCGCGACGCTCGCCGGCTCGGCGACGCGCGACAGATCGTTCCTGAGCAGATCGACGATCATCAGATTCTCGGCGCGCTGCTTGGCGTCGCCGCGCAGTTCCGCCGCCAGCGCGCGGTCCTCTTCCGGGGTCGCGCCGCGCCGCGCGGTGCCCTTCATCGGCCGGGTGGTCAGCCGGCCGCCGTCGAGCGCGAAGAACAATTCGGGCGACAGCGACAGCAGCCAGTCGTGCCCGGTCCAGACGACCGCGCCATAACCGGCGCGCGCGCTGACTCGCAGCCGCGCATAAGCGGCCAGCGGATCGCCGATCATGGGCACGCGCGCGCGAAAGCTCAGATTGGCCTGATAGAGATCGCCCGCCTCGATCAGCGCATGGACCTGGTCGAACCGTGCCGCATAGCTGTCGCGATCGACATCGGGCACCGGCGTCCCGAGCCAGGCGGCGGCGGGATCGGGCAGCCAGGAGGCGACATCCTCCGCGGCGATCTCGTCGAATCGCTCGAACAGGCCGAACCACAATAACGGCGTCCGCGCCTGGGCCAGCTCGCCCAACACCGGCTCGAACGCGGTCGCCGCTTCATAGGCCAGGAACCCGGCGGCGTGGAGCCCGCGATGGCGCGCCGCGCGCAGCCGTTCGAGCGCGGGCTTCACCGCGGCGACATCGCGCGCCTCGACGATCTCGACCGGCGATCGATAGAGCCGTGCGGGGGCGGCCCCGGTCGCGCGGGCGTCGTCGAGCAGAACGAAAGGGCGGTCGCGGCGGATCACTATGCCGCTGATGCAACCGGGCAAGGGGCTTCGGCAACCCCAAGCTTTGCCGTCATGGCGTCAGCCCTACCTGCAATCCGCTTCGCGCGGGGCATTGCCGGTTGCGACCGCAGACTTTAGGTCACCGCCATGGCCAGCCCCGCGCAGCCGCTTCGCGCGGCGATCATCCCCGTCACGCCGCTCCAGCAGAATTGCACCTTATTGTGGTGCACGAAGACGATGCGCGGCGCGTTCGTCGATCCCGGCGGCGACTTGCCCCTGCTCAAGTCGCAGATGGAAAAGCATGAGGTCACGATCGAGAAGATTCTGGTGACGCATGGCCATTTCGACCATTGCGGCGGCGCGGCGCAGCTCGCCGAGGATCTCGGCGTTGAGATCGAGGGGCCGCATCCGGAGGATTTGTTCCTGCTCGAAAAGCTCGACCAGGACGGATTGCGTTATGACGTCCCCGGCCGCTCGTTCGTGCCGTCGCGCTGGCTCGATCAGGGCGATATCGTCACCGTCGGCGAGGTCGAGTTCGCGGTCCATCACACGCCGGGGCACACGCCTGGCCATGTCGTGTTCCACAATGCCGACTCGAAACTGGCGATCGTCGGCGACGTGCTGTTCCGCGGATCGATCGGCCGCACCGATTTCCCGCGCGGCAATCACCAGGACCTGATCGACTCGATCGTCACCCGGCTGTGGCCGATGGGCGACGACACTTTCTTCCTGCCCGGCCATGGCGATCCCAGCACCTTCGGCCAGGAGCGCAAGTCCAACCCGTTCGTCGCCGATTCGGTGATTGCCTAACATAGCTCCTGCAAAAGCAGGCGATCGGATAGATTGCTGATAAATCCTCCCCCGCCAGGGGGAGGTGGCACGCGCAGCGTGACGGAGGGGGCGGACGGCGGCCCACTATCGTCGTGCTTCCTCCCCCTCCGTCGCCTTCGGCGACACCTCCCCCTGGCGGGGGAGGATTAGGTGGCGAACGTCAAGCCGCCGGCGGCGCGATCTGCATCGTCTTCACCGGCGGTGTCCATTCGGCCTGATAACTGATCGTCAGCGCCCATACCGCCAGCACCAGAATCACCGCCCAGGTCCCGAGCGCGCCGACCATCCGCAGCACGCTGGGGGCCGGCCGGACGATGCCGAAGGCGTGCGCCAGCCGCACCAGGATGAAGACCACGCCGACGATCCACAGCCACAGGCTCGGGCCGCGCGCGAGCTCGATCAGCGCCATCAGGATCAGCACCGTGGGCGCATATTCGGTCAGATTGCCGTGCGCGCGAATCTTGGCGGTCATCGCCGCCTCGCCGCCGTCGCCGAGATTGATCTTGTTGCTCACCCGGTTGCGTCCGACGCCGAGCGCCAGCCACACGTTGATCAGCCCGGTCGCGGCTGCGATCACGAGCGTTACTGGCAAGATCATGATGCCCCCTCCTGCTATACCGACGCTATGCCAGCTAAGCACACTGCCGCCTAGCTCGTGAACTCCCAAACGTGGACGTCCGAAAATGGTGGTCAGCGGACATTGCGGAGATGGATCGCGTGTTGCATTCTCTATCGATGGATGTGCGCTCGATCGCTTTGACAATTTTGGGGGCCGTGCTTCTGATCGGACCAAGCCTTTTAGCTCGCCCTTTCATCGAACGCCGTGAACGTCGCTTGGCTGAGTTGCGACATGGCGGAAAGGAGGGCTTCTTTGAAGAGCGCCGATCGCTGGAAGCTTATCCGCCTGTTCGGAGACTTTGGGTGTGGCGGCTTTTGGGGTTAGTGTGCATCTTGCTCGGAATATGCTCGCTGTTTTTTCAAGTCCGTTAATGGGTCGCTTCCAGACTCGCCGCTTCTGCGAGTCTGCGACCTAGTTGCGGGCCAGCAACGCCCGGCGGGTTGCAACGGCGCGCTAAATCGCTATAGGCGCACGCTTCGCGATGCATCCCGAGCCTTTGTACCGCGTGGCCGACCCGTCGGTTGCGCCGATAAGCTTCCGGGCCTAGTCGTCTTGATCAATTCGATAGTTGAAGGTTGTCGCCGCAATGGCCGTTCCCAAGAAGAAAACCTCGCCCTCCCGCCGTGGCATGCGCCGCGCACACGACGCACTCTCGATCGAGTCGTTCCAGGAGTGCCCGAATTGCGGCGAGCTCAAGCGTCCGCACAACCTCTGCCCGTCGTGCGGCCATTATAATGGCCGTGAGGTCGTCTCGGTCGAAGGCTGATCGGGGCCCAATTAGGGGGACTGTCGCGTGACCACCAACTCCTGGATCGCCATCGACGCGATGGGCGGTGACGAGGGGTTGGCGGTAATGTTGGCAGGCGTCGCGGAAGCGCGGCGCCGGTTCGACGGCACGCATTTCTTCCTGGTCGGCGACGAGGCGAAGATCGCCGAGGGGTTGAAGACTCACCCCAATCTGACGGCGAATTCCGAAATCGTCCACGCGCCCGAGGTGATCAAGGGCGACGAAAAGCCTAGTGCTGCGCTGCGCCGCGCCAAGATCACGTCGATGGGCGTCGCGATCGACCTGGTCAAACAGGGCCGTGCCGCCGCTGCCGTGTCGTCGGGCAATACCGGCGCGCTGATGGCGATGGCCAAGGTCTCGCTGCGCACGATGAAGGGCATTGATCGCCCTGCGCTCGCCGGGCTGATGCCCAGCCTGGGCGCGAACGATACCGTCGTGCTCGATCTCGGCGCCAATACCGAATGCGACGCGCGCAATCTGATGCAATTCGCGGTGATGGGGGCGGCCTATGCCCGCACCCAGCTCGACCTGGCGTCGCCCCGCGTTGCCCTGCTCAACATCGGTACCGAGGACCAGAAGGGCACCGGCGAGATTCGCGACGCCGCGCAAGCGCTGCGCGACGCGACGCACCTGCCGCTGACCTTCGTCGGCTTCATCGAGGGCGACAAATTGTCGCGCGGCGATGTCGACGTCATCGTGTGCGACGGTTTTTCGGGCAATATCGCACTCAAGACCGCCGAAGGCACCGCGCGCTTCGTCGCCGATCTGTTGCGCCGCGCGTTCAGCAGCTCGATGCGCTCGAAGATCGGCTTCCTGATCTCGCGCCCGGCGACCGAATTGCTGCGCCACCATCTCGACCCCAACAACCATAATGGCGCGGTCTTCCTCGGCCTCAACGGGCTGGTGGTGAAAAGCCATGGTGGCGCCAACGAGGCCGGGGTCGCCAATGCGATCGCGGTCGCCGCCAAGAGCGTGCGCGACGATCTGGCGCGCAAGATCGCCGAAGATCTGAAGCATTTCGAGGCGCGTGAACCCGAAGGAGTAATTGCGTGAGGCGTGCGGTCATCACCGGAACGGGCTCGGCCCTTCCGATGCGGCGAGTATCGAACGAGGAACTCGCGCAGACCGTCGATACCAGCGACGAGTGGATCGTCGAGCGCACCGGCATCCGCTTCCGCTACATCGCGGGTCCCGACGAAACCACCGGGACGCTCGCCGCCGATGCCGCGCGCGCGGCGCTCACCGCCGCGGGCAAGGCGGCTGACGAGGTCGATTTGATCGTCCTCGCGACCGCTACTCCCGACCAGACTTTCCCGGCGACCGCGACCAAGGTCCAGGCGATGTTGGGGATCGATGATTGCGTCGCGTTCGACGTCGCCGCGGTTTGCTCGGGCTTCCTCTACGCGATCCAGATCGCCGACAGCCTGATCAAGACCGGCAGCGCCCATTGCGCCCTGGTGATCGGCGCCGAGACGTTCAGCCGCATCCTCGACTGGGAGGACCGCGCGACCTGCGTGCTGTTCGGCGACGGCGCCGGCGCGGTGGTGCTCGAAGGGCGCGACGTCGCCGAGGACGGCCCCGGCATCCTCGCCAGCCGCCTCCATGCCGACGGCCGGCACAATGAATTGCTTTATGTCGACGGCGGCCCGTCGACCACCGGCACGGTCGGCAAGGTCCGGATGAAGGGGCGCGAAGTATTCCGCCACGCGGTCACCAACCTGGCCAGCGTGATGGACGAATCGCTCGTCGCGGCCGGGCTGTCGCCTGGCGATGTCGACTGGGTCGTGCCGCACCAGGCCAACGCGCGCATTCTCGACGCAACCGCGCGCAAGCTCGGCCTGCCCGCCGAAAAGGTCGTCGTCACGGTCGATCAGCACGCCAATACCTCGGCCGCGTCGGTCCCGCTCGCGTTCGACACCGCGGTCCGCGACGGACGTATCAAGCCGGGCCAGATCGTCGTGCTCGAAGCGATGGGCGGCGGCTTCACCTGGGGCGCGGCGGTCGTCCGGATCTGACCCGCGCCGGGATCGGGGGCACCTATATAGGGTACCAAGGCCATTTCATGCGCTCCTCCATTGTGTTAGGGCAAGTTTCTGCCACGCAAGGGAGGGTGTGAATGGCAATTGTGGGTACGTTGACGCGGGCCGATCTGTCCGATGCGTTACAGCGTGAAGTGGGGCTATCCAGGGCCGATTCGGCCAAATTGGTCGAGGAAATTCTGGATCACATGTGCGACGCGCTGGCGCGTGGCGAAAACGTCAAGATTTCGGGCTTCGGCACCTTTGTCCTGCGCGACAAGGGCGAACGAATCGGCCGCAATCCCAAGACGGGTGTGGAAGTCCCGATCGCGCCGCGGCGCGTCCTGACGTTCCGCGCCAGCCAGATGATGCGCGACCGCATCGTCGACGCGGGCTGACGGAGAAGCGCATGGCCGCACTCGACAAGGCGGCTGGCGCTTTTCGTACTATTGGCGAGGTGTCGCAAGACACCGGGTTGCCCCAGCATATCCTGCGCTATTGGGAAACGCGCTTCGCACAATTGCGCCCGCTGCAGCGCGCCGGCAAGCGCCGCTATTACCGACCCGAGGACGTCGCGCTGATCCGGCGGATCGATGACCTGCTCAATCAGCAGGGCTATACGATCCGCGGGGTGCAGAAATTGCTGGCGGCCGAGGGGCGCGGGGGAGCGGCGACTACGGTCGAGGCGCCACCTGCGGCGCCTGTTCCGGTGTCGGGGTCGCCCGTGGATTTGAGCGCGCTCCGAGCGATTCGCAACCTATTGGCGCGTGCGCTCGAGGGGTAGCAATTCAAACCTTCTCCCCTTGTGGGAGAAGGATACCGCAGCTTGGCGGCGCAGCCGCCTAGCGGAGGTTGGATGAGGGGTAAGCGGTCCGTAGGGCCGCGCGGTCGCTTCGCGACCGCCCCCTCACCCTCCCACTCGGCTGCGCCGAGCGGGCCCGCAACCCATCGTGCAGCATCTCCGCGATCCTATACTCTACGTCGCTAGATGCGCGCCAGAACGTCAATATGCCACGTATCCAAGAATACCTTCATACGTGTATGCGTTTTGTGCGCCTTCGTCATAGTTCACCGTGATCAGGTGATCTGTAATGCTGTTTCTGTAAAAACGATATAGAGGGACCGTGCCTGGCAACTGCGTCGTTGCGGCAAACCCGAAAACTCCTTCGTTAGTAAAACCCTCACAGTTCGACTGGGTCGAGACAAAGCGATCTGCGCTCGATGAATTGTAGCAGCGGTACAGGGCTGAATACCCTGCCCCGCCGGCAGGGAACAAGTGGAAGGCAGTAGTTTCAAAAGAAAATCCGGCGTTGGCCGCTTCCGAATAGGATTGCGTCAGGAAGTGCCTAGGATACTTATAGAACCGGAAAATTGGGATCATGGACGTGACGGTTTGCCCGGCCACCGGATAAGCTTGTATTGCGGCAATGACCTCGTCGACCGTGCCCACAGCAGTCGGGCATGAGTAGGAATAGGTTGACCCTGCCGATATGTTCGATTCTCCGAAAACGCATGACCATTTCGCCGTCGGCGTGGGGCCCGTACCAAAGTAGAAATACGCCATGTAGCGATTGCTTGGGTTGGTCATGATGGCGGGAGAGAATGCGCCCATGGAGTGCAGGCCATTGGGTTGTGCGATGATGACCGGCAAAGATGTCGAGCTACCAGTCGGCGTCGCGGGCACCTTGGCAAGCGTGCGAGATGCGCGGTCGTAAGTCAGGAAAACATTGAACGTCGCCGGAAGATAGGCCGTCGAAGCCTCGATGTTGGTCGAAGCGTGGTTGTCAAGAAAGGACCAGCTAACGTCCACGTTGAGCAGGTTGGGAATAGCCGCTCCGTAAAAGGAAGCCGTGCGTCGGAAAATCAAATTCGACACATCTGTCGTATTCTTGGCCTGGCTTACCGTATTATCTGGATAAGGCAGGTATGGATTGCATGGTTTCCCATATTGTTGAAAGGCGGCCAGCCAAAACGCCGGCTGCGTCTGCGTTTGCAGCACGTTGTTTGTTGATGAAATCGAAAGAAGGTTTGAAGTCGAGGTCATTTTATTGGTGTCGTTGACGGACCCCGCTTCGGTCGGATTGTAACACTCCCCCCATCCGTCTAGTTGAAGGGCGCTTTGCATTTCTCGGCCATGATCGGCGATGTCGATATATTGCACGCCGCGATACGTGATTGAGCTGATCGCACCTGCAAAGCGTGAGCCGGACGCGGTTACGACTATTGTCCCTCCATTGGCGCTTGAACTGATCGAAGCATCCTGGGCATTTGCGGGAGCCGGAGAAACCATCCCCAGGGCTAATGCCAGCAAACTTGCGGGCGCCATTGCGCGCGCGAATTGACGATCCATGACTTCCCGCTCCTGCAATGCCATTGGCACCCTAAAGCAAGAAAATGACAGAATAATTTAACGTTTTCAATGGCGCTCAAGTCGAGCGCAGGCACTGATTACCGCGCAGATTCCCTACCGCGCCCGCAACCCATCGCGCAGCAACTCCGCGATGACATCGGCCACCCCCTCCGGCGTCCGGTCCTCGTCCCAAACCCCATAACGCAGCCCCAGAAACACATTCATCCCCATCACTGCCCAGGCGTGGACATCGGATACGTCGTCGCGAATTTCGCCGCGCTCGGCACCCGCTTTCAGTCGCTGTTCGATACGCTCGGCGGTGGTCGCGTAATGCGCGCGGAAGCTGGCCGGATCGACGAATTCCGCCTCGTCGATGATGCGGTAGATTTCCTTGTGGCCGCGTACGAACTCGAGAAAACTCAGCAAGCCGGCGCGTTCGGCGGCGATCTGGTCGGGCGCGGCGCGGATCGCCGGGGCGACATTGTCGCGCACCTGGTCGGACATGTCGCGGACCAATGCGCGGAAGATCGCGTCCTTCGAATCGAAATAGGTGTAGAAACTGCCCAGCGCGACGCCGGCGCGGCGCGTGATCCCGCTGATCGACCCCTCGTGAAATCCCTTCTCGCCGAATTCGGTCGCGGCCGCGTCGAGCAGCGCGCGTAATGTCCGCCGCCCGCGCTCGGTGCGCGGCGCCTTTCCTTCGCTGGCGGTGGCGTCGAGCGTTGCAGTTGAGCCACGCTGAACCATTCTTTTTCCTCCCCGTCTCGCCGGAAGTTGAAACCCGGTTCAGGTTTCAGTATAGGGCGGATCAACAAGCGTTCAACCGGGTCATTTTCCCGCACGGACGATAGACCATTGGGAGGGTTGAAGGGATGATTCGTCACCGTCACGTGCGCGCGCTGTATCTCGGCGCTGCGGCTACCGCATTGTTCGCCGCCCCCGCTTTTGCACAGGACGCGCCAGCGGGCGCTCCTGCGGCTACGGCTGCGGACGACACCCAGGCGAATGGCGACACGCCGGGCGACATCGTCGTCACCGCGCGCCGCCGTTCGGAAACCCTGCTCAACGTGCCGATCGCGGTGACCGCGTTCACCGCCGACAAGCTCGACAAGATGGGCGCGGTCGACCTCACCGACATCCAGAACACCACGCCCAACACGACGATCAAGGACGCGCGCGGCACCAATTCGACGCTCGCCGCCTTCATCCGCGGCGTCGGCCAGCAGGATCCGGTGCCCGGCTTCGAGGCGGGTGTCGGCATCTATCTCGACGACGTCTATCTCAACCGTCCGCAAGCCGCCGTGCTCGACATCTATGACGTCGAGCGGATCGAGGTGCTGCGCGGGCCGCAGGGCACGCTCTATGGCCGCAACACGATCGGCGGCGCGATCAAATATGTCACCCGCAAGCTGCCCGACCATTTCGAGGTCGGCGTGCGCGGGACCTATGGCTCGTACAACCAGGCCGACGGCGTGGTCAGCCTCTCGGCGCCGATCGGCTCGATGCTCAAGATCGGCCTGTCGGGCGCGCGGCTGACCCGCGACGGCTTCGGTCGCAACCTCACGCTCGGCATCGACAATTACAACAAGGATATCTGGGCGGGCCGCGGCACGATCGAGTTCGAAACCCCCGACAGCCGCCTGTTCGTCCGTATCACCGGCGATTATACGCATGACACGTCGGCGCCGCGCAACGGCCACCGCCTGTTCGCCGGCAAGCTGACCGGGTCGCCGGTGCTCGACAATGTCTACGACACCAATGCCGGGCTCAATTTCCCCAAACAGGATATCCAGGCCGGCGGCTTGTCGATGTCGGCGACCGCCAAGCTGACCGACAACCTTACCTTCAAGTCGATCAGCGCGTGGCGCAAGGATCGCAGCTTCACCCCGATCGATTTCGATTCGACCGCGTCGGTCGACGTCGACGTGCCGGCGGTCTATCGCAACGAGCAGACCAGCCAGGAATTCCAGTTCCTGTGGTCGAGCAGCAAGGTCAACGGCATCGTCGGCTTCTATTATCTCGGCGCCAAGGCCTCGACTGCGTTCGACGTGCTGCTCAACACCACGCTCGCCAATCTCGATGCCTATACCGCCGGTGACGTGCGCACCGAGACCTCGTCGATCTACGGCGACTTCACTTTCGACTTCACCCCGCAGTTGAGCCTCTCGCTCGGCGGCCGCTATACCTGGGATCAGCGCAAGTCGTTCGTCTACAAAGCGAATTTCCTGGGCGGCCCGCTGTTCGGCGCGACCAGCGAATTCGGCGGCAACCCGACGCTCAACCTCGGCGCGTCGACCAACTTCCGCGGCGAGGCCAACTTCAAGCGCTTCACGCCGCGCGCCAGCCTGGCGTTCAAGCCCAACGCCGACCACATGTTCTACGTCTCCTATTCGGAAGGCTTCAAGGGCGGTGGCTTCGATCCGCGCGGCTCGGGCACCTCGGCGCCGGAGACCAATGGCGTGCCGGGCCTGCAGTACCAGGAAATCTACAACTACCTCTCGTTCGATCCCGAATCGGTGAAGAGCTATGAGATCGGTTGGAAGGGTTCGGCGTTCGACAAGCGGCTGACCTGGGCGCTCGACGGCTTCTATTCGGACTATAGCAATGTCCAGATCCCGGGATCGGTCGCGTGCGTCATCGGCGGCGTGCAGAGCTTCTGCGGCATCACCACCAACGCCGCCAAGGCGAAGATCAAGGGCGTGGAACTCGAAACCAACGCCGTGCTGGCACGCGGCTTCGCCGGGCCGGGGTCGAACATCACCTTCACCGGCGCGCTCGGCTATATCGACCCGAAATATAAGCATTATATTGGCCCGACCGGTGCCGAGGTGTCGCAATATCGCCAATTCCAGAACACCCCCAAATGGACGGTGTCGGGGACGCTGAGCGGGACCGTGCCGGTGGCGAGCGGCGACCTCAACGCGTCGACCACGGTGTCGTATCGCAGCCTGACGCATCAGTTCGAGGTGTCGAGCCCGTTCCTCGACCAGCCGGGCTATACTTTGTGGGACGCGAACCTGAACTACAGCTTCGGGTCGAAGCGGCAATATTCGTTCGGGGTGCACGCCAAGAACCTCACCGACGTCCGTTACAAGATCGGCGGATATCAATATCTGGCCGCGAACGCCGCGACGGGACAGATCATCTACACCCCGACCGGTGGCGTCACCCCGACGCTCGGCAAGGAAGGCATCGCGACCGCCTTTTACGGCAATCCGCGTCAGGTGTTCGGAACCTTCTCGCTCAAATTCTGATCCATGGATAAAAGGGGGATGGAGCCGGGTACGCCAACCGCGTGCCCGGCTCTTTCTATAAGCGGGAGAGGGCGATGACGACGAGGACCGAGCGGCCGGGCTATCCGGCATTGGTGCTGACGATGCTGCTCATCGTCTATACGTTCAACTTCCTCGATCGCCAGATTCTCGGCATCCTGGCCAAGCCGATCCAGGCCAGCCTCCACCTCAGCGACGCGCAATTCGGCGCGATCGGCGGGACCGCCTTCGCGATCCTCTATTCGGTGCTCGGCGTGCCGCTTGCCTTGCTCGCCGATCGCGTCGGCAAGACAAGAGTGATCGCCGGCTCGCTGGTCGTGTGGAGTGGGTTTACCGCTCTGTGCGGCACCGCGGCGGGGTTCTGGTCGCTGTTCCTCTACCGGCTCGGCGTCGGCGTCGGCGAAGCGGGAGGCGTGGCGCCGTCCTATGCCTTGATCGCCGATTATTTCCCGGTCGAGCGTCGGGCGCGCGCGCTCGCCATCTATTCGATGGGCATCCCGATCGGACTTGGCTCGGGCGTGCTGCTCGGCGCCTATATCGCCGCCTTGGTCAATTGGCAGAGCGCGTTCATCACCGTCGGCATCGCCGGTATCCTGGTCGCGCCGGTCTTCCTGTGGCTCGTGCGCGATCGCCCGCGGCCGGCCGCCGTCGCCGACGCTCCGCCGGTCTTGTCGGTCATCCCGATCCTCGCGCGCAAGCCGGCTTACTGGCTGCTGTCGATCGGTGCCGGGTGCAGTTCGATGGCGGGCTATGGCCTGGCGCTGTGGGTGCCCAAGATCATCGCGGTCCATTACGGCTGGACCGACAATCACGACCTGATCAAGGTCGGGCAGTTCATGGGCTCGCTGCTGCTGATCGGCGGGACCACCGGCATCTTCCTTGGCGGCGTGCTGGCCGATCGGCTCGGGACGGTCGATCGCGCCTGGTATGCGCGGATTCCCGCGATCGCCTGGCTGATCACCGCGCCGACCTTCATGCTCGGGCTGTTCACGCCCTATCCGATGTTCGCCTGGTTCCTGCTGCTGATCCCCAACGCGCTCAACACGCTGTGGCTCGGCCCGATCGTCACCGCCGCGCAGCATCTCGCGCCGTCGCGGATGCGCGCCGGCGCCTCGGGCACGTTCCTGCTGGTCAACAATCTGTTGGGCCTGGGGCTCGGGCCGTTGCTGATGGGCGTGCTGTCGGATGCGCTGAAGGCCAGCTACGGCGCCGATTCGCTGCGCTACGCCGCGATCATCGGCGTCAGCCTGTACCTCGTCGCGGCCTTGCTCGCGTTCCTGGCGATCAAACCACTCAAGCGCGGTTGGGTAGAGGCAGAGGACTGA
>Ga0307517_10001821_pt1 | contig 34987 bp, 39 predicted proteins | sample 23_EM_MG_FD_194515 | JGI IMG/M metagenome (GOLD analysis project Ga0307517, IMG submission 194515) | Populus trichocarpa ectomycorrhiza microbial communities from riparian zone in the Pacific Northwest, United States - 23_EM | ecosystem: Host-associated > Plants > Roots > Unclassified | place... | reverse complement strand
TACACGATCAGCCTTGACCTGAGATTGTCATCTCCGAACCCTCACGCTAAACGAGTGTTATCGTTTAGGACCTTCCTGTCGTTGTGTGCCTTGGACTAACGTCCAGTGCCAAGACCCCGTTACACAGAATCGCAGGAGGGGAAGCCAAAGTGAACAAGCCAGCTACCGCAGACATCGGGGAGGGTGTCAATTTGTACATCAGAAGGTGAATTTGTCATACTGCAGGTGTAGAGAAAGGAAGAAGCACCTTTTGCCAGAATTGTAGAAGCCCCCCCACCAATCAGGCTCATACTAGAACCCACTGTACTGCAGAATCTCAAATAATTGAACCACGTGCTAGGAGGCTGGAAATTTCCTTCTCTGGCAAAACATTGCAAATGGTGAGTCACTTGGCACCTCTGAAGGATGTGTAGAAATAAAGAAATATAAAGCAATAAATAAGACGCAATAGAGGAGGCATCACACTGGAAAGACATACAGTATTGTCCCCACTGGGGGCACGGGGAAGCCCGACTGGTGATGGATAGGTATATTTAGTGGGCGGGAAGTGAATTCGTTAAAGCAGAAGATTTATAACTAAGATCCGCCAGCCACTGATCCTTGTTCGTCACCCGGCCATTTTGTTGTGGAGACTCTAACTCACAATTCAATCATTTGAGATTTTACGGCACTCTAGAGGGAATCGGTGCGTTCAATTCTCTGGAACCTGCTGTTAGCATGGGCCTGCCAGTTGGAAAGTTACATTTTCCGTTTCTTTCTTCTATTTCTTTTTTTTTTTTTGAAGGGAGAGGGGAACAAACCAAGAAACGAAAAAATAAAAAAAACAACAGCAATAATACAAAGGGGAAAAGTAAAAGGTGCTGCTGACTGCATCAATGGAACTTGCCGTAAGGTATGAATGATAATAATAGCGGTCTTGAAAAACCGTTGGAGTGATATTTGACTCTTTCCTCCCTTTTCTTACACCAAGACGGCCCCCGTCAGCGCTTCGGCCACTCCACAACTCCCAGCGTACAGTACCCGAATGCATCATGGCCAAGACGTCCAAATTTCCACTTTAATGCGCCAATCTTGGCGTCAAGACATCCAGGCACTTTAGAAGTTGTCAAGAGCAGTGCTAGGCAGTGCGACTTTACAAAAAGTTTGGTTGGAGCTGTGATAGTTGTTAGAGAGATGATCGTGATGATGATTTCATCCATTCATTCGTTCTTGCTAGCTGCCATAACAGCACCCAACCCCCAGTCGAAGGAGGTGATGCAAGTTTTGCGACTTCGGTTCAACTAACTATTTTAGCACAGGTGTAACGCTTATTTCTTTTGCGTAACAGATTCGGTAGGATTCACGATATGGTGCTCGAAAACTTGGCACTCTGGGGTGTTTTCCCTTGGCCGGGGTCTGAAATGAACCCACCCCTCTAGAATAAATCTCTGCATAACTGGACTATGTACTGTGTTGTTGAACATTCCGTACTTTGGAGAAGAGGTGGAAAAGTGGAAAGGGCGAGATATTGTACTCTGTCTGCCCTTCTAGGAGATGTTAGAGAAATGCGAAAAAAGCTTAACCCCACCAAAGGGGTCACTCCAGTGGTCTGGCGCTTTGTTGGATTATTTGAATTTCCAGGGTATTCAAACGAAAACACTGGTGGAAAGCGCGATTGGGTTATAAGTTGGTTGATTGATTGATTCTTGTGTTGTTCCATTTTGTTTTTTCCTCAGTCAGGGGGAGGAGAGAGGGAGGTCTGTCGAACTCTTGGTAAATACAGCTGCTGGAGCAAACACCGTCCTCTCAGTAGCCGAGAAGGCCCTAGAGCCAATCAGAGGAGGTTGGACAGACTTACCATTAATGCCCAGCACTGTACACGATAGCCTCATTCTTTAAAAACCCATCTATTTATATCTGTATAACTGTATAATATCAGTTGCTTCTTAGCTCGCTAATATAGAGCATTCCAAGATTACGAATATAGCCTTGAACGGGAAAACCTATAATCAGCTCACCCCGGGCCCTCCATAGAGTACAAGGATTAGGCATGGAAAAGTGATCCCCTGGCCAGTGTCGAAGATATATAATTGATGGACGAGAGACAGAAGGTTTGCATTTCTTGACAAGCAGGTTGCATGAGAGGAAGTAGAGATCCCATCAGGGTCGTGTTTCTCGCGTGTGCTGTACCGCTGCCACTCGCATTTTAGTCATGCACCATAACTTTACCATTCTTCCATGCTGACCCTTATCTCCTGCAGGGCTGCAGCAGCAAAACATTGAAAATATCGTGCCGCCTCTCAATGCTTGAGACTAGATGACTAAGGGGCCTTCCGAACAACTTTAGTATTCCTCAGTTACTTGAGTATATTAGCCTGAGGGTGGTGAGGTAGCTAATATTAGCAATAGCCTGAAGTATGATATACAAATCCGCGAAATTTGAGTTATGATATCAGCAAAAAGCAGTTTATTAACCGCTGCCCTAAAAAACGACAGGGACGGCACAACTTTTTCAATGTCGTGCTGGTCTAGGAGATAAGTTACCATCGGGGTTTCGGCCTTCATGTTGCACCCCACCCTAATAGGGCCATAATGGTCCCAGCGATCATATCATACTTTCAGATCAGTCAGGTAAACCCAGCAAAGAAATGGAATTTTCTCTAATGTTGGATGGTGACTGCGGATGGCATGTGTTACTTAAAAAAAATCTGCTGGGAAATCTCCTTTTTAGGAAAATGCCTGGAGAGGGCTCCAAGTTCCGGGGAGGATTTGTTGAGATCATGTTTATTACCTTATTTGGCACTGCAAGAAATCATATTTCACACAAATCATATTTTCCCTTCCCAACATGGCTTTTTAACACCTTGGGAAAAACAAAAAACAGAAAGCAGATAGACAGAGATAAGGTAGAATGAATAGAGCATATGTCAACAAACACGCCTGGATCCGGGTTATTTCCGAAGACGTATTTTGTATCTTTTCGGGGTCTTTTTCTCTGAGGCTGTGCTTCCCTCCTACTCAAGGTTGAAGTATTACTTTCTTGGCTGCGGGCGAAGTCGGCGTTTTTTCTGGTGAGGGAAACATTGAGGGTATTTCACAGAGAGGGCCCAGGATTGGCCAGCATGGAATATGTTTTCTCAAGTCTTCAACTGGTATGACATGACGAAAAGCCATGGGTGGTGAACAGGGGTATAATAGTAGATTTGGCAGGCAGAAAAGTTCGTCAAAGTAGGGTAACAAGAGAAAAAGATGGCCCTTTTTGACTCTGGCTTGTCACCCGCCGCCTTTCGCCGTGCCTAGGTTGAGGACTACATACAGTTCACGTGTGCTAGATTACCAGTTACAGTACTGTACTCAAGTAGATGGTTTCTATTTGTCACGTCCCGAGCAAGAGCTCCCCCGGCCATGCTGCCTCTGGTAAAGACCTTAGGTTCATCAAATGCAATTAACAGCGCGAAAAGGCTCCGAAATCTGCACACAGATTATTATGGGATATGGCGCAAACTTTTTTCTTTTTTTTTCTTTTCTCCCCTTTCTTCGATGGATGGCAGGCCGAGCGGCCAGTCGCCCGCTCAATGCTCAAAGGATTTGGCCGGATGAATGAGGTTGCGGTGTCTTGGCGGCTGGGCGCCAAGTAGACCAAGCCAACGCCAAGGAATTTGAGAGAAGGCCAAGGAAGCGCCAAGCAAAATGGCACTATTATAGGATTAGACGCCAAGCGACATGACTTGGCAAAGCTGTGTGGAGACCCGAATCCATCGTGCCCCCCCATCCACCCACCTCTCCTCAGCAGGCACAATAGTAGACATATCACCAAGAGGAAGTGCCTTGTCAGTATGTTATGTCTCTTTCCCCTTCCCCTTCCCCTTCACACCCCCCTTTCCCCCCAATTCAGTCCGACTCAGTCCAATCCAATCCACTGATCCCACCCCTTCCCTCGCTGTCCTTCCTGTACCAGTAGTCAGTCAGTTGCCTTCTTCCCCTACCGTGCTGCGCTTCTCCACTACCACCACCACCACCACCACCCACCACCACCACCACAGCAACGGTACCTATACGAGGTCAATCCAGCGAGTGAAATAAGCTACCTGCTGCTCTCTGCTGCTACTGTTTCGTGCATTCCAACTGCTGTACGGTACAGTACCTCCTCGTTATCAAAAACTCGGTGATTCACTTCCTGTTAGAAAAAAAAAACCACTACCTAATAGCACACAAACCTATCTCTTTTCTTTTTTTTTCTTCTTACTCGCCCTCATTAAACCTCAACCTTACCGTGCCTTCTCGTTGTAACGTAACCCTAAGATTTACGTGCTCAACCTACCTGACACATTCCTCTTTCCTCTTTGCATTTCGTTGCCATCAGTTCTCGTCCTCTCTCTCCTTAACCGTTCCTTTCCGTCGGTTTGAGCCCACCTTCTTTCTTAACGTTCACAACCCCACCCAAAAGACCTCGACTTTCCCACCCACCGCCACCACATCACCCATCTTCAACCTCCCACAATAACATCCTCATCCTTCACTACCCTACACATATTTAGTTCCTTCCTTCGAGGGAGCCCAGCGAAATAGCCACGATAGATTCCATCAACTCCATCCTCCTCGACCAATACCACTTCGTGGCGAGCTCGCTGCCAACCTCCGCTCAAAACCAAAGTTCACCAAGCTCAACCAAGCTGGCGGTCCCCCAGAGCCCGGCGACGGCGGCGCCCGTCGCCCCATCTACCCCCGCTGTCCCGTCGAAGGAAGACACGAATCTCGCTTGCCAATGGACTGCGTGTCAAGAGAAGTTTGAGACTCCCGAGGATCTTTACGTATGTTGCTCCCATCTCTTTTTGTGTCGACGTTGAGGCAAGCCTTGGCGGACATGTTGTTTAGGGAATTTCTTGGAGAAGAGGGTGTTTTTGGAGCGCGGGGGAGAGGAGGGGTTTTTATCCTTCCTCTTCAAAGTCTCGGCATCCTCTTTTTTTTCTTTCTTTCCCTTTCCCCTCTTTCTTTCTCTCTACGCTATCGCCAGTTTTTTTTTCACTTTTTTTTTTCCCCCCTCCCTTTGTAGTTTTTCGCTAACGAGTTTTTCTCCCTCGCTTCGGGCGGGTTTTTTCTCCCTTTTTTTTATTTTACAGAACCACCTTTGCGATATCCATGTCGGGCGCAAGAGTACCAATAATCTCTGTTTGACGTGCGCTTGGGGCACTTGCAGAACCACTACTGTCAAGCGAGATCACATCACCTCACACATCCGTGTCCACGTTCCGCTTAAGCCTCATAAATGTGAATTCTGCCAGAAGGCTTTCAAAAGACCCCAGGATCTGAAGAAGCATGTGAAGGTAGGGGAGCTCTTTCGCTAGCTACTTGGAAGAAAGAAAAAACCTTTGTTTTACTTGCTATTCCTCCAATCCTCGGGTTCTCCGCTGACATCGCTTTATCGGCGCCATGTTCCACAGACACATGCGGACGATTCTGTCCTGCTCCGTTCTCCTGAGCCGGATGGGTTGGGTAGAAGGGCGTCTGCTGTTCACCAAGCTCGGGTTGGTTCATCCTTCACCCCCCTTGTTCCTGAGAGCGGAAGCTTATTCCTTTCAATACAGGGAGATAACGTTCATGGTCAGTATACCACTGGTGCGGGAATGCAACGTGAGTTCTGTTACTTTTTTCCTCTTTCTTTTTATTCTCTTTGTCAATTGGCGGCGAACTTTTATACTAAGACCCTTCAAGCTCTAGCTGCGACTGCTGCGCAGGCGTATTACGGTATGCATTGCATTTTGCTGGATTATCCTCGTGCATTTCCTGATATTTCACTAGGCGCATATTATCCTAGCCCCAACCAAGCCCCCGGAGCCGCTCCAGTATATTACTACAACACCCCCCAGGCTCCCCAGCAAGACATGGCCCAAACGGCGCCTCTTAATGAGAATAAAAAGCGCGTTTTCGAGGGAATGGATCAGTTCTTCGATGACGCCAAGCGACACAAGCTCCAGCCGGTTTACGATGGAGCCATGGCACAGAGGCTCTCTGCATTGCAATTTGTTCCGGCTACCAGTGCGGAGGGTGTTGAGTTCAACGGTCACCATGCACCTACCGTGACTGCGTCCCCGTCGGGCCAGACTCAATACACCCTCCCTTCGCTCCGGACAAAGCAGGACCTAATTGACGCTGACAACTTCCTCACCCAGTTGTCTGCTAATGTTTATGAGAACCCTGCTGCGGCTGCCGCAGCTGGCGTTTCGGCCGGTGGAGCGCATTTTCCTCCACAGTATCGCACTAACCAACCATCTTCCCCGCACGGTACCCCGGCTACCCAACCGCAGCAGCATAGTCCCAGCCACACACCCGTTGCGCACGATACTACCCCGACCGCTGCACCGGCCTTACCCGCTGCTTCTAACTCGACCGGTACTCCCGCTCTGACCCCACCTAGTCAACAGCACTCGACGCCTCCTACCGTCTCCCCCCAGACTTCGGCCTCGATGTACCCAACCCTCCCGGCTGCAGTTACCAGCAGTGAGATGTCTGCTGGATATCCTGCCCCTGTTTCCACCGCGCCCGCCACCTCCCTTGGCCCAACTTTCGAATCTGACCAGCGTAGGAGGATCAGCGTCGGCGTATTACAGAAAGCCTCGAGATCTTCGGAGGATACCGATGTTGATATGGGAACTGATGATATTTTTGGCAACCCAAAGAAGAACGAGATCAGCAGTAGCCTCATCGACCCCGAGCTTGGCGCGTTGTCTGGGGAGACGATGCAGCAACAACAGGAGACCCCCCCAGCAGCAGCAGCCGAAAAGGACGAGGATGTCTCCTGGGAGAGGAGCATAGGTGTCATCAATAGTCTTCGTGATTACGTTAAGGAGCTACTGAGGGAGGAAGGCGAGAAGGAAAAACGTGGTGAGGGGGAGGATCACATCATGACGGACCATGATGGTGGTGTCGACGGATCGAACGCAGACCAGCAGCTACAGGAAGAGAACGCAAGCGGTGAGCCTGCCAAGGAGGAACAAACGGATGCTCAGGCCCTCTACCCAGTTCTACGAGCTGTCGCCGTAGCATAATAACCTCTTTATATTTTATTCCTTCCTTTTCCGACGATCCCAGCGGGGTCATGAAGTTATGATGGCCGTATCAGGGGTGGGGGGTTGGATGGGGGTGAAGCGGGGTACAGTCAGGCTTCGGTTTTCATTTCATCCCTTTTACTTTTCTCTTTTCAGCCTCTCTCTCCTCCTTTCTCATTTACTGCTGCGATGGCTGGGGTTTCTCTTCACTTCTTCTGCTTTCCTTTGTTCAGTTCTGTTGCACCTCCTTACTCCAACCTTCTCTGCCCTGTCCTTATGGGTGAATGGGTTGGATGTTCTGCGCAAGCTGATCGTCTGTTCTATCTCGAGGAAATAAAAGACAAAGAAACAGGCAGGATTCCCAGTAAACCACTTACACTCTTCGTCGTGAATGTCTGCTCTTCCTTGTTTGCTTGCCTGCTTGCTCTTTCTGTTTCTTAGACAGAAAACTAAGAAAAAAACGCCATTTCTTTTTTTTCTCTTCTCCCTCTTCGTCACAAAATGGAATGCTGTCTTGTCTCTCTTGCTCTCTCAGCCGGTGCTCCTCCGTTCCCGAAACCTTGCCCTTGACGCCGGGCTTTGTATTTTCCTTACCTTTTTCTGTCCGCTTTAGTCGTTTTGTTAGTTACGGGTTATTACTTTCTTGTAACTCTTTATTTCGTGTTTCTTTTCCTCTATTTGTTGTGTGCTGTGTTGAATGAACGGCCATTTTGTGCCCTCTACCTCGTCCGGATTTTTATTTTATTTTTATAATCACAGGTTTGTTGGGCGGTTGTAAGCGGCATCATTGTGCCGTCCGTATCTCTTGTCGTAGGGGTGTAGAATGGTATATATCTCGACGGATTGGGGAGGAGGCAGACGCCAAGGTTAGTTCCGGAACTTGAACTCTCCCAATTAACGGATCGTTTTTTTCTGGTATTATAATATGCGGGTTAGCCTGTTGACTGGAGAAATTCCCGGGAACCATCCCCCTTACTATTTTTTACCCACCGGAAGAGGTACGGTATTCACGGCTGTTTTGTGAATATGACGGTACAGTACATACCCACGGATTAACCTCCCCCTCCCCCTCCGTCCGAGTACCGTAGACAAGTGAAGGCTAGCAATTCATTCATTCAGCGTTTCTTATTTGTCGGGGTTAGCACGATGTGCGTATGCGTGGGGAGGGGAGCGGTCTCCGCTTGCGCGGTGCCAGTGTATGATAGTTGAAACCATGTTCGGTCCAAGTTATTTGGCGTCGTGATGGGTCTTTTCCATTGCTCGACTAAACGGTGTTTTTATGTACGATATTATTATGATCTTGGCGAGAGAAAGAAACGTGATACCGTACTGTACCCCCCCCCCCGGGTTTTCTATGCGGTGAGGTACGAAATTCCGATTCCTAATTAGATTTGCTATGTACTATCGTAGATAGAAGAAACTGCGAACAAAACAATCCTCCGAAAAGTGTGAATAGAGGAGTGTACTTCATGGGGGCCGTTTTAGAATTGCCGATTGCAACAATTACCTCTCATCTCCGGTTCTTTACTTGCGAACGGAAATGTAACTTCCAAGACTTCGTTCCATTATTGCATCCCGCCGCTATCCAACTAATTAGCGGCTCGCAGATTTGCTGACACAATAAGAGACCTCCGGAAGGTTTTCGACATCTGTCGTTGGGCTGCTGAATGAAACTTGTCAGAGGGACTAACAGATAATAAAAGCAACATCAGCAGTATGATGATAACAGGAAAATGGAGCCAAAATCACTGGGCGAGATGCCTGAAATCACCAGCTCGTCGGCCACTAATGGAAAAATATGAACCTAAACTCTCCATATGTTCCCGTTAGCAATCCCTCCTCCTTCAGCATCAAGACAGCCAGCCTCCTGGGCTACAACTAACTAAAGGGCCATCCTCTGCTATCTGGCTGGCTACGGATGAAAAGTCCAACGGTAGTGTCAACCGTAGTGTTATAATACCATCCGAGAATTGTTTTGATATATGTTTAAAAAATCACCGGCGGTCACTGCTGCGCGTGCCACAAGTATCTTCTTTCTCCTTTGCACCTTTTCTATATTGTCACTTCGCTAGTAGAGTGGTTAGTTAGTTCTCATTCGTCACTAATTATCCATCAAAGAGGAGGAACACGTTACCTTGGTGGTTATAACTTGAAAAAATATATGTAAGGATTCGTACCCGGGGCCGGGAATCATCAGCGGAAAACCGCAGGATGTATCGGAATACTGGAAAAAGAGAAAAGGACCGGCACTCTTTTTTGTCACATGCGTAGACTATCTCCGGAAGGATTCCGGTGAGTAAGGGCAATTGTGGGATTGTCTATATAAACTCTGTGTATCATACCGTCATAGCTATTATAGATAGTAGAAGAGCAAGCAAGATACGAATCCGAAGAATACAGAGCCCGTTTCCTCCTTGATGACCTTTACTCTTTTTCTCACTTCGACTCACCCCGTCCTTTCGCAAATCAACACCACATAACAACAAAAAGGGTCGTGGAAGACCTCTTCCAGGGGATATAATACCCCGCGAAGTCATGAGTGGGCAAGGAGTTGCTTTCCTAATTTGTTGGTTCTGACATGCGCACTCGGATGGAGAGGAGCCTTCAGGGGAGGTACTGCTACAGTATTGAGAATGTTCGCATTGAGCATGCCCTATGGTTGGCCATTCAAGTTACCGGTGTAAGATATCTTTCTGTGTAGAGCTTTTCTTTCCCATGGTTTGCTGTCCTACCAGTGGAGCTTTCGGAGAATGGCGAATGCTTGGTTCACGCTGACAAGGAGCTTCGGGCTCATCCGGCTTTGCTTACGAGAACTAAAGAGCACGGGTAGCCGCACGCGACAATTACTCGAGAGAAAAAATTGCGAACCTGTTCAGGTTCTCGACGCCGAGACTTGTCGAAGGTGTGTTTTCTACTGCAAAAATCGTAAACAAGCAGCAGGATGCATACTCTAGATGAAATGTTTCTTAATTGAATTGGCTCTACAGCTTAGCAGAACCAACTAGTAGTACATTGCTAAATGCGTGAAACTGACCCACGAGGTAATGACAAATGAGGAGAAAAAGACAGGAATAGCAAACAATGCCTGATCAATGTATCATAGAAACCAAGAGTGTAGGAATAATGAGGAGGCCAGCGGGGGAACTATCAACATATTTTAACTAAGTTCAAGGGAAATGCGGACGGATAAAAAGTTATCAAGATTCCGCACGATAAGAAAGAAGGGTTAAGAGCGAAGAAATTGCACAAAGTAGCAAATCGAGTAATTATACAAGATGGATGTCAAGGTTTCTGCTAGAAATGCCAAATGCCGAGGGATATTATCCTCATGGGCGAGATAACTGTGTTTAAATCTGTGAGCAAGAGGTCTCTATCCAACATCCAGATGTGCAAGTGTGTCCTCTACCACAGCTAATAAGAACCAATTCCACTGACAATTGCAAGGAGGGAAAATAAAGCAACAAAAGGGATAGTATTTCCCCTATCTACCTAGATATGGAGAGGGGTCAATGAACAGGGGCACACAATGAACAGATCAAACAAAACCAACACCACTCTCCTAAGTTGTCGATGTATCTTATCCCAGCAAAAAAGTCTCACTCGGCCTAGGCTCACCTCGGCGTTTTGCCCCCTTGTTACCGCCCCGTCGTCGGATAACATGTGAGAGTTTTGAGAGAGCAAGTTCGCTAAAATTGCCTTCGAACCCTTGCAGTGCCGCAGCCTTAGTACGCGCTAGGTCATCATCGGCAAGAGTATGTTGTGCTCCAGATGAAGATGCACCACTGCTGTCTGATCTAGTTCTCTGACGTGGATCTGCAAGTCTCATATGCGTGAGGTATTCCTGGTAAACCTTCTGTGCCATATTCTTCTCCAATGACCCCTCCCTCGGCATGCCCCAAGGCCAGTACCATTTTCCATGCGAGCCTCTAGTAAAAAACTCCGCTCCACCCTGTTCGTTAAAGGCTTTTATCCAGATGCGGCAGGCACCGCAGCTGAGTTTAGAAACCCCGATATAGCTAAACACAGGGATGCTGCCCCAGTTATCATCGTGTTTGCCCTGTAGGTATTGAATAAGGGCACATTCGCAGTAGACCGGGCATACGTAGTTGTTCCACTGAAACTTTTGAGAAAGCTTTAGAGCATGGACCCCCTGGACCTTCTGGTGCCCACCGTATGCAGTCTCCAAGAATGACTTCCACTCTACTCGCGATTGAGGTAATTGTACATTTCGAGGCTGGTTTGGGACAGAAGAAATTGACATTGCATATTGCAAGGCAGGCCGGAGGCGGGGAGAATGGGCAAATCCAATTAGCGATTCAATGTGACATGTCAGAGATGTCAGTTTCTCTAGGGCACGTTGAAGCGGGAAGGGGTTTCCAGGACCAGAATCTAATGCAGAAGCAAACTTATGTTAAGCACTAGGATAGAAAATATAATGGGGAGCAGAATGAGCATACCATGAATTTCCAGAGCCAAGGCCTCGCAGTCAAGCCCATCATCAATATCGAGTAAAAGCCTTGCATCTGAGTTGGCCTGCATGCTGTACAAATATATTGCTTCCCACTCCACATCCGTGAGTGTGTTTTCGGGATCCAAATCAAGATCAGTAACCAGCTCTACCACCAACACCAATGCGGCTGCCGCACTGTACAGGTTCTGTTCAAGGCCCTGTAGGCCCGTAACCTTACGGCGTTGGAGCAGCTTAGTGATGAAATCACAAAGCCTTGGTGACCACTTCTCTATTCGCTTCATTTGCTTTTCTAGCGAGTACCGATATATCTCGGAAAATATCTGTATCTTCAAAGGGATAGCCACCTTTGGGGGAATTTCTGGTGACTTTTCCAGGGGGTCCTCTGCGTTCTTGGTCCTCTGCTTTGCATACAGATCCGATAGCTTTTGCAACTTTCCCCAGATATCTTGAAGATGGGAAATTAAGCCATCCGTCACATCTTGGTTCTCAGCAACAGTTAAGTGAATCTTTTGTTTTTGAGAGTCCAATTGGAGAGCAATTGCGACAACCTGGCAACCTTCTTGAGAAACAGATATATGGGCTAGGGCATCAAGGACGGGAAAGGTGCGAATATTGATCTCATGGTTATCGACAATACCATGTTTGGATGACTGAAGTGAGGGGTCAGAGCGGCGAGGAGAACCGTCCCCCCCACTCCCAACCACACAGCTCATCAGAGCTACCATGTAGTGCGGATCAAGTTCGTTAGCCATGGTTTTTGAATTCACCAGCTAAGGGTTAAATCTTGATATAGTGGGTTTTGCTGTAAATAGTTATCAGGAGTATTAGTAAATATCCAACAAGCAAGTGGACTGTTAATCATACCGCCAATAATTGTGATCGTGACAACTAGGAGAGTTGGAGGCTCCTCAGAAGGATTGCTGTTTTTGTGACGTATACGATCGGCCCGCTAGCTTGGTTGAGCCTCGCAGCTTGTGTTTGCAGTTCTATTGACCGTCGAGCAAGACCTTATCTTGAGCTGGGAACTGATTTCCAGAGCTTTTTGTGCCGTGGTAAGAGTAAAAAGCTTAATGAGGGGAAAAGAGCACTGAGGAAAGCCTCATGAACAAGGTAATGACGATGGTTTGGAGGATAGCTACAGCGTGGTGCGTAGAAGAGACTTTAGATGGACGGCGCGATAGTTCAACACCATGCACTAAACACAGATGAGAAGGATAGGAAAGGATGAGGACCGACTCGGAGCGTGGTGTCAACACCGCAAGGGAAAGAAGAGAGGATGGTTGAATGTTGACAGGATGGCAAACAAAGTCAACTTGAAAGCCTCCCTCAACCAGCGTGCCAAGACATTTTTGTGTACTCGAGTAATCAGGTGACGCATATCCCCACACCAACCCTGCCACCAAGAGAGCGCAGCTGGTGGTCGCGATCCCATATCCACCAGTCCTGGACGCCCTACCACAAGGCCAAATTTTCATACAAGTACCGAAAAAATTGCGGAAACCCACCAAGTCCGGACCAGGATATCTTAATTCCTGTATTATTTCTGTTGGGTTTTGGCTAATTTCAGTTCTCAAGTACCGTATTTTCTCGTGTTTTACGGTTTTTTGCCAAGCCGGTGCCTAGAGTCTGAAATGGGCCCTCAAATTCCCCCAGCCAGCATAGTAACCAAGGTGTGGGTTTTAGGAGTCTACAACAATGCGGCTGAGTGATCGTCTGCAAGGGTTGTGTGCCCAATCTTGGGCAAAAACCGGTCTTGGAAAAAAACCGTATAACGCGAGAAAATACGGTACCCGGCCTTACACTACACGAGTTTGAGGAAGAAAATAGCGGGTCAAGGGCCATCAGACAGCAGAATGGGGGAGGGTATAGTATCAACCACAGGTTTGGCAGCTGCATTTTGGGGATACCGTGTTGCTAAAGGCGGTAGCGGTCATTGGGATGTCAGTGGGGGTTCTTATCACGCCATGCATCGTACTTGTATGGATGGAGTATTGGATTCGGTATACCAGTACTCGTGAATCGATATATCGCGTGTGTGTGCCCGTGATTTTCAAGGGGTTTCTTCGCTGCTGGGTTGGTGGCTTGGGTCCCGATCCGTGAATGGATTGGCGGCATGTCGCAGGGGGCAGCGGGAGCCCTTGTGCTTATGGAGTTCGTAGAATGGTGGTTTCCTCCGCTACCACGGATCGTTCGTGTACTCGAGTACTCGAGTATTGCTATATAACTTACTACTGAATTCAGTATGATATACAAAAGGTCCTTTTAATTCCTATTGGTCCGATGATGGCTGGTCGCTTTGGGCCCGCCACTTGAAATGTAGATATCGTTTCTACTCTACCAGCTACCCCGGGTGGACTGGTGACCTGATAATCCTCTTGTTGCCATATGGTACTCGGATATGGAAGTAAAAATCGAGTATGCAAAGAACCCTGTTTTGCAGAAAGGTATTTGAGCTGGCCAGAATAACAGAGGAGATTGGCACACTCAGGTAAAGAAGAACTCGGACCAAGACTTGGCAGACGTAGCCTACCACACCCTTGGTGATATAAGTATTAAGTAGTTGGCGTACCGGTACGCTATTTGAGATACTAAGGCATGCACAAATTTTCTGCAAAAGTATTAAGAGATCACTTGAATGCAACTGCTCTGCGTTCTAGCCCCCTAGTCTCCCCCTTTTTCTTCTAACTTCTAATCTGTGAGGTTCCCGAGATTCAGGCCCTATCTTGTCATGCTCGATTTTTACTTCCATATCCGAGTACTAGAGAATGATGGGGGTTATGGGGCGCCGTCGCAAGGAAGTTGTGATTCTAGAAGTTGTGGAGGGAACCCCGGACCATTTCACGGGAAATCTCCTCAACCCACGCGGATAGGCAATTCCCGGAGGCGCTGTAATCGAAGCAACCGGCGCTCTACGCAATGTCTCGAACTTTAAAATATTTTTGGGTGGTCGATCATCGCTCCGAAAGAAACAACCTTGTTTTTTAGCACCGTAGGGACAGCGTTGTCACGCTCTTTCCTTCGCTCGCGTGAAATTGCTTCATGCCGCGTGGGATTCAAGTTGCGTTTTTTTGGGGTGCGTCACCACCAAAAACGGGAGCAACTTCAATCCAGCGACTTGGGAGCACCCTGTAGGAGGAAGAAATGCGGGGCTGTGTCATGAATATTTCTGCCTTTTTACTCCAAACAAGACAGGAGCTTCAAAGATTTTGAAGAAGCAAGCTTCTGGGGAGTTTTAAGTATAGGGTTAATTTGTGCTGGAGCTAACTTTTGATTATTAACTTGAGACCTTGTTTATCGGCGAGATTAATACGCTTGGTATCCACCCCAAGCTGTTTGTGACTGCCAGAATTCACTATCCTCCGATTTCTTTTCATCCCTACCCAGTACTCTAAACCCTCCTAGGTCTGCACGAATACCGGCACTGTACTCGTACAACCTACGAGTACCATTGCGGTACAGCACGTGTGCGGGCGGGAAGCCTGCCTTGTTGAATGCCGGCAACAAGTGCCGTATGTAAGGCTCTCAGCGTGGTGATAGCAACAATCTGAGGTTAGGCAGAAAGGAAGCGTCGTAGAAGCACTTCCCACATGGATTATTTGTCATAATAACGGTTTCTTCATGTGCCCGGCATTCATTCCTATGGCATATTCGAGTATCGTACTCGAGTATAACAATTAAGCTTCAGATACCGGTGGTAAGGGGGACGAAGCTTCAACTATCGTGTCGTACGGGTAGAAGCTCCATCTAGGAAAGGGTTGAAAAAAGTACCGTACCGGTGGTTGATGTGCCGGGACTCGAGAGTTGCCTTATCAACGGTGCTTCCGCCGTACCTCTCATATCATATCATACTTGTGGGGGCGCTGGGGTCTTGGAGGTTACGGGGCTGCAGGCTTTTTGTCTCGGTCGTTGCCAATTCAATAAATTTACCCTAGCTAAACCTATCCGGTCGTTGGGGTGGAATGGCTGAGAAGCTTAGGTGTTGGTGTGGGTCTGATAACGTTTAACCTATCATAGCTTATGGCTCGAGAGGGTGAGAAGGGTGAGAAGGGTGAGAAGGGTGAGTTTGCGACCTTTGTTCACCCACTAATCATAATGCCTAAATCTTGGATTGTTCGTCCTGGATGCCGTAGAATCTATAGGAATTTGGGTTGTGGCTTGTGTGTGGGAATTGAGTTCAAGGGTATGAACGGATGTGATGAACTCACCCTGCTCACCTCCACGCACCATAGCATCACAGTCTACGTTTGTGACAATGCCAGTGCCGGTATAACACCATGCTGTGGAATACTAGAGGCGTTCAGCCCCAGGGTCGAAAAAGCGTCATCTTTCGAGTGGATTTGCCGGATTGGTAGGCAGGGAAAAACGGCGCTACACATACTAATCCTTCAACTAGGAAAGAACTTTTTATTAACGTTTTTCAACCTCGGCGGCTGAAATGCTTCCAATACTACCGGAGGGTAGTTTTCCTGGGGGCTTTTTTTTAATTTTTTAATTTTTTAACAACTCCCTTTTTTCTTTCCTTCATTCATAATTATACCCACCTCCTCCCCCCTTGTCTGTTTGTCGCCCATGGGCATGAGGGTATAGTGCGTCGACGACAGCGGTATCCGTGTGTAGATCTAGCCATAGCCTTGTGGGGCAAGGGTACCCGAGTCAACACTCAAAGACACCTACAGGCTGACGGTGGGAGTTTGAATACAAGTATCGGTATTGGTAATGAGGTTGGTCTAATCCTTTCGTTCACTCCCTGCCTACTCGCCTTCCTTCCCAAATTCCTCCTCCCTCATTCCCTTCACTGTTCTTTCTCTCTCTTACTTGCAATTGGTCCAACGCTTCCAGTACAGTACGCACTCAAGGCCCAATGACAACCCACCCCGCGCGTCTGTCAGCCATGCGGACCACCCCTTCACTCTCCACCGCCGCGCCTACCGGTACAGCAGCGCACAAGCGACCATGGTGGCATATCAGCCTTTTCCGTGGCATGGTCAACGACGTGCGTAGGAGGTTGCCTTATTATAAGTCGGATTGGACGGATGCTTGGGATTATAGAATTGTGCCTAGCACTGGTCTGTCTTGTCCTCTTTCTTCTAAGCGGTCTCGGCGTTTAACTTGGTTGGGGGTTGTCGTGCGAGTGAGTGGGTGGGTGGCTAATTGGTGAATGGTAGTCTATATGTTTTTTGCAAAGTATGGATTTTTCCTGGCCTCTTCCTCCCACCCCCCTCCTTTTTTGGTGGGTTTGGGAATGAATAAGTGACTGATTTTATTATTATTTATTTTTTGTGGAAAAGTGTGCTTCCGGCTTTAGCGTTTTCTTTGGATATGTAGGTTGCTCTTTCTCTTGGTGATTTGGTTAGAATGGGAGGGAGGGAGGTGCTAAAGGATGGTGGTGGTGTAGGTTTGAAAAAACAAAGATGTCCTATGGCGTCAACGAAGTCCTACTCGCATCTGTGCTCGGTGCTGTAGTCTTTAGTTTCCTGGCTGCGCAGCCGTTATGTATTGTTGGTGTTACGGGGCCTATAACTGTGTTTAATTAGTAGGTTTTCCTTACCCACTCCCACTTTTTTTTTTAAGAATTGACTGATGGGAGAGGGTGCGAGCATTTTATAGTACTGTATATGCCATCGTAACACCCAGGGGAATCCCATATTTCCAGTTCATGTGCTGGATTGGTCTGTGGTCCATGCTCATGCATTTCGCAATAGCTATAACGAATGCTTGCAATGCGATTAAATGGGTCACGAGGTTTTCCTGTGATATCTTTGGGTTCTATGTCGCTTTCATATACTTGCAGAAGGGCATTCAGGTCCTTTCTCTGCAATGGCGTACAGGAGACGCAGCGGCGTATCTGTCGATTTCGATCTCATTGTTGGTCCTAATGTTCGGGTACGCTTGCTCCTGGCTCGGCAATAGCAACCTCTTCAGGCATCCGGTCAGGGTTTTCCTAAAGGACTATGGAACCCCACTTTCGATAGTGTGCTTCACGGGCTATCAGTACCTTGGCAAAATGAAGCATATAGACCTTGAAAAATTACCCGTCTCGCAGGCCTTCTCCCCCACCATGGAGCGTGGGTGGCTGGTGCATTTCTGGGATATCAGTGTTGGGCAAGTGTTTTTGGCAATCCCGTTTGCACTGCTATTGACAATCTTGTGAGTGATTGGCTGTGTTGATAGGTGTACGGCCCAACTGGTCTGATGTTGATGGGGGTATAGGTTCTATTTCGATCATAATGTCTCGAGCTTGATCTCCCAGGGCACAGAGTTTCCGTTGAAGAAACCGGCGGGGTTTCATTGGGATATTTTCTTGCTTGGGATTACGACGGGGATTTCAGGGATTCTGGGGATCCCGGCTCCTAAGTATGCTATTTCCAATTCTGGTATTAGTAGGGGAGAGCGTGTTAATAGTAGTGAAGTGGTCTTATCCCTCAAGCTCCGTTCCATACTGCATCTCTATGCGTCACTCGCCGGCAGGTGGATGAGGCGGAGGAGAATAAAGGCAAGACGGAAGTCGTTGTTGATCACGTTGTGGAACAGCGGGTCAGCAATCTTGCGCAGGGTCTTTTAATATTGGGAACTATGACAGGCCCCTTGCTTGTGGTGCTTGCGTTGATTCCACAAGGTGTAGGTTGAACATAATATATTTGTAGGATATCTGCTCATCAGTTGTTATAGGTTCTTGCGGGGCTCTTCTTCGTCATGGGCCTTCAAGCACTCGAAGGCAACGGAATTACGTTGAAGCTCTTATTCCTGTTCGGGGATAACTCCTTGACTTCTTCCGGGGAGCCGCTGAAGAGATGTAGGAGGGGAGCTGTCTGGGCGTTTGTGGCACTTGAGCTCGTGGGATTCGGAGCTACGTTTGCTATCACGCAAACTATTGCTGCTATTGGGTATGCTCGTCCCAAGATAGTTTATACCCAGAACTTCATATTAATTGATCGACGCAGCTTCCCGGTGTTCATTTTCCTGCTAATTCCTGCCCGAGCCCTAATCTTGCCCAACTATTTCACCCCTGAGGAACTTGGGGTTCTAGATGCACCCACAGTTTCTCTGTTTACCCTTGAGTCTGTTGGTGGCGGTTACTATGACACACCGGAGTCTAGTGATGATAGCACACCCGCTGAGGCTAGTAGTGACACACTCACTAAGAGCGATGTGAGCGTTATGGAGAGGGGCGACTCGGCCGGGTTGGGCGGGAGGAGGTCATCGGCAGTTAGACACAGTATTGGTGACGATGGTGCGGACAGGGTAGAGGAGGAGGGCCCTTCAAGAGCACAACATAGGCGAACTGCAGGGGAGTAGATTTAGATGCGTTAGATTGATTGAGGGGCTAAAAAAATGATAATCTGTGGTCGCTGTGTTAACATGGTATATAATTTGGCGGATAACGTCGTGAGTAGGTCGTTTTCCTTACAACTAAGAAGCTACTATCTGTGCTTAAAACTTATTACGGACTGGTTCTGTAAGGGGGTAGAATGTCGTTTTTTATTATTACCGTACGCACGATGGCATCTCAATTAAGTTGACCCGAGAGGTGCGGCTTTTATTGTGGTGGGGTTTGTTTCATTGAGCAACCACCCACCCATTGTCTTGGCGAGTGATAAACAAAATGAAATCAGTGGAGGGGGCAACACAAACACAAGGCCTTGCACAAGCTTTTCTTCTTCCGTCCATCATCAACGAACCCCTCTTGCAGCTTTCACCCCACAACCCAACCATTGCTCTCTCCCGAACATTTTCCTACTCCCGCTCCAGCCTCTTCACACCATCACCGCTAAGAGAAGTAGCTTCTCCTCAACCTTCCGAACGAACACCTATACCTCCCCCCTCTCTCACTTGACTTTTTTTCCACACAACATGGGTGAATCAAGGTAAAGGATACCCCCGGGAGTGAAGAGGAAAACTAGCCACTGACCAAACATGCACCATTGTCTCAATCACATTGCTAACGTCGCTCCAGGCAGGAACTTCTCAACTGGCTAAATGGCCTCTTGCAGCTTAACATTACACGTATAGAGCAATGTGGAACCGGGTATGTCACAGACGAGCAACACCCCTTCCCTCACCCCCCTTTAGTCTGAAAAGGAAGCTTGTTCCTTGCTTCGGAAAATTGTTTCAACTGACAACGATAATTCCTGAACAGTGCTGCGCTATGTCAGGTTTTTGACTCCATCTTTGGTCAGTAGCGAGTCCTATACTTCCCTCTTCCCTGTTTGGCAGGCGGAAGAGAGAATGAATACCGTGGAGCTCGGTAGCTCACTTTCTATCTTTAGGCGATGTTCCCATGCAGAAGGTCAAGTTCAACGTCAATACCGAATACGCCTATCTTCAGAACTTTAAGATTCTTACCTGTACGGTTTTACCCAACCCCTCCGCGTTCTTTCCTGCATATTTCTTACCGTTTGGTTTGGTCAAAAAATCGCTTACACTTGAATCTTTTTCCCCCGAAAATTCTCTCTTTCGGGGGTGCTGTATTGCTGTTCTTTAGCTGTCTTTTCTTCAAAAGGAATCGATAGGCCCATCCCCGTCGAGCGTCTAGTCAAATGCAGGTTTCAGGACAATCTTGAGTTTCTGCAATGGACGAAGAAGTATTGGGATCAGTACTATCCTGGTAGCGATTACGATGCGCTCTCCCGCAGAAAGGGTGCGGGCTCGGTCGGTGGCAATCCTCCTCCCGCTGCTCGTGCCAATACTTCCGCCGCTGTGAAACGTGGAACTACTCCAACGGTTGGCGGTGCTCGAACCAGAACTCCCCTCGGCGGTGCTAGTACTGCCGCGCTCCAGCAGGAGAATAACTCGTTGAAGGAGAATGTTGCCGGGCTTGAGCGCGAGAGGGACTTTTACTTCAGCAAGTTGAGGGATATTGAATTGTTGATTCAACAGGCTGTCGAGCAGGATCCTAAAATTGAGGAGGATGAGGACGGCCTGGTCAAGCATATCCAGGCGATCTTGTACTCCACAGAGGTGACAACCCCCGACGACGATGGAACGATTCAAGAGTACGCTGACATCGAGAAGGATGGATTCGAAATACCGGCTGAGGAGGGCGATGACCTGGAGACATTCTAGATGGGGAGGGTTTATGATGTGGGCTTGGGCTTAAGCTATGAATGAAGGGATAAAAAAGAGAGAAGAAAAAAATTCCACGGCAGGCTGACCATTGCGTGGAGTAACATCCTTCTTCAGCGAATACCTTTTCTACTTTCACTTTTTCCCCTTTACATCTTCCTTTCCTTTTCCTAGTGATCCCTTTCCTTGATCATTCCATTCCCCGACTCTTACTTTCGCCGCCTGCGGTTTCAATTAGTAAAATTGTATTTTCTGACACAGCTTGGTCTCGTATTAAAGTGATTGATTTCTTTCCTTTTGATTTCGTTCTTTCTTTTTAGTGCTGTAAGCGTGGCCTGGCATTTTGCGAGCGTCTGGCCGAGTTTGGTGGAGGTACCTGTTTGTGAAATGGAGGATGGTTGGGGAGAAGGTATGCTCTGGATGGGGCGGTTAGGAGGAAATATCACGGTTGATAAAGTTCACGCTTTCTTGTATGAAAAGGCGGGATTGCAGTAGAGGAAAGGGAGAAACAGTATTCCGGTGGATGTTCCTTGTATGCTTTGAAGTTATCAGTGGGTCAGGCGAGAGATTCATATCATGGGGAGGCGATTCCCGCTCGTCATGACCCTTGAAACAGGGAATAGAACGCTGTGACCCGCAGAGCAGCCACCGCCGCAGTCACGACAACAGCCCCAAACTCGATAATTCGGAACACGACAGCAACCTCCACCTTGAATAATTACAAGCTTATCCCTACTAGAGTGGACCACCACCACTACCGCCACCACCGTATCTAGCCTTCCTCTCCCCTGCCCCGCCAAAGAAAATAACAATTCGAGGTACCCGATAATCCCGCAGAAAACAAGCAATTCACCTCTGAGCCGAACGGTAATAGTCCCCACTCCTTCAATGTCACTCCTTGGCATCCTCCAGGCCCAAGCTCCCCCAAAGCAAGATGCCACATCGACAATCCAGACACTGTGCCTGCGCCTGTCCACAAGCACGCTCCTGGAGGACCGGCGCGCCGCGATAATGGGCCTGAGGAGCTTCGCCCGAGAGTACAAGGAGACGGTGGCTTCCGGGGGTCTGCGGGGGCTTATTGGTACTCTGTCGAAAGATTCGGAGGACGTGGATACTATCAAGGTTGTCCTTGAGACGTTGTTGCTGTTGTTTGTTAAAGACGAGTCGAATGTTTGCGCCTATCATTATCATACCTCCTGTGTGGGGTTTTGGCTAATGTGTGGGGGGAGGGTAGCCGGAATCGAGTGAGGATATTGCGTTGTGGCTGACGGATGAGTTCACTCAGGTCGGTTTTTCCTTTGCCCAGTATTTGGGAGGGGTGCTGACCAGGGGGAGGTAGAAACAAGAGAATATCACGGTTCTTATTCAGCTGTTGCAGGATTCCGACTTTTACATTAGGCTTTATGTGTTGCAGTTGCTTGTTGCAATGTTGAATAATCGGCCGTCTAGGACACAGGAGTGTATTCTCACCGCTCCCCTTGGGATCTCAAGACTGGTTTCTGTACTTGATGATAAGCGGGATGCTATTCGTAACGGTTGATCCCCCCCTCCTCCAATAGCTCTGATCTCGCAGGCCGCTGATTCTTCTAGAGGGCATACTCCTAATAATAAACCTCTCGAACGGCCACACGGACATACAAAAGCTAATCGCCTTTGAAAACGCCTTTGAGCGGATGTTCTCTATAATAGAGCTGGAAGGCGGCGTTGACGGAGGCATTATAGTCCAGGATTGTCTTCAATTACTTAATAATCTGCTATCGTTCAACGTCTCGAACCAGAGCTACTTTAGAGAAATGGGGTGCGTGCCGCGGTTAGCGAAGCTCTTCCAGTTCGCGCAGGAAGCGGTGCCGTCCTACGCTAAGGAACAGAGGGATACGAATATTGAATACGCTATGAGGGTGTGCAGGTTGTTTGTAGTGCCGGGCGGATTGGGCGCCGCTGCCAATCAGAATGCGTTTTTCAGCGCAGGCATATTGCACCTTATGCTGGTTATTGCGTTTTCCGGGTTCAGTGATTTCCCAGTTCGTGCAGAGGTACGTTTTTCTCCTCACGTGTCTGATTGGTTTTGGGGGTTATTGATGGGGGAATAGGCGTTGAGGACAGTCGCGTACCTGATTCATGAGAACTCACCGCTTCAAGAGAACTTCGCTCAGATGAAGGTTCAGTACTTGGACCCTACGATACTACCGGAGGCGCAGGCGCAGCAGAATAACCCTGATGATTTGTGTTATGTCATTGAAGGGCTGCTGGATCTTGCCTTGATGAATTCTTCAATTCATGCTTTTGACGCTCGTTTAGCGGCGTGCCAGTGCTTGGAGTCGTACTTTGCTGGGAATCAGCCCGTTCGGTTGCACTTTCTCAACCATGCTATTAATTTGCATGCACAGGGGGATGAGTCTGCGAATGTGCTTACCTGCTTGATTAGCCTCGACCAAGACTCCCGGGGCGATCCCTATAGGGTTTGGCTGGCGAGTGTGATATTTTTGCACTTGATATATAACGATGAAGAAGCGAAGAACCTAGCGACATCTTTCAAAGAGGGAGATGCGGATGCCGGTGAAGAGGTGGTCACTGCGATTCAGAGCATATCCGCGAATCTCGTCGCTGCGCTGGAACATAACTATGACCCGAGGATAATTATTGGGTATTTGATGTTGCTGTGCACGTGGTTATATGAGGATTCTCCGGCTGTGGATGATTTCCTTAATGAAGCTTCGAGCGTGCAGTCGCTTGTGTCCACCGTCAAGCAGTCTAGTAATTCGAATGTGCTGATTCAGGGGCTCTGCGCGTTTTTCTTGGGGGTTTTGTATGAATTCAGTCATAAGGATTCGCCGCTGCCTAGGTACACTCTATACAAACCTACTTTGGGCAGTGTCTAAGGTGCTAATTGTGCCCAGGGCCACTCTGCATCCAATCCTGGCAAGTCGAATGGGGCGCGATCACTACGTCAGCAAAGTCACCAAGCTCCGAGAAAATCCACAAGTCCGGGACTTTGAAGTGTTCCGGGAAACCAACCACCGGAAGAGAAAAATGGGGTTGCCGGAGGTGTATTTTGACCACACATTCATTGACTTTTTGAAGGACAATTACAGCCGGATATTAAGAGCTATTGACAAAGATCCTGGACTGGAGACGCATAACACTATCAGTAGGTAGCCCCGCACTACAAGGACATGCAAGTGCTGATTGAATAGACGGCGTCCCCCACGCCCTCAACGGGATCTCCGTCGAACTCGTTGACTCTTTGAAAGCCCAGCTCGAAGATAAAGACGAAGAACTGCAAAAACTACAGACAACCTGCTTAACACTCGAGCAGAAAGTAGCCCAAGAGCAGCACGAATCGCAGCGCACAAAAGAAGCCGCGGCAGCGGAGGTGCAAAGAGCAAACGCGGCAACAGAAATCCTCCGCCAACAGTACGATGCAGAACTGCGTGCTGCCGCACAGAAAGCAAGATCAGAAATGAACGGGTTGGAAGGCCAAATTCAGAGGATCCGATGGGAAGCTAGCGAAGCTGCAAGGAAGGCCAAAGAATACGGGGATGGTGAGATCGCAGGTCTGCGCAGAAGGATAGCAGAGTTGGAAGGCGCAGTTGAGAAGGAGAAGACGGGACGGGCAAGTGAAGTGCAAAGGGTGAAGGCAGATGGGGAAAAGGCCATCGAAGAAGCAACCTCAAGACTACACTCCGCAGAAAAAGAAGCACTCTTCGCCCACGAGAGCCTACGCAAATCTGAAGAGCACGCCGGGGAATCCGACCAACGCCTGAAGACATCTGAGGAAGCCCTCAAGGCAGCAAACGAACGCATAACTAGTCTAGAAGAAGACTCCCGCCGCCAAAAATCCAGTGCAACCACCCTCCAAGATGCCCTAACAATCGCACAATCCCGTCTCGAAGAAAGCACTAAACAGCAAGCCGCCTCGGAAGCGCAGATCAAGGACCTGGAAACAGCTCTTGCAGCCCTCGAAGCGTCACTAAAAAAAGAACAATCCACCCACGCGCACATCCTCCACGAAGCCCACGAAGCCCAGGGATCTATCGCCATCCTAGAAGCTCGCGTCAACGAGTTTGAGGCGCGGCTCCGCGATGCGGAGCACGCGCGTAAGGAGGCCGACGAGGCGGCGAAGCAGAGCGCCGCGGAGTTAGACGACCTGTTTATTGTGCTGGGTGATTTGGAGGAGAAGAGGGAGGGAGATAAGGTATTGTTCTACCCCTCGTTTCCTGTGAAATATGTTGTGGTGGCTAATGATTGGGTTTCTAATATAGAAACGGTTGAAAGAGTTAGGGGTTGAGGTTAGTGATGACGAGGGCGGCGGTGATGACAATGGCGACGAAGAGGAAGAGGAAGAGGAAGAGGAAGAGGAGTAGGTGAATGGGGTGTAGTATAAAATGTAAATAATATGGTGGTTTCCAGTCAGTACAATAACCTGGCGTTTGGTTTTTCCTTTTTTTTATACCACTACTTTTTTATTTCGAGTGAGGAGTTATGATGTGTTCATGGTATGTCACTCGCTGGCTAGTTTGATGGCTATGCAACGGAATGAAAGGTAGTCGGGGGGGGGGCAGGTCCACCGTTATTTCACCGATAGGTGTTACATAAGCTATAAGGCAATATGATTTCGGGATGGCTAGTCAAAGAGATGAAAAGGGGCATAGTAAAAATTAAGTCAGGGGGGAGAAACTACCGTTTCAAACATTGCGTCAGGAATCCTTGCTATCGCCGGTCAATCCAAGTGAAAAAGAAACTATATTACATGGTGTGGGAGCCAACAGGAAGGCAGGAGCCACTTATTTCGCCTTCTCAAACTCTGACACCCCAGTAAACGCCCCCAAACCCGGTACAAACTTGTTAACCATCTTCTGATACTCCTTATACTCCTTATACTTCTCTGCAGAAATGTTCTCCGTCAGCCGAACACTCGCCTGGAACAGCGCCAGATACGCCACCGCGCCCAAGCCAGTCCAATTCCAGAGGTCACCGCAAACCAGGCATGACCACTGGTACACGAGCACCCAAATAATCTGCTCAGCAGTGTAATTGGGGTGGCGACAGAACGACCATAGACCAGTAACCACGAAGCCACGGTCGAGGTCGGCTTTGGTGTAGCCGCGTGGTGCGGTGCCAGTGGCGAGGTATGCCGTTTTTGCGCCCTGGTAGACCCACTGTTGTTGATCTGCAAAGGCCTCCACTAAGAGGGCTAGGAGGAGGCCGCGGGAGAGTACGAGGTCAGTGAGGGACCAGGTGGGGGTGGTGGGGAGAGTGGAAGCTAGGAGGTGGAGGTAGGCTGGAGCAGTGATCATGAATAGGAGGACGCTCTGGGTGAAGGAGATGAAGACTATGTTTAGAAGGACGAAAGCCCAACGGGGGACGGCTTTTTGGATAATTTCCCTACGAGAGGTTGTTAGCCTTAAAGATTCGTTAAGAGGGCAAGGGGGAAATGGTGTGGGGGAATAGCGTACCAGCGGTAGTCTTCCGAACCAATATTGTACCCACCCCTCCTCCAGTAATTGTAAGTTAGCCTAATCTGCACCCACGACCACGATTAGTCCTCTTCCACTCTCAGGCTATCCCCATCACTGTCCCAGCTTGATACTCACACTCCAAAGCAGCGAAAAGGCAGTCAGCGTATCAAGCCTCTGTGTGTCCAATCCGTTCATGTGAGCAAACAGTGTATAATGCCCGACGTAAATTGCCGGCAGCAAACTCCACAAACGATCAATCTGAGAGTAATTCCTATTGATCTCGCTAGCGGCGAGCGTAATCAAGGCTACCACGAGAGCAAAGTGCAGGGCGGTTATCAGTGGGTTGGTCGATAGGTACCATTCTTTAACGGCCACTTGACCGGTGAGGAGCGGTTGAATGTGGGGAATGGAGAGTTGGTGAAGGAAGGGAGTCACGGTTTTGCTGAAATCAGTTATGTCTGAGGGGGACGATAGTGTCGGTAAAGGGAGGGAGGTTGCCATTTTTGCGGTAGCAGTGGCTGAGGAGTGGGGGGTGAGAGAGAGGAGATCACAGCGTTAGGGTGAGAGGGGAGGATGAGCTACCGTATATGAAGGATGGCGTCGTTTGCCCCGCGGGTTGCCACCGGAAGGCTTGCCTGGTGAGGGCCAAAAGTGAGACCTTCCTGAATGAGGTCACCTCCCTAGAATTATGATGTGATGGGAAGTGAGAAGGATACCCAGATTAACAGGGGTTCAGTATCATACCTGCACCCGGTACTGGGGAAAGGGATGACTTACAGCAAACGGCGCTGCATTTGCACCTGTATGATACCACACTGGTCGACCCATTCCCCTCCCACGATCAATCTATATTTGCTCAGCTTCAATCCAACCGTCAATAGATAGGTCCTCAGTTCCGTAGGCTAACTCCCAAATCCTACCATTACCGGTATCACTCTTGTGCCATCGGCGATAGCTTCCCCCGGGACTAATGCCCCCTTCCACCTCCTATGCCGGGCAAAGGCATTGCACCTCGGCTCGGAAAACCCCCGTATACAAATCCCCTCTACAATTTGCTCCCCCTCTGCAGGGCTTTCCGACCACCACTACAGGGCCCTAGATTCAAGCACTAACCTAACCCAAACGTCCGGGCATAGAATCTAAATTACGTTCGTGGGCTTGTGGGACAGGGCACAAGTTTGAACCGTTTAAAGGCTCCCAATAAGGCCACAAAGGGGGTTGCCACAGAGCCTCTACCCGGACTCACGTCTCCCCCAAGCCGCGGCCAGTACTCCTCCCATCTCCGCCTACTCCCACTCACCCCCCCCGCAAAATACGCGATACACACCAGAGCTCCAGCTATGAAAAAGATCCTCTGTGTGGCGGAGAAGCCCTCGATCGCAAAGGCTGTTGCTGGGCACCTGAGCGGGGGCGCCATTCGGAATGTTCGTCTCTCTCTCCTCACCCTGACGATGCCAATAGCGCGTTGCAATACTCATGGGGACACGATAGACCAGAACTACTGGCAACAAATACATTAAAAATTATGACTTTACTTATCGGTTCCCCGCGCCGTGGGGGGAATGCAACGTTACCATGACATCTGTGGTGGGACACACGATATCCTGGGACTTTGTGGATGAGTTCAGGAAGTGGAAGGACTGTCCACCGTCGGCGCTGTTCGATGCTGCGACCAAGCAGTTTGTTTCTGTAGGATCCCTCCTCAATCACCGTCTCATATACTACCGGCGGAAGAAGGCACTGATGGTAAAGCATAGCCGGAATGCAAAGAGGTAGCCGCAAATATCTCTTCCGAAGCACGGAATGCCCAAATATTATATATATGGACAGATTGTGACCGTGAGGGGGAGTATATTGGTACTGAAGTGATGGATCTGGCAAGGAAGACTAACCCCCGGATCGAAGTTAAACGAGCAAAATTCTCAAACATCGAACGAGCGCATATCCTGCATGCGGCCCAGCGTCCGGAGGATCTTGATGAACGCCAGGCGGCAGCGGTCCGCGCCAGGATTGAATTGGACCTTAGGATTGGGGCGGCTTTTACTAGGTGGCAGACGATGCTCTTGCAGACCGTGAGGGGTTTGGATGGGCAGGTTGTTAGCTATGGTTTGTATTGTCTGTGAATGCATAGGTGCACTTCTGATGCTATCCACCACAGGCTCCTGCCAGTTCCCAACGTTAGGATTTGTGGTCGACAGGTATAAAAAAATCAAGAGCTTTGTTTCAGAGCCTTTCTGGTCGATCAAGGTGATACACAAGAGGGACGATATAAATGTTAATTTCAGTTGGGACCGGAGTTCACTATTCGACAGAATGGCCGTAATGATCATGTATGAGAGATGTCTGACTGCGAAGGTTGCGAATGTGGTTTCTGTCGTTAAGAAACCAACTAGTAAATGGTAAAGATGACTTTCCAAACATACTAGCCTGATACTGACAATCCCCAGGAAACCGTTACCGTTAACCACGATAGAGCTACAGAAACAGGGGAGCAGATTCCTCGGGCTTTCGTCTCAGTTGGTCATGAGTGTGAGTACTGTGTATTCCCAGTTTTTTTCGGAAGTCCTGACGGGTGCAGATTGCAGAAAGGCTATACACCCAGGGTTTTATAAGCTATCCCAGAACTGAAACCGATCAATTCGATAAAGGCATGGATCTTCCGGCCCTCGTAGGAAAGCAGACTCAAAGTCACGCCTGGGGCGAATTCGCTCAAGGGTAATTATACCCAGTGTCGTACCATCCCACTCTGACTGACATCACCAGCCTTCTAGCGGGGGGCTTCTCCCAGCCCAAAAACGGCAAGCACAACGATAAAGCCCACCCCCCGATCCACCCAGTAGCCTATGTAGCTCCGGACAAGCTGAACGCAGACGAAAAGCGAGTATATGAATTTGTCGTCCGACGCTTCCTAGCTTGCTGTTCCAAGGACGCCCGTGGAGAAACTACAACGGTAAAACTCCAATACGGCGAGGAAGGCTTCCACACCACGGGCCTGGTAGTGCTTGAAAGGAACTACCTGGAAGTCTACGTCTATGACAAATGGACATCATCCCAAGAACTGCCCGCCTTCACCTCCGGGGAAACCTTCAAACCCACCGAAGCCACGATGACAGAAGGCAAGACCTCCCCCCCCGGATTACTGACCGAGCCGGAATTAATCGCTCTCATGGACGCGAACGGGATCGGAACCGACGCTACGATGGCAGAACACATTGCCAAAATCATCGAGCGAAAGTACGTTTTTGCCCGGCCAAAGGCCAGGAGTGGTGGCAGCGAAGAGGAGGAGGAAGGGGCAGCAGGTCGGGGTAGGGGTAGAGGCCGGGGATCGCGGGGAGGTCGTGGCAGGGGGCGCGGTGGAAGGGGTGGGGCAGAAGCAGCTAGTGGAGGTGGGGGAGGGGGAAGAGGAGGAATGCAAGAATTCTCCCCGAGTAACCTGGGCATCGCACTAGTCGAGGGTTACGATAACATTGGGTTTGACATGTCACTTAGCAAACCGTTTCTGAGGAAGGAGGTAACTATCTCCCCCTATCTACCCACTATTCATACACTATCTCCTCTTTCTGAGGCAATAACCGACTAGCTAATTGATGTGAAAAAAACATAAAAATAGATGGAAGTAAATATGAAAAAAATCTGCGAGGGAGCAACGACTTGTCGAAATGTGGTGAACTCCAGCGTAGAGCAATACAGAGAAATGTTCGTGAAGGCCAGTCAACACAGCGACGTTCTTAAAGCCGTAAGTCACAACCACTATCTTTATTAACCCTCCCTCCCTCCCTCCCCACACACAAGTGTGGGACTTTCTAAATCAAATACCGGTAAGACGAAACTGATGGGTGCTCATAGTGTGCGCAGCGCTACCTAACCCCACCGTAGGCCCTTCTTCCATCCCACCGAGGGCCCCAACGGTTCCGTACCATGGCCTGCAAGTTGGGTGGGGGAGGAGGGGGAAGGCCAAGTGCTTACTGTTCCGTGCTATCATAGCAACGGCAAGATAATGGTAATCGCGCCGTTAGGTTATTTTCACAAGCGCTTGTGGCTATAGCCCCTACGAGTACCGGTACTGGTACTCTAGTTGTAGATTAAGATGTAGATTAAGATGATGCCTAGATTACATACATTACATACCCGTACCGTACTTGTTCATACGTATATACACATGCCGGTAAGAGGGGCAAAGGAGCACCTGGCGGGTTATCCGGCCGCCATAATAAAAACCGCACACATGGTAACAATCCCCTCACACATCTCACTCACTCACTCACTCACCCCCCCCCGGGACCCCACCACCACCGTGCGGGTATTATTATACGTACCTTAGGCGCGCGTGCAAACACGATACGCCCACAACAACTTGCCAGATCTCATCCTGACATGGCGTACCTGTCCTAAGGGTTAGGGCTCTGTTCCGCTTCGTCTTCCGATGACTTTAGTAGTGGAATAAATGTTGGTTAACTTAGTCCGAAATTTCTTTCGCGAAAACACCGAAAATCTGCCCCCACAAGACAAAAGAAAAAGAAAAAAACACCAAACCTAAATCGGGAGGCAAGTCCAACGTCCTAGCACATGGTCCGATTATTCGAGTTCTTACAGGTAGGTAAAATGGTGATGGCAAAATAGCGCTTAACAGCCTTGCTCACGCTTTCGCTTCTCATACCGGTACTTAACAATCCAGTCCCTCACCATCTTGGTCGAAAATTCAAGCAAATCAAGTCGCTCTCTGAAGCCGCGCTTATCGCATGCATCCTTGTCATTGTTTGCACCCGAACCCACAGCCTGGTCAAAGATTTTTCTCAGCTTCGTCTTCTCCCATTTCTCCCATCTCTCAACGAGGCACTCATCAGTATCCCCGAATGCCAAGGGCTCTGGCTGTTCTTCCATATCTCCTCCCCGTAGCATTTGAGGATAGGTGTCTTCCCAAGCCGGCACGGTGTTAACACACTCCCAATCGAGGATTCCAGTTATCTCAAGTGTCATACAGTCAACCATGACATTTGAACGATTAAGGTCGTGGTGATGCAGCGCGAATTCCTCTGTTTGCATGTCTTCGGAGAAGATGGAAGGGAGAATTTCCAGGAGTTGTTGGATGGTTTCCTGAATCTCTGGAGCATCCTCGGCAAGATCATCATCCGAGTCACTCTCTGAATATTCATCCTTCGCCTTTTGAATGCTAGCGGCACGTTTATCTAACATGTTGTTACTTCATTGTAGCCAATCAATTCGATTTATCCTACTTACCAGAAGTGAGTTTTAGGAGAAGTTTCTTATCTTCCAGTTCAACTTTCATTAAAGCAAGTAAGTATACTCGGTCGCTTCGATAAGGCCCGCGATCCCTCCTTATCAGTGGCTTCCTCTTTCCAGCGAACATAAAAGAGTTTACTATCGGCCCGATCACAAAATTGTTGTAATCAGTAGCCACAGTGACCTCCAGATCGCCTTCGCTGAGCTCGGTGCGCTGATACAAACTCCCGATGGCATTGAATCTGCACTTCTCACGGAGTTCCTTTGTGAATTGCCCCAAGCGCTCAACAATAATTCCCTTGCTCTCAAGGCTCAGACCGGGCCAGAGCTCCCGCAAGCATACTCCTGGGATTCTCTCCATAATGATCCATTCGAAGCCTAACTCGTTTTTGGTCGTGCAATCGTAGGCGAATACCTCTGGAACTGGTAGTGAGGTATATTGCCGCAACAGTCGGAGAGTGGCAACCTCGCTGGCAGTCTTGTAGAATGGTTCGACCGGGAGCGTTACGCGGAAGATGTAGGACTTCGGGTCCAGGATATTGTCCGAAGGGACCGTGATCAAATAGACTTTGTTAAACGCCCCACCTGCGAGGTATTTTACAGAAAAGTTGTCCGCACCAAGATGTTGTCGTGACAGTGCCTCAATCGCGACGACGTTCGGAGTTGCTGCCCAAGCGGGCACAGGGCCGTAAAAGTCGGATTCCCAACGAAGACCGAAGGGTAAGGAAGGGTGATAGGAGGGCGTTGACGTCATTTTTGGTGACAGTGAGCTGATGAGGTGGTGAGGGGTTTTTGAGATGGGAATGAAGCGGATTGAGAGAACCTGGCCTGCAATACTCGGTGATTTTTAAAGTAGGGGTTTTCAAAGTTAAAAAGATGGTTGAAGGTAAAGTGATCGACACCCAGCAGTGCATTAGTGCGCATTAGTGTATATATCAATAGTGGCCAATTGTATCCAAGAATTTTAGGTAATAAATTTGAGGCTCCTCAAAATGAGGCAAGTAGAGCTCGGTGTGGGTTTTGGTTGTAGTGTAAGAGAAAAAAATTTCATCGCTTCTGTTGCAATAACAACAACGATTTCCTTCTTTACAATAATGGCTGAACAGCAGCAAAAGAGCAGTAGTGGGGGAGGGCGTCATGGTCCACATTCGATTTGGACAGAAATCGAGAATGAGCAGCTTATGCAATGGCTAGAGGATCCAGAAAATCTACGAAAGATGAAAAAAGGATCTGGAGTCTCAAAAAAAGCCCTCATTGCTGAAATCTCGCTACAAATTCCAACAAAGCCTACCATTAAGGTAGGTTACAAGTATGATAACCTTCTGAAATCAGATAGGGCAGCTGCAAAGCTCAACAATCAATCAGGATGGGGACTTACCGAGAAGGATATGGATGAAGGAAGAAGGAGTTTGAGAGGTATGTATATTAATATTAAACATGATTTGTATTTACAAGGAATTAAGAAGGAGCGCAAGACACAAGGTAGAGAGAGCAAAAAAAAAAAAAAAGGAAAAAAGAGCAAATGCTAATAATTACAAAAAAGTGAATTTTCAAGAAAGGACAGAATGCTAATATTAATAGAAAAACTCCTATTACGATGCCCCTATTTCTTTCGCTTGGAAAATATTTTAGGAGACTGACCCGATGTACGTCCACCAGCCATCTATGATTCGGGAGCTGGTGAGGGGGAAACAACGGGAGTTGAAACACTCCTGCACGTGATGGCGACACCGGCCGGTGCCGTGGAAACTAGAGAAAGCACGAACGAAAAAGAACCGAGCAGAGAGGAAGGGTGGGAATAAATTGGGCAGGGCAGAGAGAGGAGGGAGAGGGAGTTTGGAGAGGAGGAGGAAACGGGGATGATAGAGTGGAGGAGGAATGGCCCGAAGGGATTGGCTTGGAAGAGGGAGAGTGGGAAATTGAAGAAGAGGTGCGAATTGGGTCAGTAATATGAGAGGGAGGGTCAGCTAACAGGGAAAATTTCTGCCATCTGCAGAGTCCACAGGCTCGAAAAGGGGAGAGTCGAGTAGTAGAAGAAGAGAGAGTTGAAAGAAGAAGCGGTGAAGGAGAAAGTGGAGAAGGAAGTCAAAGGAGGCAAGAAGGAAGGTAAGTTGTTACTATATAAATGTTAACTTCGGTGAGACAGTAAAAGGAACTGATAAGGTTAGAAATCGATCAATGCCTACCTCAGCTATAAGAGGTACAAAGCGACGCCGCTTTCCGGAAATGCTCGAGGATGAAGATATGGAGGCCGATGCAAGCACAGCAAGGGGCTTGGGAGGATCCACGAACAAAAAGAAAAGCGGATCAACTGCTCTAATTGATGCAGTTAGTATTTTGGCTTCCTCAAAGTCTGAGGGTGAGGTAAGGAAGTTTGACTTTCTTACGGAGCAATTACAGCAGCAAGGAGAGTTACGAAGGCAGGAATTGGATCTTGAACGCGAGCGGTTAGCAATTGAACGAGAGAAAAATACAGCTGAGCAGAAACGCACAGATATGATGATGATGCAGTTACAGGCATCTCTTCAGCGAAGGTCAGATGATGGAATAGGGCAACGGAAGAGGGACAAGAGAGCTAAGACTGATTCTAGTAAGGGTGAGGATGAGGATATTATTGAACTTGATTATTATTGAAAATTCTATTGTTCTTTGTTTATTTTACTCTCAAGTTTTTTATTTTATTTATCTATTGGTTATTCTACGTACTTGTTTATTTCATTATTATAATTTTTTTAATTTTGATATTATTATTGTTTTATCAATCATGTTTATTGATTAATTAGTTAAAAAAAATTCACGCATCCTATTTCTCCATTCTGCTCCAGCTCGACGCTCTGCATCAATACTTATTATCTCATCTTCTTCCCAATCATGCCTCTCATCCTTCTCATTGTAATTTTGTACCCATTCCTCATCACTTTCAAAATCACATAAAAAATTATGAAGTACAAAACAAGACAATATCCAACTTAAGACTCGTACATAATCCTGTGCTCTTCTGATATTAATATGTATACCTCTTAGTGACCCCCAACGATTTTTCAGAATCCCAAATGCATTTTCAATTTGGACTCGTGCCATTGCCAAGTGTAGATTGAACTCCTTATACCCTTCCGCTTCCTGACTCGCAAGAGGCTGCTTGTAAGGGGTCATACAACGCCTCATAAGCCGGTAGGCCTTATCGGCAAGGATATATTCATCGGGGCGGGAGAAAAACCGAGGTTCCACAAAACACTGTTGCATCACTTACTGATGCCGGCAACCCTCCTGATACAAAGGTAAATTTCCTTCTACTATCACAAATTCCTTGCACATTAAGTGCGTACTGTTTTTTGCGATTAAAGTAGGTTTCCCCATGATAGGACGGACTGTGCTGCAGCACCAGGTCAGTCCCATCAAGAAAGCCCACACACCCCGGAAAGCCACTCGCCCTCTCAATATCCATTCGCATACGAGAGAAATCGACACTATCTGGCTTCGGCCAGGATATGAAGCGGGGCAGTAGGCGAACGAGAGCGGATATGGTTCGATTGCAGTAAAGCCTTGTGGTCGAGTCCCTTCCCCAATTCCCAGTTGGGCTGCCCCACCAACAACTGATGCTCCTGATGATCCAAAGAAGTACAATGCTGTTGCTAACTGCTTTTCAATAGGAGCTTGAGGATTCTTGGAGCTGTTTTTAAAAATAGGATCTTCTCGGAGAAGCACTACCAGAGCGTAGAATGATTCTC
>Ga0307517_10001820_pt1 | contig 34988 bp, 38 predicted proteins | sample 23_EM_MG_FD_194515 | JGI IMG/M metagenome (GOLD analysis project Ga0307517, IMG submission 194515) | Populus trichocarpa ectomycorrhiza microbial communities from riparian zone in the Pacific Northwest, United States - 23_EM | ecosystem: Host-associated > Plants > Roots > Unclassified | place... | reverse complement strand
GTCATCGGCGATGCTGACCACACTGCGGAATAGCGAAGAGGTTACTTGTGATCATCCACTTCTGACAGTGGATAGACAAATGGGATTAAACATCGTTCATCCGGACGGCAAGGTGAAAAAATCCCTTTGGGGCGTCCTAGATACAACTCACGCCAGTCCCTAACGCCGATTCTTGTATTTTATTTAGCCTGCTACGACTATCTTCCAACGAATCAGATATGACCCGAATACTGACACAAGCGTATTACATTGTAAGTCGAGGGTGGCGTAACATCGCCTTCAAACGAAGATCAAGTGACGAGCCTCTGCTATCTCATAGGTCGACCGTTAACCGGGAGGTGTGAGTAACAGAGTTTAGCCCACCATATCAGCAGGCCGATCATCCTTGCAGCACATCAGATTCGAGTGCATCTCCAATATCTAGGGCATCCGATTGCTAATGATCAAGTCTATTCCGAGACGCGGATTTGGGTACGTTCCGCCTCGTACCTACTCCGTGTTACCAAACCTTATCTTCCCAGGGCGAGAACTTGGGCAAAGGGGGTGTAGATCTGACCCCGAGCGACGAACGATCTGCCCCTCTGCCACCCTCGGAGTTACCGGCGAGTTCTGACGGATTGACCAGATCAGACGCAGTATCTCAGGTAAACGGCGGAAAGCTCCTGCCTCGGGAGACAGGCCATGATATCGGCATGGGTTCACCCGTTCCATTATCAAAACAGGCGGTCGAGGTCATTACCAGACTCCGGAATCTCAAGGTCCGTGGATATCACTGGCTCATCTTGGTTACGCCCGGGTACTCACAAGCCCCTTCCAGGATGAAGATGAAGACTGGAGCCGCTGGCGGGACGTCATCTTTAAAGCCAAGGGTGCACTGGCACCGAGAGACATAAAGATTAAAGCCGCACCTCCGCAGAACCGGCGGAAGCGAGGTGGCCCCGCAGTAATAGAGGAGCCAGAAACATCCTCGATTACGACGCAGGCAGAGCCACAATTAACGAACGAGGAGGTTGTTGCAAGAGTAAACGACCCTGAGGCCACTGGAGGAACAAGCGAAACCTCACCTCCCCTGGACGAAAATGGATATCAGTATTGCCCGGAATGCTACCTCCCGCTTCATCCAGACCCAAAACCAGAGAAACTGTACATCTTTTTGCATGCATTGAGGTATACCACAAGCCTCGGATCTTTCGAAACGGACATGCCGGATTGGGCTGCGGAAGGATGGACGTGGAACAGGGATTAATTCTACAGATAGCGGAGTGCGATGAATGAAAACAGATGCACATGACACGGATGGGGGAGCAGAATGCGTTGATCACTGAGGTAATACGGTGAGAATGGGCCAGTGGTGCACCGGGATGGTAACGCATACCTTGATGAACTTTGTCATAAATTTCCTGTAACATTGCGTGAGTTTCTACGCGGGGTACGCTTTGAAAGTGGGCGTACTTGTGGAACTCTGTGCGTAACAGATCGTTTACGAACTGGCCGCCCTCGTTCTTCCTGGAATTCATTGCCTGATTCTTGAATACCAAGTCTTAGCGCAAGTGAGTTCGCACATCATTTGGTATGCAGAACGAAACATCACCGACCATCATCCCATCTGCGCTTCACAGAGAAAGTTCCTGGGGCAGTAGTGTTTATGCCGGTGGGGTTCTGTCCAAGCGCAGCAGCAAGATTCAGCAAGGGATTTGCGGTCGCAATTTGCGCCTCTCTATCTGCGGTTTCTTGAGCGTTTTGAACAGCTTCCTCCCTCGCCTTGTCTTCTGCCCTTTCGCGTTTGATCTTCTCGAGCTCACGAAGAAGTTCAGCCGTATCGTCCTCCTCTTCCGAATCTTCGTCGCTACGCATTTACAACTTCAGCATCCCGGTACCTAACAAGCAGTTTCAGGAGCGTACCTTTCGTCGCCGTTGTCGTCCTTTTCCTCGTCATCATCGTCATCGTCGTCGTCGTCGTCTTTGTCCATTTCCAGAGCTTCCTGCAGGAGCTTCCGCCTCTTGTTAGTCTCGCCCTCCTCGGCCGCTGGGGTTCCTTCCTTTGGAGCTTCGATCGCCGCCGCCTTCCGTACGTCCTCTTCTAAAGGAGGTTTACCTTCCGCCTTTCTCTTCTTATTCCTGGCTTCGGCTTCCGCGGCCAAAAGTTCGGCTCGAAGGTCGCGTTTCCTGACATCATCCGTTGAGGTTTGTCCAGCCTGTCTGTGAATCCGCAGCCGCGATCAGCCCCGCCTCGATTTTTGGGAAAGAGCAGTCGAAACACACCGGAACTTGAGTTTCGTGTGTGCAGCCATATCTCGGACCGAGAACTGACGCGAGCCAGCTTTCGTATCCTTGGCCTGCGCGGGATCCCATGTTGGTCTATGGGCTGTAGACATTGCGAGGCTTCAGAAGTACGATTTTAACTTGGGAGGGATTGGTGGCGAACACGACCAAGCAGAAGGAGAGATCACGTGAAACGTTGGGTGGTCATTTTCTCACGTATGCTACTCCTACCACAAATCTCGGGCCGTCATAGTGGGACGGAGAACCGGGTCTCTAGTTCTGTGGATGCTGAGTGAACAGCCATGACGTAGACACTTTTATTAGTGTGCGTTTGGAATGGAGCTCCAGGTTTGGCGGTGTGAACGACATTGCTCACGCTACCCTTGCACTCGCGGCGGGCGTCATAAGCCACCGTTTGTCCTCCAACGTTCGCCCGGCTAACCACCACGCTTGAGTCCCGATTCCCGATACAACCGAAACGCCATTATGGCTTGTCACATGGTATTTTCAATCACACCTGGACTTGAATTCGTGTGTTAGTCGAGTCCTTTCAGCTGTATGGCCAAACACCCAGCATGCCCAGGGATGGGACTCGCTCTCGTGGAGACATTGCGATACGACCAGACTTTGACTCTGCAAAGTCCTTAGTGGGAGTTGAGAACATGGGGGTGGCGTGCTTTGGTTGCTCACCAAGGTGCAAGCCGTTTCTTGATTCATCCGTCGGGCGGGTTTGTTTTTAGGTGTATCCATTGCGGGATTGAACTCCATTCTAGTCTTCATACCCTAATAGATCAGTGGTCCCTGGTTATGATTCGAGGGCACGGCCGGGCTGAATACGCGGGGTGGGACATGGGAATGACGTCTCGATGAGATCCCACCACCAACCGATCGATGACCGCCGCGATCTGATGGGAGGAGTGAATGTCGGACGAGACGCTCTGGTTGGCGGTCATTCGACTTCTGGCGGCGGAGATCCCCTTGGGGTTGATGACATACGTTGAAGGCACGGCAGAGCCAAGCCCGCCTATCTTAACCTTTGCTCCACTTACGTCGGGCACACGTGGCGAGCGTGCGGTTGGGTCACCGCTGCTCCACCCAGCGTCCCTTGTTTATACCGTCCCCTTCCCTCTCGCTCACCGTTTTCTGGTCGTGTTCAGAACCGACATCCACCTTTGAGCGATTGTCTCCTGCTCAAGACAAACAGTCGGTCCGATCGGTCCCAAGGCTGTCTGTCCCCTCCAGATACCTCAGCTCCCGATCATGCAGGACGGCAATGAAGGCTCTAGGATCATCCCAGACAACGAGGTCCCCTCTCAACCCCCAAGCTCGTACGTATACCCCGTCAAATCCCTCCTCACCGGCATCCAACCTGCACCTCCTGCTCAATCCCGGTCATCCATCCCTTGCCGGAACTCAACCCAGGCCGGTGACATGGTTGCCCTACAGGACCTCCTTGTCCAGCAACTCGCCGCTACGCGTAGGAAATCAACAGCAGAGCCAGAACGGGTTTCGTCTCATCCCACGCCCCCGCGGTCCCATTCCGTGCTCTATCCTTTCCCTTCAAGGACGGCCGTAGCTGGCCCTTCCGACATGTTCGAAGAGCATCCCCGCACGGCCTCTGATCCTTTCTCCCCGAGAGTGCAGCCCATTGATGGCCAATCATCCCTTCCGATCTCTTTCACGGACGCTTCTTTGCCTCCTGCCTCCGCCCAACCATCCGTCTCTGATTCTCCTAGCCCCACTACTCCGAGTGATCCACCTTCAGATACCAGTCCACCCCCTCCCCATTCCCCAGGCGATAAAGCTCTAACCTCTTTCGAGCCCAAGTCCCTGTCAGATTTCATGGCCGAGCGTCTCATGAACGAGAACGGCCGCGCTTCACCGGCTCATTCCATTGACTCCCATGCGTCACATATATCGCAGTCGGGAATTGTCCACCTTCCTCCATCCTCTGCCTCCAGTTCTTCTCGTGCAGGTTCACGTGGATCGGGCAGTCATACCCGCAGCTCCAGTAGAAAATACTATCCTTCAAGCAATAGTAACGCCTCGTCCCAGAAAATACATCAAGTCCCTGAAGCACAAGAAGAGGATAGACCAAGTGACAACTCAAGTCGCTCGAGCCCAGATCCAAAATATGTCCAGTCGAACATGCAAAGCGAATCCGAAGCTGCTGGAGACTTCCTCACGACAAGGTACCGCCATGAAACCGACGAGAACGGGAATCACATAGTGGTCGGCCGAGAGGGCGACATCCGCAAATGTGAGGACGAGGTACGCATTTCTTAATCCCATCCTCCCACCTCGCCCAAGTCGTACCTCTTTTCAGCCTATCCGGACCCCCGGAGCAATACAAGGTTTCGGCGTAATGATTGTTGTCGCCGAAGACGCCTATGCTGGAACCCTCACAGTCCGACAAGTTTCAGAGGTATCACTTTTTGGCCGATTCCGTGTGTCTGCCCAAGCTCACCACCAGATAGAACTCGATGGACATCCTAGCACTTAGTCCACGGTATCTTTTCGGTCTCGAGTGCTTTACGGATGTTCTATCCGATTCACAGGCGGACCTCCTGTGGGACAGCATTCAATTTGTCAACACCAGTTGGACGTCGGAGGAGGAGGGAGATTACAGCCCGCATATAATAACACTTACTGGATGGGGTCAACCTGGCTCTGACGATGCAAGCGGCGACAGCGAACGGCGGAAGAAATGGAAGGCGTGGTGTGCTATCCACCTCCCAAAGATGCCAGAGAATCCTAGTCGACCTCCCCTCATCATACTCGAGTTTGAACTGGAGAACGATGACACATACCCCCTTTACCCACCCCAGTCAGAAAGCCCATTCCTTGGATCTCCTGCCAGTGGAAGTACCGGGTCTGGGGCTACGACCACTGGAATTTCGCTCGACAGTCATTCTAGCTCTTCGCGGGCGGACAGCGATACGACAGTGCGGTCAGCCGGGATTGCTGACGACGTTCCTGAAATCCATGGCCTCGACGGCGATCACGAGTGGCGACCCAGCCCACAGGACGTGTTGGAGAGTACGACGAGTCGGTCCAAGCCGCTTAAAGCACTACAGAGATTCCGGAAGCTCGATGTATTACATACCCCCGCAAGCGGCCGGAGTACTGCTGATAGCGACGGGAACCCCACCCCAGTGAGGAGGAAAGGAAGGGTCAGGCGTACTAGTGATTCTGCAAGTGGAGTTGGTATGATGGATGCGTTCGCGGTAATGTCACAGATCAACGAGCAATTTGGGAACGCTCCAGATCTCGAGACCTTCTTGAATGTTGTCGTTGGAGTTGTCAAAGAGCTGACCCAGTTCCATCGAGTGCTCATTTACCAGTTTGATGAGGTATGGAACGGGTTTGTTGTGGCTGAGCTGGTAGATTGGAGCAAGACACATGACCTCTTCAAGGGTCTGCATTTCCCGGCATCAGATATACCCCCGCAGGCTGGTGCTCCGAATCATATGCTCATAAACTAGGCTGACTGGGATCACATACCAGGCTCGTGAATTATATGCATTGAGAAAGTCTATTTCCCGTCTCATCCCCGACCAATCCTTACTCCCCGCCAGACAAAGTACGATTGCTGTACGACAGAGACCAACCGACCGCTCGCCTCGTTGTGAAGAGCGAGGATGACCTAGAACCAGCGCTGGTCTGCCCACCATATTGCATTTCACGATTTTGTTCCTGATTAGGCTTGTGTATAGGATATGACCCATTGTTTCTTGCGGGCGATGAGTCCCATTCATCTCAAATGTCAGGCACCTCGATAGTTGATTTTTGGTTGTTCTCATCAGCTTCATTAGATTTGGGTAATATGGGCGTCCGTGCGTCGATGTCGGTGGTAAGCACAACCGGTGTGTCAGAGAAGGCCGCGCTCATGTACCTTCTTCCAGTCAATCACCGCCTTTGACCAGTTGTGGGGTTTGATTGCTTGTCACTCTTACGGTCACCACGGCATGCGGGTGCCATTCCCCATCCGTCAAATGCTATGTGTCATCAGTCAGTCAGTGTCGAAGAACATCGAACGATTGAGCTACGCCCAACGATTGTGCACCCGCAAACTTGTACGCTACGCGAACGTTCTTTTGTCTTCATAGCAAGTCATTGACACCACGTTATGTAGATCAATACCATGCCCTCGGATCAGCACCCCTCTGGATACATCATATCGAACGCGGACGACCTCCTCGGGTTGTTCGACGCTGATCATGGCGTCTTAGTCATCGGAGAAGGTGCTAAAATCCTGGGACCCAATGAACACGGGCAGGAAATCTTGATTGTGGCGGAGTATCTACGACTGAAGCGTTTCACGTACGTGTACCTGCCCCAAACTCGCTCCTCGACTTGTCTGATTACTGGCCGTGACGGTGTTTTTAGGATGTTACAGGTATCCCAAACTGTGACAACTGACTTCCCCGATCTCCAACTGTCAACTGGGCTGGAAGTAATTGCCGGCTTGTTACTGATACCGTTATCTGGCGGGGGACATGACTTCATCGTCTTCCTGAGGAGGGGTCAACAAAGGGAAGTCCGATGGGCCGGCAAGCCATTCAAAGGCCGGGCCGAATCTACGGCTGCTTTGGAACCACGAAAATCCTTCAAAGTGTGGTCCGAGAAGACAACCGGCAAGTGTAGGCGGTGGACAGACGAACAACTGGAAACGGCCGGTGTATTGGCTCTGGTATACGGAAAGGTATGGGGGAGGGCTCATTCCCATGGTATCAGAACGCCAACGATTGTTCTAGTTCATCGAAGTCTGGAGGCAGAAGGAGTCTGCTCTACAGACCACCAAACTCACCAACATACTTCTGTCAAATGCCAGCCACGAAGGTAAGTAAGACAGCGTCTCAGTGCCTAGCCACTCCTCATCACCCACTGCAGTGAGAACACCATTGAATCATATCATAAAGTTCGTGATATGTATCGTCCACCTAAGCTGTACTGATTCCCACTCAGCTACCTGGAACTTGCCCTCGACGGACCATTGGACAGAGAGACGAGAGATAATCTCAACCAATCCCATGCCGCATCCAAGGTGCGTATACCGGACATGGGCCATCACCCCGCTCACTTGTGGGCCAGAGTTTGCTCCTCACGATCAACGATTTGCTGGACCTTACGAGGTTAGAGAGTGGCCAAGATACGTCATTCAACGAGCCATTCGACCTACATCACGCAATCGAGGAAGCAACTAATATATACCGTCACGAGGCGCGTCGGCGAAACCTGCAATTCGTAATCGAAGTTTCAGGACCGCGCGTGGTAGTGGGAGACTCTCGGAAGATTCGCACTGTAGTTGCAAACCTGACCGCGAACGCCTGTGAGTCGCTAAAATTTACCTCCCTCTACACCAGTAGTTTTGACCCGCCACACCCTAGTGAAATACTCCACTCGGGGGAGAATCACCGTCGAGTGCAAAGCCTTTGAGGAGCCTGAAGGTCTTAGACGAGAAGGCTCCATTGCGGTCGAGATTCTCGTTGCGGATACTGGTTGCGGCATTTCACCCGCCAAGCTCGAAAGTATCTTCCGAGAGTTCGAGCAAGTGGAATCAGCAGCCCCTCGAACTGCCAGTCCTGGTCTTGGTCTTGGATTGGCTGTAGTGGCTCGGATTGTCGAGCAGCTAGGTGGCCAGCTTCGTGTTGAGTCTAAAGTGAACGAGGGAAGTCGTTTCTCGTTCTTGATCCCCTTCGCCGTCGTTGGGGAGATAGGTTCTAGGTCATGCAGCACATCTTCGCGTATTGGTCTCGGTTCGCAGAAGAGTAGCAGCGGGAGCGATATCGACGACCTGGTGGAAGCCCTGGCATCGGACCACATGTCATCCCCAAACCGCTCGCTCAACAACGTACCGTCTCAAGTGTCGTACCCAGACAAGGCTGGTTCTCTTGAGATACCGGACTCAAACGCACCACTACATGCCGTGAAAGTTGACCCCGTGGTTGCTGCTCTGGGCCACCCTCACAGAGAAGGATCCACCACTGCCGTCGCAAAAAGACACGCAAAGGGGGACGCAGTTTCTATCTCCCCCCGAAGCAGCAGGAACATGGGTGATATGAAACAGGGCCGGTTGAGAGTTCTCATCGTCGAGGTTTGCTTGAATACTTTCTGTCCGCCTCATCTAACTCGCGTGCAGGATAACGCGATTAATTCAAAAATTCTGGGGAAAAGGATGTTGATGGACGGTCACGCGGTTGTCTACGCCACTAACGGTCAACAATGTGTTGATATCATCCGCACAGACCGTGACTTCGACTGTATACTCATGGACATCCAGTACGTCTGTCCGCGCTCTAGTACGAACGTAACGGAACTCACCGTAGGCCCACAGAATGCCCTTACTCAACGGATACGAAGCAACTGAGTGTATCAGAGGGATGGAGAAGGGTTTCGAGCCGCCCCATAGGCTCTCGCATCAGCTCAACGGTCGGATCCCCACATTTGCCGTTTCTGCCTCGCTGCTCGAAGAGAAACGACAAGAAATTATCAACTTTGGTATCGACGGATGGATCCTGAAACCGATAGACTTTACGCGTCTTCGAACGATCTTGAAAGGGATCACGGACCCCGCGCAAAGGCTAAGGGACATGTACAGGGAAGGTCGAAGCTGGGAATTGGGTGGTTGGCTATGCTATCCCGCCTCCGAATCATAACACGTCGGTCACGACACGCAACACTCACCGAGTCGAGTTGGACCTTTTCTCAGAATCTTGGAACATTGCCACTCTTTTAATGTCAAACACTCGCGCTGTTAGAAGGCTCGTTTGTAAACTCCCCCTTGTAGTCCTAGTCATAGCTGTGCACTTACCCTATATCAACATACACGATAACGATATGTCGTGGCGGCCGATACTCGTATATGTATATTTACCTGCATTGATCTGTCAGAAACCATTGTCCCTTTCGGATTTGTACTTTCGCATACTTTACTTTTCGTCGTCTGGACTATGCACATGTTCTTGACGATCGAAACTCGTTACATCAGAAGCTCCGCAAAAACTCTCGCTGGAGCCCTCAAGCTGGGTACCCCGTGCATGAATCGATTAACAATGGACAAAAGGCACCGGTAGCCGTACCATTCGTACTCGCAGGAATCTACGTTCATCGGTGCAGGTGGCAGAGATGATAGGCAGGGCCATCTCCGCTCCAAGGATCGGCCCAATCAGTCTCGTACGCCTCGTCAGAGTCTGAAGTAGTCCCTCTCCTCCATCGTCGGGGCATAGTTCCTCGACCCCATTACAGCCCACGTACCATACCTCTTCCCCCAATTTTTCCACCCAACTGGAACAAACCCCCTGGCAACGGCGAGGAAACCCACGATCTTTCCTCGTCGCGGAAGGTGAATTGGCCAAGCCTGCCGGTGAGAGTTGCATCCCGGAGAATGTAGAGGAGCACGAATGCTTCGAACAGACTGAATTTTCCAGGAACATCAAGCATCTCTATGGGCAGATTCATCCCCTCAGAAAGTCAAGCAAACGAGGGTCAAAGATTGATGTCGCTTTCCGGCTTGTACCAGAGTGAGGTGCGCCCTGTGCGGGGTCGTGCCAACGAACGAAGAGCAAGTTGAAAACACGGTAGTATAGTCTGCACTGGACGGGAAGGAACGGGGCGTTTTGTTGGGAGATAGTCCCCCTGGTGGTACGCGAGGCCAGTCGAACGTGAGAGGCGGGTTGTCGCCACTCAGAAGGTCTCCGGGTGGAGTCAGGACGAAGGTTGCAAGCACTAACACAGGAACTTTCCCTTGAGTGGTATTATGCCCCCCCCCCCTCCTTGTCCTTCGCATTCGGTCCGAGTCGATCAATCATTTCGTTGCCCAAGACGAGTATTCAGGGACTCTCAAAGGGATTGCCAGGACCCGCTCGTTGTGTCGATCACGGACCTTTTCTCTCAAAAACAGCCCATCCGCTGGCTGTACTACAGGTGAGATAACGAAATTATAACATTGATGTCAGATGCAAGGTAGAAATTGTGCATTCAATGTAGGAATTGCTAACTTGTTTGCGAGAGCTTCTAATTACACAGCAGTGATACCGGCTGCCTTCAACTTGGCGACCAACTCATCGACAGATTCGACCTTAAACGCGCAGTTGAACCGACGTGCGGTATCCTCAGTAAAAGGAGAGACTGACCTTTGTCCCTCCAACCCGCTTTGGCGGTTCGGTAATCTTGACCGTCTCCAAAACTGGAGTCACGTCCACGCCGAGGTCGGAAGGTTGAAATTTCTCGATTGGTTTCTTTTTCGCCTTCATAATGTTGGGTAGTGAGGCATACCGGGGTTCTGCACTAATGTCAGCGTCGATACGGCCGCGTTAAACGGGGGGCAACTGACCGTTCAGACGTAGATCTGTCGTTACAATAAGCGGAAGCTTGCACCTGACCTCCTGGAGTCCGCCATCGATTTCACGTGTTACAAGTGCCACCTTGTTGGCTTCGTCGATCTCCACCTTGCTAGCGAAGGTTGCCTGGGACCAACCAAGGAGGCCGGACAACATCTGTCCTGTCTGGCCCGCATCGTCATCAATAGCCTGTTTCCCCATGATGACCAGGTCGATGGGTTCCTTCTGCCTCTCGATCGAGGCCTTAATGAGTTTAGCAATGCTGAGTGGTTCCGGGGAAGGCGCAGTTTCTGGCAGTTCGATGTGAATACCGGAGTCGGCACCCATAGCCAACGCTGTGCGAAGCGTTTCGACTGCTTTGGGAGGGCCAACAGTCAAAACCTTGATGGATTTGACAGCCTCCTTCAGCTTCTCTCGAAGACGGACGGCTTCCTCGACCGCTGTACACATTTCGGGTAAGCTCGCAAAACGCTGAGGACCTTTGGCTACGGACCGATCTCGTCAAAAGGGTTCTGTAAAATAAACAAAAAAGTGAGGCGTGAGGCGTGTGTGGAAGTGAATGTTACTCACCATGGAATGTTTGACACCGAGGTCGATGCCTTTCTGGTCGGGGTTGACGCGAATCTTGACCGCATAGTCAACGCATCTGGCACGCGTCAGAGGCGGAGTTGATCCAAAGGGTATGTACGTACCTCTTGACGGGTACTAGCACATTGAGGAGCCTCGCAGACGTTGGTCGCATGTTCACTCGAAGTCAAACGGAGGACGGTGCCGGCAGCGTCCGAAGGTCGGTGATGCCATCCTCCCAATTTGGCAGGTGGGACGGAATCATCGCAAACCTCCCCCGCCATCCCTCAACGCCATAAGGTGAGCACCGTTTCCCTTGAATCATACCCTGGGGTGGGAGAACTCGCGCTGGAGATGCTGGATGGGCAATTGTTAAGGTGATGTTGGACGGTTTTGACGATGGATTACGATGGATGCGTTTGGATGGACATGCACCTCCCGTGCATCTCCCACCCCGGGCCTCGCACCCAGCCCCCTCTTCCTCACAAATGTCCGACTCCTCTATAGACTACGTCCGGATGGCTACCTCAAAATCTACCAAAGGAAAGACTGCCAGTACGATCATCTTTCCTGGCCTCCCAATCCCATGTTGACTTAATTTTCAGCCCCTTCAAAGGAAACCAAGGCCAAAAATGCTAAGAAGGCCGCCCTCGTCGGAGCCCACTCAACTACCAAGCGAAAAGTCCGAACCACCGTTTCCTTCCACCGACCAAAGACTCTCCGTCTACCCCGGGTTCCCAAGTATCAGAGGAAGTCCATTCCTCATGTTCCTCGTATGGACCAGTACCGGGTCATCATTTCGTAGGCATTCCTTCGGAATCTAGCTCGGGGAGACTCCTCACCGTTTCATTCTTCATCCAGACCACTGAACACTGAGTCCGCGATGAAGAAGATCGAGGAAAATAACACACTCGTCTTCATCACTGACCTCAAGGCGAACAAGAGACAGATTAAGGACGCGGTGAAGAAGTTATATGACGTTCAGGCGGCTAAGATCAATACCTTGATTCGGTGCGTACCACTGTCGCTATTTCGCTGTTGCTCTCCATCCTGATACACCCCCAGCCCTGACGGAACTAAGAAGGCCTATGTGCGACTGACACCAGATCATGACGCCCTTGATGTCGCAAATAAGATCGGTTTCATTTGAGTACATCTGTAGTATGTTGTGTACTCAAACGGTCGTTATTGCATTATGGATCACTATACTACGCGCGGTCGTCTGCCGCGACCATAATATCCGCCCGTCCTTCCACGCTGGGAAACCTTTCGAATTCCCAAAGCAGGTGTAGGACCTGGCATTAATCTGGCTTCGTTGGCGAATCCGCCGCGGCCAAGGGATAATCGATAAACACTCAAGAAAATTGCATTGCTACGGGCGAGGGTGAGGCTTACAGCACTCGGGAGATCTCTGGCGACGCAGAGTATTCTCCATCACGTCTCTCCTAGGGTGCGCAAAATGGATGCGAGAGTAAAACCTTTGCAAGTGCAGACAGTAATATAGGTACAAGGTATGGGCGGTTCCGTTACTTTTCGTTATAATAAACTTTCACTGTCCGTTATACCACCGTTAATTAGCAAGCTCCCTGGCGAAGTGGAAGAAGTCAACGCTGGAGCCATTAACACCGTACTTGTAAATCTGTTTCCGATGCGCTCTAGTTGAGAAAAAGTCTGAAAGCGATGAAACAGAGGGACTTACGAAGCGAGAAGCGACCCAGCTGGAGAAGACAGCCCTCTGGTAGGGCTCGGGGAGTCGCTTCAATAGCTCATCCAGCCCAACCTTTTCAACGAGGGTCTTGGGGATCGCCTTTCTTATGACACCCTTCCTACTGGGGACATCATCGAAAAGATCAGAGTTTTCCAACTCTGCTTGGAGATTGTTCAAAGTGCTTGACAGCTCATCAGAGATGACTGTACGAGGCTTCGATCCTGACAGCCTCGCGTGCTCCTTCCATAAGCAGTGGGACTCTGCGGCAGCGTTTTCGCTGATCTTTTCCTGAATGTCCTTGACGTAGTTCTTGTAGAATTCTGACGGTTTGCCATCCCTGAAGATCATCAGGTCCAAGTATTCCTCCGTACTCAACGCGAGGCCCGCGAGCACTTCTAGCGAAGAGCTGGTGACACCACCCTTGTTGGCACTTGAGTCTTTGAATAAGATGACCTTGCGTTGTTCGAGATATAGCCGAGCTTGTTGTGTGAAGAACAAATTGGCTCCCTCGACAACGTAGCTGAAGTGTGGCTTGCCCTCGGAGTCGACCAGAGCAGCGACATTGGAAATGTTAACCGCCTCGGGGCTACACCACAGAAATCGTAAGAAGATATCCCTAACACGTGAGAAAACGCGTACCGTCCACCGCAAGGAACGAATAGGTCAGCCTTGAACCTGAGATGAGCAGAGTTCCTGAAATCGGTTCCATCGGGAATGGTCTCTCCAGCTGCAAGGGGAAATTGAGACAGGGACAGCATACCACGGGGATCCAACCAGACTTACAGGGTAGTTTGACATCCTGATCCTCAAGCCCGACGAGATATCCGTCCTTGCTTAGCTTTGACTTATCGAAGAAGGCGACAGGTTTCCTGGCCTTGGCGAGGCGAACGAGTTCCTCCCTGTTGATACCGGTGGGGTCGGCGAGAACACCGCTTCCATCGATGACGGCGATGGTCTTGTCATGGCTGAGGAGGATTTCATCTAGGGGTGCGCTGAGGATTTGTTGGGAAAAGGTGTCTGGGAGGGATACATACTAGATCCAAGATCTCCGTCTGGCCCGCCGGTTTGAACCTTGGTAACGTCCTTCTCCCGAAGCCCGAGTTGTTTGTAAATTCCAAGTACATACTGTCGGATCGAGAGTGAGGTCATTCCGTAGGCGTCGTGAGGAACGCCACCGAGCTTCTCGGCGCTCTTCCCGGTGGTGAAAGACTTCCACCATTCAGCACCTCGGGCCTTGGCGTGCAGGGCGGCCCAGTCCATCATGTCAGCGGTACCCTCTGCGTTGTTGATCGGTAAGCAGGGGTTAGAAGGGGGTATTGGATGAAACCGTACCGTCGGGACCAAAGAACAGGAGTTCGGGCTTTCCATAAAGATCAACGATGTTTTCCTTGATGCCAGGGCTTTGGCCAGGTATAAGAAGGTCCAGGATAGAGTCAACGTATTTCTCAAAGCAGAGCCTCGGCGTGGCCCCAAGGCTGGGCAAGATTGTGCCCTTCGCACCTCCCTCAGGGATATCCTTGTTCTTCAGGGTCTGGGTCGACGCAAGGCCATAGTTTTCATCGAACCTGGGATCGGGAAATCAGCGTCTGTGATGGGCGACGAGAAAGAAAATTCTATAAGAAACGCACAGCATCCTCTGGTTAATGGAGTAATTCTCCCTGTTCCTTGACATGACAATTCGAATTCCACCTCTTGCAACGTCTCTGAACCTAATGTGGAATCCTCGGAACTCGTTGCCGATAACGAAAAACATTCCATGGGGCTTTCGAGGATACTCAATCTCCGGCAAGAACTCTGGGGCGAGTCTGAAAGATAAAGCAACCTTGGTCGGTTGGTAGAAGTTGGTCTTGAGAACGTTCCTACAACAAGATCAGTCACCTGTACTTCCTATCGCGAGAGATCACAAAACGAACTTGTTGAAGATCAGGAGAGCTTCGAGGACCTGTAATTCGTGCTTGTTGGAAACCGTCTTTCGGATCCTTTCGTACAAATCCTTGTCGGTCAGCGGCTGGAATGTTTGCAAACGCTGATAGGATAATGTAGGCCTAAACTGGCGTTAGGATCGCTTGGCACCGCGAATAAAGAATGCATACATCAGTTGGGCACTGTCGGATTCTGGATAATGGGTCATGGCGAAGTTGACGTAGAGAAGTCGGACCTGCATCGTTTAAGCCGTTGGCTCGTTTCGGAAGTTTATCTAGCTCACGCACCAGTTCGGGGTGAGCTTGGAGGATCTGCTCGATATATTCACGGGTGAAAGTCTCCTCCCTAAACCTCCTCTTGATGTCGTTCAAGACCTCCGCATGATCGGGGTTCGATTCGTCTAATAGGTTCTTGAGCGCCAGATAGGACGAGCCCAAGCGGTTACAGAAATGCTGTGCGAAAATCCAACCAGAGTCTATTGAGGTTGATGAGCATAATTGGTAACTTTGAAGGGGGGGAAAGGTGACGTACAAGCGTAGGTAGCTTCCTGCACGGCGTGACCATTACCGGGGGCGAAAAACGGATTGTCAGGGAGACAGTAAAGAAGGGAAGCCTCTTTCATGATTTGGTGGATCGAGTTCTCGATTGGAGGGGCATCGTTCACATTGGGTAGCGGGTTGAGGTATAGAGAGATAATCGTGATGCCGTTAGAGAACTGTTCTGGTGGCCGGTGAATATAGGTTGGTCGCAACAAGGCGGAAGCGGAGTGACTCACCGACATATTTCCTTGCGGAATAAAGTGAATAGAAGTGATAGAGGTTGGACAAGGTGCTGAGTCTCAATTAGTAAGAGAAAAATACCTCGAGAGGTGACTTCATACCTGAAGAATTTGGTCGTTCCTCCTCGTTTGTATCCAATAACAAGTCGTTTTTCCCTACTTCCCTCGACTTCAAAGACCTCCATCACGGGACCATAGCGGGACTCGACGTTCCAAAGAACGTTCTGATAGACTTCAAGGGTGTTATCAGAGGCCTTCTCGAGGAAGACGGGATCGGAAACAGCCCTGATGTCGGTCTTTCTACAAAGTGTTTGGAGAAGTTAGGAAGGCAAAAGAAGAGAAGAAATGTGACTAACCCGTCCGTGCGAGTGGATGCGGGTCGGGGGTTAGGGAAGTTACACTTGTTGACAAAATAGCAACGCAGTTGCTGTGAGGCCGTCGCCGATATGGATCCCTGTGATCGGTAGGTTTCGAGTCGGTAGGGCTGATCGGATTTAACGTTATCTAGGTACAGCGCGTCAATCCTGTGCGATGCGGGAGGTTAGATTGGGAGATGCGGGAGGAACCGAGAAGATAAGGACCTGGCCTCGCAGGTTGCCCCAGGACCTTGGACAGCCGTCTGACCCGGAGCGCTGGTGTGGATGAAAACTGCACGGTTCTCGTCGATCTTCTCCAGGTCGATGACGAGCTTTGTGGGATCGTGCTTGGTATAGGCGAGAACTTTTGCACCAAAGAGAGCGATGATATGATCCGAGATCACTGGGACAGACTCGTTGCTGAAGTAAGTGTCGTCAATGCCGAGCTGGGAGTAAAACCAGTTGACTTCGTTCGCGACAAGCTCTCTCGGGACGAAACCCTGTGGATGTGGTTTGATCAGGATCGAGCATGCCCAGAGACGACATTGCGTACCTTGGAGGCGACCTCAGCCTGAACCTTGGCCCTCTGTTCTTCTTTTCCCTTGAAGACGGGGGTGGTGTACCCAGGGAGATTTTGCAGCTTGTTGACGGACGAGTCGCTGCCGCCGCGAGAGATCCCGGGTGGGGGTGTGGGGACGTTTAGACTCGATTGCTCAGACATTGGTGTCAACAGCGGCGACCGCAGGGGATGTGAGGTAAGATCTGCGAGGTGGGGGGCGACGGGGAGGGAGAGGAAAAGGGGGCCGGTTGTTTATATATGTTGTCGCAGGCCGAAGACCCAATGCCTCATATGAAGGGCGGAAGACCCTCGGAGTATGGGGTTGTCGAATTTTTATTATTATTATTTCGGCATCCTCTGCGGGGTTTTTTCTCCTTCGGGCTCAGTCCATCCCCCGGATTTAGTTCCGGACGATCACTGCGAAGGATTGAAATCCCCGACGTGTTTCTCCAGCGAATGGCCGCGGTGCACGTTCTGGTCGGTTGGCCGGAGCTTGACGTTATTACCGTGTGGAGGACGGGCCAGCTGACCAGAACAAGACGGTCCTGGCCGCAACGGGTCGACACGCCTGCGCGGAGGAGACGTAATCCTCATGACCGAGTCTCTCTCTCTCCACCGCACAACGAGAGACGAGGATCACGACCCATCTGCGGTGATCCCCAAGGTCCACCTCGTCTGAAACGCGTCTCTGCGCTCATGGTCCGACCGGGGGATACAGCCGTGCCATGTTCCAGGCCTCGAGATCCGGTATGTATGGTGTCGATGGCCCCCGTCGCAACCGTGTCGGGGCGCCAGCTCTCCTGTCGTAAGAGCCCACTCATTTCACACAATCCTTCCGCCATCTACGGGACGACAGGTAACTCATGCCCTCCGCCTGGAACACTTGCAGCTCTTCCCTTCAACCGCCTCTGGCGCCGCTTCGAAGCTCCGTGTCCGGCTGCGTACCCACTGGGCTCGTTGCCCACACTCGACGTGATGGCACGTGTCGTCAGTGCTCACTCAAATACCCAATGCACGCCATTAACGGTCGGCCGAAGGACCAGTGGCGGGGATGCGATCGTCAACCTAGTCTATGGGCGGGACCCGGCGCTTCGGCGGATGTTGATCCGGACTCTCCTCGGGATTCTCCGGCACAGCTCTCGAAGCTGAGATTGACAATGGAATCAGTACTTACGTTACAGCTGGTTCCGCTTCGATAGACCGTTCTCCAGAGGATACGGTCCCAATCTGTTGTTTAACTTTTGATGGTGATGTTGGAGTTCAGCATCCCAGCATGGCCGGAGCCAAGTCCGTAAGCATAACTCGTTCCCATTATCGTACCGCTCACAAAAGTTGACGACACATCTTCAACACGAACCGCGAACCGCTGACGACCCTGCAGACCAAAGAACGAGGGGGAAAACCGGGTCGGCGACGCACCGAACTCGATGTGCAAGGCGGCCGATGCCGCGATGCCGGGACGCCGGACTCCAATCTCATCAACAGCTAAACAGTACATTGGGCCCGTAGAGGACGGCCTATCGAGGTGAAACCCGATGCACAACCATACGCTCCTTCCAATGCTGGAGGGAGTCAAAATTCACGAGGTGATTTTTGGGGCTTTTAGCCGGGCTCCGCACGTGGACAGAAAATACTGTGTGATTTTTTCAAAAAACGAGTCATCGACATGCAAACAGCTGCGATGGCTTTCGGCCAACCGCGGGCCTCCCACGTTCTTTTTTTTTTTTGTCCCCCACGTGAGCTACTAGAATGTGTGCTACACGACGGTTTCGAAGGCGTGGTCGTCGATGTACTTGTTCACGTCGAAGTAACGGAAGTTATCGAGGGCTCTTGAGTAGTGGAACTTTCCAGGAACAACCGAAGTAAGGCAGTAGATGGACACCATGAAGAATTGTATTGAGACCAATTACCGATGCATACCGCATGTTGTGTATATTCAACTCTGGTTGAACGAGCCACATGCCCGTCTTCTCTTCAGGTACGCTGGCAGCACGTTCGGACCATTCACCTTGAAGGAGAAGACTAGCTCGACACGGGCGGTCTGAGCCGTTGAGAATGATCCCGAATGGGGGAGAACAGTCGAGCAATCCGGGAGCATGGCTAAACCTATGTGGCACCTAACTACATGTACCTCCATTAAATTTCGTTGCCATTGCTTGACGAATGACTTCGCGGGTGGCTCTCAAATAGCTTTGATGCGAGAATTTGGCTTTCGCAGGATTTCCGCCCGACTCGGGTTCTTGCCGACTCAATCAGCCTTGTAGAGGCCTGCTCGGTCGTTCGTGACCCTGGGCTGGTCTCCTGCGCATCGCAGCTCGAACACTAGTCATTGGTAAGCCACGGAATATGCGATGGCATCAAACCTTTCCGGTCGTATCCCTGGCTGCTGGTGGTGGCAGCAGTCGTGGGTTTCCCGGGTCCTTAGACCGGAACCTCTTGGTGAGTATTTTACCAGAGGCGCGACTGCCCACCTTGAATCGCCGAAGACCGTTGAGAAACACATGGGCGAACGCACGGAGAATTCATTACCACTCGAAAGAAGATCGGTTCCCCCACACAACGCATTCGTGTGGCTGTTCAATAGACTACCATCATGCGTTGAAACACAGATATATACCCACCGTGAAGCCATGAGATCGAACGAAATAGAAAGAGCCGCGTACTCTGGATTTGGTGCCCACCATCGTGTGACCTAGCAGTCTAGCTAATTGATCGTACCACTCCACGCGGTCATCATCCAGCCCGGAGCACTCGTCGGATGGTGCCACTCGCAACCAGTAGGAAAAGGTGACTCGGGTCGGGACGATTCATCGCGGACAAACCCTCCTCCTGTCGGGTAAGTGCGAACCAAAATGGCGAATTAATACAAGCGATCCCCAAAGACGTGAATGACCTGGGATCATCATGCGCTAGAAACCGCATACTTATATTTACGAGTAATTGCCCTCCGGAGGAGCGGGAACAAAAAACGGACAACCCTCAACCCATTACGCTCCGATGGCCCTCCGCCCTCCATTCGAGGTATGAGGTCAATTCCAAAGAACTTTCGTTCGTATTCATTGAACAATTTGCATCGTAACTATCAACGTTCAGAAGTACGGTAAGTAGTCGTCCACACCGTCTGAGTCATAGATGTCCCATGGGTAGCGGCCATAAATCCGATAGTAAGCATCTTCCTCATCAGCGCTGAAATCTTCGTCGTCGTGGTAATGGTTGTGATGAGTGCAACCATGCATCAAGTCTTCACCCTCATCCCCATCCCACACAACCTTGTTTACAACTTTTTCGCACTCCCTCACCTGCTTTTCTCCAAACCCGATGCAGGTCTGTATCCCTAGTTCTTGTAGCCCATACCCAGCTTTCTTCCGGTTGCGTACCAGATTCACGAGTTTGTTCCCCGGAATCCCCTGGCGTTTCTTCCCAAATCCCGGACCGAAAACCACCTCGTACAGGAGAAGGTTCTTCAACTTTGGGAGTGGGACATTGTCCGCGGTTATGGTTGGATGTCCACCTTGCGAGCCTGAAGGGATAGATTGTTTCCCCCTTGCTCCGAATCCCTGTCCGCCACCTCCAAACGATCGGAGAGGTATAGTCAGACCACTTATTCTCTACAGCTATGCTCGCAAATTACCTTTCACAACCCTGGCTTTTCCTCTTTGCCTCTTCGAAGTTGCAGGGGTTTCTGTCGCCTTCCCTTTGTCCTTCTTGCCAGCCTGTTTGTCTCTCCCCAAAATGCTGGGTAGTTCCAGTGCCGTGATAGCTCCACGCCCTGAACTCCCGGCGACACACAACTCCTCCACCCTCTGGACTCGACCGAACAACAGTTTACATTCTTCCACGGTGAAATCTAGGGATTCGAGGGAGAGATCCCGGAGATTGTCTAGTGGCAGGAACAGTAAAATTTCCATTGACAACGGTTTCTTGTCCAGGTACGTCTGAATGTGAAGGTTCATAGGGGAGAGCGGGATCTGCGAAAGCGTCGCTTCTGGCACAAGCGCCTTCGGTGTGGTGGAGATAGTCAACTCCGTTGTCTGCAAATCGTCAAGGGACAACCGCAGGCCGTCGATTCGGCGCTCCTCCCGGTCCTCGGATAGGTAATAGCTGCGGAGGAACGGTTTGACACTTGAGGCAATGTCATCACTTGAACACTCAAGAGCGTTCACCGTGACGGATATGTACTGTAACTCGGGAGGCAGCTTGAGGTGTTCTAGTAGGCGCATAGTAGGAAGTCGATCTCCCCTCAACTGGAGACTCCGGAGATCGGGGAGCTCCGGGAAGCCCCTTTCACCTCTGGTATCATCCAGCCGGGGGAGTGCTCCATCCTCAAGGATTAACTTCTTCAATTGTGGATTGCGCCGGAGGAGTGACAACAATTGCTCCATCTTGGGACGGATCACATTCGGCGGGTTTTGAATCGTCAGATTGATGACAGATGAGAGGGATGGGAAACAAGTGTTCCAGTTGAGACCGAAATTGTCGGTTTCCAGTGTGTGGAGCCTGGGAAAGGACAAGGAGAAGAAGCGGTTTATGCGTTCAAATGACTCGTAACCAGAAATTGCGCCCATACAGGAGATATTAATTCGAAGATCTTCAAGGTTCGAAGCACTTGCGCAGTTGAGGGCCACCCCAAAGTATTCGAGGAACTGCTCGAACCACAAGGCGTGTCCACTGAAATTGAGGGAACGCAAACGCCTGAATGTATCGGGATTGGTAAAGACGGGCTTCACGGCTGCAGGGTCGACGGGGCGTTTTCGTAGGTGAATGTCCAACGGTGCATTCTTGGAACGTGAGAGAAGGATTGGCCAGGCGTCGATGCAACCCCCCGGCCAGGTGGACCACAGCTGGGGGGTTCCGTATGCCACGATTTTCCAGTACCAGCAGACGTAGATGAAGTTGAAAGTCCCTGTAGGATAGAGGGAATTGCGGGTCAACTCGCCACCGATGCAGTAGAGGAAGATTTCTGAAAGGATTTCCGAGGGGATGCGGAAGACGGCCAGTTTGGCATTGGACTTCCTGCGGAGTCGGATAATCATGTCTTCGAACGCCTTGATCTGGGTCGAATACAGGTCCAAGACGTCCTGATTCGGCTCCCTAAGGTGCCTGTGCCAAGTTGAAGATCCATCCGAACAGTGAAGGAGGGACGAGAGTTACCATGATTCCCCCGTGATCAGAGCCGAATATTCGGGGATGTACTGAGGACCCTCCAAGTCTAGCTTCAGGAAGTCGATGGGCGGCATCGTGTACGCTCGGTGGGGGGATGTTTGTTCCCGTCGTGGTGGGTGTGGCTGGGTGTGGATAACCACCAATGATCGCGCCACAGGGGCACGGTGCCGGTGCAGTTCGGAAGTGATCTAACCGCCGACGTCACAAAGGCGACCTGGTTCATCCTCTCTCATTTCAAGGTACGTAGTTCTGTCGGACGCATGGTCGAACAGGGGGGTGGCCGTATTGTGAACACTTGCGACCCGTCTCCACCCTCTTCATCACGATTGATATTGGGGTCAGACTCGCGCCCCACGCAGTCTCTTTACAGCCTGACAGAGAACAGGAGTTCCGGTTGAGTGCCAACTACCACAGGTACCGTGTTTCAGCCCGAATGCCAAGCGGATGCCCATTGACCCTGGCTCCACCAATCTTCGTGTTGTCACGAAAGACAGCAGCAAGCGGTCGCGGGTGTTCCGACGCTTACCTTTTGGTTGTTCCCCCGTATATCGGCCGACAATGGACCGGGTTAGTTCCTTCACGCGTTTCGACTCTGTGCGAGGGCCCAATGCTGGTCGCCACGGGAGCCCCGCGCCACCGTTCTCGAAAAGATCCAAGCCTACCGGCTCAAGCTTCTGCCACAACTCGGACCACCTAAGAGTCGTGTTCCGTTTCACCCCAGACAGAGCGCGCATCGAGTGCTATTGGGGTGCGGGACCTAGACCGGGAACCGCTTGCCACACCGTTCGGTGTGGTATAGGTAGGTTCGTCCTGGGCTTTTTCCTTGCAGTTGGATAACCTCATCCAATCCCCCAAAAACCACAGGGTGGAACGAGATACCGCGCCCTCAACGTTTGCACGAGACTGTGGCATCGTGAGCTCTCGGTCCCATTCTTGCCAAATCCTGCTTTCCCTCGTGGTTAGGTAACTTGACCGCCGATCGCCCTGAATCCAAAGCAGCGGGTTTCAAGCATTGAATTCGTTGTCACTTCAACAACCGTATCCTCTAATCGGAAGATTTGCCGTCTCTCAAATTAGCCCCCAGAACCGCGGTTGTCCCATATCCACACTCGGATTGTTCCGCCAAGAACGCGCGGGGTGATCCAAATTCACCACGGTAAAATTCGGTGTTTACAGCTCCAGTCGGCTAGACACGTGAATACTGTCACTTCGGGGTTTTCACCCAGCAAAGGGTACCTCATGAATCCCGAAATGGGGTGTGCGATCAGCACCTGTCGGACATCTTTTGCGACAACAAAAGGGTTTACTCGGCCGTGCCTACAGGGGCTTAGTGGGCTGAAGCCAAGCCCAACATGGGTGCAGAGCCGGCAAAGGGGGATAGAGACGTAGTGAACGAGTGCACATATGGCTGCACACTCAGCCGAGCGCTGGCTCGGAATAGGAGGAGCCGCTGGGAGGGCGGGATCTCTCTTTATTTTCGTATCACCGCAATTTGTGTACATAATACATAATCTCATTGTTCCACCCCCTCAGTTCTCTTGGTCTGACTGGGGTGGGGACGTACTGTAGGCTGATCTGGCGGAAGCGGCGGGATGTACAGTCCGAAACAGATCGCTTCCTCTACTCCATTGGCGCTCGGTGCTGCTTCGGCCTGGCCCCGTTAGGGTTCACCCACACCGACCGTAACTGACCTCAATCCCCGAACCTGGGAGCAGCATTGAGCAAGAAGCCGCCAACCTCTACCGCATGCCGAACATCATGCAGACCTGGTGTCTGGCCTCCGTGCCTGCCGCGAGCCACGAGTCTAGGCACCTATTAGAGACCACCTACTGTTCTCCCCCATAGACAACGGAAACGATTCGAGCTGGATGCACTGGGAAAACAAAGTTTGTTCGGAGGAAATCTGGAACCGGCTTACCGTACCCTCCCTATCAGACGTTAAAACGACGACAGTGAGCGACCAGGCCGCCGTCGGGATCGGGGGCCATGGGAGTGGATTTCGGATTGGGCATAGGATGGATCACTGATTGGCGTCTATGATGCATATAGCTGAGGTTCGAGATGGGATTTCACTCTCCCCTCGCACCATCCCCCTTCATTCGACGCTACCTCCTCGAATCCACTGCCACCCCCTGGTGCCGCCATGAGACTCTAGTTTCACACCCTAATCGACGTTCACACAACATTTGAGCTCTGTCCCTTCAACGAATCGCTCGATGCGTACGTGGATACCAGCTCCGTAGATGATATTGCAAAGGACCTGAGTACCATGTAAGCATGTGGTTGGGGAGACCAATCGCACCGTTGAAGCTGACACTTCTCCGACTTTGCAGCAATTCAACAATCGTATGTTTCTCCCGTTCGACATGTCGATCCACGCAGTCGTCCCACGGTTTACGCAACTCCGTGATCTCCTCTCAGCTCGTCGGTGTCGCTGGTTTCACGGTTTTAATCTATGATCACCTTATCACCTTCGCGGACGAGGTTCGTGTGCCCCCATTTCGGCTCCACCCCTCGGTTGAGATCGTATCACAGGTACAATACATCTGGCGGAAACTGCGAGGCCCTCGTAAGCCACTCCTTGCGAACCATTTTGGCCCTTACACTCACCTGCGTCTCAAAGTCGTATATTTTTTCCTACTTGTAAGCATCAGCCGGATCTTCTACTCGCCGGTTTACGACTAACGAGGCACCGTTAAGAACCGTTATCTAATTCCATTGGGATTCATCGTAGGTCTATATGGTTTGTCTCGTCCACTATCAGGTCCGTCCGTCCCTCTCACTCGACTCCAGCATACATGTCGGATTGGGACCCTGAGGTACGGGCGATCCATAAATCTTCATTCACCCCCCTCACAAAGCCTTCAGACGTAAGGATCCAATTTGTGCCGAGGGAAGAACATTCAACAACCCTCCTCCCAGGTGTACCAGATTCGTGCGCTACAAAGGCTCCATGACGGTGAGTGGCATCTGCGAGAAATGAATGCTGGCTGGAAAAAAAAAGGTGATTGGCATCAACGTGGTTGGGCTGATGATGCTCCCCCGGTACGCTATAGCCTCCATGTGAGTTAATTGTCCGTGCTGATCGGGTTTCAGGATAAGGGCATTATACAACAAGAATAGGCTGGTCGTCTGGCCTGTTACAGCATTGCTCGCTCTCGAGTTTGGTGTCAATGCCTGGCTGCTTTCCTACGGCACGCGTAAGAGTCACTCAAGCGTTATCGAACGGGGATGTTAACAATACTCCGGTCTAGCCGTTCATCACATTGGCCCCAGGTACCGTAGGTCTATTTCGCTCATACGGTTTTGTCTCCGAGGGGTCCTGATCCAGCGTTTAAATTTTAAAGCGTGCACTATGGTGTTTGAAGCAAAAATGTATGTGACGCTTCCACAGGAGTAAGGACGATCTGTTGATCTGGGCCTTGCCCTCAGGACGAAAGTAGCCGCGGCATCTACCTGGTTACCCCTATTGTACGGTACAGTCGTTATGGCTCTCACCACCTACAAGGCTTTCCAAACCCGCTCCCTCTCCGGCCACTTCCACAGCCCAGTCTTGCAAACAGTTCTGGCGGGTGGAATGATCTATTAGTACTCTCCCCCCAATAGCGTTATTTTCTCCATCACCCTCATCCTCGCGATCATGATCGCTGTTGCACCGTCCAGCATACAGAACATTACCGCACAGTGAGCGCCAGGTCTTCTCGTGATCCATTGGTAGTGTTCCTGTTACTAATGACGATCCTGCAACCTAGACTTGAGCTTCTGTAAGTCAAAATTGCAGCCACCCATTCTTTACAGGGTACTCACCGCCGACTTTATCCTGCTTTGCGTATTTTGCCAACCTTTAGCTTGACTGTGCGTTTGCGAAGTTTTCCGGGTCAACTCCACTCACTTACTCTCTCGCCACAATCACAGGTAGCGATGATGTCGCGAATCACAATCGACCCGAAGAAATGCGCAAGAGATCACGTACACTACGATCTATCGAGACGCCCAGTGGTGGGGGACGAAGATGGCCCGTACTGCTACCAATTACCTCGCCTCCGATTCCGCGATGTTATTACCTGTGGGAAGAGTATACCCCCAAGCGTCAGGGTGCCTCACGAATCTACTTTGAGATGGGACTCAGGTAACCCCGATACGGTTGCCGATGCCGACACGATACTTTTCGCTCGGGAAGTCACAGTCGATCGAGTTCAAACGAACCGGGCTGCCCTACCTTCCTCTCCCCATAACCTGGCTTCGCCTAGTTCGCAGAACCTATCAGATCCTCAAAATCCTCTGGTAGCGCCTATTTGAAATAGTCAACACCTGTCTCGTGTACTCTGTTGTCCTTTATGCGCCTGTGTACGATACGAGATAAAGAAAAAACTGCATTTCACGTCAAAACGAGAGAAAAGGGTACACGTTATCATACATGAGAGAAAGGGGGGTGTGATCGTGTGGCCTTTCTACACCTCGAGTGAACCAAGGCCGGATAGTTTGTGGGAGGTGTGTTCGAGTTGAGACAAGGGAGGAGCAATAGAATCGGGGGAGCGAGCGAACGGAGAAAAGGTGGAAGTCATGTACAAAGATGAAAAAATCAAGAGGTTAGCAAAGCGTTCTTCCTGACGTCGAAGGTATTTTTCGTGTTTGTCGGGGTGGAAGGTAGGGTAACCGGGATTAGGCAGAGGTGGTTGTGGTGGTTGTGGTGGCCCCAGCCGGTAACTCGACATTCATCTTCTTCCTGACGATCTCGAAAGTCTTCAACATCTTCCTCCGCGCTCCCAGAGCGGCAACTCCTTTCGCCTCAAGCTGAGCCTCGTCCAAGGTGACCATATCCCTCCAGCTCATGCCCTCGAAGTTGGGTGTGTACTTGTGCAATCTCAACGACCTCAACCAACCAGGGATGTCCTCAAGAAGTTTGGGGTCAACATCCTCCTCGTCCCTTTTATCTGTCCTGCCGCTGACACTCGACTTGACACCAGGACTCCTGACGCTCTTGGGCCCCCTCTGGTTCACAGCATGCTGTTGTTGCTGTTGCAGAGCCGCCATTTGGAATGGACTGAATTGACCAGCAGCAGCCATCTGAGCCGCGAGTAGCTGAGCTTCAGGTGTCATCCCCATCATGTTCAACATGTTCATGTTAATCCCGAACGGCGAGACCGGCTGCATCCCACTCAGCATACCTCCGCTTGGGAGTCCCATGCCAATACCTGGACTCCCGAGACCCATATTGAATCCGCCGATACCAACTCCAGCAGAGTCCAGGCCACCGTCGCCGTTGAACCTGCCCATGCCAGGGGAGAGCCCCTGGCTCCGCAAAGTAGATCCCCAGTTTCCAGGTCCGGGTTGATTGTTGTTAGCGTTATGGTTAGGATTGTTGTTCGTGCCGCTGACGTTACGGAACCCTCGGCGTTCGCCACCGCTCTGTTGGTCCTCCGAGTGCTGATCACTGTTGCTGACAACGCTGCTAGTCTTGGATGGCCGGCGGAACTTCTTGGGATCCTCCATGAGCGGAACACGGTTACCGGCAGCCCAATCATTCAACTTGTTGACAGCGGCATCGAGGTTTTGTCCATTGCGCTGCTGATCCTTGTTGGTGTTTTGGAACATGGGGATGAGAGGGGTATTGACCATGCTAGCCCAACTGTCGCCGACAATAGGAGAGAGGGCATCGAGGCCATCACTAGGGCGGGTAGCGCGAAGGGAGTTGGTAGCACCGGAAAAGTCGGTACTCTTGGGGCGTGATCCGGGAGGCGGGGATTGCAAGGTGATTTCCTGACCTGGGGAAGAGGGGCGCTCGGCAACTTGGCCCAACTGGGAGACACCAGAACTCCAGGTATTGCGGTTGTCAGTGCCACTGGTAGCGAGGATGGGAGCAGAGATACGATGCGCAGCATTGCTGGCCTTCAACTTTGCACGCTGCTGTGCGAGAGTGTTGGCAGCGTCTGTATTACCCTGGCTCTGAAGGGTGGCAGAGTCAGGAGACAAGAAATTGTCTCCCGAAGAGGTGCGAGAGGGCCCAAGGTTGAAGTTGCGGGTAGTGGGAGAAGCGGCAAAGCCAGGGGATTTGAGGCTCATACTAGCGAGTTTCGCTTCCATTTGACTCTGCATAGAACCTACGATCGTTCAGCGCGAGCCACGTGAACTGAAGGTGAACCGAGACTCACCACCCATGGCGGGGCTGAGAAGGGCGGTCATCGGATCGGACCTAGCCATTTGCTGTAGAACGGTAATGAAAAAACGAATCTGGACCTGGGTGGAATGTTGAAGAAGGCTGTAGAGAGCGGCTGTGCGCTCTGCTTCCGACAAAACTTTGAACCCTTGGTAGAACGCATGTCAGGTGAGACGCAGGAAAGGCATTTGAACAGGTGCTTACATTGTTCAATGGCGCTCAATTCTTCTTTGAAGTTGACATCGAGAGAGGCGGCAGCCATCTCTTCCTGTTGAAATTTGGTACACGTTGGGGTTAAGATAGGTGGGGATGACATACCAAAGTGACTTCGTAGTTTTGAAGATTCTCGAACCACGCGTCAAGAGCCTCAGCTGGAGGGGGGACGGGAATGAGACCGATGAGCTGTACCGATAAAAGGAGTATTGTCACAAACCTTCAGGGGTTTGGAACAACCCGTTTCCACCGACGAGCTCGCTCGTGGGTCTGGCGCTACCAGAGACACCGCCAGGACGTGGGGAGCCGACGGTCAAGCCGGCAGAGTTGTTGCGGGAGGTGGGGCCCATGGACTGACGAGAATTCTTGTTCTCACCCGAGGCGTTCGGCCTGGGCGATACACTCGGGCTTGGAGGGAGAAGAGAAGCCATCTGAAGGTGAAAAGGCCCGCTTGTTGGAAGGGATTTGGGGAAAAAAAGGGGATGGGCGAATAGGGTGGTGAGGGATTAGGACGGGGCGACTTCGAGTCGGGGTGTCGAATGGGAAGGTTGGAGATCTGAGTGCTCTGGCTTTGGGCTATGTGCAGAGAAAGGAGATTCCTGCGGACCTGCCGGTCAAAACGACGGACGATGTCGACCAGGGAGGAGGTGGTGGAAGGAAACAAGTTTCGAGTTGCGACGCCCATCATCTTTTTGTTCTTTCATCACGTTTCGGGCCAGGCCGTCTCGAGTTGTTCGCCTCTTTGATTTTCTCTTTGATTTTATCTCGCTCGCCCTGGGCTCATCCCGTGGCTCACCCCGGGACTTATCTGAGGCGTGGATGCGCACAGACGCTCCCTCTCTCTCTGACCGTCCCCTCATGTTCGCCAGCTATCGCACCGAGTCAACGTTCGAGGAGATCCCCATCATGTTCGTCCCCCCGTCAACCGATCAAACCGTACCCTCCATCCACGGCTTTCCACTGACCAGCCAGTTTCTTCCTCTAGAGATCTCGGGGATGCCACAAACCCCGATCTCCAGGCCAGGAAAGCCTTGGCCGCTCGCATCCGCGATGCCTGTATCAACGTCGGCTTCTTTTACGGTTCGGCCCTTTCTTCAACCACGTTCCGTCCTCTCTTATCTCTTCCCATCACCTCCAGTAAGCAACCACGGCATTCCCGAGCCCGTGGTTGATGGGGCTCTTGGCGCTGCGAAGGGATTTTTCGCGCTGCCCTTGTCGGCCAAAAAAGAGGTGGTCAAATCTAACCCAGTTTCCTGCTCCTCTACCCTAACACTCCCTGCAGCTCGACATTCACAAGAGCCCAAATTTCAAGGGCTACACAGGTCTTCTAGGGGAGAACGCTAACCCCGAGAACCGAGGAGATCTTCATGAGGGTTTTGATGTTGGTTGGGAGGACCCTGTCACGCTCGCCGTTCGCGATGAGGGAGGTCTGGACGGGAAGAACGTCTGGCCTGAAGCATTGCCCGGATTCAGAGAAAACGTGATGGATTATTAGTATTCGTCCCCCATTCCTTTGCTTTTGTTTCTTGGCCAATCTGTTTCCACTATAGCCATGCTGCTATTGCGTTGGGAAGGCGCTTGTTCCCGCTTTTTGCTCTGGCATTGGATGTCGATGAACACTTCTTCGACGACAAGGCTGGTCGTGATCCTTGCTGCTTGATCTCTCCCTTCTGATTAATCCTCCACAGACAACAAAGCCAGCTGCAATCATGCGATTGCTCTATTATCCTCCTCAGACTGAACCCATTGAAGGGATCGGCGCTCAAACCGGACCCATCGAAGGGATCGGCGCACATACTGAGTGAGATTGCTTGTTCGACCTCCACATTGCCGTCGCTTAACCGCTGCCATTGCTCTCAGTTACGAGGTACTGTCGGGAGCGGACGTGATCGTCCCAGTCAGCTGAAAAGCGACCGGCGTAGTGTTTCACCATCCTTTGGCAAGACAACGTACAGGCACTACAGGTGCTAAATGCCGATGGTAAATGGGTAAACGCCGTCCCCATCCACGGCACATTGGTTATAAAGTAGGTATATCTCCCACCATATGACAAGGGTGTGACCTCCCACACTGGTCTCGTGGTCATTCTAAACAGCATCGGGGATCAACTCGCGCGTTGGACAAGTCAGTTATTTCGCAAAAACATTCAAAGTCGTAACCTCACATTCGATCACGCCATGCCCTGTACACCCCTATCCGTGCTCCGTGTCCACCACTGATAGACGATGTGTTCAAATCCACAGTCCATCGGGCTGTGAATAGGTCCGGGGTAGAGAGGTATTCAATCCCACTCTTCTTCGGATCGAACTATGATGTCAAACTGAAGGTGCGTTTCTGGTGCGGGTCGCCCCTTCGGCCATCTCTTTCCTCGTCCTGGCGCTTTCCGATTTCGTGGTTTCACTGATGAGGCGTCTGATTAGGCAATCCCGTCGTGTTGTTCGGAGCAATTTCCCCCAAAGTACCCAGTAGTTACGGCTGGCGAGTACGTGAAGGCTAGACTGGAAGAGACATATGCACATTCCAAGAAATAACACAGCCTGTGGGCGGGGGGATGGGGCGGTTCGGACCTTGGGGATCCTTGCACATTCTTGCGCCAGACCCTTGGGTTGTTTTGAATGAGCTGTTTGATAGACGAGGCCCTTGCTGTACAAATAAATTCACATCATCTTTCTAAACTCATCAGGTTTAGGGCAAGGGTACCCCGGCTCACCATCGTCGGTCGTCGGGTTCTGGGGATCTTTTCAGCGCCAATCGCTGGTACCCCAGGACAATGGGGGCGTACAAATACCCCCGGGGCGAACCTTCCTGGTACTTGACTCCCTCTCTTCTCTCTCTCACCTGCAATCCACCCACTTCCTGGTAGTCCTGTATATTTAATACAAAAAACCATGCCACTCGGATCCAGAGGACCATCTCCTTTACGAACAACCCCCTACTCTCTCGGAGTCACATACAAACTCCGTGATACCGTCCACTCCCCCCTAGACAAGGCCGCCCACCCAGTCTTGCACGAGGGCCGTGTCGCGGTTATCACAGGCGCTGGCAGCGGTATCGGTCGAGCCGCAGCAAAGGAGCTCGCAAAGTACGTCGACTTTGCTTATCGCCTTGTTTTGGCGTTTCTTCCTCCAAGGGATCCGTATCGCTGACTCGCTCGTCTCTGCTACGCCCCTCCCGCTCAGGCTCGGGATGAAACTCGCCTTGGTGGACGTGGATGTAGAGAGCTTGCAACAAACCGCTGACGAGGTTTCCTTAATCGTCGGGGTACCCAACGTCCTAGCCATCCCAATCGACGTCGCGAACCTCGATGAAGTCATAAAACTCAAAGAAAGAATCTTTGAAGCTTGGGATGAGGTCCGACCAATATATGCCTATTATATAAACGCTTGTGTGCTGATATGCTCGTGCGTTGATAGGTTGCGGTCTTGATGAACAACGCCGGTGTCGCCCAATATGACGGTAAGAAGGGAACGTCCTGGGAGAACAGAGATGTCTGGGCAAAGGTCATCAACAGCAACGTTGTGGGGTGCGTGTCTATTGCCCCCAGAAGTAGCAACACCCAATTGAACAACTTGTTGTTCGATTCAGAGTCCTCAACGTTCAGCACACGTTCGTCCAGGTAAGATCACAAAATGATCCCGTTCGGTGACTATACTTCCAGGGGTGGGAAGTCTTTCTCTCATTTCGATAGGTGGTGGATCCCTCATCTGCCGCCTTCGATTGTTGAGGAAGACAGCGCCCTTGGTGTGTCCCTGACCCGGCCCGTACAGTCGATGTTACATCAAGAAAATCCCAGTGTCGTGATCAACACGGGTTCTAAGCAAGGTATTACTAATCCTCCGTGAGCATACCACACATATCATTGCCTGGTTTAATGCTCATGGCGATGGCATCCAGAGGAAATCCCGCATACAACGCGTCAAAAGCCGCTGTCAGGTCTATTACGGAGAGTTTGGCTCACGAACTGCGGAGCCAGCCTGATCCACATGTGACCGCCCATCTGTTCATGTGAGGTTTTGTATCCACTCGACCCTGAACTTGATTAATTTGTTATTCCCAGCCCTGGGTGGACATACACCGGGCTCACGGGTGCTCCCATAGCTGGGGTCGGCGATAAACCGGACGGTGCATGGTCCGCTGAAGAAACCGTCCTTTTCATGATCGACAGGGTTCGCGCTGGCGATTTCTACATCCTTGTTCCCGACAATGAAACCCGACGCGAGGTTGATGAGTTGAGGATTATGTGGGGAGCCGCAGACATCACGGAGGGTCGACCGGCCCTGAGTAGGTGGCACCCCAGCTACAAGGCGGCCTTCGACGAGTACATGAAGGATGGTCTCGCTCAGCTGGATTGAAGGTCCTGATGGGACAGATGTGGATGACGGTTAGGTATAAAAAAGAAGAGGAATATAGACACGAGGCAGGGTCAAAGGAACCGCAAATAGCTGCCCGTAGAAAGAAATGTGAGTAATGTAATACGGTTATTGAACTTCGGCACAGGTTTTGTTTGGTCTATTTCTCTACGTACTTAAATGCAGCGACGCCTGTGCAGGCCGTATGGTCGAGGCCAGAACTACGCAACGAGACCGCAGACCGCGGACGGGGTAGGAGTGAATGCTTTCCTGAGGTATAGTGGCCCTTTAGAGGGTAGAAGCAGAATCGGATTAGGACCTCTCGACGTCTTGCAGTGTCTGACGATAAAGCCTAGTAAACTAACGGGTATAAGTACTGCATGAGGCCACTGCAGCACTACGGAGCGAGTCAAGGGGGGTATCCTTACGAGGTTCCAGCCGCTTGGGGATGTACAGGGGTCGCCGATCTTCGAACGAACCTGGCGAGTAGTACGGTGTAGACGGGACGATGATCGATTGCCCCACTGTGAGTTCAAGCATGTATCTTAAAATGCATAAATTTCGGTCCAACGACACTGGAGGAGGGTCCGTTGATATCAACGAGGAAAGAAACGCGAATATATTTCAACCCAACGGCCGAAATATATTTTTGGTGTCTGGTGTCACTGATTAGACTCGACACGTACATAACGCTGCATCTGCGGGGCGTGCAGGGATTGAGGGGAGGAACCCGCTTATACGAGGGGCTGGATAACGGTTGGTGCTGGCATACCACAAGTCCTATGTTATGTGTAAACCCGTACCCAATACGAAAACAAACAAGCAAACAAAAAACAGGAGAATCCCTTGACCTCATCAAAGATACCCCCTGAGCTGGTAGTACCAATCCACTAAGGAACATCCAAGCAGATCCTGGGGATCGTGTTGTAATCGTTGGCAGAAGCCTGCTGGATGTTCTGGCAGGTCGCAGGTCGGTAACCGCGACTTCAGAAACCCAAGCACTGACGAACTAGAAATCCGCCCGGACCTCAAGATACGGACCTCGGACCCAGGGATGTTGCAAATAACCCTCACTGGCATCTCGCTGATGACGAGCATGACGAGCACACTGTCCAGCAAAGAACTCCCATCGTCTAAAAGGACGAGAAGCCGGTGCATTCACGGAGTTCCCAGGTGAGCTGACCGAAATCGGGCTTGATAGCTGTCGCGTTCTGGGTGTGCCCGGACCAGTGGTACAAGCGCCGGATACTTCTTTTCCTTGCCTATAAAACTTTCCGCCCGAGCCAATACCGGGGTTGTTCGATTGAACACCGCCCGAAGTGGACGATAGTGACAGTGGTGGTGGTCAGGAGCGTGGTAATCGCATTGGCATTAGCACCAGAAATACACCTGGGTAGACAAACAAACCAATGAAAAGTTATCATAGCGAAAGCTTATTGAGGGTGCTGATCATTGTCCGTGTCGAGAGCGTCGGAGAGGTCTGTTGAAAAGATCAGTACTGGATATACATAGTACACTGTGGCGCACCGTACGATGTCTGTTATCGCAGAAGCAGGGGTTTCATGTGGGAAGAGATTTTTGAGATTTTTGGGCTGGATTCTGACCCCTCCTGGTTAGCCAATGCCACCACCAAAGAGGATGAGTGCTTGTGAAGGCGAACGACTCGTTCGACTACTATCGTCCCCGATGACCCATAACAGCAAGAGAGCGCCGAGCAGGATGAGAGCAGGGAATTCGAAATTCGAACATCCTTTCCAGAACCCTCGAAAGATTCCTCCTTCAGTAATACGCCTGGGTCGAGGCGTGAGTGAAGATATCCATCCGACGGCCCAGCGCTCATCGATTGAAGAAACGCCGGCTTTGGTAGGGAAAGAATCCTAAGGTAATAGTTTTTCATTGATCGGTGATAGGGCTCTGGGGCCTGCCCAAAGCCAGTCCAAGGGCACCTGGGGGGTGACGGGGTGGCTACACAATGGCCATTTCCTCTTCTGCCTTGGGGGGGAGGTGTTTTCAGACTAGGCTCAGGGGTACCGTCCTGCAATCCAGTTCCCGGTGGTGGCGGTTGCGTGGCGGGCGCAGGAACTGATTTTCACATATTGCCTCCCGAGTCTCCCGAACGCGAGGAGCCGGTATCCCAACGAGAAGGCGCACCCAGATCCGTGTTCCAACACGATGGCAGGGGGCTAACGTGTCTATGTTTTTGGCAATGACGGGGCAGGGCCCTACCCTTGTATGGGAGCTCCGAGTAACACTTATCTCGGTTAACACAACGAAACTGTTTTGTGAGGGAGTGTTATTGGGAAGGCAGATCATAGATGGAGGTGCGGAATCGTCGTCGGGGGGACGTTCGGAAAGTCGAAAGGACGGGCCCCCTTACAGCCGCCCACCCGAAAGCTGTGGGTATGCGCAGCCAAGAGCCCCGTGGGTGTACTCGTGACAGCCGCGAATGCAAACATCCGATAACGTGCGGAAATGGATAGATCCCTCGAGGTCTGCGTCGGAGCACCGAACCTGGTGGTTTGAAGGGGATGAATACTTTGTTGGGCTGCCGGCTCTGCCCGTACGAGCGCCTGCGGTCTTGAGAGAAGTTTGTGCTAGGGTGAAATACTAT
>Ga0307517_10001819_pt1 | contig 34988 bp, 31 predicted proteins | sample 23_EM_MG_FD_194515 | JGI IMG/M metagenome (GOLD analysis project Ga0307517, IMG submission 194515) | Populus trichocarpa ectomycorrhiza microbial communities from riparian zone in the Pacific Northwest, United States - 23_EM | ecosystem: Host-associated > Plants > Roots > Unclassified | place... | reverse complement strand
CGAGATCTGGCCCTTCCCCGCCCCCGACCCGAAAAGCTGGTGGGACGACGACCGGCTGAAGGTCCCCGAGACCGCGGATCCCCTGGGCGGCGGGCGGCGGCCTGGACGCGGCGAGCGGCCGGTCCCCATCGACAACGGCGTCGATCCCGCCACCTACCGGCTCTGGGGCCTGATGCCGCTGCAGTGGCAGATCGTCCACGGCGACGAGATGGTGCTGGAGATCTGGATCCGCCCCGCGCGCACCGTACGCCAGAGCGTGGTGCGGATCGTCGTGCGCCGTGACGGCAAGGCCTTCGTCCAGGGCCGCGCGGGCCTGGCCTGCTGCGAGGCGGGGATCGCCCGGCGCATGGGCTTCGACGCCGAACTGCCGCCCGGGTCCGGTGCGGCCTTCCAGGCGCTGCGCGGCAGCCCGCTCTGGCAGGCGCCGCGCGAGGTGCGGGTGGCCGAGGGCGGCGGTGCGGCCAGCGCCCTCTGCGTCGACGGCACGGCCTATGACCTGACCCTGCTGGTCCCCGGCCGGTCGCACTCGGTCCGCCGCGCCTGCGACAATGCCGAGATCGGCCAGGCCGCCGATGTGCTGGAGCCGGTGCTGCGCGCAGCGCTGGGCCACGATCCGCGCTTCGACGTGATCTTCCCGGGCGGCGCCAGGTTCCAGGGCCCCCGCGACGCCTACCAACAGCTCCTCAGGGACGGCGGCGCGCTGAAGCCCGACCCCGACGCCCGGCCGCAGCCGCCGGGCGTGGAGCCGGGCCCGGAAAGCCCGGGCTAAGCGGCGACCGGCTGGGAGACGGCCCGCTGCGCCCGGCCCTTCCGGATGGCGATGTGGCGGATGGACAGGAACTGCACCGCGAACAGCGCGATCTTCGAGACCGCCGGGAAGATGGCGACGAAGCCCGACCACACCGCGAAGCTGGCCATCAGGGCGAAGGCCATGTTCAGCGCCGCAGTGACGAACATCAGGCCGGCCCAGACATAGCCCCAGCGGATCATGATCCCGTCGCCGAGGTCGCGGCCCTGCGGCGGCATGTAGGGGAGCATCCAGCCGCGCTGCATCATCGCAGCCCCGATCAGGATGTAGACGATGGTGGGCTTGGCCATCATGAAGCGCGGGCTCTGGGTCATCAGCGTCGCGCCGCCGAACACGATGACGAGGCCCAGGCTCATCCACTGCATGGCGTTGATCGGCTGCTTCCTGGCGCGCAGCCAGGCGACGCGGCCGATCCCCCCGGCCATCGCTACGGCTGTGGCCAGCAGGACGCTGTGGGTGAGGGCGCCGATCGCCACGAACAACAGGGTGGAGATCAGGTCCAGCGCCAGCGGTTTGGCGGCAAACAGTAGGTTTTTCATGGGCTTACCTTGGGTGCGAATGACCAGGATCCAACCTAGTCACCGCCCAGCCCTGCCGCCTAACCCGCCCACGAAGGCCAGGTGGCCGTTCGCGAAATCCCGTCGCCGTCCACGCTTCGCCAACGGCTTTTGGCGGTTCGTTCTTCATTTCCCAACCCGCGGGGCCTATATTGGGAGGGTCGGGGCTTGCTCCGACTATGGAGATAAACGCGCACGTAATAAGCGGACTGGACCCGGGTGCGATTCCCGGCGGCTCCACCAATCTTTCCCCCGGGTATCGCCGGGACAGTGCGGGGCCGATCAGCATCGACAGACGTCTAAAGGTGTTTGCTTTCTCTCGGCCTGACCCACCGTCCCGGGTTTTTAAACTAACTGCGAACGATAACTTCGCTGGAGAAGTCCGCCTGGCCGCGTAAGCGGTTCGGTTGATTTCGAATCTTAAGTCCTAGGGGTTCAGATCCCTGGGCGGGGCCCGGGAGGCGCCTGCCAACAGAAGCCTCCCACTCCATCGCAGAGCGGCGCCTCCCCTCTTTTTCAGCAAGAGTGCGAGGCGCCTGCCAACAGAAGCCTCCCACCTATTTTTCGGCGCCTGCGAAGCTGCCTTGCGAACGCCGGCCCAAACGCTACTTTCCAGACAGTGATCGCTTTGGAGCCCCAATGGCCCAGGACCCGCCGGCCCAGGACTTGATGCGTTATGAGGCGATGGCCCAGGACGCCCTGCGCGGCGTCGTGAAGACCGCCTTGAAGCGCGCGGCCGCGCCGGAAGGGCTGCCCGGCGCGCACCATTTCTACATCACCTTCAAGACCGAGGCGCCGGGCGTGTCCGGCCCGCCGGACCTGCTGGGCAAGTACCCTGACGAGATGACCATCGTCCTGCAGCACCAGTACTGGGACCTGGCGCCCGGCGAGACCTTCTTCTCGGTGACCCTGCAGTTCGGCGGCCAGCCAAAGCGGCTCTCCGTGCCCTATGCGGCGGTGACCCGCTTCTACGATCCAAGCGTGCAGTTCCTGCTGCAGTTCGAGGCGCCGGCCGGCGAAGCGAAGACCCCCGCCGAAGCCGCCGAAACGCCGGACGAGGCGGCCCCGCCTGCGGCGGACGGCGAGGCCAAGATCGTCTCCCTCGACCAGTTCCGGAAGAAGTGAACTCCGCGCCGATGTCCGAGGCTGCCGCCACAGCCCCCGCCGCCGAGCCGCAGACGCTCACCGATGAGGCGATCCTCGAGCGCTTCCTGCGCACCAGGAACCAGCCGACCGGCTCCCAGACCCTGGGCTTCCGGATGGTCTCGGTCAGCCAGGCGACCAAATCCGTCGAGGTCGAGTTCGACGCCAAGGCCGAACTCCTGCTCAACCCGATGAAGCAGATCCAGGGCGGCTACCTCTGCGCCATGCTCGACGAGTGCATGAGCGTGGCCTGCATGGTCGCCTCCGGCATGACCGCCGTCGCCCCCACGCTGGAGATGAAGACCAGCTTCTTCCGTCCCGGCGCGCCCGGCAAGATCAGGGGCGTCGGCAGGGTGGTGAAGTGGGGCCGCCAGGTCGCCTTCACCGAGGGCGAGCTCTTCGACCCCGACGGCCGCCTCCTGGCCAAGGCCACCGGCACGGCGATCCCCACGCCGTTCCAGGCCTACAAGAAGTAGATGCGCCGCCTGGCCTGGCTGCTCGCGGGCCTGGTGCTCGCTCTCGCCGCCCCGGCCCAGGCCGCCTCCCCGTTCGCCGACTGGGCCGTCGTGGTGGTGGCCGGCGACTGGCACGCCCATTCCGGCGGCCCCTCGGAAGCCTTCGACAACGCCCGCCACGACGTTTCCCAGGCCCTGGAGAAGGCCGGTTTCGAGGCCGCCAACCTGCGCCAGTTCTCCGTGCGGCCCGAGCGCTACAAGGACCCGGGCCTGGGCAAGTCCGAGCCCAACGCCATCTTCGACGCCATGGTCGACCTGACCGGCAAGGCCACCGGCGGCTGCCTGGTCTATTTCAGCTCGCACGGCGCGCCGCAGGGCGTGGTCGTCGACCAGCAGCTCCTGCCGCCGCCCGTGCTGGCCGGCATGCTGGACAAGACATGCGGCGCGCGGCCGACCGTGGTGGTGATCTCCGCCTGCTTCTCCGGGGTGTTTGTGCCGGCGCTGGCCGGCGCCAACCGCATGGTGCTCACCGCCGCCCGGCCCGACCGCAGTTCGTTCGGCTGTGGCGAGGCCGACCGGTATCCCTATTTCGACGAGTGTTTCCTGTCGTCGATCGCCGGCGCCGCGAGCTTCCCGGCGCTGGGCGTCGCGGTGCAGAGGTGCGTCGCCACCCGTGAGGTCAGGGAGGGCATGACGCCGCCCTCCGAGCCCCAGCTCTTCATCGGCGGGGCGCTGAAGCCGCTTCTGCCGCTCTATTCCCTGGCCAGCGGACCGCCGCGAGCGAACTGAGCGCATGCGAGGCCTTGGCCGCCGGTCGTCAAACCACGACGGGCTTTAGGGACTCGCCGCGGCGCCCTACAAGCCCCGTGGGCCCAATCATTCCGGAATGTTCTTGATGCGGATTCTCGTCACTGCCGCCCTTGCCGTGCTGGCGATGGCGTTCGCAGGCGCCGCCCCCGCGCAGGACGCTCCGGCCGCCAGGCCCGCGGCTGGCCTGCCCAAGGGGCCTGTGCCCTACACCGTGCTGCATCCGAAGAAGCCCGCGGCGAAACCCCATGCCGCCGGCCTTCATCCGGCTTCGGCGCTCACGCCTGCCGGCCCGCAAGTCGCCGGCGCCGTGCCGATGGCTGCGGGGGCCGCGCCCGCCATCGCCGGCGCGCGCCTCGCTCCCGGCCAGGCCTTGCCGCCCGCCGAGCTGGAGACCTTCGTCGACGGCGTGGTGAAGGACGCCATGGCCCGCGAGCACATCGCCGGCGTCACCGTCTCCGTGGTCCAGAACGGCCAGGTGGTGCTGAAGAAGGGCTACGGCTTCGCGAGCCTCAGCCCCCGCCGCGCCGTCGATCCCGACCGCAGCCTCTTCCGCGTGGGCTCTATCTCCAAGACCTTCACCTGGATCGCGGTGATGAGGGAGGTCGAGGCCGGCCGCATCCGCCTGAACCAGCCGATCAACCTCTACCTGCCGGAAAAGGTGCAGGTCCGCGACCAGGGCTTCGACCAGCCCGTGCGGGTGGCCAACCTGATGGACCACTCCCCGGGTTTCGAGGACCGCGCGCTGGGCCAGCTCTTCGAGGACCGCGCCAGCCGCGTGCGCCCCCTCGCCCTCTACCTGCGCCAGGAGCGCCCGCGCCGCGTGCATGCGCCGGGCCTCCTCTCCAGCTACTCCAACTATGGCGCGGCGCTGGCCGGCGAGGCGGTGACCTACACTTCGGGCAAGCCCTTCGAACGGCTGATCGAGGACGAGATCTTCGTGCCGCTCGGCATGAGCCACTCCAGCTTCCGCGAGCCCAGGCCGTCGAAGGCCGGCCTGCCCGCGCCGATGCCGGCGGCGCTGGCCGCCGACATCGCCTCTCCCGTGCACTGGACGCCCACGGGCTTCGAGCAGCGCAAGTACGAGTACATCGGCCAGGTCGCCCCGGCCGGCTCGGCATCGTCCACCGCCGCCGACATGGCCCGCTACATGATCGCGCTCCTGAACGGCGGCCAGCTGAACGGCGTCACCGTCTTCGGCCCGACCACGGCTCAGGCCTTCCGCACGCCGCTTCGCAGGACCCCCGCCGGGATCAATGGCTGGGCGCATGGCTTCATGACCTACGACCTGGCGGGCGGCTACCGCGGCTATGGCCACGGCGGCGACACCATCGATTTCCACTCGAACCTGGTGACGGTCCCGGCGCTGGGCCTCGGCGTCTTCATCTCCACCAATTCGGAGACCGGCGCGCCTCTGGCCGGCCGCTTCCCGGAGCGGGTGGTGCAGGAGTTCTATGCGACCCCGCAGACCTTCCCGCGCGCCGGCTCAGCCGAGCTCGCCGCCGAGGCCTCGGCGCTCACCGGCTACTACCTGACCAGCCGGCGGGCCTATTCCGGCCTGGAGGGGCTCGTCACCTCGGTGATCGGCGGGACGCGGGTCTCGGTCTCGCCGCAGGGCCGGCTGATCACCGAAAACCGCGACAGCGTGCGGACCTGGACGCCGGAGGGGCCGCTTGAGGACCGCCGGTTCATCGCCACCGACGGCGCCCAACGGATGGCCTTCTCCAACGAGCCCGGCCAGGCCCGGGCGTTCTTCACCTCCTCCGGCGCGTCGCTGATGGAACGGGCCCCGTTCTGGCGCGAGCCCACGACCCTGGCCTGGCTGGCCGGGCTGACCGGGGCCGCGGCCCTGGCGACCCTGGGCGGCATCGCCTTCCGCAACCGCCGCGAATTCCGCGAGAACCAGATGCAGGGCCGCGCCAGCCTGGTGCAGAACATCCAGGCCGTGCTCTGGCTGATCGCCCTGGCGCTGGCGGGCCTCTGGGCGTCCAGGACCGGCGACCTCGCCTATGTGATCTATCACTGGCCGGGCGCGCTGCTGCTCACCGCCTCGGCCTGTGCGTTGGTGGCCTCGGCCCTGACCATCGTCACCCTGCTGGTGCTGCCGGCGATCTGGCGCGGGGGCCGGCGGGTGGATTCCTGGAGCCACCTGCGCAAGGCGGGCTTCACCTTCACCGTCATGATCTACGGCGCCTTCGCCGTGGTCCTGGGCCTCTGGGGCGCGCTCAGCCCCTGGAGCGGCTGATGTAAACTGACGCCGCACTAACCCGCCGTTTACCAACCACTGGGTAAATCCTGCCTAGCGGTAGGCGAAATCTGCCTGTCCGCATCCGTTTGGTTGGGGGAAACAGGCGTTGAATCAACTCCTGGCAGCGCTGCAGAGGTTCGGGATCGGCCGTTTGGCTGCGATCCTCGGCATCGGCGCGGGCATCGCGGCGGTGCTCTTCGCGCTGAGCATGAACCTCGGCCAGCCCAAGGCCCTGCTCTATTCGAACCTCGATCTGAAAGAAGCGGGCACGATCACCCAGTCGCTCGACCAGGCCAACGTCAAGTACGAGGTGAAGGGCGACGGCTCCACGATCATGGTGCCCCGCGACCAGGTGGCCTCCACCCGCCTGATGCTCTCGTCCAAGGGCCTACCGACGGCGGGCTCGGTGGGCTACGAGATCTTCGACTCGAACAACACGCTGGGCCAGACCGACTTCGTCCAGCAGCTGAACCGCCAGCGCGCCCTGGAAGGCGAACTCGGCCGCACCATCCTGGCCCTCGACGGCATTACGTCGGCTCGCGTGCACCTGGTGCTGCCCAAGCGCCAGCTGTTCGACGAGGAGGCCGAGCAGCCCTCCGCGGCGGTCTCCATCGGGGTCGGCGGCCGCGAGCCCGGCCCCGACCAGGTGCGCGCCATCCAGAATCTGGTGTCCGGCGCCGTCCCCAACATGAAGCCCGACCGCGTCACGGTCATCGACCAGCACGCCAAGACTCTTTCCGGCGGCGACACCGGCATGGCCGCTGAGGCGGATGGTCGCAAGAGCGAGGTCGAGCAGCGCATCGCCAAGCAGGTGAAGACCCTTGTTGAGGGCGTGGTCGGCGCCGGCAAGGCCCGCGTCAACGTCTCCGCCGAGCTGGAGCTCGCCCGCGTCACCACCCAGAAGGAAAGCTTCGATCCCGACGGCCAGGTGATCCGCTCGGAGTCCACCACCGACGAGAATTCCAAGGAAAACCAGGCTGATGACTCGGGCCAGGTCTCCGCGGCCGCCAATATCCCTGGAACCCCGGCGCTTGGCGCGGGCTCCGGCAATTCCGGCTCGGCCAGCGGCCGGCAGGAATCCACCACCAACTACGAGATCAGCAAGACCGTCACCACCCAGGTGCAGGAGCCTGGCCAGCTGAAGAAGATCGCCGTGGCGGTCGCCGTCGACGGCGTCACCGCGCCGGGCACACCCGGCAAGGGCGGAAAGCCCGGCAAGCCCGGCGCCTACACCGCCCGCTCCGCCGCCGAGATGGCGCAGATCGAACAGCTGGTCCGTACGTCGGTCGGCTTCGACCAGGCCCGCGGCGACCAGGTCACCGTGGTCAACGTCAAGTTCCCCACCACCGAGGATCCCGACGGCGTCACCGCCGCCAGCCCGCTGATGGGCTTCGACAAGAACGACATCATGCGCGCCGCCGAAGTGGGCGTGATGGCCATCGTCGCGATCCTGATGATGCTGTTCATCGTCCGCCCGCTGCTGCGCGGCGCCATGAGCGGCGGCGGCGGTCCGATGACCATGCTGCCGGGCGTCACCCGCCTGGTCACCAATGCCGAGGGCCAGCAGGTCCAGATCACCGTCGATCCGGCCACCGGCCAGCAGATGCTGCCCGGCCCCGGCAACCCCGACCTCGAGCAGAAGATCGACATCGCCCGCATCGAAGGCCAGGTCAGCGCGAGTTCGGTCAAGCGCGTCTCGGAGTTCGTCGACAAGCACCCCGACGAATCGGTGTCGATCATCCGCACCTGGCTGCATGAATCCGCATGAGCCCGCGCGCCAAGCCCAAGGCCGTCGCTGACGCCACCAAGCTCACCGGTCCCGAAAAGGCCGCCGTGGTCCTGCTCGCGCTCGGCGAAGAGCACGCCCAGGTCTGGCAGCAGCTCGACGAGGAGGAGATCAAGGAGGTCTCCCAGGCCATGGCCGGCCTGGGCACCGTCACCTCCAGCGTGGTCGAGGACCTGCTCGTCGAGTTCGTCTCGAACATGGGCGGCGGGGCCATCACCGGCTCGGTCGAACAGACCCAGAAGCTGCTCGCCGCCATGATGCCCGGCGAGAAGGTCGACACCCTGATGGAGGAGATCCGCGGTCCGGCGGGTCGCACCATGTGGGACAAGCTGGGCAACGTGAACGAGGCGGTGCTCGCCAACTACCTGAAGAACGAATACCCGCAGACCGTCGCCGTCGTGCTCTCCAAGATCAAATCCGAGCACGCCGCCCGCGTGCTCACCTCGCTGCCGGAAGACTTCGCGCTGGAGTGCGTCACCCGCATGCTGCGCATGGAGCCCGTGCAGCGCGAGATCCTCGACAAGATCGAGCAGACGCTGCGCACCGAATTCATGTCGAACCTGGCGCGCACCTCCAAGCGCGACAGCCACGAGATGATGGCCGACATCTTCAACGCCTTCGATCGCCAGACCGAGGCGCGGTTCATCACCGCCCTGGAAGAGCGCAACCGCGAGGCCGCCGAGCGCATCCGTGCCCTGATGTTCGTCTTCGAGGACCTCTCCAAGCTCGATCCGGGCGGCGTCCAGACCCTGCTGCGCGGCGTCGAGAAGGACAAGCTGGCGCTGGCGCTCAAGGGCGCCTCGGACGCGCTGCGCGAGATGTTCTTCACCAACATGTCCGAGCGCGCCTCGAAGATCATGCGCGAAGACATGGAGAACATGGGGCCGGTGCGCCTGCGCGAAGTCGAACAGGCGCAGATGGCCATGGTCCAGGTCGCCAAGGACCTCGCCAACAAGGGCGAGATCGTCCTGGTCGGCGCCGGCGGCAGCGATGACGAGCTGGTCTACTGATGGCCGACGTCCCCCACGCCAAGTTCGGCTTCGACACCGTCTTCGACCACACCGGCGATGTCGCGTTCGCCGCGCCACGTCCGAAGCGCAGCTATTCCGCCGACGAGGTCGAGGCGGTCAGCCAGGCCTCCAGGATCGAAGGCGAGCGCGCCGCCCTGGCCAGTATCGCCGCGCGGCAGGCCGATGCGCTCGCCGCCATCGTCGCGGCCTGCGGCCAGGCGCTGCCGAGGCTGGCCGAAGTCGCCCACTCCCACCGCGTCGGCTCCGCCGAGCTGGCGCTGGCCTGCGCGCGCGCCATCGCCGCGGCCGCACTGGACCAGTTCCCCGAGGCGCCCGTCCGCGCCGCGCTCGAAACGCTGGCCCGCGAGATCGAGGCCGCCCCCCGCCTCCTGGTCACCGCCGACGCCGAGCTGGCCGACGGCCTGCAGGCGGTGCTCGAAGACGCGGCGACCGCCTCCGGTTACCAGGGCGCCGTCCAGGTCCGGGTCGATCAGGGCCTGCCCGCCCACGCCTTCACCCTCGACTTCGGCGATGGCTCGGCGAGCTTCGATCCCGCCGCGGCCGCCGACCGGGTCGCCCAGGCGCTGCACGCGGCGCTGGCGGCCGAAGGCCTGCACGCCGAACCCCTCATTCCCGGCAGCGAGAGCTGAGCGAAAGCAAACCCATGTCAGAGACCGACGAGCCAAACACCGAGATGAAGCTGGACGAGTTCCCGCCGAGCGACGGTCCGCTGCCGGAAGCGCCGATGGATGAGGACAAGACCGCCTCCGACCTAGCGCCGGTCTTCGACGTGCCCGTCAACATCTCCGCCGTGCTCGGCCGCGCCAGCATGTCGGTGGCCCAGCTGCTGCAGCTGGGCCAGGGCAGCGTGCTAGAGCTCGACCGCAAGGTCGGCGAGGCCATCGACATCTATGTGAACAACCGCCTGGTGGCGCGCGGCGAAGTCGTGATCGTCGACGAACGGCTGGGCGTGACCATGACGGAAATCATCAAGGACGGCGACAACGCGGCCTAAGGCGGCGAAGTCTGAGGGAGATCGAATATGCGGCTTCTGGTCGTCGGTAAACTGAACGGACAGCTCTCCACCGCCGTGAAGATGGCGATGAGCGCGGGCGCCAAGGTCAGCCATGTGGAGGGCACGGCCCAGGCCACCCACGCCTTGCGGGCGGGCCAGGGCGCGGACCTGCTGATGGTCGACTACGAGCTCGACATCGCGGGCCTGATCGCGGCCAACGAGGCCGAGCGCATCCGGGTGCCGGTGGTGGCCTGTGGGGTCAATGCCGACGCCATCAGCGCCGCGGCCGCCATCCGCGCCGGGGCCAAGGAATTCATCCCCCTGCCGCCCGACGCCGAGCTGATCGCCGCGGTGCTGGCCGCCGTCGCCGACGACAACCGCCCGATGGTGGTGCGCGACCCGTCGATGCAGGCGGTGATCAGCATGGCTGACCAGATCGCGCCCTCCGACGCCTCGATCCTGATCACCGGCGAAAGCGGCGTCGGCAAGGAAGTCATCGCCCGCTACGTCCACCAGAAGTCCCGCCGCGCGTCGCGGCCGTTCATCTCGGTCAATTGCGCCGCCATCCCCGAGAACCTGCTGGAGAGCGAGCTCTTCGGCCACGAGAAGGGCGCCTTCACCGGCGCCGTGGCCCGCCGCATCGGCAAGTTCGAGGAAGCCAACGGCGGCACCCTGCTGCTCGACGAAATCAGCGAGATGGACGGGCGGCTGCAGGCCAAGCTGCTGCGCGCGGTCCAGGAACGCGAGATCGACCGCGTCGGTGGCACCAAGCCGGTGAAGATCGACATCCGTATCCTGGCGACCTCCAACCGCGACCTGGTGCAGGCCGTGAAGGACGGGACCTTCCGCGAGGACCTGCTCTATCGCCTGAACGTCGTGAACCTGCGCCTGCCGCCGCTGCGTGAACGTCCCGGCGACGTCCTGGCCCTGGCCGAGTTCTTCGTGAAGAAGTACGCCGCCGCCAACGGCATGCCCGAGCGCGCGCTCTCCGCGGAGTCCAAGCGCCGGCTCGCGCTGCACCGCTGGCCCGGCAACGTCCGCGAGCTGGAGAACGCCATGCACCGCGCGGTGCTGCTGGCCTCCGGTCCGGAGATCGAGGAGACCGCCATCCGCCTGCCCGACGGCCAGCCGCTTTCCGGCGGCGACCCGCTGGCGCGCACCGCCCAGGCGGCCTCCTTCGCCGCCGAGAGCACCAGCCGCGGTTTCGTCGGCCAGACGGTGGCGACCATGGAACAGCAGCTGATCATCGAGACCCTGGAGCACTGCCTGGGCAACCGCACGCACGCGGCCAACATCCTGGGCATCTCGATCCGGACCCTGCGCAACAAGCTCAAGGAATACACCGAGGCCGGCGTCCCGGTCCCCGCCCACCAGGGCCAGTCGGCAAGCGCAGCCTGACCTGAATGGCTGACACCAGCCTCCAGTCGCGGCTCGCCAGCGCGCCCTCCGCCCGCGACATGCTGGGCTGGGTGGCGCGTGGGGAAGTGGGCCTGGCGATCGGCGTCGTCGGCATCGTCGTCCTGCTGATCCTGCCGATCCCGGCGTTCATGCTGGACGTCCTGCTGTCGATCTCGATCACCAGCGCCGTGCTGATCCTGATGACCTCGCTCCTGATCAAGAAGCCGCTGGAATTCACCGGCTTCCCGATGGTGCTCCTGGTCACCACCCTCTTCCGGCTGGCGCTGAACATCGCCTCCACGCGCCTGATCCTCGGCCACGGCCATGAGGGCGTCCACGGCGCGGGCCACATCATCGAGGCTTTCGGCAAGCTGATGATGGGCGGCAGCTTCGTCATCGGGGTGATCGTCTTCGCGATCCTGGTGATCGTGAACTTCGTGGTCATCACCAAGGGCTCGGGCCGCATCGCCGAGGTGGCCGCGAGGTTCACCCTCGACTCCATGCCCGGCAAGCAGATGGCCATCGACGCCGACCTCTCGGCCGGCCTGGTCGACGAGACCGAGGCCAAGAAGCGCCGCAAGGAACTGGAGCAGGAATCGACCTTCTTCGGGGCCATGGACGGCGCGTCGAAATTCGTGCGCGGCGACGCCGTCGCCGGCCTGATCATCGTCGCCATCAACATCATCGGCGGCATCCTGATCGGGGTGATCCAACACAAGATCCCCCTGGGCCAGGCCGCCTCGACCTACACCATCATGACCATCGGCGACGGCCTGGTCAGCCAGATCCCGGCGCTGATCATCTCGATCGCCGCGGGCTTCCTGGTCTCCAAGGCCGGCGTCGAGGGCTCGGCCGACAAGGCCCTGGTCACCCAGCTGGCCATGAACCCCGTCGCGCTCGGCATGGTCGCGGCCGCCTCCGGCGTCATCGCCTTCATCCCCGGCATGCCGATCCTCCCGTTCGGCATCATCTCCATCGGCGCCGGCGTGCTCGCGTGGCGAAGGTCGCAGGCCGCCCTCGTACCTGAGGTTGTGGAGATCGCCCCCATCGAAGAGGCTGTCGAGGAGCCGATCACCTCGACGCTGGCCATCGACGAGATCAAGATCGAGCTGGGCTATGGCCTGCTGGGCCTGATCAACGACCTGGAGGGCCGCCGGCTCACCGACCAGATCAAGGCGCTCCGCCGCACGCTGGCCTCCGACTTCGGCTTCGTGATGCCGTCCGTGCGCATCCTCGACAACATGCGCCTGCCCTCCCAGGGCTACGCGATCCGCATCAAGGAGATGGAGGCCGGCGCCGGCGAAGTCCGCCTGGGCCAGCTGATGGCCATGGACCCGCGCGGCGGCCAGGTGGAGTTCCCCGGCGAGCATGTGCGCGAACCGGCCTTCGGCCTGCCCGCCACCTGGATCGACGACAGCCTTCGCGAGGAAGCGACGTTCCGGGGCTACACCATCGTCGATCCCGCCACGGTGCTCACCACGCACCTGACCGAGATCCTCAAGGAGAACATGCCGGACCTGCTCTCCTACGCCGAGGTCCAGAAGCTGCTGAAGGACCTGCCGGCCGAGCAGAAGAAGCTGGTCGAGGACCTGGTCCCGTCGGTCGTCTCGGCCACCACCATCCAGCGCGTCCTGCAGGCGCTGCTGCGCGAGCGGGTCTCGATCCGCGACCTGCCGGCGATCCTGGAAGGCATCGGCGAGGCCGCGCCGCACACGGCCTCCGTCACCAACCTGGTCGAGCAGGTCCGCGGCCGCCTGGCCCGCCAACTCTCCTTCGCCTATCGCGCCGACGACGGCGCCCTGCCCATCGTCACCCTGACGCCGGAGTGGGAGAACGCGTTCCAGGAATCGCTGATCGGCCAAGGCGAGGAGCGCCAGCTGGCGCTCGCCCCGTCGCGGCTGCAGGACTTCGTGCGCGGGGTGCGCGAGACCTTCGAGCGCGCGGCGCTCGCCGGCGACACCCCGGTGCTTCTGACCAGCCCCGCCATCCGCCCCTACGTCCGCTCGATCATCGAGCGCTTCCGCGGCCAGACCCCGGTGATGAGCCAGAATGAGGTGCATCCCCGCGCCCGCCTGCGCACCGTGGGAACCATCTGACATCCCACCGCCCTACTGCGGACGCCATCTGATCCACGACCTCTGCGCCGTTGCAGCCGGGCGCCCGGGCTGGTAGCCCTGCGGGCGAGGGGCGCCCACAGCTCCGGCAAGTTTTGGGATTCGGATGCGGCGACCGCTTACGCGACCTCAGGGGGTGGGCTCCGCCCTTGTCTGGGATCTCCTCACCTTCGAGAAGCTGATGACCAACCAGGTCATCCACCTGATCTATTGGGCGGGGCTGGCGATCATCGCGCTGGGGGCGTTCGGGACCATCGGCGCCGCCGTCGGCGTGGCCATCCGCGACCCCTTCCCCTTCGGTGTCCTGCTGGCGATCCCGGTCGTCGTCGGCGGCCTGCTGGTGATGGGCGCGCTGGTGCTGCTCTGGCGCTCGTTCTGCGAATTCTACGTGGCGGTCTTCAAGATCAGCGAGGACCTGAGCGTCCTGCGCGCCGACGTCGAGGCCGAGCGCGCCCGGCTGGGTCCGCCGAAATAGTCGTCATCCCCGGCGCCTGACGGCTGGACCCAGGCTTTCTTAGCCACGGAAAACACGGAAAGAGCACGGACGTGCGGCGGCGGCCTCTTGCCCGCGCGAGCGGGCGCCATGCCGGCTGCTGCGCTGCAAGGTTGGAACCACAGAAAGAACGGTCGGCGATTCTGGTCCGTCCGGCCCGCTTAGGCGCCTTCTGTGTATTCTGTGTTTTCTGTGGTTTGAAAAATGGGAGGCGCCCGCTGATGCGGGCCTTTCAGGATCGAGCGGCTCTCCGTGCTCTTTCCGTGTTTTCCGCGGCTAAAAAACCGGCGGACTTTGCGTTAGGCGCGCTTCCTCAGGCCCAGCTCGTCCAGCGCCGCGGTTTCGCGCTTGGCGGCTTCCTTGATTTCCAGGCGCCGCGCGTTCTCGACCACCTGCTCGTATTTCTTCTGCTCTTCGAAGGCCAGCGTCAGCGCGTCGCGCGCGCCCAGCTCCTCGATGGCGATGGCGTCGATCTGCGCCTGGATGGCGGCCTTGCGCATGCGCAGGCCATCCAGGTAGCCGATCTGGTACCAGCCGGCCGCGGCGTCCTGGCGGGCCCGCGTGGCTTCCTCCTCGCCCTCGGCATGCAGCGCGGCCAGCTTGGCCTGCGCCTGCGCCTTGCGCGCGACGATCTCGCCCAGCCGCTTCTGGTGGGTCTCCACCTCATAGGTGGAGAGCTTGACGAGGGATGTGGACCAACTCATGCGGGTACGCTCGCAAGGATACTGTCGAGGCGCTCGAAGCCGGCCTCAAGGCTGGTGACCTCGTCCTTGTCCTGAGCGAGGAAGGCTTCCAGCTCAGGGTTCAGCAGGATGGCCCGGTCGACCTGCGGGTCGGCGCCGCTGCGGTAGGCGCCGATGCGGATCAGCTCTTCCATATTGGCGTAGGCCGACATCGTCTGGCGCGCGGCGCTGACCAGTTCGCGCTCATGCGGACCGTGACAGCCCGGCATGGTCCGGCTGATCGACTTCAGGACGTTGATCGCAGGGAAGCGGCCGCGCTCGGCGATGGCGCGCTCCATGACGATGTGTCCGTCCAGGATGCCCCGCACGGCGTCGGCGATCGGCTCGTTGTGGTCGTCGCCGTCCACCAGCACCGTGAAGAGGCCGGTGATCGGCCCGGCGCGGGTTCCGTCCGGCCGGATCGGTCCGGGTCCGGCGCGTTCCAGCAGCTTCGGCAGCTCGCTGAATACGGTGGGGGTGTAACCCTTGGTGGTCGGCGGCTCGCCGGCGGCCAGGCCGATCTCGCGCTGGGCCATGGCGAAGCGGGTGACCGAGTCCATCAGGCACAGCACTTCCATGTCCTGGTCGCGCAGATATTCCGCGATGGCCAGGGTCATATAGGCGGCCTGGCGGCGCTTCAGGGCCGGCTCGTCGGAGGTGGCGACCACCACGATGGCGCGTTTCAGGCCCTCTTCGCCCAGGGTCTCCTCGATGAACTCGCGGACCTCACGGCCCCGCTCGCCGATCAGGCCCACCACGACGGCGTCGCAATCGGCGTTCTTGGCCAGCATGGAGAGCAGCACCGACTTGCCGACGCCGGAGCCGGCGAAGACACCGAGGCGCTGGCCGCGGCAGCAGGTGGTGAAGACGTTCATGGCGCGCACACCCAGGTCCAGGCGCTCGCCGACGCGGGCGCGGGCGTGAGCCGGCGGCGGCGCGGCGCGCAGGGGGTAGGCGGCGACGCCCTTGGGCAGCGGACCCTTGCCGTCGATGGGTTCACCGAAGGCGTCGACGACGCGGCCCAGCCAGGCCTTGGTCGGACGCACGGCCGAGCCCAGGGGCTCGATGCGGATCTCCGCGCCCGGCGCCACGCCCTCGACGGGGCCGAACGGCATCAGCAGCGCGCGGGTGTCGCGAAAGCCCACCACCTCGGCGGAGAGCGGCTTTTCGCCGTAACGGACGATCTCTGCGCGCGCGCCGACCGACAGTCGCGTCAGCCCGCCGCGGGCCTCGATCAGGAGGCCGTTCACGGCCGCCACGCGGCCGGAGACAGTTAGCGGATCGAGCCGCTCGACGGCGGCCACCAGGCTCTGCAAGAAACGCCCCTCGGTTGAGGCGCCAGAATCCGCCCGACGGGCTTAATTGCAGGTGAAGATCAACGCAGCGCGCGGGCGATATTGAACGCCTGGCGGGGATGTTTCGCGACCAGTTTCGCCGCCTGCAGGGGACGCCGCCGCGCGGCCTCGATCACCAGCGGCCGAACGACGCGCACCAGGTGCGGCCGCGCCGCGCCCGACAGGCTCTTGCGGCCGGCCCAGATCGCAATCCCGGCCACGGCCAGGACGCCGACGCCGGCGATCAGGCCCTGGTGCTTGCGCGCCTGGGTGAAGGCCGAGAGCTTGCCCTTGGCGTTGACCGCCATGCGGGCGACCGGGGTGATCGCAGCGTAAAGGGCGGCCACGGCCGCGACCTCATAGGTCTTCACCCCCCCCGGCAGGGCGATGTGGGTAAGGTTGACGGCCTGTCCATAGGTCTTAAGGCCCCGGCGCACATCGGCGTCCAAAGCCCGCTCGGCCATGTGGATCAGGACGCCGCTGCGGGCGCCGGCCCGCAGCTGGGCCGCGGCCTCCCGCACCCCGTTGGCGCAGGCCGCTTCGTCACCGCCGGCATTGATCCAGGTGTCGAAGCCGCCGAACCGGGCGATCGCCGCGCGCGCCACCCGCCCGCAGGCCTCGGCGTCGGAGAGGTCGGCGGCCACCGCATGGGCCCGGCCGCCGGCGGCGTTGATCTCCTCGACGAGCTTGCGCACCGCCGGCTCGTCCGCCGAGGTGAGCAGCAGCGAGGCGCCCGCCTCCGCCGCCTTCTTCGCCACCGCCAGTCCGGGACCCGAACTTGCCCCGGTGACGACGATGACCTGCTCGGCCAACGGCTTGAATTTGGCGCGCATCTATCCCTCCGACCTTGCCACGGATATCGGCCCTCTAACGGGCGGACTCAAGGCGGCGTTCCCGCCTCGCTGTTCGCGCCGCCTGTCCAATCACGAAAGATTCAACAGGCCTGCGACGCGATGGCCGCCCTGCGACCCTTGAACGCGATTCCGCATCAGATTAACGATTCGCTTGGGACCGAAACCTGCCATTAACCAGTCTTAAATTAACTCGGCGGCAGGTTAACGGCGAGCTAGGGGCGGATTCATTGAATTCGCTGGGTTTGCGGCAACGCTTTAGGAGAGGCTGATGCGCGTACTGTTGATTGAGGACGACAGCGCAACGGCGCAAAGCATCGAACTGATGCTGAAGTCCGAGGGCTTCAACGTCTATACTACCGACCTCGGTGAGGAAGGCGTCGATCTTGGGAAGATCTACGACTACGACCTCATCCTGCTCGATCTGAACCTTCCCGACATGAGCGGCATGGACGTGCTGCGCACCCTGCGGGTCGGCAAGATCAACACCCCGATAATGATCCTGTCGGGCTCGGCCGAGATCGACACCAAGGTGAAGACCTTCTCCGGCGGCGCCGACGACTACATGACCAAGCCCTTCCACAAGGACGAGCTGGTCGCCCGCATCCACGCCGTGGTCCGCCGCTCCAAGGGCCACGCGCAATCGGTCATCAAGACCGGCGACATCACCGTCAACCTCGACGCCAAGACCGTGGAAGTGAACGGCCTGCGCGTGCACCTGACGGGCAAGGAATACCAGATGCTGGAGCTGCTCTCGCTCCGCAAGGGCACGACGCTCACCAAGGAAATGTTCCTGAACCACCTCTATGGCGGCATGGACGAGCCCGAGCTGAAGATCATCGACGTGTTCATCTGCAAGCTTCGCAAGAAGCTGGCGGCGGCCGCCGACGGCAAGCACCACATCGAGACCGTCTGGGGCCGCGGCTACGTGCTGCGCGACCCGCAGGAAGCCCAAGTCGCCGCCTGACGCGACCGACGGCTTCAACAACGCTGCAAACGCCCGCCCTGACCGGCGGGCGTTTTCGTGTCCGCCGCAGCGCCCACGCGATCGCCCCCGATACATCCTACGCGCGCACCCGAGGTGCGAAACCGCGGACCGCGCCCGGCCAGGCGCCGCGGCCTGTGCGCAGGCGCCTACCTCCTGATGCATATCGGCGTTCGGCAACGGCGGTCTGATTCGGTTAACAACTTTGACGCGCGAGAACCGGCGCACATGGCGAGGCTTGTTTACGAATGAATCTTTTGGCGGCCAAAATGCGGCGGCGCGCAATGTCCACCACATCCCTCGAGCGTTGCCTACGCCCTATTAACACTGGACAAAAGCATGACTTATGATTCGCCTATTAGGAGGTACGTAGTTCTCTGATGTTTGTTCTTCGGCCCGACTCTCGGCTCTAGATTTATTTCTACGATGACTCAATGATTCACATGGATTGCCTGCGACAACTCGATCCATTCACAGCCCGGGTAAGTATGGTTAATTTCAACTCATACGCGATCCGAGGGATGGGACGCGCTTAGGAGGTGACGGCAGCGTGAGAGCGCAACGCCACTCTCCTCCACCTCCCATCCCAGGATCGGACGACCGCCGCACAAACGCGGTCTGAAGGCCATTCTTGGGAGTTCTGGGTGTCCGTCCTCGCCTTGCTGTCCGAACCGCATGACGCCGACCTGGCGGCGCTCGACGCCCTCGAGGCCATCGACCTCATGGCGTTCTGCCGCTCCGTGCTGCGCGGCGAACTGGGCTCGGCCCTGACCCTCAACCCCGCCGGCGAGGTCGACTTCGCCAGCCGCCCGGTGCTGGCGCACCTCGGCCTCGAATCCTCCGAGCTGGCCGGCGTGGCCTGGGTGTCGCTCTGGCCGCAGGCCGAGCGCGCCAAGGTGCTGGAGGCCATTGAAACCGCCCGCGCCGGCAAGATCGCCCGCTTCCAGGGCCTCAGCCCTGCCCGCGACGGCGCCGCGCGCTGGTGGGACGTCGTCGTCTATCCCTTCTCGATCGACGCCGGCCAGCTGCCCGAGGGCCGCCGGATGCTGGCGGTGTTCCGCGACGCCACGGCGCTCAGGGAAGGCCAGGAGAAGCTGGCGCAGTCCATGCGGCTCGAGGCGCTGGGCCAGCTCACCGGCGGCGTGGCCCACGATTTCAACAACCTGCTCACTGTCATCCTGGGCGCAACCGAGACCCTGGCCGCCGAGCTCGAGGTCGGCAGCGACCACCGCCAACTGGCCGAGGTCACCCTGCAGGCGGCCGAGCGCGGGGCCGACCTGGTGCGCCGCCTGCTGACCTTCTGCCGCCACCAGTCGCTGGAGCCGCAGAGCATCGACTGCGCCGGCATGCTGACCTCGGTCCAGAGCCTGGCCCAGCACCTGCTGCGCGAGGACGTCGAATTCACCGTCGCCTCCGCCCCCGCCCAGCTCTATTGCCGCGCCGACCGGGCCGAGCTGGAGTCGGCCCTCCTGAACCTCTGCATCAACGCCCGCGACGCCATGCCCAGCGGCGGGGCCCTCGCGCTCGCGACCGACAGCGTGGCGCTCGGCGGCAAGGCCGCCCGCGAGCTCGGCCTGACGCCCGGCGACTTCGTGATCTTCACGGTCAAGGACACCGGCGTGGGGATGTCCGCCGAAACCCTGCGCCGCGCCATCGAACCCTTCTTCACCACCAAGAGCCTCGCCGGCGGCAACGGGCTGGGCCTCAGCACGGTCTATGGCTTCGCCCGGCAGTCGGGCGGCGGCCTGACCATCGCTTCCAAGCCGGGGCGCGGCGCCACCGTCAGCCTCTACCTGCCCCGCGCCACGGAGCCGAGCCAGGGCCGCCTCGACCTGTCCCCGGCGCCGGTCGACCCATCCGCAGCCCACGTGCTGCTGGTCGAGGACGACGCCCTGGTGCGCAGCCAGGCGCAACGCCTGCTGACCGGGCTCGGCCACCGGGTCACCGTGGCCGAGGACGGCCCCTCGGCCCTGCTCGCCCTGCGGAGCGCCCCGGACATCGCGCTCCTGATGACCGACGTGGTGATGCCCGGCGGCATGAACGGCCGCGAGCTCGCCAGCCACGCCCAGGCCGAGCACGGCGCCCTGCAGGTGCTGCTCACCTCCGGCTACAGCGAAGACGCCAAACCCGCGAGCTCCGGCCCGGTGTTCCTGGCCAAGCCCTACCGGCGCGCACAGCTCGCCGAGGCGGTCTCCGCGGCGCTCACGCGCTGCGACCTCCCCGCCCCCCGCAACGTCCGACGCAACGTCATCCCCCTTGCCGGCGCGCGCCGTGCTCTCCCCATGAGGCAAGCCCTATGACCCAGCTGCGGATGCCCCCCAGGCCGCCGAAGGTCATCGTGATCGACGATGACGAGGCCGTGCGCAGGGTCATCGTCGGCGCCTTCACCCGCGTCGGCTGCGAGGCGCGGTCCGCGCCCGACGGGCGGGCCGGCGTGCGGCTGTTCAACGCCAATCCGGCCGACCTGGTGATCACCGACATCCTGATGCCGAACCAGGAGGGCATCGAGACCATCCTGGAGCTGAAGCGCTGCGTGCTGGCCCCCAAGGTGATCGCCATCTCCGGGGGCGGCAGCCGCGGCGGCCAGGACTTCCTGACCTGGGCGCGCAATCTCGGCGCCGACGCGACCCTGCCCAAGCCCTTCCGCACCTCCGAGCTCATCCATATCGCCAGGGTCCTCCTCGAGACCCCGGCGCGCGCCCCGGGAGAGCCCGCCATCGAGGATCCGCCCTGGGCGGAGTTCCGCCTCTCATCCGAACGAGCCGCCTGAAGTCCCACCCCTGGGACCAACCTGATTTGCAAGACCGGGAGATTTGCCATGCGTACGCTGCTTATTGAGGACGACCGCGCCGCCGCGCGGACCACCGAGCTGCTGCTGACCGCGGCCGGCTTCAACGTCTATGTGACCGACGAGGGCGAGGAGGGCGTCGAGCTCGCCAAGACCTACGACTACGACGTCATCCTGCTCGACCTGAACCTGCCCGACATGGATGGCCTGGAGGTCCTGCGCACGCTCCGGAAGGCCAAGATCGAGACGCCGATCATGATCCTCTCCGGCTCGGCGGGCATCGATTCCAAGGTCAAGACCTTCTCGGTCGGCGCCGACGACTACATCACCAAGCCGTTCCACAAGGACGAGCTGATCTCGCGCATGCATGCCGTCGCCCGCCGCGCCCGCGGCCATGCCCAGTCGGTGATCACCACCGGCCAGCTCGCGGTCAATATCGACGCCCGCACCGTGGAGCTGGCCGGCCAGCCGCTGCACGTGACCGCCCGGGAATTCCAGATCCTGGAACTGCTGTCGCTGCGCAAGGGCACCACCATCACCAAGCAGATGTTCATGAACCACCTCTACGGCGGCCTCGACGAGCCGGAGCTGAAGATCATCGACGTCTTCATCTGCAAGCTGCGCCGCAAGATGCAGGAGGCCAATGGCGGCCAGCGCCACATCGAGACCGTGTGGGGCGGCGGCTACATGCTGCGCGAGCCCGCGCCGATGCCCACCCTGGTGGCCGCCTGACCACCCGATCCGCCAGCCGTTTCAGAGCGTTTCCATCTGAAACGGTAAGGCTCTAGGGTTCTCCCAACGATCGTCGGGAGGACGGCCCTTGGGACGACTGCTAGCGTTGGTCGCCGCATTGATCGCGGCGACCCTGATCGCCTGGGCCTCCGACAAGACCCCGACCCCGCGCGGCGCCGACGCCCCGGCCGGCGCCTTCTCCACCGAGCGGGCCATGGCCGACGTGCGCGCCATCGGCTCGGTCCCACATCCCATCGGCTCGGCGGCCAACCACGCGGCCCGCGACCACCTGCTACAGCGGATGACCGCGCTCGGCCTCAGCCCCCAGGTGCATGCGGGCGTCGGCGTCGCCAGCCGTGAGAACGACGGCAAGCTCATCATCGGCGGCGGGTCGGTGGAGAACATCGTGGGCGTGCTGCCCGGCCGCGACCGCACGGCCCCGGCCATGGCGCTGATGGCCCACTACGACAGCGTCCCGGGCTCGCCCGGCGCCGCCGACGACGCGGCCGGCGTCGCCACCGCGCTCGAGGCTATCCGCGCCATCGCGGCCCGCGGAATCCCGGCCCGCGACGTCATCGTCCTCCTCACCGACGGCGAGGAAGCGGGCCTCCTGGGCGCCCACGCCTTCTTCGAGCGCGACCCGATGGCGGGGCGCATCGGCTTCCTCATCAACACCGAGGCGCGCGGCGGCGGCGGCCGGGTGCAGATGTTCCAGACCGGCGTGCGGAGCGGCGGCGCGGTGGCGATCCTGAAGGCCAATGGCCACAACCCCCAGGCCTCGTCGCTCACCGGCTACGTCTATGAGCGGATGCCCAACGACACCGACTTCACGGTGTCGCGCAAGGCGGGGATCGATGGTCTGAACTACGCTTTCATCGGCCGCCAGTTCGATTACCACGCGGCCAGCTCCACCCCCGCCAACCTGGAGCGCGGCACGCTGCAGGACATGGGCCAGCAGGTGCTCGCCAATGCTGAGACCATAGCCTTCGCGCCCGCCCTGCCCGCCAAGACTCCCAACCCGGTGTTCAGCCAGCTGCTCGGCGGGATCACCGTGACCTACCCGCCGGCAATGGGCTGGCTGGTGCTGATCGTGGCCGCGGCGCTTGGCGGATTTGCGGTCAGCCGCGCCCGCCGCATCGAGCCCTTCCCCTGGACCGACGTGGCCCGCGGCGTCGGCGGGGCGATCTTCGCAGTGGTCGGGGCCGCAGCCGTCCTGCACTTCGCGCGCCGCGCCACCGGGGTCGACTACGGCTTCCTGGAACAGCGGTTCCTGCTGGCCCAGGTCACCCGCTGGGAGGTGGCCGTGGTCCTGCTGGGGCTGGGCTTCCTGATCTTCGCCGCCGCCGAGCTCGCGCGCGGGCGGCGCAGCGTCGCCATCCTGCCGCTGCTGGCCGGGATCGGCAGCTGCGCCTTCGGCGGCCTCGACAAGCTGGGCCTGGGCCTTGGCGTCGGCGCCGCGGTGCTCGCCGTCATCGCCTACGGACGCCCGGTCAGCCGGGCCGGCGCCTGGACGGGCGTGCTGCTGCTGGGCTTCGTGCTCGCCATTGCGGCCCAGGCGCTCGCCCCGCCCGCCGCCTTCATCGTGGGTTGGCCGCTGCTCCTCGCCAGCCTGGCCGCCGCCGCCAGCGCCATGGGCGCGCGCAAGGATATCGGCGTGCTGATCCTGCTGGCCGTCCTGGCGGCCCTGGGCCTCGGCTGGGTGGGCGGTTTCGCCCACGGGGTCTACCTCAGCCTGGACCTGGTCGAGCTGCTGGCCGCGCCTGTCCTGCTGGCCGCGTTCCTGATCTGGCCGCTGGCCCAGCCCGAGGAGGGCGCACCGCCGGCCCGCCTGGTCGGCCCGCTGCTGCTGGCCGCTGGCGTGGCCGTGCTCTTGATGGTGCGGTTCTCCAACCCCTACGACGCCCGCCACCCCAACATCAGCTATGTGGGCTACCAGGTCGATCAGGACGCCGGCCGCGCCTGGCGCTTCAGCGCCTCGCCGCAGCTGCCCAAATGGTCGCAAGCCGTGCTGAAGGACGGCGGCGGGGCCATCACCAAGCTGAAGCACTGGACGTTCCGCAGTCCGCTGGACGCCGCGGCCGCGCCCTTCGTGCAGGAAGCCCCGCCGACCCTCACCCTGACCCCGGATCCGGACGGCCGCCTGCGCCTGCACGCCGTCCCGCCGCCGGGCGCGCGGGAGCTTCAGCTGCAGCTCTCGCCCAACACCGCCGCCACCCTGGAAGAGATCGCCGGCGTTCCGGTGGCGTTCGCCTTGAAACCCGGCGGCGCAACCCGGATGACCTGGAGGGCGACGCCCGGCGGCGTCGACCTCGTCATCCGCCCGGGTGGTCCCGGCGCCCTCGACGTGGGCTACGCCGCCATCCTGGAGCGCTGGCCCGCGGGCGTGAAGCCGCTGCCCCCGCGGCCGGCCGACGTGATGGCCTTCGATGTATCGGACTCCACCTTCGTGGTGGGAACCCGGCGCTTTTCCTGGTGAGCCGGGCGCGCTAAGTCGGGGCCATGAGCAGCGTCACGATCTACCACAACCCCGCCTGCGGCACGTCCCGCAACACGCTGGCCCTGCTACGCGACAAGGGCGTCGAGCCCACCGTCGTCGAATACCTCAAGGCCGGCTGGACCAAGGCGCAGCTCGAGGAACTCTTCAAGGCCATGGACGTCTCGGCGCATGACGCCCTGCGCGTCCGCGGCACCCAGGCCCACGAGCTCGGCCTGACCGATCCCGCCGCCTCCGACGCCGCGGTGATCGCCGCCATGATCCTCGACCCCATCCTGGTGGAGCGCCCCATCGTGGTGACCCCCAAGGGCGCGGCCCTCTGCCGCCCCGCCGAGCTGGTGCTCGCGCTCCTCTAGCCCTGCGGCAAATCGGCGCCGCGGCGCGCAGCCCCCGTCGCGGCCACGGTTCCGCCCCAGACGCGGAAAAAACCTAGCTTCGCGGTGCGATGCCTTAACCAGGCCGCGGGTAGTACGGGGGCGTTATGCAAGACTTCGAGCCGCAGAAGCGGGCGTTCCCCGCCCCTCGCCGTGTCCTGATGATCGCCGGCGGCATGCTGGCCGTCGCCGTGGTCTGGAAGTTCGCGGTGGCCGACCGCGCCCCGCCCCCGCCGCCGCTGGATCCCGTCGCCGCCGCGGCCCTGCAGCACGCCGCCTTCACCCAGGCCGAGGCCCAGGCCGGCTTCACCCGCGCCGAGAACGTGCCCGTGCAGGTGCAGCGCGGCGAAACCCTGGAAAGCGCCGTCGAGCGCGCCGGGGTCGCCCCGGCCGAGGCCCAGCGCGCCGTCGATACGCTCGCCCAGGCCATGGACACCGTGCACATCAAGGCCGGCATGGCCTTCGAGGCCGCCATCGCCCGTCCGGTCGCCCCGCGCGGCTCCGTGCGGCTGGTGGGCCTGTCCATGCGCACCGGCCCGGCCAGCGCCATCACCCTCTCCCGCAGCTTCGACGGCGCCCTTCGCCTGCGCGAGCTGGACGAGAAGGTGAAGGACGAGACCGTGGTCGCCAATGGCGTGATCGCCGGCTCGCTCTACGAGAGCGCCGAGCGCCTGGGCGCCACCCCCGCCATCACCGCCGGCGTCGTGCGCCTCTTCGCCCACAAGCTCGACTTCCAGCGCGACCTCGACACCGGCGACGCCTTCAAGCTGGTGTTCGACCGCAAGGTCACCGAGAGCGGCCGCACCATCGCCGCCGGCGACCTGGAATATGCCGAGCTGCACGGGGTAAAGTTCTACCGCTTCGAACGGACCAACGGCGACGCCGAGTACTTCGACGAATTCGGAAAGAACATCAAAGGCTTCCTCCTGCGCACCCCGATCGACGGCGCGCGCATCACCTCGCTGTTCGGCCTCAGGCGCCATCCGGTCCTGGGCTACACCCGCGCCCACCAGGGCATCGACTTCGGAGCCGGCACGGGCACGCCCATCGTCGCCGCCGGCGACGGCGTGGTGCTGGAGGCCCGCCGCTGGGGCGGCTACGGCAACTGGCTGCGCATCCGCCATTCCGCCGGCTGGGACACCGGCTACGGCCACATCTCCCGCTACGCCCCCGGCATCCGGCCCGGCATGCACGTGCGCCAGGGCCAGGTCGTGGCCTATGTCGGCTCGACGGGCCTCGCGACCGGCCCGCACCTGCACTACGAGGTCTGGAAGGACGGCCAGCGGATGAACCCGATCGGGGCCAAGATCCCGCAAGGCACCGTGCTGGCCGGCGGCGAGCTCGAGCGCTTCAAGGTCCAGAAGGCGCGCCTCGACGGCCTGCTGGACAACACCCGCGCCCGCCAGCTCGCGACCGCCGACACCCGGGCCCCCGGAGCCGCCCTCCAGCGCTGAGCGCAGGATGACGGCTATGGGCGGATATCAGGCGTCAAAGACGATGACCGAGCGGGCCAGCTCGCCCTTCTTCATCTCGTCGAAGCCCTCGTTGACCTGCTCCAGCTTGATGCGCTGGGAGATCATCTGGTCGAGCTTCAGCTTGCCGGACATGTAGAAATCGACGAACCGCGGCATGTCCACGGGGAACCGGTTGGAGCCCATCAGCGAGCCCTGCAGCTTCTTCTCGCCCAGGAAGGCCGCGCCCATGATCGAGACCATCTGACCGACCGGGATCATCCCGATGATGTTGGCCGTGCCCCCGCGCCGGAGCATGTTGAACGCCTGCTCGGCGGTCTTGCCCAGGCCGATGGCCTCGAAGGCGTGGTGCACCCCGCCCTTGGTCATCTCGATGACTTCCCTCACCGCATCCACCTCGGAGGCGTTGACGAAGTCGGTGGCGCCGAACTCCATGGCGAGGTTGCCCTTGGAGGTGACCGTGTCGATGGCGATGATCCGGCTCGCGCCCGCGATCGCCGCGCCGTTGATCGCCGAGAGGCCGACGCCGCCGCAGCCGATCACCGCCACGGTCTCGCCGGGCCGCACGTTCGAGGTGTGGATCGCCGCGCCCACGCCCGTGGTCACCGAACAGCCGATCAGGGCGGCGCGGTCCAGCGGCATGTCCGGCCGGATCGCCACGCAGGCGTGCTCGTGGATCAGCATCTGCTCGGCGAAGGACGACAGGTTCAGGTACTGCAGCATCGGGCCGGTGGCCGCCGAGAGCCGCGGCTCCTCGTCCTCCCGGCGCCTGGTCTCGGGCGAGACGCACAGGCTCATGTGGCCGGTCAGGCAGAACTCGCAGTGGCCGCAGAAGGCCGAGAGGCAGGTGATCACATGGTCGCCCGGCTTCACGGTGCGCACTTCCGAGCCCACCTGCTCGACGACGCCCGCGCTCTCGTGGCCCAGCACGGCCGGCAGCGGGTGCGGATAGGAGCCCTGCATGAAGTGCAGGTCGGAGTGGCAGAGGCCGGCCGCGGCGGTGCGGATCAGCACCTCGTGCGGGCCGGGCTTGTTGATCTGCACCTGTTCGATCTGAAGCGGCTGACCCACTTCACGCAGCACGGCGGCCTTCATGGCGTCTCCCCGGATTTGAGCCCGCTGGCCGGGCCTTCGATCATCAGCCTTATCGCCGATCAGATGCGCGGGCCAACGGCTTTTGCCGTGCTCGCGCCCAAAAGCTCCTGTCCAAGCCCAAAGGGGTCGACAGCCGCAGGGCTTCACCGCAAGACAGGATCTGATGGACGAGACGCCGCCGCCACGCCGGGCCCTGGAGGTCTTCCGGGCCTTCCTGGTCCAGGGCCTGACCGCCTTCGGGGGTCCGGTGGCCCATCTGGGCTATTTCCGCCGCGAGTTCGTGGAGCGCCGGGCCTGGCTCTCCGAGGCCGCCTTCGCCGACCTCCTGGCCCTCTCGCAGTTCCTGCCCGGTCCCGCCTCCAGCCAGCTCGGCATGGCCATTGGCCTGCGACGCGCCGGCTACGCGGGCCTGATCGCCGCCTGGGTCGGCTTCGCCCTGCCGGCCGCCGTGGCGATGATCGGCCTGGCCTACGCCCAGCCCTACATCAGCCAGGCCTGGGGCGAGGGCTGGCTGCACGGGCTGAAGATCGCCGCCGCCGCGGTGGTGCTCCAGGCCCTCGTGGCCATGGCCCGCAGCCTCGCCGTGGGTCCGATCCGCGCCGGCATGGCCATCGGCGCGACGGCCGGCCTGATCATCGCCCACGGGCCGGTGGCGCAGATCCTGGCGCTCTCCGCCGGCGCCCTCTTCGGCCTCGCCATGCTGCGCGACGAGCCGGTTCCGGTCATCGAGGACGACCCGGAGACCCACACCGTGCCGGCCGCCGTCTCGGTCAGCGCCCTCATCGCCTTTGCCCTGATCCTCGGCCTGCTGCCGTTCCTGGCGGCGTACCTGCAGGACCCGACGCTCGGCCTCGCCAGCGTCTTCTACCGCACCGGCGCCCTGGTGTTCGGCGGCGGCCACGTGGTCCTGCCGCTGCTGCAGAGCGAGATCGTCGGCCGCGGCTGGCTGGACCAGGACACCTTCCTCGCCGGCTACGGCGCGGCGCAGGCGCTCCCCGGCCCGCTGTTCAGCTTCGCGGGCTTCGTGGGCGCCGCCCAGCAGGTCGCCCCCGGCGGCTGGCGGGGCGGGCTGGTGGCGCTCGTGGCCATCTTCCTGCCGAGCCTGCTCCTGGCCGTGGGCGTGCTGCCGTTCTGGGACCGGCTGAAGGCCCGGCCCGCCGCCCGCGCCGCCCTGGCCGGCGTCAACGCCGTGGTGGTGGGCGTGCTGGCCGCCGCCCTCTGGAACCCGGTGCTGATCAGCGCGGTCCAACGCCCGGCCGACTGGGCGTTGGTCGCCGCAGCCTACGTCTTCCTCGCCATCGCCAGGCTCCCGCCCTGGCTCGTGGTCATCGGCTTCTCGGCGGCCACGGGCCTGCTGCTGCACTAAGCCCCCGCCGCCGACCGCCCGAAGTTGATCCCCAGCCCCTTCGGCAGGTTGAGCTTCGGCAGCTGCGGCCAGCGGAAGGTCCAGGCCTTGCGGGCCGGGATGCAGGCTTCCAGCGCCGCGATCATCTGCTCGGCGGGGCCGTCATTGAGAAAGTGGTTGGCGCCCTCGGTCCGCATGAAGTGGATCGGGTTGCGGGTCACCGTCTCGGCGGCCAGCCGCTCGGCCGCCTCGATGGGGGCGAAGTCGTCCTTGTCGCCGTGCAGCATGTAGATGGGGATGGTCAGTTTCGCGAGCGCGCGCTTGGCGTAGGCCAGCTGCGGCCGCTGCCCGGAAGCCTCGATCACCGCGTGCCGCAGGTCCTTGGGCAGCACCCGCAGGGCCTTGCCGCCCAGGTCGATCAGCCAGCGCGAGGTGGGCCCGGTCTCGCCGAAGAAGCCGGACAGCAGCACCAGGCTCGATACCTGCCCGGGGTTGGCCTCGGCCATCAGGCTGGCGATGGCCGCGCCATAGCTCTGGCCGACCAGCACGATCTTCTGCCCACGCCCGGCGACCAGCAGCGGCGCCAGCGCCTCGGCCTGCACGCGGATGTCGGTGACCGGCTCGCAGGGTTCCGAGGCGCCGTAGCCCGGCCGGTCGACCACCACCATCTCGCGGTCCGGCGGCAGGGCGGCCATGGTGTCGGCCCAGTAGATGGCCCACGAGGGCGCGCCGGTGATCACCACGATCTTCCAGGGCGCGGTCGTCTCGCGCGGGGTCTGCAGCGCCGAAATCCGCCAGCCGTGTCCGCCGCCGGCCGTGAAGCTCATCCGGCGCACCACCGTGTCCGGATGGGCGGTGGTGGAGGCGTGCTCGGTGCGGCCCTTGGCGGCCGCTTCGAACGCGGCCAGCCCCATCTGCAACACACCCTTGGGCCGCTTGCGCGCCACGCCCGACATCTCCTCAGGTGACACCCTTCACCTGAGGTCTCAAACGCCAGTTTCAAGGCTTGGTTCTATGACCCTTTTGCCAGCGGCCAATATGGCGGGCGTCCTGTGGCTTCGGCGCCGCGCATCAGCCGGACGCGGCCGGCTCAGGCGGAGCTGCGCCGGGGCGGCCCGGCGTCGTGGCCGTTCGCCGGTCCCGGCGAACCGGGCGGCGGAGGATCGGGCAGGTCGCGCCAGCGCTCGGCCGCCTCCGACGGGAGATCGAGGATCATGCAGACGCGGGCGATGTGGTCGTCGAGCGGCTCGGCGCAGAAGCCGTCGCCCAGGCACTCGTGGGCGACCAGGTCCTCCATGGCCTCCATCGCCTCCTCGGCGAAGCCGGCGTCCCTGTCGGTCTCGGCCTCGTTCCAGATGACGCGCAGGACGCCCTGGCGAAGCTCCCGGATGCGCCGCGCCACCGCGACGCCGCCGGGCGGGGCCGGCGCGGCGTCCTTCAGCCCCTGCTCACGCTCGCGCTTCAGCCGCGCCTTGAGCGCCAGGGTCTGGCGCAGCGACCGCGCCATCCGCTGATAGGTCCGCCCGAGGTCGGACACCTCGTCCGCCCCCTCGGCCGCCAGCAGCCGCCCATGCACCCGCTCCGCCGCCTCAAGGTCGAGCTGCGCCAGCCGCACGAGCATCTGCTCGTCAAGGTCGGGGCTGTCGGCATCGAAGGTCACGAACAAAACAAGAACATCACGATGAGCCGATGTCAAGTTCGATGTTCGATCTCGCCCGGAAGGCCGCAAGCCACGCCAGCGGGGTTGAGGGGCAATGGGTATCGTGTCGAGCTATTCTCCTGACCCCTGACCCACACCAAGGAGGACATCCCGATGAGCGACAGCCCCGTGAACGTTCGGTACATGGTCGGTGACGTGCAGGCGTCCGTCGACTGGTACGTCAGCAACCTCGGCTTCAGCGTGCTGCTCAATGCGGCGCCGGCCTTTGCGTCCGTGGAGCGCGGGCCGCTCAGGCTGCTTCTGAGTGGCAAGGGCAGCTCCGCCGGCCGGCCGATGCCGGATGGCCGCCAGCCCGAGCCGGGCGGGTGGAACCGCCTCCAGTTCATCTTCGAGGACCTCGCCGCCGAGGTCGAACGCCTGCGCGCCCAGGGCGTGAGGTTCCGCAACGAAATCCTCACCGGGCCCGGAGGGTCGCAGATCCTGGCGGAGGACCCGTCGGGCAATGTGGTCGAGCTGTTTCAGCCGGCCGCGCTGGGCTGATCCTGGAGGCGGCCGGAATGGGCGGCATTCCCGCTCCGTCTCCACCGTTCCTCAGCTCACGCCGCCATCCGCGCCTTGAACACCCCGTCCGGCAACCGCGCGGCCCGGGCCGGGTGGATGAAGAAATAGTCCTTCCAGGGCAGGTCATCGACCACCGTGGTGCGTTCCTCCAGGCGGTCGCCGTTGAGCGCGAACATGCGGTAGCCGCGGTTGTGGAAGAGCTCGACCACGGCTTCGGCGGAGCCGCCGAAGCGGGCGTTCAGCATCACCGGGTGGATTTCCAGCAGCACGTGCGGCCGGTCGCGGTCGAGGATGCCGGCCGCGCCTTCCAGCGCCTTCTGCTCGGCGCCCTCGATATCCATGCGGATGAAGTCCACGCGTTCGACGCCGTGCTCGGCGCAGAAGGCGTCCAGGGTCAGCACGGGGGTCTTCTGCAGCTCCGAGCCCTGGTCCTCCAGGTCGGGCCGCGCGGGGCCGTTGGGGGCGGTCTCGGAGACATAGGCGTAGGCGCGGCCCATGCGGCCGGACATCTTCTTCGGCGTCACCAGCAGCAGCTCGCCGGGCGCGTCGCCCACCGCGGCGTGGATCGCGGTCACCCGGTCGCCGATGCGGTGCCAGGCGATGGTGGCCTTCAGCACCTGGTAGGAGAAGGCCGACGGCTCGAAGGCGTAGATGCGGGCCTTCGGCGCCACCTGGGTCATCACATAGGAATGGCGCCCGTCGCTGGCCCCCACGTGCAGGCACACCGGGGCGCCGGACAGCAGGTCCGCAAGGTAGGGCGTTTCGGGTTCGTGCTTGGACCAGCGCAGGTTGCGCCGCCAGGCCCGGAATGCGTGACTGAGCACGCGTAACGAAGGCATTGGTGTTCCTCTTGGCCCCCTGGGACGCATCGGTCTCTCTAGGCCGCGTCGCGCGCGACCGTCATCATGTAGTTCACGTCCGTATCGTGACTCTGCGACCAGCGGCCGCTGAGCGGGTCGAACACCACGCCGTAGGGGCCGTCCACGGCCAGGGGTTCCTCGGTGAGGAAGCCGCGGATCTCCTCGGGCTTCAGGAACTTCGACCAGTCGTGGGTGCCGGCCGGCACCCAGCGCAGCACATATTCGGCCCCCACCTTGGCCAGCGCGAAGGCCTTCAGGGTGCGGTTCAGGGTGGCCACGATCATCAGCCCGCCCGGCGCCAGCAGCCGGGCGCAGGAGCGCAGGAACTCGCCCGGGTCGGCCACGTGCTCGATCACCTCCATGTTGAGGATCAGGTCGAAGGCGGGCTCGCCGGCCTCCACCAGGGCTTCGGCGGTCGAGGCGCGGTAGTCGACCTCGACGCCCTGCTCAGCCGCGTGGGCCGAGGCCGTGCCGATGTTGCGCTCCGAGGCGTCGACGCCGACGACGTGGAAGCCCAGCCGGCTCATCGGCTCGCACAGGAGGCCGCCGCCGCAGCCGATGTCCAGCAGGCGCAGCCCCTCGAACGGCCGCCGCGCCCTGGGGTCGCGCCCGAAGCGGTAGAGCGCCTGGTCGCGGATGAAGCCCAGCCGCACCGGGTTGAACTTATGCAGAGGCGCGAACTTGCCCTTCGGGTCCCACCATTCGGCGGCGATCCGCGAGAACCGCTCGACCTCGGCAGGATCGATGCTCGAACGCGCTTGGGTTTGCGAAGCCATGCCTTTCCTTAGCGCGCCCGGACGGCGAAACGAAGGCTTCAGGGCGTTGCGGCGGCGCGGCAGCGCCGCTATTAGGCGCCGGCCCTTCGGCGGCGCAGCAACTGGATCGACCCGAAAGACCTCATGTCCCGGCTGGTGATGAAATTCGGCGGCACGTCCGTGGCCGACCTGGAACGCATCCGCCGCGTGGCGCGGCTGGTGAACGCCGAGGTCGCGGCCGGGCACAAGGTCGCCGTGGTGGTCTCGGCCATGGCCGGCAAGACCAACGAGCTGGTCGCCTGGACCGACGGCTCCGGCGCGGCGGCGCAGGGGCTGAAGCCCTCCGACGACGAATATGACGTGGTGGTGGCCTCCGGCGAGCAGGTGACCGCGGGCCTGCTGGCCATGACGCTGCGCAATATGGGCGTCCCCGCCCGCTCGTGGATGGGCTGGCAGATCCCGATCATCGCCGACGACGCCCACGGCCGCGCCCGCATCGACGACGTCGAGCCGGAGAAGCTGATCGCCGCCATGGACGGCGGCGAGGTGGCGGTGATCGCGGGCTTCCAGGGCGTCACCCGCGACGGGCGCATCGCCACCCTGGGCCGCGGCGGCTCCGACACCAGCGCGGTCGCCATCGCCGCGGCGGTGAAGGCGATCCGCTGCGACATCTATACGGACGTGGACGGGGTCTACACCACCGACCCGCGGATCGAGTCCAAGGCGCGCCGGCTGTCGAAGATCTCCTACGAAGAGATGCTGGAAATGGCGTCCCTGGGCGCAAAGGTGTTGCAGACGCGCTCCGTCGAGCTGGCCATGAGCCAGAACGTGCCGATCCGCGTACTGTCGAGTTTCGTTGAGCCGGGAGAAGCGCCGGGCCAGGGCACCATCGTGTGCGACGAGGATGAGATCATGGAAAAGCGGATCGTGAGCGGCGTGGCCTACAGCCGCGATGAGGCGAAGATCAGCCTCTTCGGCCTGCCCGACCACCCGGGCGTGTCGTCGACGATCTTCGGGGCGCTGGCCGACGCCAACGTCAACGTCGACATGATCGTCCAGAGCCACGCGCGCACCGCCGACACCGCCAACATGGAGTTCACGGTCGGCAAGCGCGACGCCGCCCGCGCGGTGGAGATCGTCCGCGCCGCCCAGCCGCAGATCGGCTTCGACGACGTGCAGGTGGACGACGAGGTCTCCAAGGTCTCGGTGATCGGCGTCGGCATGCGCAGCCACACCGGCGTCGCCAAGACCATGTTCGGCGCGCTGGCCGAAAAGGGCGTCAATATCCAGGTGATCTCGACGTCGGAGATCAAGATCAGCGTCCTGATCGACGCGGCCTACACCGAGCTGGCGGTGCGGGCGCTGCACGCGGCGTATGGGCTGGATCAGCTCTAAGCCTTCTCCGCCGAGCCGGTCAGCCGGAACGCCGCCCAGGTTCCGAGCAGGGCCAGCGGGATCACCGAGGCGAACACCCAGAACGAGGCGGCCCGCGCGCTGGCCGCGGTGAGGCCCTCGGAGAAGCCGGCCAGGTTCGCCGCCACGCCGGAGATCGCCGCCCCGGCCGCCGCCCCGGTCTGGCGCACCGCGCTGATCGCCGACGAGCCGATGGCCCGGTCCTCTTCCGAGAGCGCCCCCAGCACGCGGCGGCTCATGAACGCCCAGGAGAAGCCGAAGGCCGCGCCCATCAGCGCGCCGCCGGTCAGCACCCAGACCAGCGGGCCGTCCGCCATGGCCCAGGTCAAGAGCCCCAGGCTGACGATCAGGCAGAGCGCCCCGAACCGCGTCCAGCGCGCGTCCCAGACCCCGGAGACATGCGCCACCGCCATGCCGGCCATGGTCCAGGCCAGCGATTCCGCCCCGATGGCGTAGCCGGCCCAGAGCGGGGAGAAGCCGCGAAGCCGCTGCAGGATCGCCGGGCCGTAGATGGCGAAGCCCATCGAAGCGGCGGTCAGGGCGAACATGGCGAAATAGCCGGAGCCGACGATGGTGGTCAGGTCGCCCGCCCGGTGCGGCAGGAGCCGCACCTTGGCGCGGTGGTCGATCCGGAAGACCAGGCCCAGGATCGCGACGCCGACCACCACCAGGCCGATGGAGGTCACCGCCCCCTTCAGCAGGTCGGCCACCGCGATCGCGCCGACGCCGACGCCCAGCACGCCCAGCTGCAGCCACGGGATGCCCGGCCCGCCGCTGGCCTTGGTCGAGCCACGGAGCAGGAAGGGCGTGGCGGCGCTGAACGCGGCGGCCTGCAGGGCGAAGAGCCAGAAGACGTCGCGCCAGCCGCCCACCTGCAGCACGATCCCGCCGAACAGCGGCCCGATCAGGGTCGCGATCCCCCAGATGAATGTGACCGAGGCGAACACCCGCGCCAGGTGCCGCTCGGGGAACAGCAGCGCCACCGCCACCATGGCGAAGCCGGCGATCCACCCTGAGCCCAGGCCCTGGATCAGCCGCCCGGCCAGGAAGATCCCCACGTCCGGCGCCAGGGCGCTCATCACGCAGCCGCCGGCCATGATCAGCCCGGCCAGCGCCGTCGCGGCCCGCAGGCCGATTATCTCGGAGAGCCGCCCCGCGCTCGCCCCCGCCAGGATCGCCCCCACCAGGAAGCCGGCCGTCGCCCAGCTGAAATAGCCGTAGCCGCCCAGCTCAGCGCCGACGCTGGGCATGATGGTGGCGGTGACCAGGCTATCGGCGGCGTTCAGCCAGACGCCGAGGCAGATCAGCGCGAACCGCGGCAGCCGGCCGTCGGCCAGCAGATCGGACCAGCCCTTGGACGCGGCGGAGGTGTCGGACATCCCCGCCCCTTAGCCGGTTCCGCGGCTCACTTCGACCGGGATGGCGATACGGGGCGGCGCCTTATCCTTGGGCAAAGCCTGCAAACCGCGCACCCAACCCTTTCCGTCTCCAATACGCCGTATAAACCTGTTAGGGAGCGCAAAGATCATTTCGACCGCAGCCACGCTAGGTTCAGCGCAGAAAATGATCATGGGAGGGATACCTGGGGTGACTTTGCTCGCTTCAGGCCACGAGGAAGGAAACGCCGTTCCATGCCGGCGCCGAACGTAGCCATACGCGGTCAGCGCAGTCTGCTCCGGCAGATCCGGGAGGCGCTTGCGAGCGGCGGCCCCG
>Ga0307517_10001818_pt1 | contig 34998 bp, 20 predicted proteins | sample 23_EM_MG_FD_194515 | JGI IMG/M metagenome (GOLD analysis project Ga0307517, IMG submission 194515) | Populus trichocarpa ectomycorrhiza microbial communities from riparian zone in the Pacific Northwest, United States - 23_EM | ecosystem: Host-associated > Plants > Roots > Unclassified | place... | reverse complement strand
ACGTACTGAATGTATAACTTTTATTAGATTCTTTTGTTTAAATTCGTAATGGCTATTAGTAGGATAGGAATGCAAACTCATGTCTATGTATGTATATTTTTAATATGAACCATAATATTATGTGTTTATGTAAGATTCACTTTTAAATGAAATATTGATTGTATGGATTGTATTTTGATGATGTGAGGGATCAGGTTCGCTAATTTCCGGCACCATGTGTGTTAGGTATATGGAAAAAAAAATTATTGTTGTTTTGGGCTTGAAAAGCCGGGTTGTTACAGTATGCTAGTAAAAAAAATCATGGTGATCTTGTTACCCGAGATCCAAAATCACGATGATCCCCTTACCCAAGATCCTAACATACACTAAATGTATGCTAGTCAAATCACGTCTTACACTTCTCATATTTTCTTTATCAATGGTACTCCCATCACTTGGCGAATTCACACCAACTTCCATCCTTTCACATAACATCCAACGTTTGCAAGTTCATATCTCGCATTATTAACATATTAAATTCTCAAATTTAAGTAGAAAGCTTAGGAGAGGATCACCTACCTGCAGTAGAAGCTCTACTCATGCTCCCATGCTGCTGTTGTTGTACCATGTCGGTGGTCTCTCCTACAATCACAAGCTTATCTCGAAAAATTTTCTCATTCAAGGATACATTTTATATTAACCATATCAATAGCCTATAGTTCTTTCTTTCAATCATTCCTTTCTTTATATTTTGTGTTTTTTTTTTCTCATTACACCTATTAATAATATCATTCTTTATCCAACCATGGTTATCATTCTTTTCTTTATATTTGAATTGTTACTGTATTGAACTGTTATTGTTTCGAACCGTTACTGTCTTGAACTGTTACTGTTTCGAACCATTGTTGTCTTGAACTGATACTGTATTAAACTGTTATTGTTTTTGTTTTTGAACCGTTACTGTCTTTAGAGGTCGCATTCCGCCTCTCCTTAGATTTTTAACTATATCCAGAGTTCTAGAACTTCATTTCAAGTGAGGTTGGTCTCGTTGGAAAGCTAAGACACGAGGCTACAATGTTAAGGGAAGGAGAATCCAGTTCTGCCCCCAAGATAGTCAAAATTGCTCATCAACTAATCAGTCCTACTACCCTACAGAGTCAGTCATGACCCAGTCTTGGTTGGTGACCCATAACTGGAGTTCTACAGCTCTAAATTGAGCAAGACCAATTCCTTTAATTAGCTAACATTCAAAACTACAATTTATATGAAGGAACCTGATCCTAATTCCCTCATCCTCCTACCCGAAATCTTACCGAAAGTCAGGAGACGAACCTGTCCAGATTTGTCACCCCTTCCATTCATACATAACATTCACAAACTATATTTTTTGGTAAATTATCATGGTTTCACACCCTCAATTACATACCACACATGAATTAACTTAATTTTAACAACTAATACTTTTTCCCCAATGCAAGTCTAAGAACCCTAATCTATAATCAACATTAAGGCATCAATTCATAATCGAATTTGAAATGAATTATAAGATCATGTTTAGAACACCTTACCCGGTAAGAATTAAGGTTTCGATCTTCAACCAGTTAAAGATTTTCAACTCCCTCCTTCCTTTTTTTCTAATGACAGCCGACCCTCCTTCTTCTCTTCTTGTTCAAATTTTCTCTTCTTGGATGGGTTCTTGAAATTTTAGTGTTTCGCTCTTGATTTTGCAAGAATGGATACAAAAACTCCCTCTTTTCTTTCCTTTTATTGCTGCAGATTTTTTTAGTGAGGACAGAAGTATTTATACTCTATAATTTTTCTTATTTGTACTTAGGCCCCATTTCCTTTAAATGAATTATTTTTGCCCCCATATCTTTTTCTTTTTATAATCAAGCTATAACGCTTTTCATTTCTTATAACTCCACCCCATAACTTTTAGTTTAGCTTATTTTCCTCAATTTAATCAAATCCTCAATATTTTCGGGTTAATTTATAATGTCTCGAAATATTTCGCCTAGAAATTTATATCCCAATAATTTCTAAATTCCTAATTTTTTTTATTTAACCCTATGCATGAATTTCTTCACTTTATTTCCATTTAGTTAGTTTGCAATTTACGCAACCTTATTTGCCCAGGGTTTATAGATCTTCCATTTAATTATTTCTAAAACTAGAAGTGCATGAACATTAAGCCTTCTACTTTGGGGGTTTCATCCCCTCCTTGTTTTGAAATCATGAGGTAACAACCAGCCAAGGAAAAATACTTATCTTACCTCACATTTTTGACAACTTTAGAGTAGGTTTTGGTGGTATGGTTTTGTCCTCAATCTTGGTTTTCTTATCTTCTTCCTCTACACACAGTAGGTCTGTTACACTCCTTCTCCTCTTATGTTTTTGGTTTTCTCTCCTTCTCCTAACTTACTTCTCACTCCACGCTCAAGAAAAGTGGCATGTAGGCTGGTTAGGTTCGGTTTTCTGCTTGGAGGAGGGGTGTATGTGTTGTAGTAATGGTTGCGCCAATTCTGGAAGAAGGTCTAGGCTCATGATTCCACCATGTTTTCGGTCACTTTTCCTTCTCTCTAACTCTCTTCTCACTCAGAGCACCCTAGGAGGTTTGCATGCAGCTAGTCAATTTCAATTTTCTCTTTGGGAGAGAGGGCTGCTTCCAGCAGAGTTGCAGCTGGATCTTAGGGAGAGGAAGGGTCACCTTCTCTCTCTCCCTTGCATTAATACCCCCTCTTAATGAGGTAGGGTGTTTGGGTGCTGGTTTAATTTTGCTCTTGTTCCTCCTTTGGTTACTCCAAAACCAATTCCCCCCCTCTTTCAACTCCTTAAGGTAGGCTGGTTTGCTCCCCTAAACTTTTATTTAGCATGAGTCGGCCTTTTACTTAAATTTCTATCGAGTTTTTCAGCCAAAGACTAGATTTTTGTCAAGTTTTACACCACAGCTGACATATAGATTCGTTAGTCCACACAACCACTATTGATTCAGAAACCAGCAACTAAAACTGTGTCACTGCCAATTTTGTCACTGCCGATTTAGAAATCGGCAACGAAAACTGTCGCTCTCGATTCAGAAATCGACAGCGACGGTGGATTCATTTCTAGCTATAATTTTTTTTTTGGGTGTTTTCATTTCCCATTCCTTATATAAATTTTATCCTCGAAATTAAAAGAACTCATATTGATAGTGCCTCTAGATTCTCAGAGCAAATACCATAGTAACCGACTCTAGGTCGTGTATTGGGTAATTCTCTACATGAGTCTTTAACTGTCTTGATGCATAAGCGATCACTTCCTCATGTTACATCAATCACACCCAAGTCCTTTCTTCGAGGCATCATTACTAACTACGAAACCCTTAGTATTTGGAACGTACTAGTTTTAGTATAGCAATCTATCTGGCCTCGTACTTACTCAGCTAATCATGCCTAGGATTATATCGAAATCATGTAATTCTAAGGGCATCAGGTTTACTTCTATTTCATACCCTGTTTCCTGTCGGAGTTCCAATTATGAACCCTTTTTCTATTATTTTCACCCCCTTTGTAACATCCCTGTATTCAGAATAAAGCAACGATCTTATATTAACTGATAAACAGAGTGATTAAATTATTATTTTTTCTATATCTATTCATGGTGTTTGTATTAAAGTCTACCAAAATTTCGACGGAGTCTCCTGTATACCGGGAGGTCCCAATTTATCGACATACGACTTGTTTACACTTCTAATATACCACATCTCCTAACTCAATTCAACCCAATCATCCTGGGTCTCAATCCCACAAACATCATCATTCATATCAACCACAATGTTTATGATATGCACTGTACAACAATTGTCATTATGGATGGATAAAGATATAAGCATGCATACGTGGAACATGGTTATACAAACTACAAATTAAATTCATCTATTAAAGTTTAAACATCAATTATACAAATTCAGTTATATAAAGTTGCAATATTACCAAATACAAGGGTATACTCCCTAGAATCTAAATTACAAAAAAGTTAACCTAAAATAGAATCTACTCCTATCGTGCATGCGATGGTCCTGAAAACAAAATACATATTATTGGAATATGAATATCACAATAATATAGCAATACAAATATCCAGCAATTTAAAAAGGCAAACATGCATTCATATTTTATTCACTTCTCCATTTTGGTTTTCATTAGAAACTCTTTCTACTTCAACTACTAAAAATCATTTCCTCTTCCATTATCAACCTCCATTCAAGATTTCATAAGACCATCCATGATTATTTCCGCTTAACATATTACCGATACCAATTTCATTGTTATCATCATCACCCTGTAGGAGTTGATGCAAGGTGATCCCCTTACCCGGGATCCTAACATACACTAAATGTATACTAGTCAATATATATTGATCCCCTTACCCAGGATCCTAACATACACTAAATGTATACTAGCCAATACATGATTGATCCCCTTACTCGGGATCCTAACATACACTAAATGTATACTAGTCAATACATATTGATCCCCTTACCCAGCATCCTAACATACACTAAATGTATACTAGCCGATACATGATTGATCCCCTTACTCGAGATCCTAACATACACTAAATGTATACTAGCCAATACATGATTGATCCCCTTACTCGGGATCCTAACATACACTAAATGTATGTTAGTTCACGCCCCAAATTACACTTCTCATATTTCCTTTGTCAACGATAATTTCATCACTTGGCAATTCACACAACAACCTTTCACCTTGAATACACATATATTCAGAATACTATCCAAAAATATCGACATCATTACGCAAACTTTCCTCCTTTCTCATAATATTCAACGTTCGGTAATTCACATATCACATCAATAACATATTAAATCATAGAATTTAACTAGAAAGTATAGGTACGAATCACCTACTTGCAGTAGAAGCTCTACTCGTGCTCCCCTGCTGCTGCCGCTACACAACACATGTGGTCCCTCCTGGTAATCACATGCATAATCTCATAAGTGATCCTTATTCAAGGATACATTTTATAGTAACCATATTAATAACCAATACAGGTATTTCTTTCAATTATTCCTTTCTTTATATTTTATCTTCTCTCATTTCATCTATTTATATCATCATTCTTTGTCCAACCATGGTTATCATTCTTTTCTTTATATTTAAATTGTTACTGTTTAAATCTCGAACTGTTACTGTTTGACCTCTCTTCAGATTGTTAACTATATCTAGAGTTCTAGAACTTCGTTGCAAGCAAGATTAGTTTCGTTGGAAAGTTAAGACACGAGGCTACAAGTTCTCTAAAGGAAGGAGAACCCAATTTTGCCTCCAAGACAGTCATAATTGCTCATCAACAAACATTTGGACTGTTATTGTCCAACTGTTACTGTCTGGATATTGAATTGTTAATGTCTGACCTCTCCTCATATTTTTAACTATATCTAGAGTTATAGAACTTCGTTTCAAGCGATATTAGTCTCGTTGGAAAGACGTCAAAATTGCTCATCAACAAACATTTGGACTGTTATTGTCCAACTGTTACTGTTTAGATATTGAACTATTACTGTCTAACCTCTCCTCAGATTTTTAACTATATCTAGAGTTATAGAACTCTATTTCAAGCGCGATTGGTCTCGTTGGAAATCTAAGACACGAGGCTACAAGTTCTCTAAAGAAAGGAGAACCCAGTTCTGCCTTGAAGACAATCAAAATTGCTCATCAACATACATTTGGATTGTTACTGTCCAACTGTTACTGTCTAGATATTGAGCTGTTACTGTCTGACCTCTCCTCAGATTGTTAACTATATCTAGAGTTATAGAACTCTGTTCCAAGCGAGATTTCATCTCGTTTGAAATCTAAGACACGAGGCTTCAAGTTCTCTAAAGAAAGGAGAACCCAGTTCTGCCTTAAAGACAATCAAAATTGCTCATCAACAAACATTTGGATTGTTACTGTCTAGATATTGAACTGTTACTATCCAGACATTGAACTGTTACTGTCTTGAACCGTTACTATCTAGGCATTGAACTGTTATTGTCCAACCGTTACTGTCTAGATATTGAATTGTTATTGTCCGACCTCTCCTCAGATTTTTAACCATATCTAGAGTTATAGAACTCTGTTTCAAGCAAAGTTGGTCGCGTTGAAAAGATAAGACATGGGGCTACAAGTCCCTTGAAAGAAGGAGAACTCAGTTCTGCTCCTAAGATAGTCATAATTGCTCGTCAACCAATCAGACTTACTGCCCTACAGGGTCTGTCATGACCCAGTTTCGGTTGATAACCCATAACTGGAGTTCTACAGCTCCAAATTGAGCAACACGAATTTCCTTAGTTAGCTAACATCCAAAACTACAATTTCTATTAAGAAACCTGATTTTAATTCCCTCATCTTCCTATCCAAAATCTTACCGAAAGTCAGGAGATGAGTCTGTCCAGATTCGTCACCCCCCTTCCCTTCACACATAACTTTCACAAACTACATTTTCTGGGTAAATTATCATGGTTTCACGTCCCCAATCACATACCACACATGAATTAACTTAATTTTAACAACAAATACTTTTCCTCCAATTCAAGTCTAAGAACCCCAATCTATAATTCACATCAAGACATCAATTCATTATCGAATTTGAAATGACTTATAAGATCAGGTTTAGAACACCTTACCTGGTACGAATTAAGGTTTTGATCTTCAACTAGTTGAAGATTTTCAGCTCTCTCCTTTCTTATCTAATGACAGTCAGCCCTCCATCTTCTCTTCTTGTTCAATTTTCTTGTTAATCCCTTGCCCACAAATGTTTATTCCATCTATAAACCCTTAATCTTGGATGTGTTCTTGAAATTTTGGTGTTTCTCTCTTGATTTTGCAAGAATGGATACAAAAACTCCCTCTTTTCTTTCCTTATGATTGCTGCAGATTTTTGGTGAGAATAGAAGTATTTATGCTTTATAATTTTTCTTATTTGCATTTAGGCCCCCACATCTTTTTTTCTTCTTGTAATTAAGTTATACCTCTTTTCATTTCTTATAATTTCACCCCACAACTTTTAGTTTAGTTTATTTTCTTTAATTTAATCCAACCCTCAACATTTTTTAGTTGATTTATAATGTCTCGAAATATTTCATCCAGAAACTTATATCCATAAATTTCTGAATTCCTATTTTTATTTAACCATATGCATGAATTTCTTCACTTTTATTTCTCATGTAGTTAGTTTGCAATTTAAGCAACCTTTATTTTTTCCAGGGGTTTACACCCTTCCCTATTTTTGGTGATAAATCTCCTAGTAATAAATAAGTGGGTAGCATCCAATTCAAACAACACAAGCACATTAAAATTATTCATCAGTCATGTACTTGCTACCGCATCAGATGCAACCTTAACTTCTTTATGTGTCAGGAGGAAGACTCTTCCTAGAGTCCGGTCATTTTGTGCCCCTAGCCTCCATTGACTGGAGTTTGCTCCTGATTGGGAAGGCCTTACCAACCTATTAACTGTGATGGACTGTGGGTAACTTTAAGTTGGTTGCCGCATACTCTGTGCTTGCCCAATGTTTCTGTTAGGGCATTCCTTCTTATAATGGCCTCTTTCACCGCAGTAACGACATCCTTGCCCCAAATACTAACAGCTTCTCCATCTATGACCCTCTCCTCTGTATATAAATCATCGCCCTAGTGAAATAGAGTAATCTCCCAAATGCCTTTGTTCGCACTTCACACAGTGAAGGTAATGCACATTCCCCTAACAAGCATATTTTTGTGTTCTTCATGTGGCAACATCAAATTCTCATTCATTATCACGTGGCATAAGGTGTTCTACACATTCCAATTATGAAGCACTACTAAATATGTTCAAGGATCATATTCGTTTCCATAACCTCATTAAGTTCACCATAATGTTGCCAAGTAGTACACAATCAAGTTCAACATGTACATTCTCAAGGATTCTTCCATCTAAATTTCTATAAGCCAAAACATGGGTATTAACATTAAGTGTTGATTTCATCAATTTTTACTACATCCTCCAAGTGTTAGAACCTTTAATCAACAATAAATTCCAAGTAAAGATTAAAGCTTGATTAGTCCTAGCTGGTTTAGTCCATCCAACCCGAATATTGTTTGGTGTTTTAATCGTAACTAAAGTTTCAAAACTCTTTTTTTAGCATGGTTTGTCTCTATGGTAATGCTAACTTTCATGAAGGACACAACACCCAGTTCTGCAATCTACATATTTAAACTCACTCATTACAGTAGCATAAGAAATATGTCCAGTACTATATCAGTCTAGACCCTTACTCAGTGTGTTTCTCATATATGAAGTTATACAACTCCAAAGAAGTCAATCCTAGATCCATTAGAAAGATAACATCCATAGCTACAATGTTTATAAAGACACCAACTCCAAATTACATCGTTTTAAGGCTTAAAATTAATAATTACAATAGCACCTAAAATCTGTCTAGTACTATATCAGTCTGGACCTTTACTAAGTGTTGTTCTCATATCTAGAGTAATAAAACTTCAAAGAAGTCATGACTAGTTCCATGTGAAAGCGAACATCCATATGGACCTATAACTTTTATAAAGACACCAACTCCAAATTACATCGTTTTAAGGCTCACAATTAACAATTACAGTAACACCTAAATATGTCCATTACTATGTCAGTCTGGACCTTTACTCAACGTTTTTCTCATATCTAGAGTTATACAACTCCAAATAAGTTAAGACTAATTACATTTAAAAGATAACATTCATATCTATAAATTTTATATGGATACCAACTCCAAATTACATTGAATTCAGGCTGTAATTTCAACTAGAAGTTGGTTAGTAAGACTGTTAGAATTTTAATTACATGAGACATAAATTTGACAAGCACACTAAGTGTTTTCATGCATCACAACATCCATTATCATTACTCCATGTTCAAAGAAACTCTCATTTCCTACACATTTTAAAGAACCCTAGAATCAAAACATTTGGGGTTTTTCAATTATCCTATACTAATTATGAAATCAAGGAGGAAAACTAAGGATGAACGCTTTTATGAATAATTTCAAGTTCAAATTGAAATTTCCATGTAACTTTCATATTTTTATTCCTCATGTCTGAGTATAAAGGGGTAAAAAAAAATATGTGCAACCTGTCTAACAATACATCCCATTATTGATTCTTTGGTTTACCAAATTTACAGCAGAGTTTCCCCTATAACTTATACATTTTCTTAGTTCTTTTCTTATCCTCCTTAGTAACACAATATCAAATAACTCTATTACATACACGCAGTAACCTTCGGCCACCCACCAGTTCAATTGTTTCTCCATTTGATTCTTTCACATCACTTCTCACAATTCATCTTATATTATTTTCATTTTCCATTTACTTAAAACATATGTGTGATGAATACACACACACACACACATGAGAGATGTTTGTCCAATACTATTTTAGTCTAAACACGTTGGTGTTTCTCATATCGAGAGTTATACAGCTCTATATAAGTCGAGAATAATTTTATTTGAAAGATAACATCCATACCTACAACTTTTATAAGACACCAGCTCCAAATTACATTATTTTAAGACTCATAATTAACAATTACCATAACACCTAAAATCTATCTAGTACTATGTTGGTTTGATCCTTTACTCAGTTTGTTTCTCATATCTGGAGTTATACAACTCCAAATAAATCAAGACTAATTCCATTTAAAAGATAACATTCATACCTATCATTTTTATAAAGACACCAACTCTAAATTATATTTTTTTCAAGTTGTAATTTCGACTAGAAGTTGGCTAGTAAGACTATCAGAATTTTAATTACATAAGACATAAATTCGACAAGCACACTAAGTGTTTTCATGCATTACAACATCCATTATCATTACTCCATTTTCAAAGAAACTCTCATTTCCTATACATTTTCAAGAACCCTAGAATCACAACATTAGGGTTTTTCAATTATCCTTTACTAACTATGACACCAATGAGGAAAACTAAGGAAAAACACTTTTATCAATAATTTCGAGTTTAAATTGAAGAGTTCTTACCATTTTTTTCTTTAATTGATCTTCCTCTTCATCACCCATACGTGTCCCTTAAGTTTCTCTCCTCCAACCAAGCTTTTTAATTTCATCCTAAATGTGTTTCTCTCCTCGCAAACCTATTTGCAAGCTTCAATCTCATAATTTGTAAAGATTTCTCAGATGATTTTTGAAGAGAGGCAAGAGAGAAGCCTCTTCATCACCCATACTTGTCCCTCAAGTTTCTCTCCTCCAACCAAGCTTCTTAATTTCATCCTAAATATATTTCTCTCCTTACAAACCTATTTGCAAGCTTCAATCTCACAATTTGTAAAGATTTCTCAAATGAATTTTGAAGAGAGGCAAGAGAGAAGCCTTTTCCTCTCTTTTTACCTGCTGTTCCACATGAATAGTAGCAGCAAGCATAGTTACATTAGGTTTTATGGGTCAATTACTATTATAGCCCAACTTATCCCCCCCTTAAATTTCAGTTTGTTACACTGACCCGATACTGTATCTATATTTTCATGACCTTTCCAAACTCCGATCGACCTCTAATTTTAATCCAAGGTAAAAATGTATGTCTTAAGACCCCATGTAAAATTTCAACTCGATCCAACAATTTGATTGGGAGATACATTCAATATTTTAAAACTGGATAATTGAAAATCTCACGCTGAAAATCCAAATTTTACATACCATATAATTTACTTAAATCATCTTGGGTCATAGACTAACTCTATGGAGATTCCTATTCATAATTATCATAAAAAATGTCTTTGAGTTTCTTACCACTTTTAGTTCCAATAGTGCGATTGTGCACGGGAATTATACTAAAATTCGATGTTTCTCACGCAAAGGGTCATGCATTGATTTATTTGACATTTCCTTCAATTTTACACATAAGATCACCCAATTTACAAAATTTTCTCCTTTAAATTATTATTTTTACCTAGTTAAGGAGTTTTCATGATTTATCGTTAACTAATATTTCGCATACTATTTTATTACTTTAGCTTCTTCAAATTTTAAATTAATCTCCTGAAAATGTTCATCCCAATTTATAAGATTTTCTCCCTGATTTATCATTTTTCAATTAGAAGTTACCCTTTTTAACCTAGATTTATTTATTTTTTACTAGGGTTTACACCCAGCATGGCTCAAGATAATCCTAAACTCAGTAAGATTTAGCAAGAAAGAGTCATACGAGACTCCAACAAAAAGAACCTAGCAAGGCTCTAGTAATTAAAAACCCATCAAGGTTTTGACAAAAAAAAAAGTCTAGCAAGACTCTATCAAAAAGAATCCAGCAAGGTTATGAGCCTAGCAAGGCTCCCAACAGTTAAAGACTAAGCAAGTTTTCAGCAAAAGAAGAGTCCCGCAAGATTCTAGCAAAGAAAACCTAGCAAGGTTTTGAGCCTAGCAAGTCTCCCAATGGATTACAAGAAGTCTAGCATGGAAAAATCAGGAAAGGAAATCTTCATTCAACCTTGTCATTAGGAAATCTCCATTGAAATCTGCCACCAGGAAGGACAAGTGTTAGCCCTACAATTAGAAAACACCAAGAAATCAAACCTTACCATTAGTATGCCTTTCAGCACTATTGTTTTCCTTTTAAATGCACTTTTGAGCCTTCATCTCCCAGATAGTGTGCCTTTAAGCCCTATTTTTTTTTAGTGAGCCTTTGAGCCCTCATCTCCCAGATAGTGTTCTTTCTAGCCCTCTCTCTCTCTTTCCTTCCGAGTGTGCTTTCTAGCCCTCTCTCTCTCTTTCCTTTCGAGTGTGTTTTCTAGCCCTTGCATACCGAATAATGTGCTTTTTAGCCCTATCCATTTTCTTTTGAGTGTGTTTTTCAGCCTTCAACCATTAGATAATGCACTTTTTAGCCCTGTCTTTTTTCTTCTAAGTGCGATTTCAAACCCTCACTGCTAAAACTTTTATTAAAGATTTATCAATCTCCAAGGAATCTATGAATATCTCAAAATTTTAGAATGACTGACTATTTCTTAATTTGGTAAATCCATATCCTTTCATAACCTAGATTTTGACCCCTTGATGTTTCTTAATATTTTCAAAATACAAAAAACATAAAAAAAAATTATCTTCATGATATATTTGCGTCATTTTCGATGTCTTCTCAAAAGAATTCAAATTTATTTTCAACGCATTCAGCTTTTAACGTACTATTTTTTAAATTGTTGATTTTTTCCATCAAGTTGACGTTGTCTTTTTCAAAAAATCAAAATACAAAACAATAAGAAAAATAAAAAATAAAAAATATTTGGATAAAGGGATCAAAATACAAAGGAAGAAAATGAGGGACCAAAGTGTTTTTTCAACCAAGCAATGGCGAGGAAAAAGACAAATCATTTTACATATAAATAGGTGGTTATCTCACACAAGAAAAGAGGGGGGACCAAAAAATAAAAGAAAGAAAAAACAAATAAGTTGTTCCCATAATCTCTCCTTACGCACACAAGAAACCCTAATCTTATCTTTACAATCTAGCTACCACTCACAAAAAAAGGGAATACACTTAGCCATAAACAGTAGCCCCTCCTCTCACAGGGTCAGCCAACACCAAAACCATGACTTTAGACCAACACACACATAATAAATAAACAACACTGAAAGTCTTCTCTCTGTTGTTCTTTCTCCCCATGGCCAACCGAACCATTGATGACAACCACACATCAGCAGTTGTTGCCACTATTGGCCATCGCTAGTTTTTTCATCCTCACCACTAACAACACCAAGCACCCTCTATAACCACAACAGCTTTGAGACCCACGCGCCACTATTATTCCTGCAATTCTAGAGGCTTCCTAGCACCATTCTAAATTCTAGCAACTTTCCCAGATTATTTCGTGAATTTCAGGATGTCCATTTTACAGATGTTTTATGTGTGTTTCATTTTTAAATTTTGAGTTTGTGATGCGTTTAAACATGTAATTGTAGGGTGTGTGAGTAAAATATAGTAAACAAATGTGACATTTTTTATTACTTTTTTTCTATTTTGTGTTTATAACTGATAAAAAAAAGATAAAAAAAATTAACCCAAATGTTTTAATTGCATACGACCAATTTCTAAAAATTTCTCATGATTACTTTCTAAAAAAAATACATTTTTATCATGTTTTAAAAATACAAAATAGATATCATAACCAATTTATTATTATCCTTTAAAGTTTAGCTAAAATTTCAAAAATATCATAAAACTAAATTTTTTTAATTAATATTCAAGGTATAAATTTTAAAATGTAATGTATACTTATGGTATTAAATTAAATAAATTAATAAACATTAGGAATTAGTTGTATCTAGAAAAATAATTGTGATGCTAATTTGGGCCTTAAAGTGTTTAAGCTTTAACCTGATAAGATAAGGATCTCCTTACCGAGGATGACTTTTTTTATACCTCAAATAGACCAACGACTAGAAAACACAACAATATCTTAGTTTATATCAGACAGGCAAACAATGCAACTTATCTTACGTAAGGTGTACTAGAGGTGATGCGTCCTCCCTATACATAATTAGTCCCCTTATCCAGACTATGAGACTAGTTAGCGTTTCTAGTGACTAAAATAATAGGTAGCGACTCCCTTTTCCTTTTTTACTGATCAAGGACAAGAATTTCTTGTCCTTTGCACTCACTTCTATCCCGATAACACTGATCCAGAAGGATGATCACCGCGACGCTGTACACATGCAACATAACTTACCAAATTGGTCCAAGAACCCTACCCAAAGTACTAACCATAAAAACCTTATCAAACCAACTAAATCCATAAAAAAAATTAGGAGTTTGAAAAGAGAAGGCTGAAGGGTTTATGTTTTTGGTGTGACAAAAAATTTGTCCCTAATCACAAATGTAAGAATAAAAAGTTGTATTCCTTAAGTATTGTGGAAGAGGATGAGGAAGATGTAGACGAAGAGAATCGGGAAGAAGGGGTTATGGCAGGTGAGGTTAGTCCTCACATTTCTCTAGATGTCCTGGAAGGAATTGTGGGATTCCATACCATGAAAGTTATTGGAAAGGTGGAAAAGGAGTCCTTGTATATTCTAGTGGATTCAGGAAGTACTCACAAGTTCCTTAATATTGTTGTAGCTCTTAAGCTGAAGTGCAAACTGACAACTATTAAGCTATTTACAGTGCAAGCTACTAATGAAGAGAAGATGATCTGCAAGTCAGTATGCAAGGGCCTCAAGTGGAAAATGCAAGGAGTGTGTTTTGAGGCAGATGCCTTTATTATTGAGTTAAGAGATTGTGACACGGTGTTATGCAACTATAAACATCTTTGGATGTCTTTTGATTGACAAGGGTATAGGATATTACTCAAGGGGGAAAATCCAGTCAAGTTTCAAGCCATCAAGATAGAACACCTGAGTTCTTTGGTAGGAAATCACAAACAAAAAGCAAAACACCATTTATGTAGTGTGAGGATTCTATAGTAGGATGATTAATTATAAACTATATGACATCCAAGATTCTCTTTAATAAACACAGTGATGCCACCGTGCATTCAATATTAAAGGCTTATCGGGATTTTTTCTAGGAACCTGAAGGACTTCCCACCTACTAGGGTTCATAATCATGTTATTCCTTTTAAATAAGGCAGGTAAGTAGTGAATCTCAGACCTTATAGGTACTCAAGACTATAGAAGGATGTGTTAGAGGAGATGGTGATGGAAATGTTAAAAACTAGAATTATAAGACCAAGCAACAATCCTTTTGCTTCTCCAATGGCACTTATTAAGAAGAAGGATTCAACTTAAAGGCTATGTGTAGTTTATAGAGTTTTAAACAAGCTTACTATCAAGGACAAGTATCTTATTCTTATGGTGGAAGAATTGTTAGAAGAATTAATGGGAGCAACTATGTTTTTTAAGACTGATCTCAAGTCTAGTTACCATCAAATCAGAATGGCACCTGGAGAAGAACTCAAGACAGCTTCCAGGACACAGTGGCCACTATGAGTTTTTGGTTATGCCTTTTAGGCTGACTAATGTTCCACCTACTTTTAAAAGTTTGATGAATGAGGTTTTCAAAGTGTCTCAGGAAATTTATCTTAGTGTTGTTTTGTAACATTTCTATTATCGGGATCAAACATATCAATCATATAAAGAAAAATTGTGGAGAAATATTTTTTTTTTGCTGAACTCATCTAAGAATTACCGAAATTTCTAGAAATTTTAGCAGAGTCTCCCCTATACCGGGAGGTCCCAAGTTATCGACAATTATCCTCCACACATTTTATACTCATTTCTCAACCATGTCACAATCATTTTGAGTCTCAACAGCAAATTAATCATGGGTACTAGCATAATATTTCACATATTCATTTTTTTTTTTACATTAGGCATACGTTAATTCAAAAATAAACAAAAATGAACAAACATTAAGATTACAAGTACAATATAGCACAATTTACATTCCGACAGTTAATATGAAAAGGGTACTATTACATTTCAAGTCATATAATTCCTTAAAGGCAAAATACATTAGTATTCATTTAATTCCTAGATCATACAAAAGAAAACTAAAGGACCTAAGACATTACTTCTGTCATGAATGTGATGGACCTGCAATTACATAATGTTCAGAATAATTATATTAAAAACAAAAAATATAGCTGAGAAGAGAAAATCACATGATACATGCACGCATACACATATATACACACTCAATGATACGCAATCGTAGTTCCTTGTTCTCATCTAATCTTCCTTTATTACGTCTAGATTCATCATTCCTGAAATCGTTCAACATTCCTATTTGTAAATATTATCAATTATTTTTCATTCGGAAACACCAATCGTTCTACTTTTTCCTAAATTTAGGGAGGCCATTGTCGACACTAATGATTCCCATCAGTGTCAGTAGTTGCCCTTACCGAGACTGACTAATCAAATCTTTGGTAATGTCGACATCAACATAGTCGGTTGATGCCATTAACTATTTCAAAACCAAAATAGTTAATCAGTTTTTCATAATACTTTGGAAATAATTTCAGGAATGCCGATGTCAAGAGTTCTTGACATCATTAGCTTTCACCTCAGGAAAGCTAATCAAGTTTCATGAGTTTGTCGATACCGACGTTATCCGTCGATATCATTAACTATTTTTAACCCGAATAGTTAATCAAGTTCAATATTCCTCAATTTTCTGTAATGGTCATGCCGATGTTAGTAAACCTTACTAACATCATTAGCCTCCCTTATTTGGGATCGGCTAATCAAATCCAAGAAGCGATTATTCATGAAATTTCCTTGCTATCATTCATCATCGCCAACTTTGATTCATAATTCAAATCTGATTTACATTCCCCATTCATTTCGTTCTTATCTTTTCTCCTTTCAGATTCATTCATAAGCACAAGGTTCATAAATTAGATAGATTACTAAGATTCCCCTTATTTAAGGATGGTATAGATATAAAATACCTACCTACTGTAAAAGCTCGGCTCGGGCTCCCTTGTTGTTGTTGTAACCCTCTTGCAGTTCCTCCTGAATCCACAAGTACACCACATTATTCCTTACTCAAATCACATTTCACAAAATAACAACAATAATGGTGACAACATTCATTCCTCTTTTACAATTGTTTTTTCTTTACATTTACATCCTCATTGCATCCTTTAGAATTACGATTCATTATCAAATCATAATGAATATCACAAATTCAATTTCAAATATAGTTTATTTCTTTCCGGAAGTCAAGACATGATGCTACACATTTTACAAGGGAAGGAAACCAAATTCCACCCTTAACATGGCTAAGTTTCTCTGTTTTATTAATTTAGCCGAATTTCCAGCAGGGGTGGCAACTCAACCTCTCCTCATATATTTATCTATATCTAGAGTTATAAAACTCCAAAGTAAGCAGGGTTAGACTCGTTGGAAAGCTAACATCTCAAGCTACAACTTCTATGAGAAACCCTCCTTGAATTTTATCATCTTTAGGCCCAAATTCTCTTGGGAATCAAGGAGACGAATCTACCCATTTTTTCATCAATAGATTAAATACATCTCCAACCTTCCTAAATATGACCTCCCAAGGCCGTTTACACTAATTTTTGCCCTTCTTCCTCTCTTTTGTTTTATAAGGTGGTCTAGCACAACTTTAAGAAACAGGCACATTGTTTTTTGCATTTACAATTTCCTACATTTCGCAACAATCCCCAAAACACGCCATAAACCATACATGTAGCCCATAAACTCCTTTCCACCTTTCATGACCTACAAAACCGATTTACGCAATTCTCATATCATTAAGTTATCTTGTTTTCTTTGTTAGTTATCTTTCTGCTACACCTAATTCACTCATAATTTTCATATGAAATCTCAAAAATCCCCCTCCCCCTACTAATTCCTATCTTGGTCAAACTTGACTCCAAAGGAATTAAGGGTTCCTTCTCCTTCTTAGGTGATAATTCTCCTTTCTAGTTATCATTCACATTACAACAACACATCATAAACAATTTAATAAGGAAAATCATAAGTTATACCTCTCTTATTTACCCTCTTAGTGGCCGGCCACCTTGGGCCCTTTATCCATTCATTTTTTTCTTTATTGTCCTTACATAATTTCACATCCAAACTAACCTACAACACTTTAATTGATCTAATTCTAGGCAATTTTGCATTTCCCCTAAATTATGATCAAGAACCATATTCTCAATTCAAGAAAATTGCACAATTTCAACCAAATTAAAGCTTAATTCGTAAAATTGAATTTACGACTCCTTACTTGAGGGTAATCAAAACTTTACTTCTCAATTGATTGAAAAAATTTAGCTCCTTTCTCCTTGCATGTAGTTGGCCACCCACTCATTTTCTCCTCACACTTCCCACACTTGTTTCTTGTAATTTCTCACGTTAAAGGATGTTTTTCTCCTTCCAACTTGTCTAAGACTTGTAAAGTTTGCTAAGTTTTGGTGTTTCTCTCTCAAATTTTGATAGAAAATCTGAAAATCTTTTTTTGTGTTTGCTGTCGGTTTTCAAAGGAGAAGAAATAAGGTATTTATAGCCTCATTTCTTCTTAATTACACTTTGGCCTCGTTTCTATTCTTTTTCACAATTTGAGCCACACGCCTTATGTCTTTCATAATTTTTTTTCTTAATTGCATTATTATAATTATAATTACAATTATTTTTTAATTTTTTTGTATAAGTTTGTTCTCGTGGTTTTATATTTTTAATGATATTTTGTTATACAACCAAACTCTTATTTATCATTATAAACACTTAAGAATTGTTTTTGAATTATTAAGGAAGCATCAACTAGTTATCAAGGCAAGTAAATGTAACTTCTGTAGTGAGCAAGTTAAATATCTAGGCCATATTATTTCTAAGCAGGGAGTTGCTATTGATCCTCACAAAGTACAAGTTATTGTTGGTTGGCCATTGCTTAAAAACTTGAAGCAATTGAGAGGGCTCCTAAGACTAACAAGATATGGGGCCATCTGCAAGCCTCTAACATGGTTATTGAAGAAGGATCCAATTGCATGGAATGATAAAGTTACTAGGGCATTTAACCAACTGAAGGAATTAATGACTAATGCACCAATGTTGGCTCTACTTGACTTGAACAAATTGTTTATGGTGGAAACAGATGCTTCATTATTGGGAGTAAGAGCAGTACTTATGCAAGAGGGACACCCTATTGCTTTTATCAGTAAGTTCTTAAGGCCAAAACAACAAACAATGTTTGTCTATAAAAGAAAGATGATGGATATCATGCATGCTGTCACTAAATGGAAGCACTATTTATAGGAAAGACACTTCAAAATTTGCACATATCATGTAAGTCTTAAGTATCTTTTGCATCAGAAAGTGGCTACTCTAGCTCGGCATCTATGGCTTGTCGAGCTTTTAGGATATGATTATGAGATAAAGTACAAAAAAGGAAAGGAAAATGTGGTAGCAGATTCCCTCTCTAGAATTTCTAGCAATGACCTCTATGCCCTAGTTGTGTCTATAGTTTCCACTAGCATTATGGAAGAAATCAAAAAGTCATGGGAGAAGGAATCTTTTATACAAGCCACCATTCAAGGTTTACAGGTATCATCAAACTCACACCCTTACTATATTTTGGGGTAGTGGTAGGCAATGATTCTGATTTGCAAAATAAGCTTATATCCATGTATCATATAGTTCAATTATAGGGGGATATTTTGGGGTAACGATTACTACTAAAAGAGTGTGAGGGTTGTTTTATATAAAGGGACAACAGAAGCACATTAGACAATTTATGCTTGAATGTTAAATCTATTAGAGGAAAAGGTATGAAAATATAGCCACCCTTGAACTATTACAGCCCCTACTTATTCCCTATTGTTTCGATATCGCAGTCACATAAATTAATTACCCTAGATTAAATAAATAAGATAGTATAGAGCAAGCAAAGGGTCGATCCCACAAGGAAGGTTTAGTTCAGATTTTTATGCTATACGATGTGCAATTGGAGGAGGAATTGTGAAGTTATCTATGGCTATAGTAAACGGAAAGAAACAATCAATGCTAAATCAAAGAAAACCAAAATTTATCAAGAAAACAAACCTTGGTCACAAGTAAACATCCACCTACAGAAATCAGAACTGATCATGGAAACAAAATGTCAATTTATACTCTGAATATTTATCTTTTCTTATGTTGATTAGTTAACAGATCCGTTGTATAACTAATCCTAACCATCAAACAATCACAGTATCCGCACTAGTAATTTAATTCAATAGCAGCATTAAGAACTAGATGAGTTGATTAATCTAGACAACATAATTGTCTGCAGTCCATGTTTGATTTGATCGATCAAATTTTCTCCCTAAGATTACTAATCTGGATCCGCCACAATTATTAATCTCAGTTGCTTCACAAGTTTATATACCACAACTCCAGTTTTGATAGCAAACTTAGCAATAGATTGTTCACAATAACAACTTAGAGTCCACAATAACAACTTAGAGTTCACTCTAACAATTAAAATAAATAATCATAGGAAATAAGCATATGAGAATAAACATATCCATTCATCATATAAACTGAAAAGAAAAGGTAAAATAAATCTCACAGTTCTTGAAATCTAAAGGTTTTCGTGTCCTTGCAGCTAAGAAAAAGAATTTAACTATAACAACTCGGCTTTTTCAAGGCCAAAATCATTGGATTTTTTTTATTCAATTTCTGTATGTTTTTCACCACATTATTCTTCAGATTTATCATTGCAGTCTGTTCATTAACAAGGCACAATCTATATAGGATAATGTAAATCAACATTCTCATAGAATGGATTCTCAATACACGTGCCCATAATATTATTTTTTCCATAATCCTAGGTTTACATTACATCATATCAATATACTCATAAATTCACATTCTTGTTCCAATCTCGTTATCATCACGAGTTCATACAATAGTGTCACAACAAGTTACACAACTAGTACTTTTGTTATCCTGGTCGCATGTGACTTTTACAACATGACATCCTCATTAGATGAATATCTCATATGAATATTCATATACATCATATCAACTTGTTCGTACATGCACATTCATGTTCCATTTCAATTTTTCATTACTAGTTTTTACAAAAGGGATCGGACGACTAATTGAGTGATTAACATGTTCGTTCATGCAGAACTCATATCACCCATAATATGCGAATATATAATTCTTTTCGAAATGTGTGAGCCGCGAAATGAATTTCCTTACACACCATGTTGGTATGATGTCCCTGTTACAACACAAGGTAATTTCAAGCATTATAGGCAATTTAAGAAAACATAATAAAACAATATTAACGTTACATTTCATTCATGGACGAAAAAAGCATAATTCTTTCATTTCTCCTTACTTATGTAAATACCACTATTAATAATTCATCAATTACCGAGGCAAATTACAATATTCAAACCCGATCATTCATCTCGAATACCATTAGCCGAACTAATGTTATTCTTTGTTTAAAGCATAACCATTATATTTTTTTTCATATACTTAGTATATACGAAACGTAGTATATATGAACACATCAGTTCTTAAAACTAACTCATAACACTCAAATCTGACTATCCTCTTAGGATGCCATTAGCTGAAGCCAATCGTTTATTCATCCTGATCATCTACTTAGGATGCTATTGGCCGAAGCTAGTCATTTACTCATCATGGTCATCTAATTAGGGTGCCATAAGCCGTAGCTAATCATTTGTTCATCTCGGTCATCCACTTAGGATGCTATTAGGATGCCATTAGCCGGAGCTAATCAATCATCTATCTCGGACATCCATTCAAATGCCATTAGCCAAAATTAATCAATCATTTGTCTCGGTCATCCATTCGAGTGCCATTAGCCGAAGCTAATCATTGTTCATCTCAGTCATCCGCTTTGGATGCCATTAGCCAGAGTTAATCAATCATTTATCCCGGTCATCCATTCGGATGCCATTAGCCGAAGCTAATCAATCATTTATCCCAGTCATCCATTTGGATGCCATTAACCGAAGCTAATCATTGGTTCATCTAACAATTCATAACAATTTGACATTCACTGCAACATAATAGCAGACCCTTCGTGGTACTCGTACCACCATTTCATAATAGTTTACCATTCAGTAACACGATGATAGATCCTTTGTAATACAGAAACAAACATTCCATAACAGTTTAGCATTCAGTATAACACAACAATACCCTTCATATTACTTATCCAACCATTCATGATAGTTAATGTTCAATACAACACAACAATAGATCCCTCACAATACTCACACCACCATTCGTGGTAATTAACCATCAGTATAATACAACTGTAGATCTTTTGTAATACTCATACAACTATCCATGACAATTTCATTCAATATAATACAACGGGAGGTCCTTCGTAATACTCATACAACCATTTGTCACAATATATTCAATAAGAATACAATAGTAGATCCTTTGTAATACATTCATCACCATTACATTCAATATAATAAAACGATATATTCTTCATAATACTCATACAATCATTCATCACCATTACATTCAATAAAAATACAACAGTAGATCCTTCGTAATACTCATACTACCATTCATCAGCAGCCCAAATTCATAATAGCCCAAACAACGTCTCATATTCGGTTTAGTATTCATCACAACACAATAATATATATCCACCTCAAATGGGTCATTTTAGAACTCTAACATTTTCATCATTGTTTCAACATTCATCAAGAACTCGTTCGACATTTCATAGTTGTTTCAACAATCATCAAGAATTTAATCCAACCCTCATTCAACAAGGATTTCATAAAATATCATCATATGTAAATTATTTCAAAACATAAACATCATAACAAGAAAAAGGTAAAAACCACCTACCTGCTCCACTTGCGGGTTGTCCTTATCCTAGCGATGGTCCGATCCCGGCCACACCACCTAAGACATCTATGGCCACAAATCAGTAAATTTGCATCCTTAAATCACGTTCATCACCATACTTATTTCAAGAGTTCATATGTTCACATTCAAGTGTTCCACATTTTACACCATCATACAATGAAATTGTTACAAGCATTTAAGTCATTTCTGCCCGGGGAACTATTGTAGAAAATCGGCAGTGAAACTGATTCGGTGCAGGTTGCACACTTCGGCAACGAAAACTGGTTCGCTGCAGGCCGCACACTTTCGGCAGCGAATGCTAATTCGCTGCGGACAACATAATTCGGCAGCGAACACCTGATTCGCCGCGGATAACACAATTCAGCAGCAAACACCTGATTCGTCGCGGACAACACAATTCGGCAGCAAACACCTGATTCGCTGCGCACAACATAATTCGACAGCGAACCCCTGATTTGTTGCGAACAACACGACTTCAGTAGCGAACCCCTGATTCGCTGCGGACCACACCAATTCGGCAGTGACCATCTGATTCGCTGCGGACCACACAACACAATTCGGTAGCGAACACCTGATTCACTGCGGACAACACCAATTAGGTAGCGAACACCTTATTCACTACGGACCACACAAATTCAGCAGCGAACACCTTATTCGCTGTTGACAACACAATTCGGCAGCGAACCCCTGATTCACAGCGGACAACACAAATTCGGCAGCGAACACCTGATTCGCTGCGGACCACACAAATTCAGCAGCGAAAACATGATTCACTGCGGACAACACCAATTCGGTAGCGAACACCTGATTCGCTGCAAACATCACAATTCAATAGCGAACACCTGATTCGCTGCGGACAACACAATTCGATAGCGAAAACCTTATTCGCTGCAGACAACACAATTCGGAAGCGAACCCCTGATTCGCTGTGGACAACACAAATTCGGCAGCGAACAACTAATTCGCTGCGGACCACACAAATTCGGCAGCGAAAACCTGATTCACTGTGGACAACACAATTCGGCAGCGAACACCTGATTCGCTGTGGACAACACAAATTCAGTAGCGAACACCTGATTCATTACGGACCACACAAATTCAACAGCGAAAACCTGATTCGCTACGGACAACATAAATTCGGCAGCGAACACCTGATTCGCTGCGGACAACATAATTCGACAGCGAACTTCCATTCCCATTCTCCCCTAGGATAGGTCGATCCAACACTATTTTTTTTTGTTAGGTTTTATGGCGTCGTTGCCGATTCAGAAATCAGCAGCCTCAAACTGTGTCGCTGTCGATTTAGAAATCGGCAGCCAAACTGCCTCACTGCCGATTCAGAAATCGGCAGCTAGAAATTGTGTTGCTGCCGATTCAGAAATCGACAGCAAAACTGCATCGCTGCCGATTCAGAAACTGCGTCGCTGCCGATTCAGAAATCGGCACCGATGGTGGAGTCATTTCGATTTCACTTTTTTTTTGGGTTTTCCATTAACCTTGCATGTCTGTTGAACAACTAATCAAAAAGAAAGAAGAATGCATGAATTCAGGTTCTTGGAGGAAAGGGGCATTTTTTCTCTCTTGGCTAGCTGCTCCCTCTTCCTTTCTCTCTTTCTTTTTATATCCTATGAAACCCTAATCCCTTTTCTACAAAATAGTCCTTTCCTAAGTAGACAATTTACATTTAAATAACTATTTTCCTAAAAAAGGAGAAATAGCCTTGCATAAAATCTTCAAGCTTTGAATTTTGACTTAGATGAGCTAAATTGCCAAAATAAAGACTTGGATGTCGGTTTGGAGGCTTTGGGATGTAATTTGAACTTGTTTCTTCACGAAACCTGTTTGCTGGCAGAATTCATATGTCATCTTAGAAAAATCATATATCTCTCATATGATATCTTTTTCTGCTGAAATTGGGAGGCTGATAGGTCTTTGAGTCAAGAATCCAACAAAATTGAGTTTGCATCAAATGGACTTCTGTAGCTCAAGATATTCAAGTGTGAATGGTCGAAGGTCAACATAAGCAGAATGAGAGATTTGACTTTGAAGGCTGCGATTTCCATGCTCTTTCTTTTTTTATTTTCCTTGCCATATATTTATAGAAAGGTATGGATGTTGGCTCTCTAATGCCACTGAAATCACTTCATTTCGACCTCTAGAGCTCAAGCTCTGCACAAAACATCGATTGAAGGTCAAATCTGTCAATTATCTTCAATTTACTTCTTTTTAAATCTTACATCCAAAAGTGCCTTCAAAACATAAAATAAAGAATATCAAGACATTTTATATATATAACATAGCTAAAATACTAGGTAAATATGGGTAAAACTATCAAATAATGTGGTTGCATCACCTATGCTCCCTTCATTGATATCATTATGGACTTTATGGAAGGACTACCCAAATATGAAGAAAAGGAGGTCATAATGGTAATGGTAGATTGGTTCAACAAATATACATGTTGTATGGCCTTAAGTCACCCCGATGCTACACCTGGTGTTGCTAAGGTGTTTATGAACAATGTGTACAAACTACATAGGTTGCCAGCATTGATGGTTAGTGACAGGGATCCAATGTGTTTGAGAAAATTCTGGAAGGAGATGTTTAGCATTCAAGGGGTCAACCTACTCTATTCATTTGCATATCATCCACAAACTGATGGCCAGACAGAGATAATCAACAGATTTATTGAAAAATATCTTAGGTGTATGACAGGAGATTGTTCAAGTCGGTGGGTAAGATGGCTATCTTTAGTGGAATGGTGGTACAATACTAATTTTCATTCCACTACCAAATTAACACTTAATGAGGTGCTATATAGTTTCCCTCCTCTTATAAATATTCCTTATTTTTCTAAGGATTCCACAGTGGAATTAGTTGATGAAGCAGCACTAACCAGAAGGTAGGACATGATTAAAAGGGTCAGGGTTCATTTACAAAATGCACAAAACATGATGATTCAATTAGCCAACAGAAAGAGAATTGAGAGATACTTTTCAATAGGTGACTGTTTATTTGAAGCTGCAGCTTTACAGGCATCAATCAATAATTTGCAGATCATCACAAAAACTAGCAGGTAAGTTTTTTGGGCCATACTAGGTTATAGACAAGATTGGAAACGTCGCATATAAGCTGGAATTGCCGCCTTCAGTTGAAATCCACCTTGTTTTCCATGTGTCACAACTTAAGAAGCATATGGGAAACCAAATTGTTCAAGATACTCTACTAGTTTTGCGTCGAGCACCTGACTTGTAACCACAAGTAATATTAGACAGATAAATTTCAAGGAAGAAAAACAAAGTTGCTACTCAGTTTCTAGTTCATTGGAAGGGATTACTGTCAGCTGATGCCACCTGGGAGTTCGCAAATGAACTGGCATTAAATTTTCCACGGTTAAACTTTGAGGATAAGGAATCTTTTACTAGGGGAGAATTCTCAAGAGTAACTAGAGAATGAGAAGAAGAATATGTTGGTAACTTAAATTTAAATAATATGACCGTTGCGAGTCAAACCTATGTCGCGCATTGTGCATTGTTTCACTAAACATGCAGCTCACCGTTTCATTCAACCCTTGTTCACTGTGTGGTAGTTGGTGCTGCACACCGTTTAGCTTTACTTTTTTCTAGAAACAAGAATGAAAAAGACAAAGTTAGTTATTTCGTCTTTTCTTGGGACAATATGAGTTGTCGTATAGGTGGTTGTAACAGAATGAAATAAAGCATGGAAAATGAAAAACCAAAACGAGTAAATGGGAGAGTTGGATTCGGGTGAATCTCTCTAGCAACCGTTTAGTATTTTTATGTATAAACTTTCGATATTGATTATGTTCTTGAATTGATTGCTGTGTTAGTGTGAAATCTTCAATTTAAATCTAGAATCCCACTGGATTCATTGTTAACCGGTGAAATCTCCATTTCACTTGCAATAGAGGGGGAGGGCTGCGGGTAATGAGAGATCAAGATAGAAGGGGGGGGCGATGAAGGGGGAGGGTGCGTGATGCGAGCAGCAGTAAGGGTGCATTTTAGGGTTTGAGTTTTGAAGAAAACTTTATATTTATACCCTGTTAAGTTTTCTTTAATTTTTGGTTGAACCTGAACAGGTCTATTTTGATTCCGATTTTTTTTTTTTTGGATTTCTAATTGATTTTTTCAGGGTTTTTTTTTTCTTCTCATTTTAATCAGTTTTTGACTCACCCTTAACCGTACACGCATCAAGGCAAACCCAGTGACAGGTATTACCAATAAATTAAGCAATTGATGACAGCCAAGTTTTAACGCAAGCAAATAATAGCATAAGCCACTACAAATTACGAGCGTTAGATGACAGCCAAGTTTTAAAGCAAGCTAGTAAATAGCATAAACCACCTATGTTTCTTTTCACTCCGGCTAATGGTGCACAGCTACTCCCAGCTCCTAAATAGCATAAACCACCTATGATTCTTCACTCCGGCTAATGGTGCACAGCTACTCCCAGCTCCTAAATAGCATAAACCACCTATGATTCTTCACTCCGGCTAATGGTGCACAGCTACTCCCAACTCCGATGAAAAATACAAGCAATTTTCCTCAACAATCATTTATCAAGGGACCAACATAAAGAATAAGTTCCTGCATGACACCGGACAACTAAAAAATGTGAATTCGGGCTACAATGGATCTTTAGAGATCCAACCCCACAGTTTTTGGGGATAAATAAACAGGAAAAGATGCTCGGTGAAACTAGATCAAAAAAATAATTAATCTGGTTAAGCAAATACACAAACGCACTAATTTCAAAATTAAAAAGAACAAATTGGTGATGTTACTGACACCATCTAGAATTATTTTCCAAGAAACCATAACCACCAAATACGCGAAACCCAAGTATATCAAACAAACAGATGAAACGTCCACTTGAAAAGGAGATTTCGTGGATCCTTCCGTACTTTATTGTTCTCTGCTACTAACAAAAGAACCGAGTTCCAGTCACACCCAACAGAAGTTGCTTGTTCTAGGGCTTGAGAGACAAGGCCAATCCAACCTTAGCACTCTTTTCAATTGCCTTCGTATCAACCTCCCCTGAGATTGTGAATAGAGACTTAGGGCGCCACTCATTCTGGATAAGAGCACTCACTTTCCCATAGTTGTTCAACCGAGCCTTCACTGTAGTCAGCGGGTCAAGTGCATGCTGCGTGCCAATGGTCAATATGTTTTCATTGCTTGAAAAGCTATGGGTCAGCTCCGCACCAACAGCTGTACTAGTCAATGGACTCACTGTGTGGTAGTAGGAAGCACTAAGGGTGTCTCCCTTATCATTACTGTGGGCATCAACAAAAATCACTTGCATCAGAAAAGGGGTCTTCATCAAATCAAAAATATGCACAAACAGCAGAAATCACTCCACTTCAATATTTAACCAAGACTCTAATCCTATATTCGAGTAAAATACATTGTCCTGGATGATAAAAGAGAGTAAAACTTCAATAAAAAAACTCAAGAAAAATTTGTTCACTGAGCATCTATAGCAATACTGCCATAGAAAAAAAATTCTTCACCAGCAAATGCCTTCAAAATTAGTCTTTCTCTGCATTGAATCACTACTCAAGCTTTTTAATGGGGTGGTGCCAGCAAAAGAATTCCCAAGCTGGTCTTTATATTTGTAGTGCTCAATGCTCAGTGAACATAATCATTCAAAGCAACAAGAAGTATCCGGTTTTAGAGTAATTATCTTAAGAAATAACTACTTTCTCTGTATTGAACTACTACTCACACTGTTAGGGAAGCAATTAGGTCAGAATTCGTATAACTCAACCCTGCGTTGCATTTAGTGAAGTTCCCAGTGGCAGTATCAAATGAGAGATCAGTCCCCAGAGCAACAACATTGCTCCCAACCACACCTGAGAAGTTAACAATGGGATTGGCAGTCAACCCAAGGCTAGTACTAATTCCAGCATACTCATGCTGGTACTGGAGTTCCACCTGTTACCACAAACAATTAAATCGGATCATAGTAGCAAAAGACCTCATTAACACTGGCATAGCATTAAATACAGTAAGAAGTTCAAAATGGACAAGGCAAGCATGACCCCAAGGTTTAACTTCAACAACAAAAATTCAGACCAGCAATCAACAACCGTAACAGCAAGATATGATGGTCCCATCAATGAAACAGCCAAGCAAATCAGAATGTAGAAACAATTATAAAAGACAAGATGAAGATCATCGACAAGGAAAAGAGCCATTTTACCTTGCCAGATCTCTGATCAGGAACTTTGAAGCTAAAGATTGTCTTGAGCCCAGGAGCAGGTTCGTCAATAGTAATAGTTGTGAGAAGCTACAGATGAACACACCACTATCAACTGGGCAATCAAAGCATCATATTACTAGAAATAAAATTATCCAACGAATGTTCACTGCATCAAAAAATGTTAGTCTGTTAACTTATACAAATGCCATAAGAAAATTTCACATTTTGAAAAGACCATGGGCAAGCTAATTTACAACCTGATATGGGCGTTGGTAACAGTACAGGCATGGGGTGTTGTTCTAAAGAACAATCTAAGACATAAGACAGCAATGCAAGTAATATAAAACTAATAATTTGCTATCATAGTATCTCACATCTACAGTCAACAGAAAGTAAATACTGTATTTAAACAGAAAATAAGATATTGAATCATGGTGGCATACTAGAGAATTAATAAGCATATTTAACAGGTATATGGAATTTCCATACGGCAATTCTCCAAACCTGGGATAAGAGACTACATATAATTCAATTTGTCAACATTATGAAATGAAGTGTAGATTTATGATGAATATAAGAGTTCCATCATATCACATTATCTAGGGATTCAAACAATTTTGGCCAGCACTCAAGAAATGAGTGGACTTTGCAGTTCACCAATGACCAACCCAGAGTGCAAAAAAACAAACAGGCACCTCAGAGAGTTACTTGAAGTCTACAAACAGGCACCTCAGATACATAATCCATAAGCACAGATGATTATCATATGTGTCCAAGAAAGAGAGCAGGCAAGCTTTCATGTCTTACATTGGAGTTTGTGTCCACTTTTACATCAGTTGTGATGTTCTTGTTCTTTAGCTGACTGCTGATATCCGCTAAAAACAGCTCCCCTTTCTTGATCCCAGTTGAAGTAATGGCCTGGAATTCGAAATAAATATAATGTCAGAAAATAACATCACAACAGTTTGTTTTCACAAAAAAAATAATAAATAAATAATAATAACAACGTATGCTGAACCAAAATTTACTTGATAGAAAACATTGAAACTAAACATCCAAACAAATGGATTGCACATCCACACATCCAAAACAGATGACCATTCTCGGGTGCAATTATAATTGAGAAAGTGTTCCCATTTTTCCTTTTCTCCCTCCTAGCTTCAGGCAACACATGTACGCTTTTTTCCTTAATTTTACCCAAATGAAACCCATAACAAACGTCTAGGATTGCTAATAAATTCACTAATACGATCAATCGATGATCGAAGCCGTAAATCCTTTTTTACCGTTTGTGAATCGTACAAACAGCACAATTAAATCATCAATGCAGATAAAAATTATCAAGTAAAGAAATCCACATGTTACTTAATCCTAGGAAGTTAATTGTCCAACTCTTAATACTGCAGATTGATCGATTCATTTTATTATTTACTTTTTGAAATAAAACAACTTACTGTTTTTTTAGCCCTAAGATTCCAAAATCAGTACCAAGATTCGAAATAAGACAGAAATATGTTTTAATCCATGGCCAAAAAAATATAATTAAAAATAAGAATAAAAGGAATGGAAAAAGAAAATTACAACTCCAGCGGAAGTGTAAGTAGTGACAGTGAACTTGTGGTCGCTCTGGTAATCCTTGTAGAGAAGATCTGGAAATTTCGAGAAATTAAGGGGAAAACACAAAAATGGAAACAAATTAAAGAGTGCGAAAATAATCATTCGGCGTGTTACCTCTGGCTTTCTTGCCAATATCGAAGTAGAGACCTGGGCCTTTTCCCATGATTTTTTTTCGAATAAACGGTAATCAAGGAAACCACAAAAAGGAGAGAGCTTTTGCTTGCTGCAGTCGTGTATTCTAGAAAGAAAAGGAACCAACAATAAAATATTGAGTGAACCCTACCTCCGCTTTTGTGACCGGTTGATATGGACCGTTGGATCTCGAGAGAAGGAGTGCTACGGTGTTTTCTGGACTAAGTATCAGCATCAAGTATTAAGTATAAAGCTGAAACGTGCAGGATTTTCTATATATTTATTAGTATTTATATATTTATTAGTACTGTGGATTATAATAATAATTTTTATTTTATTTTTTTTATTTTTTTTGTTATTAATTATTTTAAATTTAGTATATGATGTGTTCATGGAGATTTAGAGTTAATAACTTATTGTTATAATATCAAAAAAATATCCTAGCATCGGATTGGTATCAGAAAAATATTTCAGAATCATGGTATTGTTTCTTTAAAAAAAATAGTTAAATAAAAAACTATTTTAAAAAAAACTAGGTTTTTAAACTTTGTGGAGTCAATAATCCAGTTTGCGAGTTTGGTAAAGTAACTCAGTTGCCTCAGTTTGTGGGTTTAGTAAGGTACTTTTTTTTCTAATTAAACTCAAGTATATGATCGTCTATTTTTCTTTTTATCATATAGTTAAAAAAATAGATTCAGGAAAAAAAACATGTTATTAAATTTTAGAAAGTTCATGTGCTTGTTGACGGGTATAACAAGTTTAACCTTTTTAAAAAAAAAATCATTTTTTTTATTTCATCATTTGTTATTGAGTTGATTGAGAGTTGAGTTTTATAATTTGTTTTGTTTTTCTTTTTATAAGATTATCATAGTCTTAAAAAACGTTTTAGTATTGATTTGATGCTTGATTTTGTAATTATCTATGAGATTATTATAGTGTTGACTCGGGTTACCCGATTCACGGGTTTAGCGAGTTTACTCATCAAACCTGATATGGTCTTTTAATTTTTCTAATTATTTTTTTATTTCACTCATCTTCAATATTGAATTGGTTGGGAAATGAAATTCATGATTTATTTCTTTCTATTTTCTATAAGATTATCATGATCTCAAATAAATATTTTTTTTAGCGTTGATGCTCGATTTTACAAGCATCTAATGTTATCATAAAATTAAATAAAAATAATTTATAAAATAATAAAGTTATTAAACATATTGAAGTCCATGACCTAGGTCGCAGGGTGATCAAAGTCGATCCAATCCGGCATCGTCTCAATATTAAAAAAAAATGTTGTCTTAAATTTTTTTTAAAAGTTATGTTATGTTTTTACCGGTCATCCAAGTTGTCCTTTGACCTATTAAATTGAATGATTCACTTTGGATCACCTCTCACGCTGTCTAATTAGAAACTCAAGTCAGGCAAGGAGCCGCGTTGACATGTTTCAAGATTGAACCACTTGATTGAATTTAATAATACTACAAAAAAAATCTTCATACTCTTAACATTTTTTTAAGCATAGAAAAAGAATAGCTTGACCCGCAATGGAGTGCAGGCGAATGTACTAGTATTCGGTTATTTGTGGTTATATTTTTATCTTATTTTTTATTTTGAGTTTGACAATATATAAGAACTTTACAAAATCTTAGAACTAACTTCATTTAAGAAAACTTATCTACCATATTTTACAAAATAATATTAATTATAGTATTATATAGTAATATTTTTTTAGAAAAATAACAAGATATTCTTAACATAATTAAAAAAAAAAATAGCAAGGTTATAAGATTTTTGGAAAAATAATGTTTCAAGTTTTTAAAAAAATAGTGTTAAAAAAGGTAAATTGAAATTTCTTGTTTAAAGACAATATTTCTCCATCTAGATTTTTTTAAAAAAAATTGAGTTTGAAAACATACTTTAAAAGTTTTTTTACAGTTTTTCTTTACAAGTTTTTCATTATATTTACTAAAAAATAGAATGGGGTGTGAATAGTTCATTTAATGTAGTTAGATATATTTCAATGTGAATTATAATAGTAAAATTACAATGGTATATCCTAATCAAATATCATTTGGCCACCTTATAGGTGTAATAAGATTTTTTTCATGAACATTAAAAATACTAGAATACAATTGAAGACAAACTAAAAAGAAAATGGGATGGAAACAATTCATTTATTGTAGCACCAAATGCATTTCACTACATATACCAATAGTAAAATTATGAATTTGTCCCTTATTCAAATAACATTTGGCCTATCTTATAGGGGCAATAAGGTCCTTCTCTTTTGTATAAACAATAAAAATACAAAAACAATCCTTAGAGACAAATAAAATATGCATTGGTTTTTTTACTTTTTTGAATGCATAGTAAAATTATTTAAATGTCCTTGAAGTAAAAGTAAAAAAAAAAAAAGCCTTGGGTAAAGGGTTTTTTTTGTCTTTTCATGTTGATTTTTTTGTTATTTAATATTTATTGAGGGCATTATGGTCTTTCAATTAAATTAAATAATATTAAAATTGGAAAAGTTATTAGCACGTGGAAGGCACCTGCGCATTTCAGGCGGCGCCTCCAGGTGATCAAAACTGCTCTTTTGTCATGATGTTAGAAGCGCTGCTACATCTTTTCCTCCTGGTATGGTGCGCGTTGGTGGAGGTTGTGTGGTTTGTCCCTTGTAGATCTTTCCTTTTCTTTTTCTTTTTCTTTTCTCTCTTTCCCCCTTTAAATTGCATGTTGGTCCTTTTTGTCTTAGATTTTTTAGCTTTGATCCTTTTTCTTTTGATTTTTATTTTTTATCCTTAATCCTATTGTAAAATAGCAAAATATTTCTTTTCAATTTGAATTTGTCATAAATTAATTTGTTTTTCAATTATGTCATCATTCTTTTAATTTTTTATTTTTTTTGGTCCATTTATAAAAGTTTTATTGATTTTTAATTTTACCTTTCAATCCAAGTTTATGGTGTATCTTTTTTATTTGGTCTTCATTATTTTGATTATTTTTTTTCAATTTAACTCTCCAATAAAAAAAAATTTAATTTCCCTTTGATTTATTTCTTATTTTGGTTTTCACCCTCTTTCTTTTAATTATCATTTTTTTGTTTTAGATCTTTTTATCTAATTATTTTTTTCTTGTTGATATTATTCTTCAACATTTGATTTGTTGCGGATTGTGCTTCACGGTTTTTCCATATATAATGTTTATGGTCTAATGACACAAGTCAAGGGTTTGAAAAGTTATTGTGGGTCGACATATTTTTTTCTTTTCCAATTTCATTATTTGACATTAGTTTTTTTAGAAAAAAAAAAATTGTGTTTGTGGTTTTCTTCAATTTTTTTCTGTTGGGTTATCCCCATATCAATACTTAGACCGTGGATTTTGCTGATTAACACAGGTTGACTCGTCTTATTACCCAAATTACATGTTTATCGCATTACCTCGGGTTGACTCGGGCCATTTGTTTTTCTTTTTTTTTACCTAATTTTGTACTTTTAGATATTTGTTTTCCAAAGTATCGTGATGTTTTTTAATAAAAATTATCCATTTACTAATGTTGCATATTCTTTTATTTTCTAATTAAAATAAAATTAGCTTATTAAACCCGGTTGGTGTTATAACTCAAGTTATTGATTTCTCTTATTTTTTTGAAATGCGCTCATGACACCTATACATCATTTTTTATGTAACGAGAAAATGCACGGTATAACACGAAACCATATCTAGTATTTGCTTATTCATGGCTTTGTTTTTATTTTTATTTTTGTATTTTGAGTTTAACGATATATAAGAACTTCACAAAAATCTTAGGACTAACTTCATTTAAGAAAACTTGTTTACCATATTTTACAAAAATCTTAAGGCTAACCCGACCAACCCTAGTCATGCACTTGGTCAATTGTTTTAAAAATTAATTTTTTATTTAAATACGACACTAAAAAAAGTGACATCCACAAGAAAGCCACCACATAAAATGTAACACCTTGCATTTTCTCATATATTTTTACTTAATCTCTATAACTAAGTACGTAGAAATCCGGGTAATTGTTTTTCCTTTCATATATATATATAATGTATTATATCTCTTATTAAAGATTACATCCATGTTAACTATTTATAAGTTTTTTTTCCTGAAATTACAAATATCCTTTATGTATAATATTAGGTAGCTTGGTGACCCTGCGAAATGGATGTCATCAAAGGAATTCACCTATAACATACATAAAATAAAATAAAAAATCATATTAAACATTTGCATCATCTCAGTTACTAATGTTTAACAATTATATGATCAAAATCAATTTCATAAATTTTTCTTTAATTAAGAATGTTGACCTCATATCAATTTTCAACATCTTATATTTTTCATTATTCCCTGGTAAATTTTCTTCCCATCATTTTATTCATCACATTATCACTCTTTCATCATGATAATTGTTTCATTTGTAATCTAGTTTAACTTGTCATTATACGATTTATTCCTTACAACTTTAAATTTGACTAGTCTCCTTTAAACACTTTCATACAATGTCTCTTTTCATATCGAGGTTATTTCTTAACTATTTTTACTTCATGAATATATTCAATTTATATTAATATTATTATTTCACAACTTATGAAATTTACCCAATAATTTATT
>Ga0307517_10001817_pt1 | contig 35018 bp, 31 predicted proteins | sample 23_EM_MG_FD_194515 | JGI IMG/M metagenome (GOLD analysis project Ga0307517, IMG submission 194515) | Populus trichocarpa ectomycorrhiza microbial communities from riparian zone in the Pacific Northwest, United States - 23_EM | ecosystem: Host-associated > Plants > Roots > Unclassified | place... | reverse complement strand
AAGTTTAATTAAGAAAAGCTTTACTTGAACGTAATATATAGTGATAAAAATAGCATATCCAATTGCTTGGCAGGCCTGGTCAGACCAGTCTTGGTCAAGTCGGTTTCCATAATCCTGACTGTCCAGTTGGTCTGATTTCCACCATTGGACTAGACTTGACTTTCAACCAGACTAGCTACTCCAGTCTAGTCTTCCGCCGACCATTCGGAACCCTGACCCAGTTTCTGTCCCCTTAATTGATATTTCATCATCGGCTGACCCATCAATTGGAAGAGCCAGTCCACCAACACGGAAGGCCTTCTGAACCACCGCAACCCTTTCTGCCGAAAACCTCTCCCAGGCGTCGCCCACAGCCCATGTTACCGCAACTCGCCGTCGCCCCACCTTACTTCCAATTAGCACACCCCCTTCCTCAGCCAAAATCTGTTCTTCCTCTCCCTCTATGTCATCAAGCTTTCACTCCAAGGATTCCTAAGTAACCCCCTCTAGGTTAGTATAGCCATTATGCATGATTAGTGTCTACTAGTAAAGAATCTTGCTGACAGCTCAAGCGTGCAGGATCAGATTTGAGTGGCTCTGCCTGAGCCCACAGGCCAGATCTTGGTATAAAGAAATTTAGAACTCTCGGAGGTTCATATACAACAAGAACTCGAAAGCTCAGGCTATGTATGAGGTAGTCCAAAATCACCTGAGGAGGGAAAAGGTTGACAAACACATTAAAAAACTAGAAAGAAAGACAAATAAAAAATAAAAAACATCAAATATTATTCAAAAGGTAACTCTACCACCATAGCAGATTGTCCAGTTGTTCCAGTTCTTCTGATATAAGTATAAGGCTAATAAGGTAAAGAGGGAATATTGAGTTCAGGAATCGCTACACTATGGCGAGTGCCCAGGGGGTGATTGTTTTTTTCTTTTTGCAGAAAGTGATCGACTAACCTTTAAAATGTCCTTAAAGGGACGGTTTATTGATACATCAACAGCTTGTATCAATCCAGTACACCCTCCAGGAATAACGCTACCTGAGATATCGTTCGCCTTCATAGTATCGAGTACTTCGTCGGTTTTGTGGCCGCTGAAGAGATCCAAGGCGAGCAGAGTAGGTTGGCCTTCCAATACTGGAACTAATTGCTCATCTAACCAGCTAACAATATTCTCACTATTGGCATACGCTGTAGGATTAAACTTAACCACTACCCAGTGGTCATAAGTGCGCATTTCGGTGATGCTCGTAGGTCCGATACCTTTTCAGCGGAAGAAGATCAGGGGCTTCACTCGTGGTACCCCATCGGCGAATCCGGTAAGCTGTATTGTCCCCTGGCGTTTGTCCCATCCCGATGTCTGACTTGACTGCATCTAAATAGTTTTCTCGCCTTTGATATTGTAGGTATGTCCCTCAATAAACTCGTATAGCACCGGAGTCTGATCCATATTACAGCTGTTCTGAGGTCGATATCTCCCGATAGCTGCAGGTAAGTCTCCCTGCTCGACAGAAGTTGCCTCCCTAATTTGTAAATTTTCGTGATTAAATAGCATCCAGTTCAGGATTGCCTCACCAAAATCCTGTGGCAATTTACTAGCTTTATTGGTTATCGCACGAAGACTAATCTGGTGCCACGATAGGAAGCCTCGAAACCACCCGTTTGAAACGCAAAAAAGGTTTGCTTCACCTTCTCCATTGTGTTTTTCAATTAATTCTTTGCTAACACGGCAAAACCAGCTCCGGCGAACTGGCCTTCCCATCGCTCTTCTTTCCGGAAAGAGCTCAAATAGCTCCTGTTCCATCTCCTTCCACCGCCTCTGCCTACCCCCACCCAATTCTCGGTGTTGCCTCCCTTTTACCTCTTCGTAGTGTCCTGCCTCCTGCTCCCTTCGCCATCATGAAAGGTTTGTTGCTGGGATTTGAAACCGGTCTGCAACCTCTGCTCTCGTGGGTTCTCGAAACCGTGTAGGGCCGCAAGGTATGCATTTTGAACTCCAGTATGAAAGAATTCTAAGCTTATAGTTTACTGTATAGGAATGATGAGGATTCAGGGTTGGACCTTTGGGTTTTAGAAGTGCTACTGATAACGGCCTCCGTTTTGGTCCTGGCCTTTTTTAATTCCAGCATAAAAGTGGTCGGCTGGAAGAGCAGGAAGGTTGGGCTGAATGTGAATACGGCCGCACGGGAGATTGGAACTTCTGGATGCCTTTTTTTGATCTTTGAATCTTTCGTTTCCTTCTCCTTTCTCATTTTCACAAAGCTGCGAAACTCTCCCTCTTTTCATATCAAAATAGCCTACATATTGACTCAAGTTCTTTTTCTATTATGACACATTTTCTCTTTTTCATAGAATTGACTCATTTTTGACGCGTCGTGATGTTTTCATTTATTTCTTTGAGGTTGAAATTGTCTTTTGTCTTAGGTTACGATTTTATTTAAGACACTAATCTCCGGAAGTCCTGTGTTTCAAACTCAAAATCAACTTCCTAGCACATGGGCCGATTATTCGAGATCTTACGGTAATAGGTTAACTTTGTTCACCCACAATATGAAGTTACGGGAAAACGTAGGGTTTACACTGGCCGTTCGGCAACCACGACCACCGACATGTCGCGCGCGCGGGTGGTACTTTCCTCATGTACTGCCGGATGGGCGAGTTGAGCTGGCATACCTCGGGTATGTCCTGCCGTAAGATCTAATAAAATAAGACTATGTGGGGTAGAGAGTGTATTGGGATTCTTGCTCTTTCTACGTCTCCGGACGTGTGCTATATATACACAAACTTGACTTCAGACAGGAAGACTCTTCGTCCGCAACACTCACACCCCTTTCCTCCAATACTCGCGCCATCCACCCAACTCCCTAGTTTTAATCGAGTATGAGAGTACAAGGCCAATTCAATTGACTATTTAGAGAAGACAAAAAGAGTGAAGACGTGAACGAGTGAAGATGTACGATACATATAAAACAATAAGGGAAAGATCCAGTCTTTTATCCCACAATCACTGAACAACAATATGACGACAAGAAAGACACTAGGAAAAGTTTTCCTCCACATGATACAAAAACAAATAGTAGCTTGTGACATGAGTGCCTCAGATGGTCTTTAGTGAAACAGGGCGAAACAGAAAACATGCGAGACAATTTGGAAACGAAGTATGAAACAATATCTCAGGTTACACGTTTCAACACCTAGAAGTTTCCCGAAACTCTTCTCCCTAATTCCATCCCTTGAGTTTCGTCCTCTTACACTATTTCTCCCATCTTCTGCGATCCTGCGCAGTCCTGACACAACCGTCCGTTTCCTAACTATGATAGTGCGACACTGATATGTTCTAACTTCTAGTGCACCTTATCCACTAACCTCTAGTCTGCCCTAGTGCCAAATCCTAAAACATCCTAAGCGTCCCTGCCTTAGCCAACGCCTCAACCAAAAAAACCGTCACTCTTCTGATACCATACTAGTCAATTGTGCAACCGTTAACAAATACAATTCCTCTCAGCCATGTCCGATCAATGTTTCGCCTATCCCCTGGGTATCGAACCTTCGTGAATTTCAACAGGATCAAGGCCTGGATCGGCATGGTTGTTTCACATAGTGATAAATAAATATTGTAGACCACTGACCAAATTTTGCCCCCCAAGGGAGAATGACTGCACCTATATCTATGAAACTCATTACGATTTACATACTCTCCGGAGCGGTGAACTCACGTCTTCTGCCATCATCAGGGAAGTTGAGGAGAACGGGGAGGGGAAAGCTGAGGGTGTTACTATACTAGTACTTTGCTCCCTACCAAGCCATCAATGTGAACTCCACATTTTCCAAGGACTGGTGTGATACCTGCTATGGTGTGTCTTCCTTGCGGTTTCTCTGCTGGCATGCTCCACTCTATCACGCCGGTCCCTAGGTGAGTGAAATATTTCAGAGTGGGGAAGCGCCCTGAACTGGATAGGAGGTAGTGTGAGAGAATATACATGGGACTTGGTGATGGTGTAGGAAGAGATGAGATGTATGATAACCCCCACAGCTTCGTTCGCTCTCATCTAAAGCTAAACCAATGGTAATGACAGGTGCATATGTAAAACACAAATGACATATCCCGATCTTTCAAGAATCACCACAACTCTCTCTATATCTCTCTCGATGTCTCCTATTTCCTCGGTGTACTCTCTTAATGAAAAAGGAAAGTCATTTTGGGAAAGTCTCCTATGAACGATGAAACTATTGTACCTGGACAAAATTAACCAATCACCCGGGTGAGCTTGGGAACCTATCGCTTCCGGGGCCCTACGCAAATCATTACCACTCAACACGCACCTCATAATACTTGTCCTAGGCAACAAATACCCGCAAACAGGGATTAAAAATATATATGGCAAAACATCCGTGAGCGTCTGAGCGCTCATACAAATAGACACCCCCTGTTTGCGGGTACTTCTTGCCTGGGACAAGTACCTTCTCTTTTTTTATTAAGGCCGATAGTCGGTATAAGAAGTACTGATTACTGCCATGTACGAGCATCTAGATTATTCTTACTTATTTTTCTTGGTTGGGTTGGGGCGAGGGGGTTAACAACATGACAGCGAAAATTATGAGCATTCGTTAATCTGTTAATTTTTTCCAGGCACAATACGGTGGTTAATAAATCCATCGCACACGCCTATGAATAGTGTATAATCTGGCAAAAGCCGGACGGGAGCTGAAGCGAAACTAAGGTAACCGAGCCAACAGGAGGGTGCGAAGAAGGCGAATTTGCGACAGTTTAAACACACAGGCCCCGCCGGTTGGACCGGTTCAAGAAAATCCACACTAGTGCCAATCCAACTTTTGCCACATTATATGGTAATTTAACACACTTGAAAGGCCTATCACATTCTCGCGGCTTCTAGAATCGACTAAGTCACACCTCCGCACCAAGATCCATAAGTGACATAAAAAACCCTTCTGCTAGGCTCCCCCAACCTCCTTATATTTATGTTGGAGCGGGGGTGGCTCTTTGGTATCAACCAAGCGCAATACAGTACCGTACCACCAAACAGGCCATAGAATATATAGTAACGGGTGCCCAATTGCTGGTGAGGTTAGGATATAGTTCTCAACTATCTTGAGTATTTTAGGGCTATCATACACCACTCCTCGAGAATCTAAAAAAAGGACACTATAGACAACTTATCCATGACCCAGGGAATTCTATCACCCAAGAAAGAGGGGAGGAGGAACGAGAAAATAAAACGGGCGCATGCAAGAATTTAGAACTACAGTGGGGAAAATTGAATGGGGTAGGATGAAAACTGTAGGGCATAAACCGAACCTTCTTACAGTCATAAAGCTATGATATATCTCCTCGCTGACCAGACACTACTGCGCCCTGTAAGCAGGTACTGATATCCTTACACGAGTAAGTTAGACAAGGAGTTTCAGGCTAGTCCAATAACATGTATGCAGTATGTGTTCGCATAACAGGGGAACTCCCTTCGCTATAAAAGCCGAGGTCCAAAAACAGCTTCGATGAGGAACGTGCTCGAAAAGGGGGAGGAGAGGAGACCTCTACCGGGTGGTGTCTCCTGGGCCCAAGGGCGTGACATGGGCGGCCGCTTGGTGAAGCTGCAGAAGCTCAACGACCCCCTTATGGCCACTCCTTACTGCACACATGAGTGGTGTTTGGCCAGCATGATTTGTATTATCGAGGTTAGCCCGCCCTGTCTCGAGTAGTATTTTCACTACTCCCTCATGTCCATCGTAGGCAGCACATGAGAGCGGTGTGTCGCCATCGTTATCTCGCTTATCGGGATTGACCTCTTCTCTCCCCAGTAGCATTTTCACCACATTCTCGTGCCCATACTGAGCAGCTAGTAAGAGCGGTGTGCTGCCGTGATGGCTTGGCATGTCGGGGTTGATCACTACCAGAGCGAGTAGTATTTTTACGACTTTTTCGTGTCCATGGCGAGTGGCCTTGTGGAGCGCCGTTTCGCCGAGATTATCCAGCTTGTCGGGATTCACTTTGCCCCGCTCGAGTAGTACTTTCACAACACCTTCATGCCCACGCTGAGCGGCACTCTGGAGTGGTGTTAGGCCGTCATCATCTAGCCTCTCAGGGTCCACATCGCCCCGTTCGAGTAGTACTTTCACAACACCTTCATGCCCACGCTGAGCGGCACTCTGGAGTGGTGTTAGGCAGTAATTATCTAACTTCTCGGGGTCGCCCTCGCCCCGCTCGAGTAGCACTTTCACAACTCCTTCATGCCCACCCCGAACGGCACTGTGGAATGGTGTTCGGCCGTAATTATCCAGCTTCTCGGGGTCCACCTCGCTCCTCTCGAGTAGTACTCTCACTACTCCTTGATGCCCACTCCGAGCGGCACGGTGGAGTGGTGTTTGGCCCTCATAATCTGGCTTGTCGGGGTTGACCCCGTCCTGCTCGAGTAGCACTTCTACTATTCCTTCGTATCCGTCCCTAGCGGCCTGCGAGAGCGGTGTCTGGTCGTAAATATTTGGTCTGTCGGGGTTGACCTCGCCCCGCTCAAGTAGTACTTTCACAGCTCCTTCATGCCCACCCTGAACGGCGCGCTGGTGGTGTTTGGCCGTCATTGTCCGGCCTGTCAGGGTCCACCCCCCTCTGCTCACGTAATGCTTTCACAATGCTTTCGTGTCCACAGCTAGCAGCCTTCAAGAGTGGTGTTCGGCCGTGGATATCTGGCCTGTCGGGGTTGACCTCGCCCCGCTCGAGTAGTACTTTCACTACTCCTTCATGCCCACCCCAAGCGGCACTCTGGAGTGGTGTTCGGCCGCCATTATCTGGCCTGTCGGGGTTGACCTCGCCCCGCTCGAGAAGCACTTTCACTACTCCTTCATGTCCACTCCGAGCGGCACGGTGGAGTGGTGTTTGGCCCTCATAATCTGGCTTGTCGGGGTTGACCCCGTCCTGCTCGAGTAGCACTTCTACTATTCCTTCGTGCCCGTCCCTAGCGGCCTGCGAGAGCGGTGTCTGGTCGTAAATATTTGGTCTGTCGGGGCTGACCTCGCCCCTCTCGAGTAGTACTTTCACTACGCCTTCATACCCGCCCTGAACTGCGCCCCGGAGTGGTGTTTGGCCGTCATTGTCTGGCCTGTCGGGGTCCACCCCCCTCTGCTCAAGTAGTGCTTTCACAATCCCTTCGTGTCCACAGCTAGCAGCCTTCAAGAGTGGTGTTCGGCCGTGGATATCTAGCCTGTTGGGGTCGACCTCGCCCCGCTCGAGTAGCACCTTCACTACTCCTTCATACCCGCCCCTAGCAGCCTGCGAGAGCGGTGTATGGCCGTAAATATTTGCTCTGTCGGGGTTGACCTCGCCCCGCTCGAGAAGCGCTTTCACTACTCCTTCATGTCCACTCCGAGCGGCACGGTGGAGTGGTGTTTGGCCCTCATAATCTGGCTTGTCGGGGTTGACTTCACCCCGCTCGATTAGTAGTTTCACTACTCCTTCATACCCACCCGAAGCTGCATGCACGAGCGGTGTGTAGCCGTCATTATCTGCCTTGTCAGGGTTGACTTCTGCCTGCCCGAGCAGTATTTTCACCACCCCCTCGTGTCCTCTCTCAGCAGCCCATGCAAGGGGAGTGTTCCCCCAAACATCCCCCTCGTTGATACCATAACTTTCCATCCCTATTAATGCCACTACTGCCTCCTCAATTCCGAACAAAGATGCGCAGTGCAATCCAGTGAATTGGAAACTCATACCCTGCCTCCAGTGACTAAAATATCCTATTTGTGCTAGCAGTGATCTGGCAGATATGTGGCTATCATAACCCTGCAAAAGCGCCAGTGTGAGTGATCTTACGCGGTTCGAGAAGCCCCTTTTCGCATGGGCTCCCCAGTATAAGGAACAATATTTTAGAAACGGCGTGTCGAAAATGAGGGGAGAGGGATCTGTGGAAAGGGCATTGACTTTTTCGGAATTCAGATAAGTCAAGCACGTCTCTGCCATTATCGAGTGGTGACTTCCGAACATATCCGGACGGGCGCAAAGATACTCTTTGAGAGTAAAATGAATGAGTCGCACAGTCGATGCCTCCTTATCCACAGCAATAAGCCCTTGACAGCAGCTCACTAATGTCGATATTGAGGGGACGTTATGGGGATTGAAATCTGTGGAACCAAGTTCGACTGCGAGGGCATGGCAAAGTTCGTCAACCTTCAACGGCCGTTCCGCATGACAGACCCACATCAAAGCTCCCATCCCGAGTGTGGATTTATCACCACCTTGCACTTTTATTCGTTTAATCGTCGCATCGTAAGCATCTCCCAACCCTAATCCTTCTGTTATTTTGCTGAGCCGTTCTCGTCTCCGATGAATCGTTGATTCTTGCAAGATTGATTCAATATTCAGGGAAACGAGTAGAAATCTAAGTATACCTATTAGCCAATAATGTGGGATGGGATTTGAGAGCCACCACCGCCCTCTACTCACATTTCGGATATATTTTTGGGAATCTTCTCCAGAATGTCTGCTTCCAGACTCGTGTCCATGGCATCCGGTGTTTCGTCGTGGCTCAGTCGAAAACGAATGTAACTGACGATATCTTCTCTTGCAGGGTTTATAGATACACTTGCCGCTCGCCCAGCAAGGTGCTTTGCAACTTCAGCCCGGATATGGGGTCTTCCGGTCACAAATACTCGAGCGCTCGGAGACTTGTCGAGGATTTCCTTCAACGAATCAAAAAACCTAAATCGCTGGGCAGTCGTACATCCGTCAAGGGCATCAACACACATATATGTGCGCTGTGAAGACGTGATGAGTTGTAGCATCTTCACAATATCAACGAGTTGCGGTCTGCGCCCACTGACTGCCTCTTTCTGCTCTCTCAATGCTTGCCATATTTCCTCCGGAATCCTTCCCGTTCCGCTAACCATCTGCCTTAGCGAGGAGCCTAGCACGTTGGTCGCAGACTGCTCCTTTCGCGCCGCGAAGTCGAAGTAGAAGCACGTAACTGGCGTGTTTTGTCCTCTAGTCCGATCACAGAGCGTGTCCACTACTAGCGAACTGTTATTATGACTCGTTAGTACAGGCTCAATTTTCTTTCCGGGGAATAGCCCTTGTTACCTGATGAATGTCTTGCCGACACCCGGATCCCCATAGCAAAACAGAACTCCTTTATCGCTCTCACCTTCCCCAACCAATCCACACCATCTTCTAAATTCCTCAGATTGTATAAGCCATTCCCCAACATCCTTCACACGGCGCTCTTGAATGTCCGAATGGCGCAAGCCTGGATCCAGGGGTGATAACCAGGTTAGGAGTTGAGATCGATCATCGGAAATAGTAAGGTTGTTCTGCACATTAATAGAGTTTGTATTAAGGCAGTTGGTATTATCCTTGATAGTATATTGAGACATCTTCGACTGTTTATTGCTTACTCTGTTGAGAAGGAGGAGTTGCTGAGTGTCGTTAGTTTGTGAGATTCCTGGCAGCGGGAAATTGGGGGCCTTGTTAAACCAAACAGGGGGTGTGATGGTGTCACACCAACTTCGCACCTGGTCGCACAGCCACTATTGCCCCTAACCGAACACCACTTAAGCCACTAAAAAAGTAGAGTTGAAGCCAAAAGGTTAATACTAATATTGTTCCTGTCGCTATTAGACACAGATTTCAGAGCGAGGAGTCCAATGTGAGGGCCAGGGTTCTCAATGGTCGGCCGAGGACCGGCTCGGACCAGCTAGACCTGGTCAAAGTCTAGTCTAGTCCAATAGTAGAAATTAGACTGACCAGGCAGTCATGGTTGCTGGAACTGACCGGACCGGGCTCAGTCAGGCCAGGCGGACCAAGCAAAAAACGAGTGATAAGAGGTGCATCGGCTGGTGGCTTATCCGCGAAAATTGCGGCTGAACAGATCACTCAGCGCTAAAAAGAAGTTCTCTCGTTCACTAAGTGATTCACTAACTGCACAGAGAGGAGCATTTATAAAGCAGAAAAGTGCTCCTATCCTTCCATCGATCAGAACACCCAGCCTTTCTTCTCAATGTAAGTTCCCTTTCTTCTCAATGTATTTTTTTCGCTTACATTAGCAGGTTCGCACCGGTGCGAACTTGCTTACAAATTATTTTTCGCCGCCTCGGACAGAGGCCAGAAGGACTGGTCGGGGACTCATCCAGACCAGTCGTGACCACATATTTTAGTCAAGTCCGGTCTCGGACATCCATTTAGACTGACCAAGTGGTCCTACCTCCGAGACTTGACCGGTCGGACCATTGAGAACCCTGGTGAGGGCTTCTACTCACTGCAAGATTAGTTTAGAGAGACAAGGACAATATCGCTAGCAGGATCTTTTCGAGTCTCTAGCAAATTAAACCTATCAGGGCTGGTTTACCACACTGTCTATTTCCAGAATTTGGGTGTTAAAAATAGAGTGGCGTCTCAAGTCGGATTATTATCTGATAGGCAATGCAACTATACTTACCAAAGTTCCTACCGCCCTAAATTCTTGTCAAAATGTTAGGTCGCCTCAGAGGCGCGCTTGCCAATTCCACCAGACTCTACTCAGGCGCAAATTAAATACTCGTACACGGTATTGATTTATTATGAGGAAGCGAATGTAGATATATTGACTATAGAGCAAGAACAAAGAACGTAAAGAGGTGAACGACGAAAAGACTGATGCACGAGTAAAAGAATAGGAAAAAGATCCTGCTTTTATCCCATGCGAACAATGCGAGAAGAAAACGACTAGAAAACCTTTCTTCCACACGATACATGCTCCTTTCGTCTGTAACAAGAGTTTGTCGGAAGTTGTTAGTGAAACAAGACGAGACAAGAACTAATGCAGGACAGTAGAGAAACAATAGATGAATCAACGGCTCCAGTCATAGGTTTCAACACCCGGTTTGTGACACCGGTTATCCCTCATCAACCACCGTCCCCTACCAACTACAAGTTACAGGCATAAAGAACCCGAACATTTGAGTCCGAATTTTGTATGGGCGGTCAGACACGCACAGACATTTTGCCATACAAATTCCTCATCCCTGTGTTCGGGTTCTTTATGTCCGTAACTTGTAACTACCTGCCGCACTATAATTCCTACCACGATATGTTTCATGCATAATTTCCCAAATACTTTCTTTAATGGGGCTCTCGACGTGGTATTTCTATTATTTTTTCTATAAAGGGATCAGGTACTATTTACCTATAGTTGATAGTTAATTGTTGCTAAGGTATCACCGTTGAGGCATAGTCGTTGAGGTATGTCGTTGTCACACTGTTTATGATAAGAGTATTTAATTTGCGCCCGAGTAGACAACACGATACTGAAGGCAAACGCCATCTGCTTGCCCACACCTCCAACCGTCAAGCCCCCCCTCAACGGTCGGCACCGTCTTGGGCTGCTGAACGGTTGTCTATAGGCAAACAGGATTTACTCTGGGTGGTTGGTCTTATCTTTTGTTGTGGATATATACCGATCGTATTCGCGAATGCTAGTTCAAGAAGAATAAAGTGAATGAGGGAGAGAAACTGTTCGGTGACTTCTATTCCAACAATCGTGTGTGAACCTATCTTCTTAAATACAAAACATATAAACCCCTCATGCATAAGCATCATACGATTTCTGCTTCTTCTCACGCCATCCAGTTACCCCTCATACCCCTCTTTGCTTCCTTCACCGAGTTCCAGACTCAACGGACAGTTCACCGGGATTCTTCTAGCATCTTCTTACTTCTAGTGTGGGGTTGTTGGCGGTGAGGAATTCAAGGTGAGCGCCGGTGATTCACAATAGTTGGGACCAAATTTTGCTATGCGCGACGCTACCTGTCGACAACGTTGCGCTGCGGCTCTCTTAAAGTCCTGAGTCAACAAGGACAGCCACCATTCCCAACAAACCTCAGTCGTCACGATACTTGTAGGTAAAGTCTTTTATTGCTCTCCTACCATGAAAACTCCTGAAGTCTCCAAATGAGAGGGAGGCGAACTGATTCATATTTTCAGTAGTTTGAACCAATAGTCACCATAGTTGTGGTCGTGATTGTAGTCAGTATTTGATTATCATGATACTGTAGTTGAATTTTGCCCGGGATCGTGGTTACGCGGTATAGTGCCGGACACTGCCAATCGACACCTGTGTTAATTCGCGGTCGCTTACTAAGCGCGAACAACCTTCCTAATTGGGTTAGGTTATCTCACCCAGTGAAATGATCGGCGATATTTATTGCCGTATTAGGCATGGTACCGCCAAGATATTACCTGATACAGTAATTTTAGGGTGTGTTAATTTGGCACTTCTCCCACCAAAAAATGGAAATCTTTGAACTGCTCTAGCACAGCAGGAAGTTCATATTTCCTTAAACCCCTCTCTAATTCTTTAGACAACCATCAAATAAAGACTTTTACAGAAGCTTTTGAGCTTTTGAGTTGTTGTTGTTGACTTAGAAGAGTTTGAAGTTGGTCGTATTTGTGGTTCGCTAAGGTGTTGATTGGCATTGTCCGGCATCATACCGGTAACTGTTACCGAAGACCTAACCCTAACTTGAGTGCCTGCTGGCACTAGCCTCTCACCCGAGCCTCCTCCGATGCTATCCCACATTACTAAATTTGCCATCCCACGATAACTCCAAGGCACCGATGGCAAAATAAACCTAGTGATATCCATGGACCACTACAGCCTTGATAGCTAACACTACAAAACAATCTTTTAGCAGAAACCACAAACACTATGAGCAGTGATACTATCTTAAGTTTCAAGTCAAGGTATAACAAGCTTTCACTACGGCTACAAGTGGGGTCACTGAGTTACCTGCCGGAAAGCGAAGATCCCGCCGAAATTAACACTAGCCTTACCCCAAGCGAGCAATCGTGTTCCATCCAGCAAAAGGAATCCCGATAGCCCTCACAGGCTACACACCGAGAATCCCCCAACAATAGGGAGGTCTTTCTACGACGGCCGCAGCCCGAGCCGTTCTTACTTTTGTGGCGGACTACGTATGTTGCGACAATTTCAGAAAACTGACATTTTTGCTAAGCATCGTACGGAATTTGCTACGGGTTGAAAAATTTTCTCTGAGCGTTGGGGCAAATTGCAACAAAGGGGTAAACACAACCCCTACGACCGTCGTACCGGTATTTGAGAGCAGTTCTGAAGACTGTACGAGGCTAAGCCACCCAGCGCTATTGCGCATTTGGATAGGGCAGCGCGGTTGCTGTAGTGATAAGGACAGTTCAAGTTGCGACCCTGGCAGCAAAACCTCCCCATACCCAGCCATTCTTCCACCCCAAGGCACGTGACCCACATTAATTCCCATATTTTTCTTAGGTTTCCCAATGTGAACAAGACACTGTCAAAGAGTTTTGCGAAAGAATACCGCACGGCAAGCGCAGCGGCTGATATTGAGCTCCGAAATCTTTTTTTACCAAGCTTGTCCAAAGATTGGAGATCTATTGTCCTCTGATGAAAGCCTCTCCAGTCTCCACCGGGCTCATGGAGAAACGAGGTTGGTGTCGAATTGGGATCAATTATGAGTAATCTTTATAACCCTGATCCCGTCAATCCACTTTTTCACCTGCCAAATAAACCTTATAATTAGGCGGCGGGTTTCATCGCAGGTAGCGTTAGGACTGTATCGGGAGTCCCTTATTGTGTATCATACCTTTGCGGACAAAATTTGGCTCCACTTAGTTTGCACTTCTTGGCTAAAGTACATGGCCGGGAAGCTTCCTCTGATGCCCCCCCCACACCAAAAGCGCCCACCGCTCAACGTCTATGAGAATCTGCGAAAATTCGTCCATTCATTAGCAAACCTGTAGATAACATGAAGAATATCACAAAATCCTTAAATATTGTAATGAAGGAGAAAAGGTCCCTTAAGTATCTGGTATCCGTTGCTATGTGCTTTTTTGCATGAAGCCCCGCGAAGGTTTAGGTCACTTTCGCGCTGCGTGATGCAATCGCGAACAATGAAGAGAGTTTTGACTCCTTACGCTTCTACTTCTAGAAGCTGGAATATATAGTGATTCCCTAGCTGGTAGAAAGATTGGAAGTGCTTTCATATAAGCAGCGTTAGGAATTATCCCTTTGAAAGTGTGTATCTCTCGTTAAATTTCGATCTTTTTGTCCCGGTACTTTAGTCTGTTGAAAACATAAAGAATACAGAGTGGTTCATGATATGAATTTGCTCAGGAAGGGAAATACGCTAAGCTTGTGTTAAATGGTGGGCGGGGATGTGTCACGTTTACTACAGGGGTGGCTTGATGCTTAGTCTTGGCGGACAAGGGGGTGGTGTCTATGTATCTTAAAGCGACGATCTTCCACTTCTCTCTCGCTGCCTCCCAACACGGACCGCAGCACAACGGAAGAACCGTTTGAAACGTCCAAGGACGAAGGAAAATTTGGGACAGTGGAGACCAAGAGGAGGATCTCCTGTACTTAGATAGTCGGACAATCGGGCAGGGCTAGAGTTGCTTTTCGCTTAGATCTTTTTTCTTTCTTCTGAGATCGGCCTCGATGAAGGTTCGCGGATTATCTTAGGCGAGTTGAATCGATTATGGATTGTCTGACTTGTTTTTTATCAGGCGAGTTTTCTCATCAGTGACAGTTGTCGATTTGTAGTTTCCTCCGGTTTGAACAGTAGATACACTATCCCGGTTTTCTTCGTTTTCAGTACAGTACCAGTACTCCCCCACTTTGGTTGGATGTCTCCTGCCTTGATTGCCCTGGAGCATCGGCTATACAACTGAGCTCACGAAATTCCAGCTCAAGCCGAATTGACCCGCAAGAGGGAACGGCAGCTCTTCCGTAAACTCACCAATTAGAAATTTAACCCAATTCTTACTGCAGTCTATCACATTAAATCGTAGTGGACTATGACCAACATAGCCGATTGTCGTAGGAAAAGTGGAGTTCAAACTGGCAGTTCGGCAACCTCAACCACCGACCAACTTTCCCTTTCTAGCGAGAATAACCACACCTATACCTATGAAAGTTATTATGATACAATAGATGTTTACATACTCTTCGGAGCGAACTCTCGTCTTCTGCCATTATCCGAGAAATGTATCTCGTCGCTGAGGAGCAATGAGTTGGGAGAGCGGGGGTGTTATTGTACTTTCCCGGTGTGCCCAATTGAAACCATAAATGAATCCCACTTTTTCTCACAACTGAGTGTCTCTAAAATCCATGGCTGAGAAGGGACTGAGATTCTGCTTGTGAGCAGTGATCTCTATCGGCTGATTTCTTTCCGGCACTTTTTCACGTCTCCTGCGCTTGAATATGTCGTTACCCAATGACTACCGGATTATGGAAGACTTCCACATGGATAACCCGTAGATCTGTCCAAGTCCTTGTGAGTTCATACAGGCCCATCCTTCTGTGCTGCCCCATATGCGCCCTTCCTCAAGGCTCCTAATTCCGCAATTATCTACTACCGGGATTATGATGCCATGGAACCACCGGTCTCTCTGATCCTCCTCTCATTGAATTACGTTCTCAAGTCTCCCATATATTGTTCCATCATTCCCTTTTTTCAAAAAACACTATCGAGTTAATAATGGGGTGTGAAAGCTCAATAATTGACATGAAACGCCCTGCGCACTCTCAATACTCGCATCCACAGCACTGGTAGCTAGGTGGATCCCCCGAGCGCCACGCTGGGCTAATTATTGGGCTGTCTTCCTAGGGGTGACTCACCCCCATGGTAAGTGTAATGTTTCTACACTTTTACACAATCGCGGTAGAACCTAGTGCACAACCTTGAGCCGATTTCCCTTTTCTCAGGAATCAATGTGCTTGCGCTTTGGCAATAGCCGAGGAGGGCGGATGGGGGGAAAGCGATAAAGGAAAATAGGGCTCAGGGAATAGCTTGCGGGTAGGGAAAGTGAGGCATAATGGCGGGGAAAAGGGGGCTATAGTGCGTGACTAAATATTGTCGGAATAACTACACTATTTCACTATATTGATTAGACTACTATAATTTGTGAACATAAATTCATCAATAATCACTCAGCTAAGTTAGATAGAGAAATTCAACAGGTGAAATAACAAATATGTTCATTTCCTATCATAGAGGATCTCCATCGTTACAGAAAGGAGACGCCCAAGGGAAACTCCTATTAAGAACACTACGAACGGGGTGGATGGTCCGTAACTTCGACAGCGTGGTAACTTGGGGTCCTCAAACAACCATTGGAGATATCGCTTGGTGAAGCTGTTGCAACGCCATCACCTTGAGAGGTGTTTGGCCGTCACTACCAAGCCTGCAGGAGCTCACCTCTTTCCGCCTAAGGGGTATTTTCACCACTTCCGCATGTCCCTTCTGAGAGGCAAGGAGAGTGGCGTTCGGCCAGGACCATTCAGTTTGTCAGGGCTAACTACTGTACCTCCCGCTCGGGCAGTATTTTTAAAACCTCCTCACGTTCTCCGCGTGTAGCTAGCGCCCAAGAGGGATGTGTTCCCATCGTGAACTGGTTTGTTTCAGTTAACCTCTCCCCGCTCCAGTAGTACCTTCACCACTCGCAGATACCCACCCCATGCTAGAGTGGTGTTTGGCCGTAATTATTTGGCTGGTCGGGGTTGACCTCCTCCCGCACAAGTAGCACTTTCATGACTTCCTTATGTCCTTCCCAAGCTGCCCATGAGTGTGGTGTTATACCTTCATTATTTGCCTCTTCGGGACTGACCTCTTCCCTCCCTAGTAGTATGCTCGCCACTTCCTCATGTTCACAGCAAGCAGCGTGCAAGAGTTATATCGCACGGGAATTATCACCACTGCCGAGATTGACAGCTTCCCGCCCGAGTAATATTTTCACCACTCCCGCTCATCCCTTATGAGCGAAAAGCAAGAGTAGTCTTTGACAGCAGTTATATGGGTTTTCGGGATTGATCTCTTTGCGCTCCAAGAGGGCCTTTACCACTGCTTTGTGTCCACACCTAGGGGCGTACCCGAGCGGTTTTAGGCCGCTATCTTCTGGCTTGTCGGGGCAGGTTTCTATTATTATGAGTTCTAGGTGGGAGAAGAAAGCGCTGGTTAGATGAAGAAGTACAAAGAAGTCAAGAGAGAAGCGTGAGTATATTGATCGGAGGCGTGGCTATCTTGCTTACTTGTCTAACTATGGTGGAGTAGAAAGTTAGGGTTTCCATAGACAATACAAAGAGATTTTTTCTACCATGTCCCCTCCCGGAAATCCTGAGATACCCAGGGAAAATACATTTCGAGTCCCTTTTCCGTCAACCATTCTTGCCTATTGACCGGTTTCATGACCGGTTTCTCCTCCGCCTTCCACTCCGATTTTTGTCTCCGGTTCCTTGTCCGGAGATTCCCGGTCATCCATCCAAATCATCCTATAGTATACCATCAAGGTATATCCGCTCCCCCCCTTGATTGATAATGAGGTACAAAGGAAACTAACAACGAACAAGCAATAATATGCGAAAGGGTACAAAGGAAAATACATCAGCATGGAGTGATCGCCGGTGTTCCTCAACAGTTTCTTCGTGCCTTAGTAGTACACTCGCCATTCCCTCCTCCCCCCAGGCTGCATATGAGAGGGTTTTTCTGTCACAATCACATGGCTTGTCGGGACTGACTGTTTCTACTGGAGTAGTATTTTCACCAATTCCCCATACCCGTTCCCAGCATACGAGAGCGCTGTTCTACCCATATTGCATAGCTTCTCCAGTTGACATCCTCCCGCCAGAGTAGAATTTCCAGCACTCGCAAGGGGCCGGACTGTAGCCCACAGTCCGGCTTTAGGGCTTATCTGACCAGGCCTGGCGGGATTGCAGATATCTGAAGGCTTTCGTATGATAGTGTGTGATCCGGTTCTAAAATGAAACGAAATGCCATATACGAAGTATTGTAATTGCCAACACACAGCTGTGAGAAAGTTCTTCTCATTGAACTTGGCCTCTTGCATGCGTGCTCTCATTCGACAAACGAACTAACTAACTAATTAGGAATAAGTACAGATATTTAAATCACCAGTAGTTCACCCATTCTTCCAGCGATCACTCCACGCGTCTCTTATTTTTCGCACATGCCTCCCATCCCCTTTCACAGACTCTGGTGCTAACAAAAGAAATACCAAGGTCACAGGAACCTCCCTCAACCCTGATATCATAGATGCGGTAAAATCGTGTGCTCGCGTGTGTTGACCGGTGCTGAGGTGTATATTCTCTGCAGAGGTTGCTAGCTACGGTTCACCTTAGGCAGCGAAAGAACTGCTAGCACATGTCTAGCCCCATGTCTCAGCGTATCCCCTATACGTCCATTCATATCTTAGAACGTTCGCTTGTCCACACTTCAGGGTTCCTCCATACCATGTGGGCTTCTCTCTGTCTGCTCTCATCTCTGCTCCTAATATAACATTCTACTACTGGGGTTATTATACCATCAATCGGACTCATGGCCTCCGTTCCTACCCTTTCAATTATCATTTTCCTCCTTGCACTGCTGTCGACCCTCCCAGCTGGGCTTGTATCCTCCCCCCCCTCGCGCTTTCGTCCCCCCCCCCCACCTCCGTGATGGACGTGGAACGACCTCGTGCTCATAGTACCATATCACACCATCTCACAAGAAGAAAGAGAAAGAGAAAGAAACTCCAGGAACCCATTCCCCTCCGATCGGATGGGCTATTAGGTCAAACGGTACGGCGCGTTGGGTTTCCTGGCTACTCCATCTTCCCTCAACCTTGTGACTGTTTCCCAGAGATCGGATTTAAGGGGGTTTCCACTTGTGCCCCTTGGTCATAAATTCAAGTAACGATTGGGGGGGAACTTGATGGAGTAACCCCATCGTGGTATGTTAGGTTAGGGTACACTTGTAGGTGTGAGCAGGGCAATGACCAGACCGCGCGGCGGTGGCTGGTGTTGTGTGGTAGGTACCCCCCCTGTGTGGGCCACCACAAATTGTATCTAATCTGAGCTGCGCTCCTTTCTCTCTAACATCGCATCACCTTACACTCCTTTGCGAACACACTTGTCATATACATCGAATATCGAACACATCTCAGTTTTCCTATCAGCCACTGACCCAGGTCTTTGTCGTGACGACAGTTCGGCTCATAGCTGTGTCCTTGCGGTGCTTGTACGACGGCATATTTCCCTGCGCATAAATCAGACCTCCATCAGAACTCTAGTATTGTTGGGTGACCCCTTTTGGTAGTAGTCAGGAGATGATCTCTCTAGTCCACCTTGTGACCCATATAATTGTGGTGTTGGATATTCAGTTTTATGGCAGCCCCCACACGGAGAGAACAGTAACCCCTTCGTACGGTACCTGCAATGGTGTGTCGTCTTGGTGGTTTCTCGGTGGGGCTGCTCCACGCTATCCTGTCGATCATTAAGTGAGTGAGATATCCCAAAGTGAGAAAGTGGGTCGCACCGGACAAAATGGGCGCTAGAGTAAGAGAACACAGGCACGAGTCCGTATGACATGCGGACGGCGTAGGGAGGGAATGAGAGGTAACTTTGACAACTTCGTTGGCTATGATCTGAAACTGAGCCAACCGTGATGGTAGGTACACGTGTAAAATGCAAATAACATATCCCGATCCTTCAATTGATCACCACAACTAGCTCCCTATCTTTCCAGATATCGCCTATTTCCAGTGTTCTCAACGGTCCGGGGCCCCTATAGGGCCCCGAGGGGCGACTGGCAAGAGCCCTGGACGGGACGGGATGGCAAAATGCGGTCCACGCCCGTCCTGGAAACCTCAGGACGGCCGTCATTGTGGAGGACGGCGGGCCCTGCAAGGTAAGACAAATTCGCGTGGGGGATTGCCGGGGACTGCGGGGGACTGCCGAGGACTGCCGAGGACTATGGGGGACTATGTATGAATCCTATCGACCGTGTTTCCTTACACCCTCACCGAGCGGGTACAGAAATTCATCGAATAATATCTAAAGAAAGCGAGTGCTATCTGGTGGAGATAAATTCGTGTAAAACCTTTCCCATGATATACGGTAGGGGGGGGACATCAAGTAGAACCCTCGATATTGTCTATGGCGGGATTAAATCTGACGTGAGTCGGATGGAAAGCACCTTGAAGGAACAAGAGCTCTATTCACTTGGTCTTCGTTCTTCCTCTGTTGCCTGAAATTGATGTCTACTTTTATTCTTTCGTTTCACATTCATTTTCTACTCTGATTTAGTGGTCAACCTTATAAAACTATGAGCTTCATGTGTTAAAACAGGCCTGCGAGACATACATAATCGCATACCCAACTTGCAGTCTCCATATTGCTAGACTTTCGGGGTGTTGGGAATATCGGATGATGTAAGCAATCCCTCGTGGGATTGCTTACTAATTCGCGTTGGTTCCCGAGAAATGATGAAACATTTACCAGCTAAATGTGAAACATTTTTCACCGGGGACGGCGGGGGTATAGTCCTTCGCGCCGGGGCGCCGGGCAAGTTTCGAAAAAGACGGGACGCGACCGCTTAACGCCGTCCACCGCCGTCCGCCTTCAGGACGGACAGACTGCCCCGTTGAGAACACTGAGCAAAGGGTTCCCAATTGTGGGTCAATTTGGGATAAAGTTCACTGTTGCTTAAGAATGATTGGGGTATCATACGCCACATCTCAGATCTAAAAAAAACAAAAACAAACACTTTATACAACTTATCCATGTCTGAAGGAATTCTATCGCTCAATGGCCAGGGGAGGGGGAAGAAAGGAAATGGGCGAAAAATAAAACAGGCGCATGGAAGAATTTAGAACTATAGTAGAGGGAGATCGAATCGCCAGAATGAAAACTGCAGGGAAAAAACTGAACCTTCGAACAATAATAAAGCGATTTCTCCTCACTAACCAGATCCGACTGCACCCTGTAAGTAGAAACTCGTATCCTCAGACGGCTAGGTTAGACGTGTGGTTTTAGGCAGGTGCCGTAATATGTGTGTGTTCGCATCTCGGGGGGTTCTCCTTCGCTATAAAGGATGATGTTCAAGAACAGCTTCGATGGGCAACATGCTCCAAAAGGGGGAGGTGAATAGGATATCTCTACCGGGTGGTGTCTCCTGAGCCTGAGGCCGTGACACTGGTCGTCGTTTGGTGAAGCTTTAGTAGCTGAATGACCCTCTGATGACCATTCAGAGCTATGCGGATGAGCCAAGCCTTCCAATGGGTTGGGCCTTCGTTGGGTTAACCCGGGTCTTTCGTTGGGTTGGGCCGGGTTCATTGGGCTGGGCTCACTCAATAGCTTCCCTGGGCCGGGCCGGGCCTGAGGGGGCCCGGCCCGGGTCACCCAACGAACCCAATGAATGTTTCACCTTGATTTTTAGTTTTTGATCGTCCACATCTGTTCGTATCACCGGGGAAACGATAGTCCGAGCACCTTGCTCACCAGAACTACATTACTGGATGTAGTAAGGTCAAAGGCAAATGCTCTCCAAATGAAGATAGTGTGGAAAAAAGCGTACGACTTAAGGTGATTTGAGTGCTCTTGAACCCCCCCGGTATCTTAGTTTTACAGTCGGAAGTTTAGAATATATTTTGGGCGCCCCTTTCAAACACAGAATCTTTCTTCCAACTCTCAGCATTCTCCTTTTTTTCTCAGTTTACTTACTCCATTACTTTTACTCCCCTTTGCCTATTCACATTCAAGAAAGATGAGTTTCTCTTCTAATACTCAGAGCTACCTCTCTAGTCCCCCAGCTATACTGCAAACACCAAGTCCATTGCCTGAATTCCTTCGCTCAGAAACCATAGAGTCTAAGCCTAGTACGGCCGATTACTCAGAGATTGTTGAGTTAGACAATGATCACCTATGCCCACCAAATCCTCAACCTGCTGCCCATCAGGCACGACAAAAAAGGAAAAGCCCCCGTCCGGCTTCCTGGGTTTGGGGACCTCAAGAGTCTCCAAACGGAAAGTTGGTTATTTCAAACAATATCGAGTAAGTCATCCACACACCCAACATATACAAGATGCAGGTGTGAGGACTAAATATTTATTTTTGTGTAATAGATATTGGCAATGTATATATTGTTCCCAGAGGTATCAAAAGTCTCATGGAACGAGCAATCCCGGAGCCCATCTTATACGCGTGCATTCAATTCACGAGGAGCACTCCGCCCAATCAAAGCGTTTGAAACATGCACAACAGTCGATTGAGCGGTCTATGGAGGTCGCAGCAGCAGCAGAGGTCCGGAGAATCGGGGATATAAAAATCGTCATTCGTGAGAACGATCAACAAGCGCAATCCCAGTTTCCTCCCCTGATTGCAGAGTCATTAGTGATTCTTTATGTAACTACAATATTGTACTCCATTAGAATATTAATTTGTCAGTCTTATTAACATCAGCAAATTTAGACCCGTTTTATCGTTCACGATAATTTGCCCTTTACCTTTCCGATATGGCAAGAGTTTTATGACCTCCTGTATGCGATTCGTCCTGAGGCTGCCGATTTACTACCAGCATCTTCTACTACAGTTCGCAGTTGGATTGTTAGCTCCTATGAGACAGAAAAGAGTCAAATAGTAAAATCCCTCCATAGTTCCCAATCTCGTATTCACTTTAGCCTTGATATATGGACATCACCAAATCACCTTTCACTTCTCGCAATTCTTGCACATTATACAGATCAATCAGGGAAGTTGAACCGTGCGCTGCTTGGCTTGCGTGAGCTTGAGGGGCTCCATACCGGAGAGAATCAATGCCGTACATTTTTGGAAGTAATTGGAGAATATGGCATTCAACGGCAAACTGGGTATCTGATGATGGATAATGCGAGTAACAACGATACATTTATGGACCATCTTGAGGCTGCACAAGTAGAGGCAGGATATCGCTTTAATGCCATAGAGCGAAGGCTAAGGTATGCGCATTCATCTGTTTTTATTTTTTTTAAATCATTCCCATGATATGCAATTCCTTTCTACTTGCTCCATAGCTTTAAATTTATTAATTAACTATTTGCCTTAGGTGTATTGGCCATATTATCAACTTAAGCGTACAGGATTTCCTCTTTGGTAATAGTGAAAATGCCCTTCATGATAGCTTGGAGTGGGCGAATGCCTCTCCACAGCAATTGCAGGAGGAGTTACTGAAGTGGAGGAGAATTGGACCACTCGGAAAAGCACACAATATTGCGCTACATACGCGAAGGACCCCATCCCGAATCAAGCGTTTCCGTGATCTGAGTGGCGGTGTCTTGCTTAAACGGGATAATGCTACTCGATGGAACTCTTGGCACAACCTTCTCGAAACCCTCCTCCGCCCTGACATACGCTATGCTATTGGGATCGATATCGATGGGGATCCTTCATTGGAGGAAGTTAGATTAGAGAGAAGGGAGTGAAAGCTTCTGGAAAAGGTTTACAAGATACTGTCAGCTTTTAAGCTTGCTACGAAAATAATGGAAGGACATCAAGCTACTCTAACACATCTATTAGCTTCGATTGACTTTCTACTAAACACATATAGTGAGGCACTTAAAGATCATGGTGATAACCGGGTACTATCATCAATGATACGTATGGGTTGGAAAAAGATGGATAAGTATTTTTCTGCCACTGACAGGGCTCCTGTATACCTAGCAGTTGTGGTCTTCAATCCCAAGTTGAAGTGGCGGTACTTTGAGGTAAAATAGGATCGTCATTGGGTACCGAATGGGAAGCAAAGGCTAAAAGGATACTGGCAACAGTATGTAGCCAATAAAGAGGAGGACAATCGAATATTTACTTCACAAGAAGAGGGTGTTTTGAGGGGGCACGAACAATCTGTTGGGTCAGAGGAGATCGAGGATGAGGACGAGAATCAGTTCTGGGCCTGGATGGATCTTAAAGGCAGCCGAGGAGCTTCAGTAAAGGACGACTACGAGCGGTATTGTTCTAATAGTGAACCGGAAACAAGTATTGAAAATCCTCTACAGTATGTATTACATTCTTTCTTACTTCAATTGATCTAATTCAGACTGGAAATCCCAAATCTCCAAAGGCCCGGGTAAATTACTGATCTTGAGGTAGTTGGTGGCTAGAGGATCGCCAAAAAAAGGAATATCCGGTACTAGCAACATGGGCAATTTCACTACTATCAATTCCAGCGATGTCATCTCAACCAGAGCGTATATTTTCAGGAGCCAAGAGGACAATTTCAGACTCCCGCCACTCTCTCCATCCAGAGACAATCCAGTCAACTGAGTGTCTCCGTAGTTGGCAATCCGCCTAAACATTTACCTTGATGTTGAAGAAAGCACCCCCTTCCCATACCATATACTTTTCTACTCACGATTTCAGTCATTCTCATTTCTCATTTTTCATTCCGTATCGCAATTGTTTAGTATTAATATATTCAGATTGATTCTGCTTACTTCACTTCTCCGGTGTTCAGCCCAATGGGTTGGTTGGGTTGGTTGGGTCAACCCGGGCTTTCCTTTGTTGGGTTGGGCCGGGTTGGGCTCAACATTCGCCGGGCTTGGGCCGGGTCGGGTCGGCCTTTTTTGAGCCCGGGTTAACCCATTGGAAGGCTTGGGATGAGCGGTGTTTGGCCAGCATGATTTATATTGTCGAGGTTAACCCGTTCCTTCTCGAGTAGCATTATTACCACTCCCTGATGTCCATACCTGGCAGCACATGTGAGCGGTGTGTCGCCATCGTTATCTCGCTTCTCGTGGTTGACCTCTTCTCTCCCCAGTAGCATTTTCGCTATATTCTCATACCCAAACTGAGCAGCAGCCAAGAGTGGAGTACTGCCGTGATGGTCTGGCTTGTCGGGGTTGACCACTGCATGAGCGAGTAGTATTTTCACGACTTTATCATGTCCATAGCGAGCGGCCCTCAGGAGCGCCGTTACGCCGAGGTTATCTGGCTTGTTGGGGTCGACCTTGGCCCGCTCGAGTAGTACTTTCACAACTCCTTCATGCCCAGACCGAGCGGCGTGCGAGAGCGGCGTGCTACCGTCATTATCTGCCCTGTCATGGCTGACCCCGGCCCGCTCGAGTAGTACTTTCACTACTCCTTCATGCCCACCCAAAGTAGCACTGTGGAGTGGTGTTCGGCCGTAATTATTTGGCATGTCGGGGTTGACCTCGCCCCGCGCGAGTAGCACTTTCACTATACCTTCATACCCACCCTTAGCGGCATGTGAAAGCGGTGTGTGGCCGTGATTATCTGCCTTGTCAGGGTTGACCTCGCCCCGCTTGAGCAGTACTTTCACAACTCCTTCATGCCCACCCGAAGAGGCATGCGAGAGCGGTGTGTGGCCGTCATTATCCGCCTTCTCCGGGTTGACATCTGCCCGCCCCAGTAGTATTTTCACCACACCCTCGTGTCCCCTCTCAGCGGCCCATGCAAGGGGAGTGCCCCCCCAAATATCCCCTTCGTTGATACCATAACTTTCCATCCCTATTAATGCCACTACTCCCTCCTCAATTCCGAAGAACGAGGCACAGTGTAATCCACTGAATTGGAAACTCATACCCTGCCTCCAGTGACCCAAATACCTTACGTGTGCTAGGAGTGATCTGGCAGATATGTGGCTATCATAACCCTGCAGGAGCTCCAGTGCAAGTGATTTTACGCGGTTCGAGAAGTCCTTTTTCGCATGGACGCCCCAGTATCGGGAGCAATATGTTAGAAAGGGTGTGTCGAGCATGAGGGGAGAGCCATCGAGGGAAAGTGCTTTGACCTTTTCGGAATTTAGATAAGTCAAGCAGATCTCTGCCATTATCGAGTGGTGTCTCCCGAAGATATCCGGATGGGCGCAAAGATACTCTTTGAGAGTAAAATGGATAAGTCGCGCAGTTGATGCCTCTTTATCTACGGTAATAAGCCCTTGACAGCAGCTCACTAATGTCTGTATCGAGGGGAGGTTCTGGGGATTGAAATCTGTGGAACCAAGCTCGACTGCGAGGGCGTAGCAAAGTTCGTCTACTTTCAATGGCCGTTCCGCATGACAGATCCACATCAAAGCTCCCATCCCGAGTGTGGATTTATCACCATCCAGCGATTTTATTCGTTCAATCGTCGCACCGTAAGCATCGCCCAACCCCAACCCATCTGTTATTTTACCGAGCTGTTCTCGTCTCCGATGAATCGTTGATTCTTGCAAGATTGACCCAATATTCAGGGAAACGAGTAGAAATCTGAGTATACCTATTAGCCAATAATGTGGGATTGGATTTGAGCGCCATCGATATCCTCTACTCACATTTCGGATATATTTTCGGGAATCTTTTCCAGAATATCTGCTTCTAGACCTGTGTCCATAGCATCCGATGTTTCGTCGTGGCTCAGTCGAAAACGAATGTAACTGACGATATCGTCTCTGGCAGGGCTTACAGATACACTTGCCGCTCGTCCAGCCAGGTGCTTTTCAATTTCAGCCCGGATATGGGGTCTTCCAGTCATAAATACTCGAGCGTTTGGGGACTTCTGAAGGATTTCCTTCAACGAATCAAAAAGTCGAAATCGCTGCGCAGTCGTACATTCGTCAAGGGCGTCAATACACATATATGTGCGCTGCGAAGTCGTGATGAGTTGCAGCATCTTCACAATATCAACTAATTGCGGTCTGCGCCCACTAACGGCCTCTTGCTGCTCTCGCAATTCCTGCCATATTTCCTCATGAATCCTTCCCGTTCCGCTGACCATCTGCTTTAGCGAGGAGCCTAGAACGTTGGTCGCAGACTGCTCCTTTCGCTCCGTGAAGTCGAAGTAGAAGCACGTAACCGGGGTGCTTTGTCCTCTAGTCCGATCGCAGAGCGTGTCCACTACTAGCGAACTGTTATTATGACTCGTTAGTACGGTCTCAATTTTCTTTCCGGAGAATAACCCTTGTTACCTGATGAATGTCTTGCCGACACCCGGATCCCCATAGCAAAACAAAACTCCTTTATCACCTTCACCCTCCCCACCCAGTCCGTACCACCTTCTGAATTCCTCAGATTGTATGAGCCATTCCCCAACATCCTTCACACGGCGCTCTTGAATGTCCGAATGGCGCAAGCCTGGATCCAGGGGCGATAACCAAGTTAGGAGTTGAGACCGATCATCGGAAAAAGTAAGGTTATTCTGCACACTAATAGAGTTTGTAGTATTGAAGCAGTTGGCATTATCCTTGATAGTATGTCGGGACATCTCCGACTGTTTATTGCTTACTCTGTTGAGAAGAAGGAGTTCCTGAGTGTTGTTAGTTTGTGAGATTCCCGGGAGCAGGAAATTGTTAGGCCTTGTGAAACCAAAGCGGGGGTGTGATGGTGTCACACCAACTTCGCACCTGGGCGCACGGCCCCATTGCCCCTAACCGAACACCACTTAACCCACTAGAAAAGTATTATTATGAGTTCTGGATGGGAGAAGAAAGCGCTGGAGAGATGAAGAAGTACAAAGAAGCCAAGAGAGGAGCGTGAGTATATTGATCGGAAGCGTGGCTATCTCTTACTTGTCTAACTATGGTGGAGTATAGGGTTTATATAGACAATAGAAAGAGAAGTTTCTACCATGTTCTCTCCCGGAAATGCATCCGGAGATACCTAGGGCAAATACAGTTCCGGTCCCATTGCCGTCAGGCATTCTGGCCTATTCACCGGTTTCCTGTCCGGTTTCTTCTCCGCCATCAACTCCGCCTTCAACTCCGCCTTCAACTCCGCCTTCAACTCCGGTTTATGTCTCCGGTTTCTTGTCCGGTCATTACCGGCCATTCATCCGAATCATCCTTTAGTATACCATCAAGGTATATCCGCTCCTCCTCTTGATTGATAATAAGTGACCAAGGAAACTAACACACAAGAAATAATATGCGAACTGGGACAAAGGAAAATACATCAGCACGGAGTGATCGCCGGTGTTCTCCAACAAAAAGTAGAGTAGAAGTCAAAGAGTTAATTATAATATTGTTCTTGTCGACACGAGACACAGATTTCAGGGCGAGGAGTCCTCCGTGAGGGCTTCTACTCACTGCAAGATTACTCTAGAGAGACAAGGACAATATCGCTAGCAGAATCATTTCGAGTCTCTAGCAAATTAAGCCTATTAGGGCTGGTTTACCACACCGTCTATTTCCAAAATTTTGGTGCTAAAAATAGGGGGTGGCGTCTCGACTCGGATTATTATCTGATAGGCAATGCAAAAGTATGATACTTACCAAAGTTTCTACCGTCCTAAATTCTTGTCAAAATGTTAGGTCGCCTCAGAGGCGCGCTTGTCAATTCTACCAGACTCTACTCAGGCGCAAATTAAATACTCGTACAGTACACAGTTTGTGACACCGGTTATCCCTCATCAACCACCGTGCCTCACCACAATTCCTACCACGATCTGTTTCATGCATAATTTCCCAAATACTTTTTTTAATGGGGCTCTCGACATGGTATTTCTATTATTTTTTCTATAAAGGGATTAGGTACTATTTCAAATTAATATTGGGCTATGATGAGGTGAGAGTACCTTGAGATTCTTGTTCTTCCTACGTCTCCAGACTTGTCCTATATATACACAATCTTCACCATACAGAAAAGAATCCATCTTCCGCAACACTCTCCACTCGTCTCTCACCATCTGAGTCCAAACAGGTTTCCCGAAACTTCTACTCCCTTCTTCCATCCCTTTCGTTTCATCCTCTTATACCATTTCACCCATCCACTGCGATCCTGCGCAGTCCTGACACCACCGTCTGTTTCCTAACTATCATAGTGTGACACTTAAACGTTCCAACTCCTGGCAAACCTTAATCCCTCACCTCTAGTCTTCTCTAGTGCCAATCCCTAAAACATCCCAAGCCTTTCCCCTTTAACTAACGTCTCAACCAAACATACCGTAACCCATCTGCAGGGTTCTCAATGGTCGGCCGAGGACCGGCTCGGACCAGCTAGACCTGGTCAAAGTCTAGTCTAGTCCAATGGTAGAAATTAGACTGACCAGGCAGTCATGGTTGCTGGAACTGACCGGACCGGGCTCAGTCAGACCGGGCGGACCAGGCAAAAAACGAGTGATAAGGGGTGTGTCGGCTAGTGGCTTATCCGCGAAAATTGCGGCTGAACAGATCACTCAGCGCTAAAGAAGTTCTCTCGTTCACTAAGTGATTCACTAACTGCACAGAGAGGAGCATTTATAAAGCAGAAAAGTGCTCCTATCTTTCCATCAATCAGAACACCCAGCCTTTCTTCTCAATGTAAGTTCCCTTTCTTCTCAATGTATTTTTTTCGCTTACATCAGCAGGTTCGCACCGGTGCGAACTTGCTTACAAATTATTTTTCGCCTCCTCGGACAGAGGCCAGAAGGACTAGTCGAGGACTAATCCAGACCAGTCGTGACCACATATTTTAGTCAAGTCCGGTCTCGGACATCCATTTAGACTGACCAAGTGGTCCTACCTCTGAGACTTGACCGGTCGGACCATTGAGAACCCTGCCCATCTGATACCATACTAGTCAATCGTGCAACAACAATCAAACCCAATTCTTCTCAGCCATGTTCTATCAGTGTTCCGACGATAGTGCAGGTATGGAATCTTCGTGAATTTCAACACTATTTACTTATAGTTGGTGGTTAATTGTTGCTAAGGTATCACCGTTGAGGCATGTTGTTGTCACACAGTGTACGAGTATTTAATTTGCCCTCGAGTAGACAACACGATACTGAAGGCAAACGCCATCTGCTTGCCCACACCTCCAACCGTTAAGCCCCCCTCAACGGTCGGCAAAGTCTTGAGCTGCTAAACGGCCGTCTATAGGCAAACAGGATTTTCTCTGGGTGGTTGAGAGCAAAATTTGCTATACGCCACGGTGCCTGTGGGCGACGTGGCTCTGCGCCTCTCTTAAAGTCCTGAGTCAGCAAGCCAACCACCATCGCCATGATACTTGTAGCTACAGTCTTTTTATTGCTCTTATCATGAAAACGACTGAAGTCTCCAAATGAGAGGGAGGCAAACTGATTCATATTTCAGTAGTTTGAACCAATAGTCATAGTTGTGGTTGTGATTGCAGTCGGTATTTTGATTATCGTGATACTGTGGTTGAATTTTGCTGGGGATCGTGGTTGTGCAGTGCCTTTTACCCAAGACCAAACCCTGCCAGCTGGCACTAGAGTGACTAGACTAGCCTCTCACCCTAGTCTCCTCCGATCCTACCCCACATTACTAAGCCATTCACGATAACTCCAAGGCACCGGCGGTAAAATAAACCTGGTAACATCCATAAACCACTACAGCAATGATAGCTAACATACAAAACTATCTTTTAGCAGGAACCACCAACACTATCAGCAGTGATAATATCTTACGTTTCAGGTCAAGGTATAAGGGCCCGTTTACCTATAGACGGCCGTCTAGCAACCGGAGACGGTGCCGACCGTCAAGGAAGGTTAAACGGTGGGAGGTGTGTAGGGTGAATGGATGGGTGCGTGTTTACCTAATTATACTCTCTAGTGTAGTTTAGTGTGAAAAATTTGATTAATTGACGGGAGGTGTGCAACCATGTAGCTTTGGGCTCGCAATAGTGCTCGGCAACCGAGATAGTAGACTAACCAACAATGTCTCCTCACAGACAGAGGATTGGAATTTTGTCTCTGAACTCACTCTGGGTTATGAGAGAACAAATTGCTATTTGCAGAAAAAAAATTAGAGCTGATTGGTAGCTATTCTTGCGATTGCATGCATGATGTATGACTGGTGTTGATAGACGGTGGTTGCAAAACGACCAGTTGAGCAGCGTCAGGTTTTGACCGTCTAGCAGCAAGAATATTAGACGGTTGAAAACAGGGTAAACAGTTTTGCCACGTCTATTGGAATATGTTCCTGGTTGAGACGCCACCGTCTAGTTCCCCCACCAAAATGTCAGAACCAGACGGTTAGGTAAACGGGCCCTAACAAGGTTTCCTACTTAATATTGCCCGTGGACAAAATTAACCGCGGATCAACCATCGATGGCAACGCACCCTACTTGTGCTCATCACGCTGCGCTTTCAACACCACTTAAAGAACTTTCTCTAGCTCAAATATGAATTTCTACTATGTATTCTACTTTATACTTATATCCTTGATTTTCTTTCTTCGCCTTTAGTGATGGTGGGGTTGGTGGGTGAGTGTTGTCGTCATGGCTTAAGTGTTTTCCTCTTGGTTGATCCGCGGTTAATTTTGTCCACAGACAATACGGTATCGTACAACCGCTCTCCCACTGCGAGAGCGGCCGACAGACATACCCGCCACGTGCTTTATCAGGGCACACTGCACTAAGAAAAGTTCACAAAGGTTTTCTTATCAGACCCACGTGACGGATATATCTATCGGCAGCACTCGTACATACCTGGCTACTATATACGGTAACATACTTCGCTACTGCGGCTACAAGTGGGGCGCACTGTGTTACCTTCCGGAAACTGAAGATCCCGCGGAAATTAACATTAGCCTTACTCCAAGCGAACAATCGTGTTCCATCCAGTGAAAGGAATCCCGATAGCCCTCACAAGCTACACGCCAGGAATCCCCCAACAATAGGGAAGTTTTGCTGTGATAGTCGCAGTTAGAGCTGTTCTTACTTGTGGCGGATTACGTATGTTGCTACAATTTCGGGGGAATGGCATCTTGCTAGGGATCGTACGAAATTTGATATGAGTTGAAAATTTTTCTCCGAGCGTTGGGGCAAAGTGCACCAATTTTCAGTAAACGAAAGGGTAAACACAACCCTCTAGGACCGTCGTATTTGAGAGCAGTTCTTAAGACTGCTCGAGGCTAAGCCACCCAGCGCTATTGCGCATTTGGATAGGCTAGCGTGGTTGCTGTGGTGATAAGAACGGTTCAAGTTGCGACCGTCGTAGCAAACCTCACTAATACCCAGCGAATATTCTGCCCAAAGGCACGTGACCCACTCTAATTCCTGTATTTTTCTTAGGTTTCCCAATGTGAACTAGACTCAGTCAAGATGTTTTGCGAAAGAATACCGCAGGGCAAGCACGGCGGCTAACTTAGAGCTTCGAACATTTTTTTTACAAAGCTTGTCCAAAGATTGGAGATCTATCGTCCACTGATGAAAGACTCTCCTGTCTCCACCGGGCTCACTGCGAAACGAGGTTGACGAAGAGGGATTAATTAGGAGTAATTTTTATAACCCTGGTCTTGCCAATCCACTTTTTCGCCCGCCAAATACACCTCATAATTCGACGGCGAGTTTCATCGCATGTAGCTTTAAGACTGTATCGGTAGTCCCTTACCGCGTACCTTTGCTGGCAAAATTTGACTCCACTTAGTTTGCACTTCTTAGCTGAAGTACTACTATGTCAAACAGCTTCGTCTGATGCCCCCCCCACACCAAAAGTGCCCACCGCACAACGTCTGTGCGAGTCTGCGATTATCCGTCCATGCATTAGATAACATGGAGAAATTATAGAATCCTTAAATATTGAAATATGAAGGGGAAAAGGTCACTTAGGTATCTGGTATCGGTTGCAATGTGTTGTTATGAGGTACCGATTGCGAGAGAGAGGCCAATAAGAGAGAGAAAGAAAGTGTACGAGAGGAGGAAACGTCTGTATATTCTTTGGATGGTTGCTTGCTTGTTCAGAATATCTACAGCGGAGCTAATCATTTAAATACAGAGAAATTGACCACATATCCGAACTGGTGGGGATCCTTCCGCGGAGAATCTCTCTCCCAGCCCGCACAATATTCCGGAGCATACTTCGTGCTGCTCTCCGAGCATTCCCGGCCATGTCTGCGAATCCTGCCACTAGTATACAAACACCGTATACTCGCACCTCCTCCGTGCTTGATAATGACTTACAAAGGAACTAGTAACTAACTGTTAACTGCTAAGAAAAATAGGAAAGGTACAAAAGAAACCTTGATTCGTCTGGAATGCTCGCCGGTGATTCGCAACACAATGCACATTTTTGTATGAAGCCCCTTACAAAAATCCAAGCCACTTTCACACTGCGTGATGCAATCGCGAGCAATCAAGAGAGCTTTGATTCCTTACGCTTCTACTTCTAGAAACTTGGATGGATTGTCAATTCCTAGCTGATAGAGAGATTGGAAATGTTTTCATATAGAGCGTTGGGGATTGTCCCTTTGGAAATGTGCCTTTTTGGTTAAATTTCGTGTAAAACCCAATGGTCGACGAACCTTTATGCCCCGGTACTTTAGTCTGCTGATAACTTAAAGAGCATAATGGTTGATGATATGACTTTGCTTGGGAGAGGAAGTACGCTAGGCTTGTGTTAAATGGTGGGGTTGTGTCACGTTTACTACAGGGGTGGCCGCTCCTTAGTCTTGGCGGAAAAAGAGGTCGATGTATGAGAAGAAGCGATGAGCTTCCACTTCTCTCTCGTTTCCTTCCATCACGGACCGCGGCACAACAGAACAGTTTGAAACGTCAACGGACGAAGGAAAATTTGGGACAGCGGATACAAAAGGAGTCTTAGATAGTCGGACAACTGGGTAAGGTTGGACTTTCTTTTCGCTTAGATCTTCTTTCTATTTTTGAGTTTGGCTTGGGTGGAGGTTTGCCGATTAGCTTAGGGGAGCTGAATCAATTGTGAAAATTGTGTTTTATTAGACGGGTTTTCTTATCAGTGACAGTTGTGGTTTCCTCCGGTTTGAAAAGTAGCTGCGCTATCGCTGGTTTCTTCGTTTGATTACTCCCCTACTTTGGATGGCTGTGACCTTCCTTGATTGAGCTGGAGCATCGGCAACGCAACTGATCTCAAGAAATCCTAGGTGAAGCCGAATTCACCCCCAAGAGGGAACAGTAGCTCTTCCGTGAACTTACAAATTAGAAATCTAATCCAATTCTTACTGCAGTCTATCACATTAAATCGTAGCGGACTATGACCGACATAGCCGAGAGTCGTGGGAAAAAGTGGAGTTCAAACTGGCTGTTTGGCAACCGCAACAACAGACCAACTTTCAGAATTCTAAGAGAGAATGACTATACCTATACCTATGAAACTTATTACAATACATGTTTACATACTCTCCGGAGCGAACTCTCGCCTTCTGCCATTATCCGAGAATGCATCTCGTCGCTGAGGAGCAATGGGTTGAGAAAGCGGGGGTGTTATCGTACTTCGTGGTGTGCTAGCTCATAAATGTGAACTCCACTTCTTCCCACGACCGGGCGTCTCTAAAATCCACGGCTGAGAAGGAATGAGGGACGGAAATCCTGCGTGTGGGCAGTGATCGCTATCGACTGAATTCTTTCCGGCACTTTTTCTCGTTTCCCGAGCTTGAATATGTTGATAACTAACAACTACTAGATTAGGGAAGGCTTCTACATGGATAACCCTCCGTACATGCGTCTAAGTCCCTGCGAGCTCATACAGGCCCACCGTTCTGTTCTGCCCCATATGCGCCCTCCCTCAATGCTCCTGATTCTGCGATGTTCTACTACCGGGGTTATTATACCATCAGACCCATGGCCTCCGTTCCTACTCTTTCGATTTCCTTATCATTTTCCTCCTTGTACTACCGTTGCCCCTTCCAGCTGGGCTTCTTGCCGGAATTCACGAAGCTTCCATACCCAGGGGATAGGCGGAACACTGATGGGACATGGTTGAGAGGAATTGTGTTTGCTAACGGTTGCACGATTGACTAGTATGGTATCAGAAGAGTGACGGATTGTTTGGTTGCGACGTTGGCTAAAGCAGGGGCGCTTAGGATGTTTTAGGGTTTGGCACTAGGGCAGACTAGAGGTTAGTGATTAAGGTGTGCTAGGAGTTGGAACGTATCAGTGCCACACTATGATAGTTAGGAAACGGACCGTTGTGTCAGGACTGCGAAGGATCGCAGAAGATGGGAGAAATAGTGTAAGAGAACGGAACTCAAGGGATGGGATTAGGGAGAAGAAGTTTCGGGAAACTTCTCAGGAGTTGGGTGGATGGCGCAAAGATGGGAGGAAAGGGTTGAGAGTGTTGCGGACGAAGAGTCTTCCTGTCTAAGTCAAGTTTGTCATATACAGTGTTCCCAACGGGCCAGGCCGGCCAGGCTTCGGTAAAGCCGGGCCCGGCCTGTCGAAATTCTCTCGGATCTAGCCTGGCCCGAGCCTGCAGGCCTGGTTAAGCCTGAGCCTGGCCTGGCCGGGCCCGCCTATAGGCCATATAGGCTTTTTCCCGGCTGCCTGATAGGCCGGCCTATACGGCT
>Ga0307517_10001816_pt1 | contig 35037 bp, 44 predicted proteins | sample 23_EM_MG_FD_194515 | JGI IMG/M metagenome (GOLD analysis project Ga0307517, IMG submission 194515) | Populus trichocarpa ectomycorrhiza microbial communities from riparian zone in the Pacific Northwest, United States - 23_EM | ecosystem: Host-associated > Plants > Roots > Unclassified | place... | reverse complement strand
AATTGTACAATACGATAGAATATGAATAGGATACAATTCTTTAGCCCTACAGACTGTAGGCTCGGATGATCCTACTGCTCCTGGAGATGTAGGGTAGGATCTATCCTACCAGCTGATATATGTGCTCTGATTGGCAACATGGTTATTTCCCTGCTCATATTTTTATCTAATAATTATCACATGATCCGTGGTTATAAATGCATACCTTCGTAAGGATGCTATCACCCTCTTCTGGAAAAACAAACTCGGTGTCCATATTGGAGTGCATATTCTTCCCCTTAAAATAGTTAGGTGTGGTATCCATGAACATACTGGATGATCATCGATGGATTGGAAGCCTAAAACATTGAAAAGCCATCTCACCCTTAAGGATCAACCTAGCGACCGGTTTCTCTGCCTGCATTTCAGACAATGCCTTGCCGTCGGTGTCTGTCGTCTTTATTACAGAGAGCAGGAACTCGATGTTTACGATAGTGAGATAGATCTTAGCGATCAAAGACATCATAAAGAGTAAGTCTCCCTTATAGTTTCGTCTGAGAGATACACCACTGAAGGATCACCGTTGGTAGGACATGACCAACGTCTGAGGTGATAAGCGGAAGGTGCCTCGTAATCACAAGTCTTTGTCCTTAGCTCCTGTGGACCAATTTGATTACAGACTTGGTTTACTGTTTCACGACAGGAGACTCCAGAATTGTAGAAACGTCAGCGACACAAGCGGCAGTTTTGTTTACTGAGAAATCCACAATAAAACTGTTGCAGAAAGTGCCGCACCCAACATTGCGCCGATGACAGCAAAACCTGCTCGTTTTCCTTTCTCGGCTCCACTTTTTGAAGGTGGGCCACTAGGGGTGCTAGTTGTTGAAGGGTGTTGTGTGGTTCGTACTCTGGTGGTGATCTGTGTAGTGACCCAAAATGGCCATTTTGGTAGCGTTATACCAGGAACACCAGCACATATATGGGCATAGACTATCACACTGCTCAACGATCATAAAAATAAGACAAAAAAGACATGAACTGACGATCAATGAGGTCCAAAACAGAATCTACGGTGCTTTGTGTCACGTTTCGGATATCAAAACCTCCTGCACCACAGTTGACACACTCCTGCACCCGGCCAGCAATAGCAGGGGTACAAACACATGAGACATCTGTGCAATTCTAGGGGATCCGGAGCACATCGAACTTGCGATTTGAAGGACATCTCAGATAACTTACTGCGGGGACGAGGCCATCGCAGAACCTGTTGCACTGATACAAAGTTATGAAGACCATGAATGTCGGACCTTAATGACTTTGGATTCACCTCAGGAGGCTGCCTAGTTTCAAGGATCTCAAAAGACCGCAGATTTAGAATAGAGGTGGCAATGGCTGTGATTTTTGAGGTTAGAAAGCTAAGAAGCAGCATACCAAAGAGCCCACCTTGAGAAACAGTCAAAACCAACAAGAGCAATGTGAGAATCATGATGGGAGGACAGTGATAATCAATAGCTAACGTTTCTCCGAGTTGGCGAACTTTATACAAATCTCCAGCCGTCCGCGACACATTCGGAACGTGTACTTCCCAAAACAGGATGGCAGTGGCCATACCGCGACGCCATGGACTATTGAATTCACTTAAGTCTGGACCATAGGACCTTAGGCCTTAGGCCTTATTAGGCACGTCAATATTTGCCACAGAAAGCGTTTGAAGACGGCAAAGAAACGTGAACAAAGAATGCGATGAACTGGGTTCTGTAGACGAACGAGGATACTCTGGCACACACATTGGCTGCATCTGCGGATATGTCAAAGTTGAGGTTCAATCATTAGGAGGACAAAATCCTGGCACTTGACGTCTGTGGAGCAGCATCTGTGCGCCCATCGACTTGAACGGATTTCGAAACACCCACACGCGTCCGAAGAGATGAAGGAGAGTACTCAATTATTTGATACAGAATAGGATTAGCCAGAGAAAAAGTCGGAGATAAAGAATACCAGTAGGTTACAACCTCGAACCAGAAGTCTCCAGAATTGTAGAAACGTCAAGAGCGGACGCAAAAGCGGCACAAGCGGATGTGTCGTTTACGAAGAAATCCATGATGATGCTGTTGCAGAAAGTGCCGCACCCAGCATTGCGCCGATGACAGCAAAACTTGCTTGTTTTCCTTTCTCGGCTCCACTTTTTGAAGGTGGGTCACCAACCACACTATGCGTAGAGCCGCCTATAATCGTAACGGCCTGTGGGGCACCAGGGGTAGTTGTTGAAGGGTATTGTGTGGGTCGTGCTCTGGTGGTGATCTGTGTGGTGACCCAAAATGGCCATTTTGGTGGCGTGATATTTGGAAGACCAGCACATGTATGGGTATAGACTATCACAGTGCTGAACAATCATAAAAATAAGACAAAAAAGACATGAACTGACGATCAATGAGGTCCAAAACAGAATCTACGGTGCTTTGTGTCACGTTTCGGATATCATAACCTCCTGCACCACAGTTGACACACTCCTGCACCCGGCCAGCAACATCAGGGGTACAAACACACGAGACAACTTTGCAATTCTAGGGGAGCACATCGGTCTTGCGAGGATTTGAAGGACAACTCAGATAACTTACCGCGGGGACGAGGCCATTGCAGAACCTGCTGCACTGATACAAAGTTATGAAGACCATGAATGTCGGACCTTTATGACTGTGGACTCACCTCAGGAGGCTGCCTAGTTTCAAGGATCTCAACAGACCGCAGATTTAGAATAGAGGCGGCAATGGCTGTGATTTTTGAGATTAGAAAGCTAAGAAGCAGTATACCAAAGAGCCCACCTTGAGAAACAGTCAAAACTAACAAGAACAATGTGGCATTGATAATCATGGTGAGGGACAGTGATATCAAAAGATAACGTTTCTCCGAGTCGGCGGCACTTAACTTTATATACAAACCTCCAGCTGTCCGCAATACATTCGGCTTGTCACCGGAACGTGTACTTCCAAAACAGGATGGGATGAGCATGCAGCTGATAGCCTGGCCTTATGCCATGGACTATTGTATTCACTTGTCGGATGTCTGGACCATAGGACCTTATTAGGATATCACAGCAATCCACAGGGTTTCAGACGTTTCACAGAACCAGCAGAGATTTTTTATGCGAAGCAAAGAAATGTGGAACATAGTCTTAAGCTGAGTCCAGCAGAATTTTCCATCGGTGGTTGAGAGTTTACAATGTACATGGAGAAATCCGAAACTCTCGGCACGAAAATTTAAACTCCGACTTGTAGTACGAAAACATTACTACACTATCTAAGGGACCACAATAACGGAGGTCAACACCGTAGCCCAAAGAAAGAAGAGAAACTCAGGCTACAAACACAATAAGAACGGACCCTCTAAAAAAAGGAAAAAACCAAACTGACGAAGACAGAAAATACACACAAGATACAAAGAATTAAAAGCCGAAAAAAAAAGCAATAATGCCCTTTAATGAGCGTCTAGGATTTTAATAGGACACACTGGCACTATACACATTCATCATCCAGGAACCACCACATTTCTGTGAAGAGTCGCCTCCACAGTTCATGTTGCATTTATTGGAATCGACGACATTACCAGAAGCTCCGTTATTGGTCAAGGTGTTACCACAATAACCTACAACCATTCCGTCAGACTGTCATCTCTGCCCAAGGAACTAGAGAAAGAACTTACATTCCGCCCTATTCATATTGAAAAACACACACACACAAATCTTGAGCTTCGACTTCATGCCATCATAAAAGAAAAACTTACGCATATTCAACACCTGCGAACTTGAATCCACCACAAAGGCCCTGGCAAACCTGAGGAGTCATACCAGATTGCCGGAAGCTTGCCCCAGTAAGTGCTCGACGTGACCCAGTCGTTCCCTCATCAATGCAGCCATAAGAGTTCCAAACTGGCGGGCTTGCTACGTTCGCTGATTTATATACACCAATCCGCCATGATCCACCACACATCTGAGCAGCTACAACAAGTTAATGAAAAATCACACCCAAAAAAAAAAGATAAAGTAGCTTACAGTTACCACTACAAGGTTTCGAGCAATCGCCCTCCGAAGCTTGCACCGCGTTTGAGCGCAGCGTATTCGAGCAATAACACTCGGAACCGTATTCCACTCCGGCGTACCCATAACCGCCGCTTGCACATTTTGCTAGGCAACTTTCCACTGTTTGCTTGGAGTCGGTATTCGAACTTTGAGAAATAATACGAGAGCCGTCATCCTGATAGCAATGAACGTAGTTATACCCATTGGTTGGCGTCGGGGTGCTTGTTGACGTTGACGTTGACGTCGTCGTTGATGTCGATGTTGGCGTCGGCGTCGGCGTCGGCGTCGGTGTGGTAACCGTATTGGTGGCAGCTTCTCACAAACAATCAGGAAAATCCAAAGCCAGGCTACAAAAGCACTTACTCGCAGAGCCAACCCAGGCATTATAATTGTCTGTAAATTATCGGTTCAGCACATCTGAATGTCGGAAAATAGAAAACACCTCACAGTAAACAGGATTTGTGATATATGTATAATCAGCAGGAGTATAATTTATAATCGTCTGCCCAGATCTAACCATCTGAACCGTCATCTTGCCCGGTGACAAAGGTATACTGAGCTTGTTAACGCCAGCAACCACATTGAATGACTTGGACGAGCCGCCGCACGCAAGGGTTACCGTCCCGGGTCCGGTCGCGAACACAGCGGCCCACATTGTATCCTATATTACATCGTCAGCCCTCGACCATGAAAAAAGGAAAATAAACAGTCGCTGCTTACTTGAGTCCAATCCCAGCCAGTTGGTTTACCTAAACCGTCGCCCGAAGCGTAGGCACCGGCTGGGTGAGGTCTAGCCCAGAAATAGATAGTATCTTGCTGTAAATAAAAAGAAGAATAAATGATTGACGCCCCAACTTAAAAGTTTTTGTGGCGTACGGTGATAGGTGGGTACGACCCAGTCTTAAATGCCGTGATATAGTACGCCGATAGGTCTAACCAGGCCGTATGAGGGAAGCCGTTAGCCCATGTAGTACCGTCCGGTTGGCCACCTTTGATAGGTCCAAAACTGACGAGGGTGAAATCGCCGCCCAAACAGATTGCAAAGGGAAGCTCACTAGTCTGATTCACCAAAGTCATTCCTACGAACAGAAATAAGATTTTCGGAGCTGGCGGACACATTCAAAAGTTCCCTTACCATGTAACCATCTCAACAAAGGTTAGCTGATTTCTCATAGCAACGAGCTGTTCCCAACGGGTGACGATCAGCCAATCGTCACCCCTAAGATGAAAATTCTTGTAGCCGTAGTGGGTACTTGAAGTACCAGCGGTTTTGAGGCGGCGTAAACACACATGAGGGAAATTGCTCACTATATCCATCCACTGATAGTAGTGGCATAACGATTGCCAAGTTGGCCTATATCTGTAAAGCCAGCTATTAGCGAAAAGAGAGGTAAAGTTACAGAGAAGCTTACAATAAAGGTCATCACCCGTCTGAAAATAAGGTTAAATATACAGCAGGAACCCAGAAGTCGATGAAACAATTCACAGTCTTCGGAGCATTCGATTGAGGCCAAGCACAACCCCAACTGGACAACAAGGGTAAGAAACCCTCGCTCGGAAAAAAAATAAAAGGTTAACGAACCAATACCATGAGTCGAGGGAGTTCCAAAGATTGAAACTGTTCTCAAGTCCCCAAATAAAAGGCATAACAAAACCATTCGTTTGAGATTTCAAACTTGCCCAACCGCTGTTACCCAAGCAATCGCCAGAAAAGCTTGATATGAATGTCTTCCCGTTCACTTTGAACTGGCTTGCGTGATTCGCATAAAGGTTAACACGGTTGACGGTGGACTGTAGGTCGCACGGCATCTCGGTATAGTCAAAAGAGATGAACAATTTCAGAGAGGTCCCAATGGCTGCTTCGTAGGCGTTTTGAATCTGGCCTGCTTGCCATTGGTCGTTGCCGATATTCAGGGCTACTGCATCACTGAAAGAATAGTTGTAGAAACAGTTAGCATTTTTAGCAGAAAGGACACATACATCCCCTTGGATTGCATCAATTGGAAATCTGTTTTCCAGTCGTTCAGACCGTAAGAATAGCTGGGGATGAGTTTAAATAAAAATGATAATAAGGACACATGCAAAAAAATGACATACGTATCTGTGTGTTATTTTTGAATGAAATGCTTCTAAGTCCACCTTCAACAAAATTAAAGGACTACGCACTGCCAACGATCTAAAATATAGCCGAGAATTAATAAAGTAGCGAGTAGGAATGAATAGTTCACAAACGTACATGATGCATGAAAACATATTTTGATCCATCCCGTTTCACGAGTTCAGAAGAATTATCACTGTGTTGGGAGGCCCAATTGGCAATACTACTCCTCTTGTGTACTGGACGGATTGGGTGTGATGTTCTGGCTCCAACGAGAAGAAGAAAACCCGAAACGAGGATACCAAAAAAAGAAATCAACATAAAAAGAAAGTACGCAGTTAGGCAACTGCAAGCGCGATGACCAAAAGAGTGTCGGGAAGTTAGGCTGCGGCCTCGAGCACGATGAACCTAGGAGTGACGGAAAACGAGCAGGAAAAAGCCGTTGAACTAGCAACCATGCCTTTATCAATCGTGCACCGACATTGGAAATGGGTTTATCGTGGGAAGCCAAGTAAGGAAATGATTCAGCGCGTGCCTGTGGCGCAACACAAGGGCGGTACCTGTACAGGTCGAGGCTATGTGCGCTGATCGGCCACTGCATTTGTCACCGCAGATAGTAGGGACTCGGAAATACCTCCCTATGAATTCAAGAGAAAGGTTACCGGTTTACGAAGTCAATACCATATGTGATTTTGCTACTTGAAAATTTTTCTATCATAACACTGTTTCCAGCAATTTCACATGAAATCAATTGATAACGGCATCCCCGTCGACGCATTCGGTTACGTAGATCTATGTCAGTAACAGATGCCTCATCCAACTTGAGGACAATGAATCCTGTGCGTGTTGCAACTGGCATGCCACCAAATTCGACCTCCTTTACATAAGTTACGGGACTGTGGCCATGCACATGCAGAAAAATAACCTGAAACAAACTTTAATAAAAAAAACGAGCGCTTATTCGAGTTGCGATGTTTGATGAGGGTATCCGAAGATAGTCCAAGGCCTTTGCTGTGAGGCTTGAGCTTGATCAACCATTGTCGCCAAATGATAAATGAGGCACACAACTACCAAGGACCGCGACCGGATGAGATAGCGGCCCACAAAGTGCGTTGACGTCGCTGAACCCGATCGACATCGCGTCAACACAACATTTTTCTTCATTTGCGTCGTTATGGCTACAGGAGATATCTTATCGCTCCACGACATAAATTGAACAATATCAGAGAGAAAATCTACTGCCATGTTCAATTGTAAAATTCTGTTGAGGATTTATACACAGAAACATACAAAGAAATAGCGACTAATGGCTAAACTTGGTGGTGAAAGGCTATGTGCAATTCCTCAGGCCGCATCTCACACCCACTCGCACTCGGTCTTATCTCAAGCTCTCAGGGACGTGTGCACATCTTCAAGGTTGGACTGTAACTCTGGCCTCTCAAAGAAAGATTCATATCGGCCGGCACCGAGTTTGTTTCAAGCTTCAAAGCTTCAAAGCCTATGCAAGCTTCATTCTCAGCAAATGTCAGTAATCATATTCAAAATACCAAGGGTAAGTCCATCATCTGAGGCTTGAGCTGAGGGCAAGGTCCAGAACGTCCAAGCAAAGGTCATCTGAATGGGGCAAGTTAAAAATAGACTCTGCGCTCATTGTAGTTTTCACTCCTGCTACAGTTATAACCCATCATATCAGGATTTTAGAAATACTTTCCAAATGATTGGGTTTGGAAGTTAAAGTCTAGGTGCCCACAAATCCCACTCCAGAACCACGAAAGATAAAATTAGTAGGGTATAGGGGTAAAGTCCAAGGGTAATCCGAAATCATACCGCCCTTTTTTGTGAAAAAAGTCTTACAATACCAACGCAACACCCAACATAGCGCCAATGACAACCAAACCCGCCTGCTTTCCATCATACGAATGCGTTCCCCCATTCGAGACTATACCAGGGATACCATTCGTGGACGTTGGGAGTGCATCTTCACTTGAGCTAGTAGTACTGGTCGTGAAAGTACTCTGAACGACGACTGGTGGGACAGTGCCGCTGGACACCGTCGAACGAGTGGTCGAGGGGACTGAGATGACAGTTGCAGAACGGGTGCTCGAGATTCGACTCGTACTAACGCCAGTGCCGGGTATTGTCACGAGTGGAACACCGGCCACTCCACCACACGACTCGGTGTACGCTGTCAAGAACGTCAGTATTTATGAAAAAGATAAGAGGGGGATAAAAAAAACTGACTGTCAATGAGGTCTTGTGCTGCAGTTTTGACGTCGTCGGTAGGAGTGCCGGAAACAACGCAAGTAACACATGACTGCAAGCCGGCAGAAGAGGCAGCACTACAGATACATGACGTATCGATCCCGCAGCCCTATACATCGAAATATATTTTGAGTATCGAACGAGAGTCTGCAATATTATCTTTGGAAACCCACCTGGATCCTAGTTGTGAAGGAATTGCAAATGGTAGTACACTGCTAGGATGGAGGTTCATGGGATGCAAAAAAGCCAATAACCGTAAAAACTCACCGTAGACTGTCGAGATTCGAGGAACTCAATGCTGCGTTGTTGCAAGGGCGACGTGGCAGAAACTACAGATTTTTAAAAATCAGGAAACAAAGCTCTGGGATGGGATATTCACCTTGAGACACAGTCAAAGCCAACAATAACAATGCGGTCCTGGAGAACATGTCTGGAATTTTTTCAAAGGGCGGAAAATAGGACGCGGTTGTTGTGGATGGCAAAAGGGCATAAAGGACTCTTCGTACCCATTTTATGGTGCCTGTCTATTCATAGGAACCGGGTTTGTATCTCCGATCAGATGGTCAGGAAAGTCGTATTGCTTTGCTTGCGTCAACGTGTTGTTACCTTTGCCAATAACAAGCGAAACATAGCGTCTTGAAAATCCTGACGCCCAGTTCTGAATTGTCCTGTTTTGCATGTTTCAATGGCACTTTTCTTGATTTGGATTGAATTGCTGATACTCATCACTAACCACATGCCAAGCTATGCCAAGGCTTGTCGACACCCCCTGTTTATGAAAATTGGACCCAGGTCGACTAAGTACCACCCACAGATCCCTGCAAACAAAACTTTTACCTACAAGTTCCATCAATGAAGAAAACACCATTCCAGTTATCACGTCTACCAAAGCCAGCGCACGATAGTCCCTCAATTTATTAAAGGGTACATATTACCTAGTCGGGTGTTGACGTCGATTCCGAAATCCGAGGTAAGTATGATCATGATCATTCCACTGAATGAAGAAATTATATATTTTAGACCCGCCACTGGCGATCAAGAATGTTGGGGAATTACCCTGATCAGAACTATATAAACAATGTAAAAAACAACCAGCATTCGAGCTGGATACTCTGGGTAACGAGTGTATTTCGAAAGGAGTGAAGGGGATATATATATTTATATATCCGGGAATATGGTGGCTTGTTCAGCGAATCATCTTATTAAAACGAGAGTTTGGCACCAGCATATTCGGTAACGATGCTTTTGACGTTCGAAGTTGGATCGAGAGAGTATGGGTAGGGTGGTTTGAAGCAGTTGCCATTAGGGGCAGTATTGGGCTTGCCACCAAGGTCGTTCCCCACAAGGCAGGCGTAACCCTTGTCTGCGAAGCACGGGTGAGTAACATTGGAAAACACGTTGTTTTCACTGTTAATGAATCAGTTAACCCACGCTGCTCGGAATAAAGAAATTTACGTACACTTGGAGCTGAGCACCGACGCGGGTCTCGATACCTAACAAAGCATCCTCGTAATAGTTGTTGAAAATGTGGCCCGTTCCGCAGCGAAGGGAAGGCAAACGAGCTGCCAAACAGGTCAATCATAGTGTCGAAGCTGACGGACAGTCAGAAAGACCGCACGCACAATTGTCATTTGTCCAGTAGTTGTGGTGGAAAGTAACCTAGAAAAGAATCAGTAAGCACGATAAGGATCAAAAGTGATATTTAAGACTAACGGTGATACTCTTGTCTTGCTCGCAGTTGTCGTCAGAGTGTCCAACGAGTGATGTCTTGCAGTGATCTGATAATTTGCTCCACGAGACGATGATGTTAAAGGATCCGTGCGTAATGTCGATGAGACCATCATACTAGCGGTTACGGTTAGCATTTGGAGAGGCGAATGCGCCAGACACATACAGTGTCCTTGTCATTGGAGCGGATCGAAGAGAGGTCGACGTGATCTACCCACACGTTAGAGGAGCTCTGGATTCCGATGGCATCGCCGCCAGTGGAGGCAAGAACTAGACGCATCCTCAGGAACCCGAAAGCGTAGGGCTAAGAAAAGAACACACCCTTCTTGATTATCAGGTTTCGAATGACGACGTTAGTCGTATCCTTGACAAGGAGACCAATCCCATTCAATGTAACTGAACCGTCCGCACCCATAACTGCGGTGTTTGCCCCAATCCTGACTATAGTATTACCGGTGAGAGAGGCTGCGAAGAGCGGAGGTTAACAAGGGAATTTAATCCAAGGTGCACGGGCATACCAGTCAAGATGACCGTCTTTTGGTTCTTTCCAGCGACGGCGGAGATGAAGGCGTCTAAGGTTGAGACGCGGGTTATGTTCCCAAAAGAATTGGCGGTTCTATTGGATGTAATCAGTCGTCGACGTGAAACTTTACTGGAGGCAGAAAGGAATAACCCTACACTTTTTCAGCACCATAACCAATGGGCCCAGTTGGTTGACGTCCCTGAAGCACAGCCGCCAACACCTGGAACGGTCCAGTGATTGCAACGACGAGACTGAAGAACAAGCCAGCCTTCATTATAACGATTTAGAGGGGGAATGGGATTAAAGGAAACCAAAACAGTGTGGTTATATACTTGCACCACAGTGACGGATAAGATAGTCTCATCCCCAAGGTCGTCCGAACGATTTGGGATCGGTATCTCTGCAGTTTGCGGTACATACAGTGTATATTATCGTCACATGCGGGTGTCTTCCCCGTCGCCTAGCAGCCAGTTCCGTTACTCCGCTTTTATCAGAGGTGGGAGAGAAAGTTGGTAGGATGGACTCCCACATTGGAGGACTCGCACCGAACCGGCGTTGCAATTTGGTGGAACGCACAGTTTTATGCCGGCGTATTGCCGAGCTCCCACAGCCTACCCCTACAATGTGGAACTTTGATGAAGCTCTGGCAGTGCGCAGCCGTTGAGACCTAAATTTTTTAAAAAAGGGAGTGACATGATGTGCGCATCGAAGTCTCAACATGTGCGTTTTTTTCCCAGTGCAATACCTTTCTCGCGCTTGCACAGTGATGGTTTTAAAGAAGCGGCAACGAGCAGAAAGATCTTCAGTGTTCAACTCGGAGTTTCAGATTAACCGCATGTGAATGCGTTCAAGGCCGCGAGCAAGGGAAAAACCTAACATAGACGAAGAGACCATCATTAAAGTGAGGTGAGGAGAAGGCCAAGGTGTAAGCTTAACTTAAAAGAGTCAACATTAGCACATACTTGATCCACCAACTCGAAGCTTCAATTGCTTATCGCGAACACTGGCATGGGAAGGCAAGTCAACTAAATATTGCCAGTAATTGTGTCGAGTAAGCCCGGATCTCCTCATACTATCAAGCCGTGGACCATGGTGTTCCTCCGTTGAGAGTCAAGACGACCTCACACCATCGAATAAATGAATCGCATAATAAGCGCTATGTATAATAAGCTTTTGGATCAAGGGTATTACAAGGGGTATATTATGGCATTGACAATGAGAATTACTTCCCTTTCTGGAACGCTTGAGCATATGTTTAGGTATGTGCCCATGCAGGTTCTCTTACCCAAAGTCATATCTATAGGGGACGGGTCAAACACCGGAGTCGCTTTTGATTTATTTCATGCAGGAAGCAGAAACCATGTTGTGCTTAATTAAACGCTCCGGATGTGGAAATCCGAGTCTCCACTGTACCTGTGCCGAGGTCAGGAGACTCTCTTCTCGGACCCAATAGTATATTTTTTACTTATTGACCTCATGAGTCGCGCTCTAATTGTGGTACTAGCCCTATTCTTGATCTTGAAGATCTTACCAGGTGTAAATGGTGGGTAACGGCTTTCTCAAATGATGATTTTCAGCATGACGATATACTTATTCTAGGTACCTACCTCCTTCCTCGAGTGTTATTAGACCATGAGCAACATTTTGCGAAGAGGAATCTATCCACGTTCATGAATGACATTCCCACCCAAGTGCGTTCTCAAATTCTTATCTAATCCAACTGATTCCAACCTCCACCCACACTGGTCCCACAGTGCGGTGTAACCTGTGATGTTCCAGTAGGTGCAGCACTTGTAAGCCTTTTCTTCGAAATTCAGAGCCTCTCACCCACTCGATGTATAGAGCTGCCCCCACCTGGACTGTGTGTGCACCGTGGAGAATTCAAATGCTCTTGTTAAATGCGTGAACTGCGTGGTGGACCTGACTCCTTATGATGATGGCATAGTCGACAAATACCAACTGATTCTTGACGGTACGGAAATCTCCAATGGACCTCCCGTCCCCCTTCTCACAATACATCCATCCTTCTCAAAAGAATGGAAGAACAATTACTGCGCTCAATTTTTTACCCCTCCCATGAAAGTCACTGGCTCTACTACCCCGACAGCAACTCCCACTCCCAACTCCAGCAAGTCCGAGTCTATTCGCATTTCTGTTGCATTCTGGACCATGACCATCTTATCGACCGTTGAAGTTTCCCTGTTCTTCTTTCTCTAACATATTGTCCATCCGATATTACTAAGTATATGTCCAGTATGTACACTATCTGCGAATAACCAGCACACCTATAGGAATGACTATCAACACGGCCAAGAAAGCCAATACATTACGCGTGCTAAGGGGTTTTTTCTTTTCAGCAACGTAGGAGGTGGATAAACGCTCTATTCGTCTTGACGGGTAGTCTGAACGCAGTCGACATATTTGTTCAACTTCTTGAGATCCCAGCTTCCCGGTAGGTAATACTGCTGACGAGCTTTTGGTAAAGCTCGAGGATATAATGACGGTAGAACTCGGCGAAACGATTCTTGTCGAATTTGAAGAACTAGTACTCGGTACCGGTGTTTGGGAACTGGAGGTAGAATTGGATGCGGATGCGGATGCCCTCGAAGTGGATGTGCTGATGGATGTAGATGAAGAATTCGACGAACCAGATGACGAAGGGATAGGCGTTGAACTTTGGGTACCACTGGGAGAAATGCTAGTGATGTTCAGTACGACTGTGATCTTGTCCTTGCAATTGGTCTGGAAACCTAGAGATATTTTGCAAGACGTCAAGGTCCCACATTCGAGTGGTAGAATCATGGTTTATTAACATACTTTGCAAAGTGCCTTGGGCAGCAGTGTAAGTCTCGTTGTTGGGCGACAATCGGTAGAGACATGTCAGACAGCTCTGAAAGTCCCGTCCTTGCTGGTCATTGCAGATACATGTTAGGAATTGACAATTCTATGGTTGATTTTTTTTGGATTTAATTATCACCAAGAAGAGATGATCGACTTACCTCTAGCGACGATGCTACAGGTCGGCAAGCTGAGGTACACTGGGATCGGTGCGCGTCAATTCAGTCTAATAGTAGGACACGTATGTCCACTCACAGCAGAAGGCACCGTGTCAAGGATTGCTGCATAAGTAGTTGACAGCAATACTGCTCAAAATTGTCGGTATTTTCATGAGTAAAATTTCATGTGTCAGACTCACGAAGGACTACCAGCCAAGATGGAAGCTGACCCGGGATCATTGAGGATGGGGAATCATGAACCTTGGACAAGTGGGTGTCAGGAAGGAGGATGTTTAACAGCGTTGATGCCTCGTGCTATATTTGTGGTCTTGGCTTGTTGACGGAATGTACGTAAATACATACATAGCACTCTTGGCCATGATTATGAACATGGATGTACGGAGAGCAAAGGTTTGGACACAGAAGAGATCGGCTCGGATGACGATCGAGCTCGAGAAGATGATCGACCGGCCCTTTGATCCCTCAGGCTCTGATACTAATAAAAGGTTATTTGACACATACGAAGTACCAATATCCACAACCAAGAGGTTTCTTTATTCGAGACTGTCACGATAATAATTTACGAGTTTATCTGTAAATATCCTGCTGCTGGGGCTTCCAAAGTCCCCGAGTCCGTGTACTTCATATGCGCAAACACCCAACCAAAACTTCTTACCTCACCACCTTTTTTCCCGAAGAACAACTCGGTTTCATACACCCAATGGACGGAACCAGCAATACAGTCTTTGAGTGCTTGAATGTAACGTTTCACGTCTTCGAGTTTTGCTGCATCATTATTCGGGTTTGTAAGAGAATAGGATGGCTCGGGTCTCTTGGTATTGATCTTCCATTCGAAGAGAGAGGATAGCGAAAAGAGGATGGATTGTGCTGGTTGCAGGGATTCCATGAGATCGTTCTCGAGGGTACAAAAAGAAGAAAAGGCGTCTTTGATCATACTGCCGGCGAGATTCATTGCTCCCTGAATAGAGAGATGGTTGTGTGTCATAAGAATCGTGAGCAGATTAAAATAACAGGGTGTGGGAGTGAGGTGGTAAGACGCAACGTCCTGGACACAGTAAGTCACTCGGAGTAAAGTTTTGGGAAGAAGGCAACTTACGATCGACCAAGCTATGATATTAAAAGCGCATTGTTTAATCTGTTCTAGCATTTCGCGCTGTGTGTCGTGCAGGAATTCAGGGAAGGGAAATACTTCGAGGAGTTCGGCGAGGTCGAACAATATACTGGTTCCCAACATCTCTCGACGGACAGAAAGGAAGTTGTCCAGGGTAGGAATACGGCTATCGGATGCACAAACTGCAGCCATCCGTTGTGCATTGTAATATAGAAGTAATGTGCACTTGAAACGGTCCTCCCAGGATCCACGACCTAGGGAGGCAAGTCGGGGAATGCGTCGGTCGTGCAAAAGGCTACAGAAAATTTAAAATATAAGACACTTGTAGAGGAGGGAATAGAGAAGGAACATACGCAACTGCTGAAGTAATTCATGTCTTTTCAGCATTTCCAAAGCGTCCAATTGTTCATTGTCTGCCTCGTCGCCCAAGCCAGACCATGAACCCGCCTGGTTACTCTCTTCTGTACTTCGAATACCAGAGACCAACAACCACATTCCGGCCTCTGAAAGCAGCGTCAATTGTGGCCTGTCGCATGTCGGAAAGCAGAGCGCCACGAGCAGTCCTACTTTGGTAGGATGAACAAGTTCAGCCTCGCGAGTGCCTAGCACGCCCAAGTCGAGAACTCGCTTTTCAGAAGACTGTGAGGCGGGTTTGCAATGGGGATTGGTGCGTAGGGGGATGGTTGAGATGATGCCCAGGAGGTCAGGTAGATGATAGGATTGTGTTGGGTTCGACATGGGAGAAAGGGACAGGTTCGTGTTATGTATGATTGTTTGGGGTATTTCTGCTTTTGTACCACTACCACCACTGGAATGCCTCGCAAAGACGCGTATGGAGGATCGATTTCCGCCCAAGCTCAACAGGACCTCGTATCTGAGGGTATCGAGAACTTTGAACTGCCAAAGTCTCTGGTTACGAAGATTGCCAAGTCGGCGGTGCGCGTTGCTCATTCAATCTCCCGTTGTTTTCTCAACATATTGTGATTACAGATCCCAGACAATGTGAAGCTACAAAAAGAGACGGTGGTTTCTCTTTTGAAAGGTTCTACCGTGTTTGTAAATTATTTAGGTTAGATCTCAAGGGTCTCTTTCACCCACCTTTCCCATTGCTCATTTAATGATCTCTAGCTGCGACGTATGCCTCTCTGCTCTCGTGTCATATCCCCAAATACAAAACAATTTCCATTTTCTTCTAGTGCTCATGATGTTGCACAATCGAGACAACACAAAAGCATCTCCGCGTCCGATGTAATTAAAGCCCTCGAAATAATGCAGTTCAGGACCGTGTCACTCCAATGTCAACACGAACTTAACGGTGAGTATCAAGTAGATTGATATTATTGACCTTTTCCAACTCGCCATACCCAGTTTATCGTGAATTCGCGAAACAAGCCGAAGCTAGATCGAAGAAAACCGGAAGTGCAAGCACATCTGCAGCGTCCAAAAAGGCGGTCGCTCCAAACGCGGCAGGAACCACTTCTTCGGCCTCAGCATCTGCCAAAGGTAAAGGCAAGGAGAGAGCAGTGCCGGCTATTCCACTACCGCCACCCTTCACATCAGCTCCGTTACCGTTGGGTGTGGGGGCTGCAGACGACGGGCAAGGTTCAGGACTTCCTGAATCGATATCTGCTAGTGAGCTAGGAGAACGAGGAGACGAACCAATGGATGTGGATGCTTATCCCGGACATGTTGACGAAGGCGCTCCACAGGACTTTGAGAGTGGTAGTGTCCATCCGGATGATGAAAGCGAGGTTGTTGAGAGTGTGCCTGTTGATAATGCTCTTGTTGAGAGTGCGCCCATTGCTTGACTCCGAGTGTAAATCATCTGCTTGTTAGAATGGAACAGATTTATTGTACGCCGTGGTCCGTCGTAATTCGTATACTTTGAGAATTCAAACGCTAAAACCCCAAATTGTAAAACGCCTTGGAGAATTCCGATTTAAAGCAACCTTTCCTTCAGGAATTGGTTCCTCACTTGTTTCCCCAATGATTTCAACAATCGTCCGCACTCGCCAATTTAAAACAAGCTGCCAACGGCGACCAGGGGATGGCAAGATTAACTTACCGCCTGGAGGATCGACTCTTACTAGGAGTACTGGTGACCATGCCCGGTACACATGTATTCCCTGACATCGATATCTCTGAAAGCGGGGTCTTCTGTCTCGGGTCTCCCTGGCCGTCTCTTTGCGCTCTTATTTAAATTTTATCGGCACTCTTTCACACACTGGGCAGCGCCGACGGCTCTTGCTAATGGACGCATATTGATAAAATTCCAATCCGTACGTCTCGCAAATAATTTCGATAATCAGGCAATCGGACGAAAGCAATATATCAGGTGAAAACAAATACCGACAGTCGACATTTAATGAACCAGCTGGGTATTGTTAATCGTCAACAGCGTAAATTACGGCAAATTGAAAAATAAAATAAAAAGTCAGTCCAGAAGGTACACCGCGGAAGATCCACTTACTGGCAACGAGCCCTTGTGGCACAAAGCATGCGGACATGTGTCCCCACACTCTCCAGAGCCTTTGCCGCAGGGAAGCTTGATATTCACACCATTGAGGTCGCCAGTCTTCCACACTCGCTGTCGCACTGCAACCCGTCGTCTCGATGAAGCCAGCTGCTAGAAGCAAGCCGAAGGCTACAGAGTACTTTCATAAGGCTTTTCGGTCTCGGCGTCCTGTCGTAGAGTTTTCGCGGTACTCACGAGTTTGTCTGCCTTCAGTGAAGGGATTTACTGTGCTCACGAATGATGGAGGAGGGTATCGAGAAGTGATAACGCGCAATATGGACTTAGCTCAAGGTTTGCCGCGCTTGGAGACGGGGTGAACTCTCCACAGCTGCCAAGTTTTCTCTACGCACCGCAACGAAAGCGAAACGCGAGGGAATTAAGCTGCGTAGTGTTCACGATCGCGACTGTTCCTTCATCAACCCATTCCCAGTTCTCGACTGCGCATATGAAATGGGATCGAGGCTTCTTCTCTTGATTTCCTTCCGATCTGGCCTGACGACGCCGTAGAAGGTCTCGCATCTCGAGATGCAGTTAAAAAAAGTGGTCTCCCAGGATGATCTGCGTGACGGGATCAACACGGATTTTAATACCTTCCATCAACTCCAGGTACGGGTAGGGAGATAAGAAATGCTGTCTCAGGAACGGTGAAGCTATCCACTCCGCCAAAGTGTACAAGACCCGAGCGTGATGGCCATTCGAAACACATCGTTGAAAAAGACCCTGGCTTCGACTAGATCAAAATCGCCAGCAATGTGGATATCCTTCAAGTCCTGCAGGTGCCCAGCAAGAACTCCACGCAAAAATAAACCTTCGAGAGTCTTGGCCCAGCTTATACGCATCCTGCCATTAAGAAAACAAGTTGTGCATTCCACCATAAAAGCATGATGAGAAAACGGATCAATTGGGCGGAAAATGCGGGCCGGAATTCCAACAACTTTTCTTGGTCCCTTAATTGCTCGAAGTATGGCTGAGGGGCTCTACGCGTCTTTTGCAGAGGTGCTTTCTGTGTGCCAATCCTTCAAAGATGACTTGGCGGTCATCTTGGATCCAGATTCCGGCTTTGCCCCCAGAATGCGCGAACTATGTGAACAACAGTGGGTTGAATCTGGGCAGACCCTATGATATGTATTCATTGACAATTGACTTAGACTGGAGGATCTTGAAGACAGTGCAGAGGGCAGAAGTCTGGCCGATGAAATAGACTTGCTACGTCTGGAGGCAAATACTTGGGGACTCTTGCAAGCTATCCTTCCGTGAGGTTTATATATCCTTCCATACGCACGGCTTGATGCTCATTCTGTACAGAGCTCGAAAAACAGAAACCCCACCTTCCCCAACAGCCAACGATCTACTGCTCGAAAACCCGTACACACCGACATCCACACTTGCCCAAGCAATTATCTGTGCCTCCCCTCTTCTCACCGAACTTATTGTTGTGCGAGAGTGGTTACATGACACGGCACCACCACCCTCACCTCCTGAAGCCAACACTGGATACTGGAAGTTCACAAAACACACCGTCATGCAAAACATTCGAACTGGTCACATACATAGGGACGGTCTGGTGTCAGAAATGGACCCCGACGCTGTAAATCGAGGTGATGGAGTAGGATTGGCAGCCGACGACGCGGTATAATCTTGTTTCTGTCCTTATTTGCTTGCTCGACTGATTACTCTTTTGCCGTCAGAGTTACGATAAAAGTCTATTGCAGGCTCTTTATGGTTTCATTCGTGCGGGACGGCTTAGCGATGCAGTCGAAGTGTGTCGCAGAGCGCACCAACCCTGGCGGGCAGCAAGCATTCGGGGTTCCCTTCTTTTCCAATGGAAAGCACTTTGTGTGTGGTACTGTTCTCCAATTCTCGTTCTCTTGAAGACCGACTGTTCTGTTTGTAGCAACGGAACGAAAATCGGAAGATGACGCAAATAACGAAGATGAGTCTACTGAAGAGTTGGAGACATTGTCTGGCAATCAGAATCGAAGACTCTGGAAGTTAAATTGTGTACAAGCTGCTCTGAGTGTATGTCTCATCATACTCGCACCATTCACTGTAGTTTTATTTTTATGTTTTCTAGTCCAAGCTCAGCGATCAAGAACGACTTTTCTTCGCAGCCTTGGCACCTACACCTCAAACGGCTACCGTTCTCAAGTCTGCAGGTCGGACATGGGAAGATCATCTATGGGCTGAGATCAGTATTATTTGCGAAGAGAAAGCAAGTGCGGAACTCGCTTCTCTTTCGTCTGGTAGTTTCTGGGAAGGTGGAGTCGACTCTGTGGAGAAAGGTGTTCAAGATATTTCGAGACCTCAAAGTCAGCACACTGAAGGGGATTGGAAGAAGGACGTCTTGGGTTCTTTGGAAAACTTGAAAAGCGTTAGTGTCATTGAGGGGTATGACTCACGTTTATTTTATTTTTTTGGCGCTTTAACGATTATTGTACTTGGGTAGGCAACCAGCAAACCACCCGTATCATTTCTCTCAACTCCTCATCATCCTTGACCGGTGTGACATTCTTCTCAATTCCTTCGCCGAGCGTCTGCATACTGGAACATATCGGACTGAATCCTTCGAGTGCGTTCGACACTTTCCATAAAACAGAATTACTGGTCTAAACTTTGGCCCCGTCTAGGTATAGCGCGATGTGCAGGTTCTTTGCCCACTTGTGTCTATTCCTCCAAATGATTGACGTTCCTATACCCCCTTCACCAACTCAAGTCATCTTGGAGTCTTATCTCGGCGTTCTTGAGGTGATCTTCCTTGAAAGATAAAAGTCGAGCAAGCTATTCACCTTTTTCTTCCTCAGGAAGCGGGACAACGTGATTTAATTGCTCTCTACGCCGGTGCTCTTGGCGATAATGCTGTCGAACGTTACGCCGAATTCTTGGTTTCGTTGGCATTAACGGCCGACTTTAATGAACGTCGTACGGTACTGACAAGAGCGAGCGAGCACGGTCTGAACGTTGAGCGCGTCGCTGTCGTCACCGCGGAGAGAACAATAGAAAAAGCATTCGAGGTAAGGGATTTTATTTTTGCAATCCGCCAAGCTGGGTGTTGAACGAAATATTTCATAGATGTTGCCTCCATTGAAAGATCCGTTGTCGTCGATAATCACGCTCCAGGCTCCCGCCAGTAATGATGAAATGTTCTTATTACGGTCGATTGAGTGGACGACGTATTTGGAGTCAACTCACGAAGTTGCGTTGGAGCAAGCGACAGTTATCTTGCGATATTTCTTGGGTAGGCCCCCATGATTTAAAAGTATCTACCTCCATGTTGATCTCCTACAAAATAGGTGCAGGACGCGTCCAGGTCGCTCAATCTCTACTTGCACTCCTACCACCCGAACTGACATCTGTTGCTGAGCCTGAAGAGGTGGCAACTGAGTATCTGCATTACCGACAGTTCTTCGTGATTTGGGAAATGGTAGCCCGGATAGTGGAATACCAGGCTGAGGAGAGTTCAATGGCCGTTCATGGTGCCACTAGAGACGCAAAAACGGCGTGGGTGACTGAATACCGGGTATGTCTTTTCAAGGCCTGGTTCTCACAAATCGTTTTCGACCAACTTCATTGTAGGACTTGATTGAGCAGGTTCATGACCAAATTATGAAACTTCTTACCACGGAATGGTTGATTTCGGATGCAGACAAACTCGAGCGTACGTTTCGCCTTTGTTTTCTCCAGTTATAACGATATTCATTGCCATAAAAGTTGATCGCAGAAAAAGTGAACTGGTCAGGATAAGACAGCTATTTATTCCGGAGCTCATCCTCAGATTACACCACATATTATTCTCATCAAGGAAATGGGTACCAGAGTAAGCTCTCTTTTTCTTCTCGCCTTTCCTTCACCGAATTTGTGTTTCTTTCTCTACCAGGAACCTGAAACGTGCACTTGAGCTTGCAAATGTGGTTGCGGATTCAAGATATAAATTGTTCGAAGACTTTATGAATGAAGGCGGCAAGACTTTGGCGGATTATCTTGCTGTGCTTCGTCAGGCGATCCTGGCCGGTTTGGAAAATGGCGGTTCTGATCCGTTCAGGATTATCACTTGTCGTTGAGGTGTGACTCCGAGTTAATTGGACTAATCAATTTTTTTTTGTAATTTGATTTTTAATTTTTTTGTTCTCTGCCGCGTTGTTGGAGAGGCGAAGAAGATGGAATGGACACTCTTGATATGGGTCCCTTCAAGTTATCGTCACCCAGATCGAATATGTACACAGCAAATTTGTGTACACGCGGTATATCCGTACATCCTAATCAATATTCGTCGTTCATCACAATCAAAATGAGTGGGCTCAGGTCTATGAGAGACCAGTCGGATCAGAAAAAGAGAGGTGTTGGGGGGTGACTGGCACTCCCATTTCCGATGGCGTGACAAACCTCAAAGAAACTAACCAACAACTAAGTTCAAGTTGTTCTACTAACTAACCCCATTACAGCTTGTGCAGATGAGCGGAGGGTGTTTCTTGCTACCACCACGGTCTCACATTCTACTAGTCACCGGTCACCAACCACTGTCATATCACAGTACGTCCACCTCTTCTTTCAAAAAGACACCCGCGCTGTCGTGCTCAATGCGTTTGCGCATCTCAAGGGTTACCATGATGATGAGGCAAGGGCGGGCGTACGAAGTTACGCTTCAATTTTCTTTTTTATTATTATTTATGATTACAACAGCATGCTGCCCATATTTGGGGTTCCAATAGGCATCGAGCATGCAGAGAGACCCATTGCGGGTGTCTCTGTATGCTCGACAGCTGCGGCAACGCCAACGGAGGACGACAAGTTGACGACAACATGACGACAACTACAGCTGCACCTGCAGCCCACGCCAACGCCAATGAGGACGACGACCACAGTTGCACCTGCAACCAGGATGTCAACACCATATGCAGGTGCCAACGACGGGAGGGCGGACGCAATGGTGCGTCCACGATTTTCTTTTTTACTAACTACACTAACCTACGTCCTACAGATTGGAAATATGAGGACGAGTTATCTCTCCTCCTCGTATCAGAATCTCTTGTTTTCGATGCAACGGGGAGGTTGACATCCCCTTTGCGTCAGATTTTTTTTTTTGATGCCTCCTCGCTGCGTTGAACTTCCTTTATTTCGACGCAACGGGGAGGTTTCCCCTCGCAGCGTCTTTTTGATACATTTATTTTGTATTTAATTTGAGTATTCAATTTATTTTGAGAAGACCGACGCACGTAGCATGTAAGCAACTAGCATCCCATGCTACTGGGAATGTAGTGTGCTACACGCCAGTATTCTCTGAAAGGCTATACATTTTTCTCTGATGTACTACTATGTAGTTGTTTCGAAACAGAGAGCGAAAAACGTCATACACCTCATGATCTATTCGTCTGGTACAAATTCACGTAGCTCATGTGGCGTGAGGTGTTCAAAAAGACTTATTGCCAGCCTGAGTTCGGATAGCATCTCCCAATGATTTCTGAAAACAGGTCGTTTTTGGGTTTCGCCCCCTCACTGGGCAATTTTGACTGTAATACACCCACCATTTTCTTTGTATTACTTACTAACTAGTAGTTGAGTCACCCTCGTCTATTATACCAGTGCACATTCTTATTCCAGTGTTTACAACTTGCATTCCCTCATTTTCATTACAATCAAATTACAATACTATTTTATCAGCTGCCCGTTACATGGGTGTGATGATGTGTTACGAGGACCCCATCATGCTAGGCCATCTTTGATCGGACTTGGTGTTCATGCACATGGACGTAGGATTGCTAATCTTGAAGGTTGTTCCATCGAACGTGCTGTCCCTAATTAATTTGAAACAGTTTGTGATGATGCTGAGAACGCTGCAAATCATCCTAACCGAACCATAGCGCTTAAGTATTTATAAAACCTCTTTTTCATCAAAAGTTTCACTATCTCTTCTTTTAGACACAAGGCCCACTTCGTCCGGAGATATGTACCTTTCTATCAAGTGACTATCACGCTCAATACACTAAGATGGAAATCTAAAGACGGCCCTGTGCAGTGTGGGCCATCTCAAGGATGTATAACCGTCATCATCTCTCGGCATAAAACTTTCTTCCACGTGGTGTACAGACCGTCGTCAGGTCATCTGGCGTGTTCATGATTAGGATATAGTATTAGCCGCACTGCTTGATTGTTGAACTGCTATCTGACATACTCAGAAACGATGACCACCTACCGGCGCCACACATGAGCTACATATGCACCAGGGGGTGTTTCATCTCTATGCAACAAGATGTTGGCGCTTTTCAGATATTCATTGCACCAGATGTACCCTGCCTCGTCGTGATATAAAGTTGCGTCCTTGCCATCACTTCCGACCCATTCTTTCCATCAACGAAGCCAGAGTCGCCCCCGCCATCCCACACATTACTTATCAAATATGTGCATTATACAATGCCTCTGTTGCGGAACTTGGGTTAGTATGCACCCATTAATGTCTAACCAACACTGAAATTTTGTTTGGTAGACCAATGATCTAAGATGTCTCAAATATAATATTGGTAAACATAAGAAGACGTGCAGGTTTGTTTTCGTCCCCATCATCTTTGCGTGCCAATTGACATATGGCACTTGTCTAGAGTTATACCATTTACATGTAGCGCCTGCCACTCTCTCCCAAATATCATCCAATGGTTTAGACAAGCAACTAGGAAAACGGAGAAAAGAGACGAACTAAAAGGCAAATATACTTCAAATTACAACGAAACATACTTGTAGTTGTGCCTCTAAGTATCTTCTTCCATTGTTTCCTTGTATCACTGCCACGGCCACTGTTCATGGGCAATTAGTAGATCTACGAGCCCCCATTTTATTGTCTAGATATTTATGCCAAAAACGGAGTTATTCCGACGAAACTTTTTGGTCTCCACCTTAAGCTTCTCGGCAATTACGGGTCCCCTGAACGCAGAGTTGGTTGTAAACTTTCGTGAGTGCAACCCGTTCGGACATGGGACGATTATCTCTGGCGGGGCTAGCGCTGAGATCCGAAGAGAAGGCCTGCATGGAACGCCCCTTCAATGCGTCTGGTACTCCAACTTGCGCACAAAATTCCACACACTTACACGACATGATTCTCAAAAACGCCCTTGGACTCGATGCCTGCGGATGCTGCGTGTGCTTAACGATCTCTTGGTAAGAATGGCGGGGATATTGTGATTACCCATTTGGTACGACATTCGCTGTCTCTGCATACGTTTCCAAGCAAAGACAGGGGTCTGTGCATTATTCCAGTGCAGTTCGCCGACGATTACGCCTGCAAAAAAAATGCTGTCAGGACGAAGTGATTGTGCAGGTGGGACTCTCCAGTTATTTATTGACGGCTATTCGAGCTGTTCACATTCCCAGAGATTTTAATCGTCACTTCCAAATTAGAGACGCTAGCACGGAGGGCAGCAATTACTGAGTAGGATTGCGTGGGGAAGCAGTTGTGGCATTGTCGGCCAGTAAGGGATCATTGATCCTCCTGCCAGAGTTGGATGGTATAAATCTGTCAAAAAGTGAATTACTAATATCATTGCAATAGCATCCAAAGGGTTCGGATCTCTGCAAAAGTTAAACGTTAAACGTTAACGCACGGGACGACCACAGTGGGGTACGGTGTCAACTCGGAGTATTGTCTTCCATATTTGGATTTATTGCACGTGCGGATTCTCTGCATATGATGTAACTCCCTTTGAAAATCGACACACCTCAGACCCCCATGGCAGACGCAAGACCATTGCCATCGCAAAACTCAGGCAGTTTTGCAGACGGGTTTCCCCAGGTTCATTTTGGCGGATCTGCCTCTCTCTCCTTTCCAGTGGCTGGTGTATCCATGCCCTCCTTTGACAGCCAGACACATCTCGAGTTAGAACCCGGCGGGGATTATGACGACGACTCGGAGACTTCCGCCTTTGAATGATGGACAAATTTTTGGTGGAGGATTCCTCCTCCGTGCGTACACAATATGTAGTACTAATTCTCTAGATCTTGTAGACCAATCTCTCTTGGACCTTATGATGACTCTTATGTGCCTGGTTCAGCCTGAGTCGGTTCCGGTATGATCAAGCGCGGCAAAACCCGGAAGGATTGACTTACCAAGCTCCGATGCCAACACCGATCAACTAAGATTGATGGCGAAGCAGAGTTGATTTGCTTCATTGGGGTTCGTGTAAATTTTGTTCTGCATTCACGAGAATTTGACTGATATCCGCAGTGCCTTTACCATCTCTTCAAGAGAGGACTGTTCCAGACCTCCCGAAAACGTTAATCAAACCGCTGGACGATTTTGCTTATAGTAGATTAAGGTTATAACAAAGTATGCCTTTGGCCCACTTCCGCAAAATCTGTGTGGCCTTAGCGTCACCGCTCACCTCGCGTTCAACGAGTAACGACCCTATCCTCTATCCCCGTCCCTCTCCTTTCCACCATCTCCGTTCTCGTTCAAGTTCATCTCCTCCGCCCTGGGAGGAGTCCTCGCGCGATCCACTCCATCCCTATCCCTATCGTCCCGTCTCCTAGTATCCGCGACAGGGAAGCGATTCCTCGTCTCTCTGTCCCTCTCGCGACCGGGTGAGCGGCTTTGCCTCATTTCATGGTCCCTCTCCAGCTCGCATTCTCGATCAGCGCGCCGACGAGGGCTCCTGGAACTCGGTGATCTCGTGCTCCTGCACGAAGTATCCGGAGGCGGCGTGCGCCTTTCGTACCGCCACACTGAGGACGGGGAACTTTTGACCCACTGATACAGAAGAGTAATAAAAGGAATTTTGTTGAGAATTTGGGGTAGTGCTTACCTGGATGCTCAAACGAGATCCATCATAGTATCTTCCATGCCTAAATTTGAAATGTCGGGGCTTATTCAAGGTGAGGACAGAAGAGGGAGACATACACATCATGATAAGCATCTTCTGCATCTCTCGCGCTTCTATATTCGACAAAGGCATAACTGGGAGGGTTGAGCGATCGTTGTTTCATATTCCATGAGGCGGTAAAAAGTATGACGCGGATGGACAGTGGTGTGTAACGTTTCTACTCGGACGAAATAGGACGTTCGACCCCTCGAACTCGATGGCGTGAGGTATGATGGAGGAATCGTTTATTAATTTTTCGCGGGACTTACGGATGGGTTTCGAGGGGCTGGAATGTCGCAGCGGACAGAGCCATATGTTGTTTTACATAATGAGGGGGAGTTTTAGAGTTCACACCTCTCAAATTCTTGCGCGAGTTCGTGCGCATGAGTGGAGGGGAGATTACTGCCACCGGGCCGTTCCGGTAAATCAACGGACACCGGCCCGATGCACCTGTTCTCCTTTACAACTTTCTCCAGAGTCATGATGTCATCTTCCAGCTCGAGAATCCGTTGATTCGCGTCTCTCTCGCCCTGGCGATGGGCACTAAGGGCTTCCGTGAGTTCTTCACAGCGTTTCAAGAGCGACTGTTCCATCTCTGCCTTTCGGGCGAGACGATCCTCTGCGGCTTTGAGGGATTCTCGAAGATCCTTGTCGGCAGATGAAAAATCGACGTAGATTCGGCGGACGTTGTTGGTGACGAATTTGTGGTACTTCTCGGGTAGATACGTTAACTAGGTGTAGAAAAGCCAAATAAGCCAACGATGTTGTGGGCATAGAAAAGGCGTACATCGGGGGCCACTTGAAGATAAAGGGGTGAGCTAGTTGATCGTGCCATTCTTGCGGGGAGAAAGAACGCACCGAGGTCAAACGACTCACGACAGCCAGGACATTTGGCGGTCAATCTGTCATTCGCTGGCGTATTGGCGTAGTCTGAGAGGCATCTCTTGCAGTAGACATGACCTGTGAACAATGGTCATCATGACTCATCAAGGGCGTCAATAGACATCGGAGACGCACCGCATGGGATGCAGACAGGTTCCCTGAAGCCCGACAGGCAGATAGAGCACTGGGTCATGGTAACTGCAGAAATAGCACTGGTCCAATAGCCTGCCGCAGCCTCGCTTATTCCCGGCGCTCACTCGAAATGGAACCGTTCGACTGTCTGTCTTTTTGAATTGTCCTCCTAAAACGGATCTGAACGGAGTAGGGACAACCAGCGACATGAGTGAGACCTTGCTCCCGCCATGTACAATCGCATCCGTGGCTTGTTAGTCTCTACTGTTACTTCGATCCAGGCGCGTTTCACCGACAAAGGCCCAACAGGAGGTAAGTGTCCTGGCTTGAACCCGCTGATCACACTCCCGGAACTCATGTAATCTAATCAGTGGACGACGATTTCTTGAACGCAAACGTTGGTTGTAACCAAGAGCTATCAGGGTGTCATCCTGGGACCCTCAATGCTGTCGTTCTTCGTCTCTTGGACTGGACCACCACCGATCCTACTCCGTTTGTCTGTTGGCTTACTGGGCTACCAGGCACTGGCAAGTCAGCAGTTGCCCACTCCCTTATCGCGCACTTGAAATCAGAAGACAGGTTGCCCGTATGCTTCTTCTTTAATAAGCTCAACAGGAACAGAAATTCCATCAAGTCACTCGTTCCAACACTTGCCCGCCAGATTGCTCAGGCCATTCCCAATTTCCAACCAGATTTACCGAAAGCCGTCGCTTACAACCCAAGGAGTTCCAGACAGTCGTTCCAATCACAACTCGAGAAATACATTTCCATTCCTCTCTCCCGATTGAACCTGTCACCTGCCCATCGTCGCGCTTGTCTTCCAATCTTAATCGTCATTGATGGTCTTGATGAATGTGGCGATCCAAAGGAAATATCCCTTTTCCTTAAAACTATATTCGAAGCTGCACCACGTCTCCGCCGCTATCTCAAATTCCTCATCGTCAGTCGACCCGAAGCCGTCATCCAGAATTTCTTTGAACGGACGAGCGTGCAGGACGATGTGAATGTCATCGACCTATCAGCATATCTCGGCCACACAACACCGGGTATTCCTCCCACAAGACCCTTTCAGAATCCTATTCATGACATCGACGCCCTGTTCCGCACCATCCTGTCATCGTCTACGACGGGTCAGACGATCTTGGTTAATCTCCTCTCCGTTGTCCTCGTTTGCCTGCAGGCGGATGTGTCACCCTTGAATCCTCTCAAGGACGTTCCCATGTCTCTTACACAGTCAGACCGCTTCATGGAAAGCATACTCGATTTGGAGCCCAAATCTCTTCAGAGCGCTTTATCGGACCTCAAGGCTTTATTGAGTTTCCGAAGGAAGATGACACTTGATGGGCGCCCTTTCCATGATGTCAGGATCGTCAAACTTGGCCACAGGACCCTGCAGGATTTCCTCCTAGACCAATCGAGGTCGAGAGAATTTTATATCGATTTGAAAGCTGCACGTTTGACAGTGGTGAAGGGTATTCTGAGAGTCTTCGCCGACAATGGTCGCACGGAACAGAGGTATGCCCAAATACTGTACTTATCTCAATGCCCTATTTGACAAACTTCGTGCTTTCCAACAGATATTGGAGTGAAGTTGGATGCGATCCACGGCCAGCTTACCACAATTGCCTTGTGTGGTGTTATGAACGTCTACAACCTGATGAAGAACTACAAAGAGAAATAATGAAATATAATCCAATCGATTACCTGTCGTTAAGAGGGAAGAGCACCACATATCCTACCGCGGTTGCTTTCTTTACGTTTGCTTGCAAGTCCTTAAGACGCTTTGAGGACTCACCGGTGAGTACTTGCTCAATAACGTGGCAGGTGATTAATTTTTCTCGATCAGTCTAAAGATATTTCCAACCATCTTCGTGGCTATCTTGATCTTTACCTCAAGTCCGAGCTTGACCACTGGGTTCCTCAGAACTCCAATCTCATGCGTGTACTGAGAGCATCCATCTTTCCCGATCATATCGATTGGGAGTCGTTTCGGTCGTCTGAAGAAATGATCAAGTGGGATCGCGATGCGGTTTTAAGAAAGCTGGAGTGGGCACCTGCGGAGCACCTGCCGTATTTCCTCATGTGGATGTTCGACAAGGGTCTGGGATATGCGGGTGGAACGGTGGAAAGGACAGTTTGTGGTTTCTTTTACTCGGAGGATCGAGCGGGCAGGTATTGTTTTGGAGAGAAGGTCTAGCTATTACCTTTTGGATTTGATCCTGGTTTGTTCGGCCCGCGGTCCTGTACATGTACTACAATCATATGTATTTGTATGAAAATCATCTAAGTACTAGATGATCTTGAAAGAAAAACGTGTCCACCCATATACCATTTTGAGAGTAACATATCATTCTTAACACAGATTGTACTACGAAATTCCGACTTCTGTTTAATCGCTGTCCTCGCAGGGCATCTCATTGGGCGTTGCAGACGGCGTCGGTTACTGGGCTTCTTAAAAACAGACTCATTTCCCTTCTCCCAGGCCCTCATGTACGAGAAAGACTCGAGTATTATGGACGACGAGGAGGAAATCGAAGGTCAGGAAGTGAAACCATATCAATGCCTTGACCCCGCCTATAATCGTGTGAGTCATTGCTGGCGAGCAAGCGGCGCAGCTGCAATGAATTATGAGAGCGGGATTTTTCATATCACACATGCATGTTGCTTCCAGGTCCAAGTACAGCCCGTATCACCAGCCTCAATGATTCTTCTGGAATTCTGCGATCGGCTAAGTCAGTCTCTTCGTCTTTCCAATCCCTTCAACTTTGGGAGGGCCGATACAAGAAGCGAAGTTGAACTTCGAGATGGTGCCCCAAGGATTGTAGCTGGGGCTGAGAAGGTGGGATTATTCCATTTCGGAGGTGTGTGGTATAGAAACCCGACGAGTAAGCTAAGAGCTGACTAGGCTCTACCTGGCTGGTGTTACTGTTATTGTTGGACTCGTTCGCGAAACCTCATGAGCCGTGTTTCATCATAGGAGCTCAATATTTCAATAAGTAATCCAATAAATCCTGAACGACGTCAATAATAATGAAAGCTTGAAATAGACTCGTACCTTGTGCTGGGGGATCATTGGAAGGTTTGTTGAGATTCTGATGTGAATATTACCCAGGTCTTGCGGTATTTGTGGGAAAGTAGGAGACGACGTAGTCATTAGGGAACGGTAGCCAGATGAGGACCTGTGTTTGATTCGGGGTATATGTTCGGTGACTTCGGTCTGGCTTCGTCGCTTAATTCTCCATGCTCGAATTACTACGAAAGAGGAGGCCCGACGCCTGAGGCCTTGAGGCAAGTGCTATGTCAAAAGGGGGTTTTCCAAGTTCCGAACAGACGTCCCCAGTACAGATTTCGAGAGGACAGAAGTCGTATGTCAACGTTAGAGCATAATTCACTGCCAGAAAATGCGAAACCAACTCTTATCACATCCACACCAGACCTAGAAGTTTGCTGCGAGGACCTTCTTACCCGAATATCCGCCTCAACGTGCCGTAACAGATGTCAGGAGAACTATACATGCGTGGTAATTTCTGGTGTATACTAAAATAAATTTTATGTGCTATTCTTATTCTTACCCCTATTGTGATCGGTTCTTCATTACCAACAACAACGACGACGACTACAACTAACCAGAATGACCGATTTGACAGTGCTCGTATCACCTATACCGCTCTATCCAGGCAATAATTCCTTGTTTTCTCTTGGTTCTCAACAACGCCCGATCATGGTCACTCTCGAAACGACGATCGACGAGTCTTTGACTCAGGCTGAGGCTGACAGCACTCCAGGACGCGACAAACAGTCTCAGGATGCGGTGAGAACCGTCGTTGACCCAGCTTTCCTTTCGCCACCTGTTAATACCTTCAAGTCGAGACCGAGTCGTCCCAGACACCGGCCTACGAGATCCCAGAGCGCACCACCAGGGAGAAGGGTAGCACAAGAAAATTTGCAACGAAGCCATCAACAGGACGAGGACCAATATACCTTTCTTCATCCAGAGAGGAGAGCGGCGACACCTCCGCCCACGAGAAGTATACACTTTGGCTCCACGACAAGAGCGACAGCAGAACCCGTCCGTCCTCCTCCTCCACTCTGTACGCATTTTCTCCTTTCTCCGCAATTGGTTTTCTGATACTAAGATCTACCCAACAGTTCGTCCGACAACATTTTGGCGCAAAACTCGTCGTTCAGGAGTGACCTCTGCTTCGTATTCGCCTGGTTCCTACCTCATTCGTCGCTCTACTTATATTGCTGCTGGACTCAGGTTTGATAGTCCAGTCCACGACTTGTCTGCCCTTTGTGTGGAAAGCCGAGTTGAGAGGGTAGTTTGCAAGGCAACCTACGAAGAGGGTATTCCAGGTCTATAGGCAAAATGCCACAGGGATCTCGTCGACGGGCGATATTTATCCTCCTCAGCGCCTTGCGCGTATTTCCAGGCGTGATGGCGGAGAGTCCTTCTCCGAGCACCACCGGAAGTCTTCGAGGTGCAACGACGCAATTTATGATTATTGAACGACAATTACCAGGCATTGTGATCACTTTCTCATTACCCCTTCCGACTCCAACACCAATCGCAACAAACCCATTCTCGAACGGGACGCCAATCCCCCTTCTCATTTCGCCTGTTGCTCCTCCACCATCAGTGTCTGTATCGAGGAGCTCGTCTTCCAGCCCTTCCATCCCTTCCATCACAAGTACAACCTCAACTTCCGCGCAGTCTTCTCAAAGTGGAAACTCAACTACAACCGCGAACAATTCGAACCGCCTCACAGCCATCAACTTCCTCCCTTTCATCATCCTTACTTCCTTTTTCATCGTTTCATTGATGGGGTGGTGTTTACACGGTTGGTGCACGCGGAGACCCAAGGAGAAATTTGTGACGATGGGAACAATGGAATCAAGGAAGAAGAGAGGCGGTTGGTTTGGGAACAGAGATGGCGGGAGGGGAGAAGAAAATGAAGAGCTCGTTTATGGGCCTGCATATGTTTCATTCGTGGGTCAAGACGTGGAAGAGTTCGCTACTGTGAGACAGTCGGGGCGGTATAGGTGGCCCCCTCTGTCCGTGACAAACCAAGGGCATCAACAACAGGACTCACAGAAAAAGCTCGACGATGACCCTATCCTATCAGAATCTGTGCCTGTTCAAACCATTCGCTCTGTTCCTTCCGCTGAACCTCGTGAAGCAAATGTCGGGAAGAGGTTGATGTCACCCACGACAACGACCGGACCACTGTCACCTACGTCTATCGCCCTCAGAGACCTGTACGAAGTTGTTCTGAGAAACGACTATGAGGGCCCTAACACTGGAGGAGCCGAAGAACGAACGACCCTTCTGGGCGTTGGGTCGGGTGTTTTGAGTGCAAACCGTAGCACTAGTGGGAGGAAGCGAAAGGGTCATGTTCGCCAGGGGTCCGAGTCGCGTGATGGGACTACTCAATTTCTGGATCTCGGTGGTCGTTGGAGCGATGATGGTGGTAGCCGACTACCGCGGAAGAAACTTGAAGTGAGAAATCCGAGTGTCGGAGAGGGGAGGTTGGGGTTGAGAGAGGGTGTTGGTTTGGTTAGTGATGGGATCCTAAACGAGGAAGACGAAGACGAATATACGCCTTTGCCCACACCTACGCGGCTTGTTCATCAGTTCTCCTTTGGTGGCCCACCTTCTCGAGTTCCGAAACCCGGAGGGGAGTCTGTGCAATATTCCCAGAGGATCCCCTTCTCTATTTCGATGGACGTTTTACCAGCGCATCCGAAGCAGATCACGAGTCCACCCCTGGAGAATCAAATGTATTTTGTTCCATTGCCGATAACCGTTGAACCGAACGTTTACACAAGCGATACGCGAAACGATGAACCAGTGGTGGGCTTGGCGAGCCCACCGGCTAGGGTCCGGGGGAGCGTTAGACCCAAGGCTACGGTTTTAGAATCGAGGGAGACGTTTAGTGGACGGAATCATGGCTTGCAGAACCCTTCAGAGGCTGTGGATGGTCGTCCCGTTAATCGTGGGCTTGCTACGACCTCCCCTCTCAAGACTATCCCAGGGTCGGTGAAGAACAAACAACGTGATATCCCAAGTCGCCGTGATGGTGCTAGTAAAGGGAAGGGGAAATTAGTGAAGGTTCGCCCGGCTGCCGTGTCCAGTGCAATGAATCAGACTGGCGAGGATTAGAGTCTTCGTCTTCTGCATGCTTTTTATCTTACTGTAGAAGTCGAATTCGGGATTGTCATTTTCTATTCTACAATTTCTAGCTTCCAATAGGTTACGTGAATGAAGGAGACTGTCCAGATTGATCATTGAAGCAATTTTTTTTCTAGCCAGTAAGCCTAATACGTAAATGATCAGGCCCGGGTCAGGAGGTCCCGTAGAATCCACCACTAATTATAACAACCATTACCTGGCCGAGTTGGTGTCGGGGTACTTAAGTGGAAGTCATCTTCCGGTAATGCCCTCTTGTCCTGTCCTACGTTTCTCTTCGACGATTGTTATCGTATTCAAGAAGAAATCTCGACATGCCTATGAGCTCGAGGTCTTGTTGCACAGTTGCAAGGTCACGGTAAAGATCCTATCACGTTTGTCCTTATCCAGTTGACCAATACACCTCTTTGACTTCTGAGTAAAGTATCATTTTTGTTTACGGCTTGTGTGGTCACCGTAGGGAAACCTGGACTGAGGGCGATGTATGTTGGCCTCTAGATCTGCTATCGAAGGAGGAGGCATTGTCGCACGTCCGTCTCGATGTGCCCATCTGTTTGACACATCGTCGAGAGGTGCAAGGCAAGTTCGTATGAATTCTTATACTGAAAAATTTGGACTAAACGTTTCTAGCTTTCGATAGCTCAGAATCTGGGTGTCTCACCTTTGAATTATCAAACGAGTGCTGCAGAAAATGGGGTTTTGCGTGCGTACAGTCTGCCAGATCCCTCGCACACCTCCGAGTCGCATCTCCCGTTCAGATTCCTCTCGATCAGAACTTCTGCCTCTCTAAATTTGGTCAATCTCTTCTCGACTGCCCTCATTTCAAAATCCCGCCGTCGTTCCTCCATGAATTCCTTCTAAATTTCCTTTGTGGTTATGAGGAGGCATGGGCACCCTCAGAACTGTCAACAACCTGGGTCTCCTCTACACTAAGCAACGCCGCCTCGAAAATGCGGTGATATACAACCGCACTAATGCACTGGCCGGTTATGAGAAGACGTTGGGACCTGCACACATCCACTCTTGACACCGTCAACAACATGGGTCTCCTACAGCATTCAAGGCCGCCTCCAAGACGCGGAGAATCCGCCGGAGATATGTACTACAACCGACAGATTCTACCCCATTTCGGAATGGTGCGCCTGCAGACTCGATGGAACATGAATGGAATAGTTCTTTGTTACATTAATAAGGGTTAATGTTAGAGTTCAGTGTAGCAGACGTTGTGTCTATAGTGATTGTTTATGTAAATGTCTTGTTTGGAATGATTAACGACAAATTCGCCTCTTGTTTGGAGTCCCTAGCAACCTCAAGAGACAAAGAGGTTCAATTGAATCATAAGCGCCTTACTCTGCTGTGCGGTGGCAGCTGGCAAGCCTAGGCCGACGTTTCAGCGCTCATTCTATCTGTCCAGCCCCGTCTTGGCATGCTGTATCGTACCGTCCAGCATAAAAGCAATTCACGATTTGACATGGGGCAACTCTTTCACTCACCTGAGCCATGCCTTTCAGTTTCAACAACCTCATTCGCGCCGTGCACCTCCGATCAGGCTTAACATCGATACTTTACTTTATCCCGGCGCTTTATTTCCAGTATGTAAGCGATATGAAGCCAAAAAAGATCAACATTCTATTGCCACCTGTCTTCGTCTACCTTTTCATCTTTTTCCATCATATATATCTGAG
>Ga0307517_10001815_pt1 | contig 35056 bp, 34 predicted proteins | sample 23_EM_MG_FD_194515 | JGI IMG/M metagenome (GOLD analysis project Ga0307517, IMG submission 194515) | Populus trichocarpa ectomycorrhiza microbial communities from riparian zone in the Pacific Northwest, United States - 23_EM | ecosystem: Host-associated > Plants > Roots > Unclassified | place... | reverse complement strand
GCGCCCCCCGCCCCCCCCCGCGCTGAGCAGATTCGGCAGGGCACAGTCTGTACTATATGAGTCCTGTACTGCCATTGGGTGCAGGTGGTGCCAGTGCTGGTTAGTCCACGGTAGGAGTAATAACCTACTAATGATCTATGGTAGAATATCGGGTTTACTCGAATATAATATCGTATAATGTAAGAGAGATAGCGGTATTTAAATCAGCCTGGGTGAGGAGCGGAATTCCTCCTCCGGCATTCTGGCCCTGTTCTCTTGTGTTATTCGGGTACTAGCAGGTACGGGTATGCTATCGTGCAGTACAGTGCCGGTACTGTGTAGCCACTGCGCTGCACTCCATGTCTTCCATTCAATAGATTGTGAAGTCTGTACTACAGCACTGACAAGAACCCATGGATTATTAGAAAAGGTTACCTCGCTATGGCATTGTATCACACATCAGCATGCAACATTCCACAGTGCTGTGCAGCGCCACGAAACTTTCATGGGAGGAAAACAAAAACGCCTTGACTAACGGACTCCCGCATTATAGTAGCACAGTACGGCACCAACCACACCGTGCAGTGGAGTGCCCCTCATCAGACACATCTTTATATCATACACGGCTCTGGTGTGATACTTTGTAAATGGAACCTCCATATGCACTGCTACCCATTTTCCTTCTCCATTTTTTCTCTTCCGATACAGATGGTACTGTAATCTGATAGACTAAGAATCAATAACTAGCTAATCATGTGGTGGTGGTGATAGTGCCATAGAGATAGAGTTATTCGGAACCTTAACCAAATTACAAGTATCGTATCGTACCAGGACAAAAAAAAACGCATACCAAAAAAGTGATTTGGATTCCCGTGGAACGTGAGGTTGGCATCGCAGCTTTCGGCATGATGGTACGAAGTCTATTTGATTAAGCGCACAGTGGGTGATCTGACAAACCACTGTTTCTCAGCATCCTATGCCAACAGCCTTGGGTGTACGTATGTATGGTTAGTTTGTCCCGTTTCGTCCCCATGTTATTCCCCGTCTAGTACCGGTAGTTAGGGAATTGGGTTCAGGTTTAGGCAGCAGGTGACAGCATGATGGGTTATTTATTCTTGGTGATCTTCCCGTTCATTCCTAGAATAACTCCACATATTCATTCAGTGTAGTGTTCCGACTACCCTTCAAATGGCAGGACGGCAGAGGATGACAGCTAGACAGATGGATAAGTGCATATCGTACTAACTTAACTTCTCACAGCCACGATCGAACCCAGTAGAAGATATGCTTCTGCTAGGAGGGGGGCTCCACTGGCTTACGAGAAGCGCAGGCTCAGTTGCTCCGGTACTAGTAGATTACTCTTGTGAGAATGGGCTGCTTCGTTTGTACTTCCGTACAGCACAATAAAACTGCACTCTGTTGGCTGAGTTTTTGACTGGAGGGAAAGAAAGAGGTGATCTAAGCTACGAGTATGATACCATACCATATCTGCCGCAGTGCAGTACCGGAATCTGTCACCGATTCTCGGGCGCTGTACCGTATTCCATTCCGTTGGCGGCGGATTACCATAGAGGTGGTGCTGTAATAGAGCAACGCTGTTTAACTTACATGACCTAAACTAACTTACCAGTACAAGTACCATGCCGGACAGGTACAAATATAATATTATGATGGGTGATATCCAGCAACCTGCGGCGGGAGCACTAAACTGTATCGTGCGGTAGCAATCACGGAAGGCTTTAATAAACAACAATAGAGTAAGAAAGTGCACAATGGAAAAAGGAAAAAGAACACCCTCCATCAAACAGCGAAGAAAGAAGAAAAGGGAAAAATTACGACTAGATTGTTATGACAGACCTCACCTCGCCTTTTACCCAGCTTGCCCCCCCCCTCTCTTTCTCTCTCGGTTCGTGGGGGGAAAATCAAAAAAATCAAATGAGATCAATAAATGCATTCGCTCTCTGCTTTTTTTCTCAAATGGGAATGGTAAAGATAAGGTAAATGAATGAATTTATGCAACCGGCAAGCTTTCGATAACCCCTTGCTCCTCGTTCAGTGGTCCCGTCCCGACCCTGTAAGATACCTTCCACCGCATCTTGACATTGCCACCACCGCCTCTCGGGACTCCCGAGACTCGGATAAGCTGCATTACTCCTACTCTCTGGCGAGCTTCGAGATGTCTACTGCTCTGTGGTTCCATTTTGAGAGCCAATGTCTCCAAGATTTTATAATGTCAGCTACTCCTTTTACTCTATTACTTTCCCCCCTTCTCTCCCATGAACTCCTTTCTCTGGAAACCAGGAGCGCGGCACTGATAAGAGCTCAACATACCTTTGTGACTGCCATCTGAAACGTCAGATCCTGGATGGGTTGACTTGCATTGTTGGAAAACTTGGCCTTCACCAATATCGGGCCATCGGGCATAGTGACGGGTCTATGTACATCCAACAGGATATGCAGGTTCGAATTGAGGATTAGGAGCTCGTTTTGCGAGGCCGGCGGCGGTGCAGGTTGTTCCGGCGGCAACGAGGAGGTGAATGCCCAGTCATCGTCTTCGTTGCCAGCATTCCCGCCATTGTTTTGTTGGACAGGAGGGAGCGGTGTTTGTTGTATTGACGGAGAAACGAAGCCACCTAGCATCACCGGCTGGGTTGAAGGGGTTGCTACATTTTGAAAATAATTAGGGACAACTAGAGGCTGTTGTACAGCTTGAGGCGCAGGTGAAGTCGAGGGCGTGATGTGCTGCTGGCCGGCGGTGTTTGCTTCAACCATTGAGGATAATAAAGGCGGACCAGGGATCCCTAATGTTTCATGCGTTTTAGCCCTATGCAAGCCAACTAAAGCATCACGGCTCACCTGTATTGGCTCCAAACCCAAGCGCAATCCCACCGCCTTGCCCAAACGAGCTGCTTCCACTATCCTGGAACGATAGGCCCAGCAAGTCGTCTTCTAATGAGGCTGGCTTCCCGCTTGCTGGCGCTGAGGGACCGTTTGCGCCATCCTCTAGATCAATAAGCGAAAGCTCTGCGCCCGGAGGAGGTGTAGCTGCTGGCGGGGACGCGCTAGCCATGAGCGGTAGCGCTTTTGCGGCATCTAAGTCACCCCGTTTGACAAAGCTATATCTCTCAACCGTGGTATTGATAACATCATTAAGCTCCAATAGTTTCACAACAGCATCAGGATCTTCACTTTCCTCCTCTATTATCTTCTGGATCTTTGGTTGAGCGGTTTTTAAGGCACTTGCTAATTCCTAAAACTCCCGTGCTTCATTAGCAGCCCACCACAAAACGATGCATTCGTGTCAAACAATGGACATACCTCAAAAGTATCCTGCTGACCGATAGTTTCCCCCTTGTGAACCTTCCCGAGCATCTCCTCTAATAACCTTGCTTTCTCACGGAGCTTCCCAATCTCTTCCGCGGCCTTTGCCCGGTAATCGGTCCTTGAGGTTTGATCGTACCCAGCCATAATTTTCATCAAATGATTAGCCTCCTGCAAATCCGCCGGCGTGCCTCTTCGGATCAATTCCTGCAGCTTTGCAGACTGGGCGGCTCTCTCCTCTTCCTCCATTTCTTCGGCGGATTTCAGCGTCTAGAACCAAACATTCATCAGTAATTCTAATTTCTCATAGCTAATGATTCTACAACTTGATATCCCGTAGAGCCACGGAGTAGAGAACACATGACGTACGTCGCTCGGGTTCAGAACCGCTGCATCCTCACTTCTAACTTCCGGAAACATATATCCCTTGTAGCTTAACAACCTGTGCATATCCCTAATGTAACCCAAGTCGTCCTTATAGCGGCTTGTCTGGCATATCGTCCCCCTCCATTCCTCAATCGCTTCGAGGATCTTCAGATGCACCCTACCCGGTCTTGCGGGCGGCTTTTCGGGAAACCGACGAACGAGTTCATTCAGAAAGTCCTTGGTGGAAATTTGCAAGTGAAAGGGATAACCGCAGTTCTTGACACAGATATCGAGAAGCTATGCCACATCAGCTTTCCTCCCAATAAAAACCGAGGGCCGAAAGCTTCCCTACATTAAGAGCTAGAAGTGAAACATTAGGATTCCGATGATTGATATAGTTCACGATAGCAACAGCCGCTTCACGGGGCCTAAATGAAAGATAAAACGATCAGTTTTGACAATCCATGCATTTATCCACCCCCCTCCCCAAGCCCCGCGGCCCTCCCCCCTCTCAAAGGGAATAACCCACGCGTTCCCCTTCCTCTTATTAATCTCATCCGCGATCTCCAAATTCAACGCAAGGTTAGGCTCAAAATTTACCGGATCGCAAGCACTCTCTAGAAAGCCCGAAAGCCGTCAGCGAAAAACTCAATCCCCCACCCGGTAAGCATCCCCGGGGGTGCGGCGTGCCTGGGGACATACGTATAAACCGCTGGAGCTTAGAACCGTTTGGCTCCTGTGGGAAAGCGCCGAATCGATCCCTTGCGGCCATCCTGGCAGTTGCGTACTCCAGCTTTGGAGAAAAAACTTATAAAGTGAGGTGGGCCCGGAATATGGGTTACCCGGTTGTGGTTCGCTGCGAAAGGTCGTCAGGCCGGATTCCTGCGATTTTTTTGTTTTCAAGGTGATGAGGGGCGGAGGGGTTAAACTGGTGACGAGGTTCGTTGTTAGTCAGCGCCCAAGTTATATCTGCACGTGATTTGGTGGTCGCTTTTCCCCGAGTGATGACATATGTCTCGACCGATCGTTTATAGGGAGGGGAAGGAAGTATGTTCTGTTGCTTATTTATTTTTTACTTAGTCCGCGGTACACATAGCTCTAGGGGGTTCCGGGGGGGCAGCAGGAGATAGGCTTCTTTTCTCCCTATAAAAGACGAATCCTCGTGAAAGTGGACAGTTGGCAAATTGGCGATGTGGTTAGTACATTAGGGCGAAGTGAGAGCTAAACTGTTCAATAGGCACCAGAAAACAGATTCCCAATATTCTATTTTAGGATCGCACTCCTTGTAGCTAATTATAGTCTTAAGTCCAAGATCTTGGTAAAGAGAAGGACAATACTATAAAATCTTTGAAAAAGTTTTCCGCGTCTATGAAGCACCAGGCGAGCTACGTAAATACCACTACCCCTTGGTTTCCTAAGAGGGCTTCCACCTCAGATAGGCCTTCGAAGAAGGTTTATGCTCAAAAACATCAGACCTTATCCGAGAGGTCAACTCCAACAAAATTGCACTTGGCCAGATTATTCCAATCTTTACTACCCTCTAGAGATGAAAATATCGCAAACCAAGACCACAAACTTATCATCACAGTGCTTAAAATGAAGCGGGCACGGAAAAGCCTACAGGCCAGATGATGACAATTCCTTCTGGGGTTGCCCTATATTCCCTCAAAATAGAGTCCTTATGACCTGAGTGATCAAACATGACCTCTCGATAGCAAACAACACCCCCTGTAACTAACAGCAAGCACCGATTCGTTTGAATACAAGAGAAATATGCCAGAAAGTGAAAGCTCCTCTCGTAGTGAGGCGCTGTGTATTTCAACAGCCTGCCATAGCACATTTCAATCGTATTTCCGGGTACGGCGCTCAAGGTATCTAAGGAGCCTGATTAGTACTAAGAATTGATCAGTACTAGTCTACAGACCATAGAATAGAATAGAGAGGATATCACGGGTGCTACATACAGCAGAATAGTAAGATCTTGGCGACAAAATTCGTCGCCCCTCCCATTTTACACCAAAAATGGCTGATTTTAAACACTCCTAACTCATCTGAAAGCAATATAGGACTGATGAAAATTAGTGCCATAGCGTATAGTGTAGGCAATTGTCTAAACTTTCTCAGCAGAAATCGTTAGGATTTTCCCACCCCATCATGAGGGCCGAGAGCTTGGGTTGCTAGGGTTGTGATTGGGTATTGCTGCAATGTACCTTTTGTACTTGAAACCCATATAAGATCAGAAGTATCGTACCTCTTGCCCACCACCAGCATCATTATGCTATTGCACTATGGGCATTGACTAACAGAGCTTACCACATACAAATGATAATATCTAGGTAGCTCTAAAGGCTTTGGAGAATTTTAACACTTTTTCGCAAGGCCAACAGGGCTGAGATTTTGCAAGGTGAAAATACCCATTTTTAGCGCAGAATGGGGGGGGGAGACGAATTTTGTCGCCAAGCTCGTATAAATGTTATAATAGTAGGTCTAATATAATTTGTAGGTTTAGCCTACCCCAAGGGTGGGAGTTCTCCCTTCTCTACGCAAAGCCTGGAGAGAAACACCCTCTTAAACACCACCACCCTTACCGGTCTGGCACGATCTCCCCTTTCAACACAAGCCATCGAAGCAAACAACCACACATTCTCAACCCCGGTTGCTGTCGTTGACGGCCGGCTCCCTGCAACACGCTAAGACAGGATAGGATCGGAGCCCCACAATACTCAAAGTTTACCTGCCCCCCCCCCCCCAGTACCGTGCACCCCGCTTGGCTGGAATCACCATTATGGAGCCGATACAAAAGTTAGCGGAGCAATGGCTCGCTATGGACAATGTATCTATCTCTGTCCCCCACTATTGTAATCCCTTTTTGAACTAATTATTCCGCTAGAACGACCGAACCAGGTCTGAAATTAGAACCTTGTTGCAGAAAGGAGACACTCAGGAACTAGAAAAACGCCTAAGAGCCCGTACACATTCCCATATCAACCTTTAAGTATACGTTAGGCTAATTGGTGGAAATTTAAGGAATTAAATTTGGTACAGCAGGCCTCCGAGCCCGCATGGAAGCAGGGTTCTCTCGGATGAACGATGTGACGGTGATCCAAGCCTCTCAAGGGCTTGCGAGTTATATAAATTCTGAATGCCCACAACCGAGCGTGGTGATCGGCTATGATCACAGACACAATAGCGAGCGGTTCGCAAAACTGACCGCTGCCGCCATGATACGTGGCGGAATTAAGGCAAGCCTTGGTGGAGTTCCGGTAGAAAGATACACGAATGTTGATAATTGCTGGGTGTTATAGGTATACTACTACGACTCACTGGTTCACACGCCACTTGTTCCATTCGGCATCAGCTACTTCAAGGCGAGCGCCGGGGTGATGATCACAGCGTCGCATAACCCAGCACAGGACAACGGATATAAAGTCTATTGGGGAAACGGCTGCCAGATAATCTCGCCACACGACAAGAATATAACTCAACGGATTGAAGAGAACCTTGAGCCGAAGTGTTGGGATGTGGGATTGGTGGATAAGGACCAGAATACCGTCCGGCCGGTGAAGCAAGTGACGGATGTGTACTTTGCTGCCTTGAGGGAATTGGAAGTAGGACTTGCATGTAGAGAGAATCATCGGCTGCAATTCGTATATACACCCATGCATGGCGTTGGGCTATCTTTTATGTGGAGAATCGCTACTGAGATGGGTCTGGGTGACTACATGATGCCTGTCTCGGCACAGGTGAGCTGTAGACTATACTTCATTTCCTAGAGCATCACGACGCTGACTCCTGCGGGCAGGCAACCCCGGACCCTAACTTCCCCACCGCCAAATTCCCAAACCCGGAGGAGAAGGGAGCCCTAGACCTAGCGATAGCTACCGCAGAGCGCAAGGGGATCCATCTTGTTCTAGCGAGCGACCCCGACGCAGATCGCTTTGCTGCCGCTGAAAAACTGCCGTCAGGAAAATGGTATGTCTTCACTGGGAACCAATTGGGTGTACTATTCGCAGCACATGTTATCGATGTATATCGAAAGGAGGGGAAGGATATTTCGAAGCTTTCTATGCTTGCATCAACTGTGTCAACACAGATGTTGCACGCCATGGCGGATACAGAAGGTTTCTACTATAATGAGACACTTACGGGGTTCAAATGGCTCGGAAATCGTGCCATAACCCTGGAGAAAAATGGTTACCATGTTGCTTACGCGTTCGAGGAAGCAATAGGTTATATGTTCTCGCCCATAGTTCACGACAAAGATGGTATTGCTGCCGCGAGTGTGTTCCTCACAATGGCACGGCGATGGGCAAAAGAGGGGTTCACCGTGTGTCAGAAACTGGAACAACTCTACAAGATATATGGATACTTTGAGACTGCCAACTCGTATTTCGTTTCCCCCGACCCGCTAATTACGAAAGAAGTATTTGCTGCCATTCGTAAGCTAGGGGATCCGTACCCAGCGAAAGTCGGTAATCGGGATATAATCAAGTGGAGAGATTTGACCGTGGGATACGATTCTTCTGTCCGAAATAGGGAACCCGAACTGCCTGTCAGTAAAAATTCGGAAATGATTACCGTCGAGCTGGAAAGCGGGGTTCGATTCACTGTCCGAGGCTCCGGAACTGAACCCAAAATTAAGAGTAAGATAACGCTGCATCCTGTCAAAAATCACATGCCCCGTCTCAGAAATTTTGACTCCACGAACCGCTAACATGAGTATGGTATCCAGTGTACATCGAATGCAGGGCATCAAGTTCAGAAAAAGCTAAGGCGGGAGCGCAAGAAGTATCCGAGGCTTTGACCAGAGAGTGGTTTCGGCCAGCGCAAACCGGACTTAGGCTACATTAGCAAGAAGAACCAATTAGATGCCCCAGATATAAATTCATACAGCGGGGGTGCTATCAAAAGTTGGAGCGAGTGAGGGAGAGCTTGGACTGCAGGTGAAACTTTTTTTTTGCTTTATAGTGAACGGAGCCCTGTCCCCTTCCAGAAATTGAAAAGAAGTAAAGAAACCTAAAGCGAAGAGAAAAAGCAAGTCAACAGCAGACGAAAAGCAAAGTGAAACAAAAAGTGAATACCTTGGATTGAAACTCCGTCCTAGAACACGATGAAGACAAGAGAACCAAATAAAGAAATACGCTTCCGGAAGCACCGCCTTTTTTCACTTTGGTTTCACAACACACCTTATCAGAAATGAAATGGGGGAAAAACGTAAACTAAACCCCGCATTGTCCCTATCAACATCATAGAATTGGTATGACGTCCACCAACGAGGGCCATTGCGGCAAGTGAATTCCGAAAGAATGCAAAAAAGAGACAGAGGGTTGGGGGGGCGAAATAAAATAAAAGACCGATGTGATATCTTCTGTGCACATACAACTCCACATAAAAAACACGTAGAAAGTAACACTTTTGGAGATATATATCCGATGCTGATTCTGAAATCCGAAACTAGAAATGATGAAGAGATCAACCGCAATGAATGAATGAACCGCTATAAACCCCTTCCTCCCCCTTCCTCCCCCCCTCGTTCCTCTGCACCCGCAGGACGTGAGGGTGGGATGGAAGGTGAAATCATACATACCAAGTATCAAACTATAACCGCCGAAGCCGCGCCGTAAAGGATGGGAGGAGGGGTGCAGAGGTTCGGTGGATCGAAATTTTTTGGCGACTACATAACGTAGAGTAGCCTCGTATCTAAAACGACCCAACGTACGTTAAAAATTTCGTCCTTGACGCCAACCGTAGAGCTCACAAAATCAAAAGCTAAAAATGCTAAAGAAAAAAAACAAATGTGAAGTACAAGGTGACTCTGACCAAAGCAGAAGTAAAAAGAAAGGAAAAGGAAACAAAAAAGGGAAAAGAGAAAGGAAATCCCAAAAAATACAACATAATGCCCGTATCAGTAATCGTGAAGATGTGCATGGAAGACATGAGGAAATGGAAAAGAGAAGTTGCAAACTTAAAACTTAAATTCCATCTGCGAAGAATCAAGGGGATGACCGTCTGTACCTAGTGGATGGCTACAGCTAAGCTGAGGCTTCTGGGAGTATTTCCCTTGAAGTTCTTCTCGAATGCTATTAAGAAGTTGCTGGTAAGATTGTTGCGAGTTCTTGCTGAGAGCTCTGATGAATGCGTAGCTCATGGCACCAGTAGCTTCTCCGCCTTCAGTACCATCGGCACTACAATTTTCCTACGTTAGATGCCTCAAGGAATCAATGATTTCATGTGAAACGTAAGGTGGCTCGTACGATGTCTGACTGTCCTTCGAACCTGACCATTGAATGACATCTGCAGAAGAAGTCTTGGTCCTCTTTGCCCTTTCCTCGGCCCCTCTCCCCGTGGTAGCTCTCTTGAAGATCCCCATGGCTGATTGTGCAACACCCCCAAGATCTCCCCTCGAGTAGGCACTCATAGCATTGAAAAGACCAGAAGCAGCCTCCTTCGCAATGTTGGGCTCCTTCTCGACACCGCGAGTGGAGTAGAGGTATGGAAGGTCCAATGCAGAGCCGGAGTGGCAAGAATCGAAGATTGCAGTCAATCGAACGCCAGGCTTGAGAGGGGCAACCCTACATATTGTCAATAGTGGCCCCGACAGTACTGGGGTGTTTTCTTACATAATTCTATGCATGTCGTCGTCAACAATATGGCCATTGTATCTGAAGTCCACTGGAAAGATGGTTTCATCGTATCCTAAGAAATGTTAGTGTACATCACTGCCAAGGCGTGGGTTATTTTTTCCCCGGTGTTACTAACCATCACCTTCATCACCATCAAGATCTTTGGTTTGTCCACCATGGCCTAATTTGTGAGTCAGCAAGTGATGGGCTCGATTATATACCGCAAGAAATACCTGAGTAGTGGAAAAATAACGAATCATTGGGCTGTGCATCTTTGACTAGCCAATGCATAGCCTGCAAAATGTTCTGTTTTGTAGGTTGGCTTCGGGGGTTCTGTTGATCGTCGGTCAAGATTACCATATCCTCACGCTTGTAGTTGAATCGGTCGTGTAAAAATGTTGACATATTCTTCACATCGTTGATGCATCCCCTCAATTGCCCTCGTTGACCAAAATAATTGATGCCGATCAAAAGTGCCTTACGTTTCCCGGTGCAGTTGCTGAATTCATAGCCAATTTGAGGCGCTCCAGGCACATGAAAGGACTGCACACCCTGAGGGGGGAGACTCGGGGTCCCTGCTGGCGGAGGATGACTGTACATATACTGCCCAGTTGGCATATCTAATAAGGTTGAAATGGGATTAGTACTGTTGGAGTACTCTGCTGAATAGATACCAGGGAGGACAAACGATTTCCTTGAGGTGGAATAGCACCATGGTATTGGGGAGTGGGCTGTGGAGTCCACTGTGGTTGCTTTTCACCACGTCAGTCATATATTCGATCACAGGGAGCAAGACACAAAAGTAAGCTTACCTGTGGCTGGGGAGGGTATCCGTAGCCCTGTGGCGGCGGTTGATAGTAACCTGGTTGAGAGGGGGGTGGGTAGTATGGCTGCTGCTGTTGGCTATTTTCAAGTGCAAAAAAAGGTATCAGCAAACATCGTTCGAGAGGCCACGAGGCTTCAAACAGAGGCAACGTACTCTCCATACTGTTGACCAGGATAAGGATTATATCCCGGGTATTGGCCGTAACCGCCAGACATACTAGATTAAAGTTCAAAAAGAAGTAGCGAAGAAGTGTCTAGTGAAAAGGGAAACGGAGAGCGATATGATTAAGTTGAAAGGTGTATTCGTATATCCACAGCAGAAGGCTAGGACGCTTCTCAAGTCCCAAAGATGACTGTCTAGCGAGTGATGCAGATCTAAGAGGCTTTGAGGGGTGGAATCTCGAAGGCCTTTATACAGGACAGAGGGTGGCCCCTTCAAAGACAGGATAAGGCAGGAGGTAAGAGGAGAGTGGGTTGGATTGAGGTGAGAAGTGTTAGTAGGAGTGAGGAGAGGTGAGGTAATGCAGGGACCAAAACGGAGATAGTGATAGAGATGGCGCAGACGTGAAAATCAAACAAGTTCAGTGGAGGATCAGGAAGCAGCGAGCAAGCAAGTGGTAGAGCAGGTGAGTAGGTGACTGAGTGACAGGAGGGCAGGAAGTAACAGCGGCGGTGTAGATTCCCAGGCACCTGAAAAAGATGGTGGGGATACAGTGTCTTCCATCCATTTCCCAGTGGTGGGGAGGTCAGAATAGGAATCGCGTCTTTTCTTGCACCACCACCAACTTACCGCTCATACTCGCAGCCAGAAAAGCAGTGTAAAAAAAAAAATCTAGCCCCTCTGCCGAGCCCTATCGACGCTTGCGCAGCACAAGGCCTTGAGTTAGAGAAAGGAAAAACAAGACGTGCCCAACGGCCTCCTCAAGTGAACAGTTTATGGCATTCCACTCTCGCTCGCTCTTTGCTCTTTCCCTCAATTTTCATTTTAACTCTCCTCTAACTCTTGGCCCTCCCGATAACAATTACGGTGATACACTTATTTCGTCCAAATACAAGAATGTATAATACGTATGATAGATAAAAAACATAAAAAGAGTCCCAGGACTACAATACCAATTATCTAGAAACAGCACAAATAATTGGGGGAAAAATTAACCTCCACTCTTTCTCCCCTCCCACAGCTTTCTCCCCCTCTCCGCACCCTTCACTCCAATAGTTTTCTCTATCTTCACCCTCCCGTGGTAGAATATGCTCCCTTCAACTTGCGTGCATATGGAACGTTTTTCCTCATTTCCGCTGAAACATCCCCACCGATCAAGTCCAATGAACCTGATGCCCGTCATCATGGCTCTGTACTGTCTTGGTGGTGCATGGTGGACGTTGCACACCTACTTTTCTTTTCTTTTCACCCAAAGAGTTCAGGCCCACATCGAGCACTCCCACTCTGATGTGTGCCTTCAGCTGGAGACGGGCATAAATTCTCGAGTGTCCTTTCCTTTAATGGTCAACTTTCTCAGCCGCAGCCCACACGAACCATCCACAACACCGCCCCAAATCTAACAAAGTTGTCCAACGGAGAGCCACACTACCTAAGAGCAAGAGAGGGGGGGTGCATTTTAATTCCTTCCACCAAGTTCAATTTCGCGCGATCACTTTTGAGGAGAGGCGAAGCTGAATCTGCACATCTGCGAGATCAGATCTAGTTGGAAACACTTTGCGGGAAGAAGTTTTTGGCGACATCATCGGTTCCAGGTAGGCGGGAGGATCCTCTCACCCCCCCCCTCTCCCTTCCTTCCTTACGCCCAGCCCTGTAACCCACATGGTCAGAAAGATCTTTTGGTTCGTCCCAAATGCGCAAGGGAGAATGAGAATGAAAAGGCTGCCTTATTTTGATACCGGTACTCGCTTTGCTTATTCCTCAAGTTTAGTTGTATGATAGTTTAGTCTACTATTATACCGTGTACTCTTCTAATAAACTCGTCAGCTCTTGATCATCGAGTATATTCAATTAAAACACGTTCTGGCTTTCAAATCAGCTTCAGCTATGCCACTGTTCCAATGTCTCGGGCTTCAATAACACAGAGGCACGTTACCCCCAATCATTGATACCCACACAAACGCACGGGAGTTCCTCTGTTCTGTGGGTTGAGCCTGAATAAGGGTAACCAGTTCAAAAATGGACTTCTTAGACACGAATATTCTCCTATTGTACAACCCGCAGTGCCTACCTAAGCTGAACATATCCCCGTGCAGTCCAGCTGGTAACAATTCCCCTACTGGTAGTACCAATCTTTCTCGGGGTGGCGTTCCTGCTACATAGTAGATGTTACTATCTGCGAACTCAAATTCGCTGAGAGGTCGGGGGCCAGCAGCCAATTCAACCACAACCGCGGCAAGGAGAGAGAACACTCGCCTGAGAGGTACTGTAAACTCCTGATCCACTATGAAACAAAAATGGGGTTTTTCCCACTCCGGGACGAACGCCCTACGCTTCCACGCTAGAAGCTTGAAGAAACAATTCAATTTATAATCTGTATGAATGCCTCCACGACCACAAAATCAGTTCGGCACCTGTGGATCCTGTAAACTCAAGACCTGATATTATATTACACGAATAGCGGCAATTCTTCCCCTGAAGATCACAGCGACACTGAATCAGTCGCCGCCGGGCCCTCCAGCCAACGAGAAGATCGGATAACAAAGTGGCACTCAAAGACGACAAAGGCTAGTTCGCACGACCTTGCGCACTACTCGAGTACAGCACAAACATAATTTCCGGGAACCTACCAACTAGTGCCCCCCACCACCCTGCTGAACTTTCTTTTAAGGTTACCGGGATGCTCACCATACTTGATGCAATATCCTTTCTCGATGAGATTTTTTTCCTAATTGTCTTAGACATCGAATGTCCCTGCTGATAAACCGGCAGATATTCCCTTCTGCTTTCTTCACTTGCTCTGTGTCGCATTGCATTTATTCACACTTATGTTTCCTTCTTTTGTACAGATGCGCAGTCGCACCTGCTGCCATACCACTAATGGTCTGTATTGACTTGTATTTTTATTCCTACTTTCGTTTTGTCTCTCTCCAATATCTCTCACACCTCTGCCTACCCATTCCCTACCCAATCCCATGACTGCCCCTCGAACTGGGCTTGAATCTGGGTTCTGTATTCACCTGATTCATATAGCGCCACGCATACGGAACAGAAGAAAGCGATATTCTCAGCTCTTGCGCCAATTGACTTCGCAAAACCGCCATGACCGGGCCGACCTCCCCAGGTCATTTGACCTATGGGATCCCACCCCCTACCATTCATATCGTCCCTCTCCTTTCTTCTTTCAGTTCGCACTAACCCCTCCTCTAGCTCGCCCTGGCAATGGCCAAAGTTCCCCCCCTCCCTCTTCGTATGATGCAGTCTGATAATGGGACAGCCAACAAAAGTTTCCATGGCCCTGACCAAGTCCTGCAAGGCGCCTGACCCACTTGCCACCTCACTGGCGAGACACTCCTCTCTACCGACTTGTAGCAAATCATGCGCAATACGAGTGATTACCTATGAGCCAGGGCCTAGGGCAAATGGTGTGCTTTGAGGTTCCGCTGAGAAAGGCTCAGGCTCTCCCACAAAAACCGCGCCATGGGCACAACATAACACATTACCGGTACCGTGCAGTGGTCGCAAGCTACAACAGGGTGTCTTTTTTTCCATCTCGTGCCTCGGCTCTATCGAAGTCAACCTCTAACTCAATGCATGGGCCCGCCCGGAGAGTGATTTTTTTATTTTTCTCCTTGTTTGTTTGGTTTTCCGGGGGTTCTTCGGTGCACCCGAGTACAGCCGCAACCTGCGGATGGGCCAAGAGCTCGACTGCGCCACCACCCGAAGACACCACGATAAGAGATCCGAACCAGAAAGCTGGGACGATTCTATCCCACCGCATTCGACCAATCGGACCGATAGCACGTTCTGGTAATAGCTCTCCGAAGTGGCTGGGGCTGGTGGGAGTGGATGCCGTTTTCTGTCACGTTTTCTTCGGTTGGTGCCGGAGGGCGGTCGCTTTACACCAGAAGACAGGCATGGCAGTGTCTACAAGTCTGGTATTGCCGCATTGAAAAAAATATGTCCACCCACATACTCGAGACACAGTAGTAATTAGTGAGCCTGATGTCATTCCGCAGACCCCTTTGAATTCTGCGGGTACACTGGAAAGTGGGAGCCGGCATGCTTGGCGCGCGAAAGGCTGGAGTACAGCAGATTGCAGTAATTAACTACCCATCTCAAGATGCGTTTTTCTCCCGAGGGGTTTTCCGTATATATCGGGAGAAATTTTGCAAAGGGCATCTGGGATGTCTAGATACTTAGAATGGTATGATAGCACAACCTTAAACCTGGTTGCCGGTGAAACTCTCGTGTTAAGTACTGTGCAAACGCATGGAGCTACGTCAGGCCTCGCAAAGTAACTGGGTCAACCGAGGCAAGTCACTGGCTCCGATAACGACAACAAGAATTGGAACAAATCGGCAAATACTCGAGTACGATAGTACAGTTTGGTGCTGCGCAGCGTAATTTAGTAGTGAGCTCTGTTGACAACATGGACAGTTGGAGAGAGGGCTTCGCTTTGATGCAGTCAGCCCCAAGTGGTGATAGGTTGGGCTGTCCATGAGATACTCGAGTACCGTAGACAGAGAGAGCTTCGGTAGAGCGTAGTGTGCGAGAATTAGGTTGTGGCTGCTTCTGGCCTCGTTGACCGGCATGCGCTGGCAGAGTGGCTGTTCACAAGCCCGCTCGACGCCATCAGAGCCGTCTGCGCCTTAGCTTGGGCCGGAGCAGTGGTGGGTTTTTCAAGGGTCGGCAAAAGAACCCAGATCTCGTCAAATCCCGATAGGGCTGAAAGTGTGTCAATCAAAGAAAAACAAAATAATCCGACCATTACCGAGCAGGCCAACCCTCGCCCCACAGCGCCCAAACCTGGGGGAAGGGGAGAGAGGGCTATCAAATAGGGTTGAAGGCTTAAAAGAAAGAAGGGTCGGCGTGAGCCGGCACTGTATTGTGGGAAAAGCGGGGATTGGCGGTTGGGAGGAAGACACGTTTGGTAAACTTATGAAAGTAAGGCGTGGTCTTATGAAAGATCAGTGTATTGCTCTTTTATCATACGTAAGTTAGCTGTGAAGATCTACAGCAGGGTAAGGGTATGATGAAAGTGCTGCTCGCGTTATGGTATTGATCAAAGTGCGATCTTTCACAAGCTGGTTTTGGGGAACGAAGGCTGACTGCCTGGTGGAAGGGAAAAGCCCTAACCCATAATGGGGCTCTTTGGAAGTCCAGATCTCGGGGGAGAGCCTATCTATGCCTCAATAGTCTTTATTGCTGCCTTGGGGAGATATCGCCAACCCAGGCATATGATACAATCACCAAATGGCATTACAATTGGGGGGGGGGGGGGCAAGCCAACTCAGTCCACCTATCCCCCAGTGGATCTGGGGAGTACCGTCTGCACAATTCGTGGTAAGGAACCGGCCGGAACAAGGCTATCTGCCAAATAATTCAAACACTATCATGGGCATCCCATCTCGCATCCCCCTCCCAAACGAAAATTCATAAATCCCTACCATGGGCAATCCCATCCCGCGCCCCTCCGGACATGAATCCACAGATCACGACCACGGGCAACCCCACTGTCACGGCCGACGGTGGGACCGATAACCCAGCCTCCCCAAGAAAAAAAAAAAACCGTCGGCAAACCTGAGATACCAACGAAACCAGCGAACCAGCAATTGTCTGACGTAATAACTTAGTTCGTAGTGCTCCAATTGTTCAAGAAAATGTTTCTTAAGTTTTTTAGGTGTTTTTGAGAGGTACTGGATTTCGATGTCAAAGCCGCACTTGTGCAGCTTTTCGTTGCATCCTCTACTCGAGTAGTCTATATATCTGAGTTATTAGGCTCGACACTAACAAGTACGATCCCGGCGACAAAACAAACCGACCCCCACTGGGCTTTCCATGCAAAATGCCCATTCCCAACAGGTGACTACTTACCACCATAACATCAGAAATTCCTGAATTTTTTAAGTGGCACTATTGGACATAGAGATTCACATAATTGAAAACCAGGTATCATAACAGAAAACATGCTAGGGATTCCAAGTATCATACCAGAGTTCTAAGAGAAGAGCCAAAACATTGCCAAGACAGTCAGTTTGTACTTGTATGAGATTTCTGCATTGCAACCATCCTAACTGGCTTTACTTACCCCTGGTGGTGGTTGGCGGGATGAAAAAAATAGGCAATTTTATGATATATTGTGATTTTCCAAAAGGTCGTCGCAACATCCAAAGTTCAAAAATTCTAGGAATCTTTTTTTCTCTTGGTTTCAGAACGCCAGATATCAAATCAGTGGAGATTGGTGAAAAATACCACAGTATATCTGGTCCTTCAGGGCGGTTTTTGTGGTATGGCCTGTTAAAGCGCCACTTGCGTCTTCAGAAACAGTTTCAGTGAGAAAAAAAAAATCGAGCAGGAAAGGCACAGACTGCAAGTCGCGACAACCTTTTGGAAAATCACAATATGATATGTTAAATTCTGTGGTTCCCTTCCATTAAATTTTGATTACTTTTTGGAACAGGATTTGTTGTGCGCCTTTGTGATGGTTAGCTAAATATGTGTATTTGTATCAAAGCCTAGGTGGGGGTCGATTTCTTTTGTCGTCAGGTTCATACTGTTGTGCGATCGTACTATGCCTTTAAGAGACTACGGTATCTGATCCGCTGGCGCTTACTGGTATAATTAGCGATCAGCTGATCCACGGCATACGGAGGTACAGCCCATAAGTATTGTATATTTTACTAGCAGGGGTGTTCGGCTAGCGTTAGGTAAGAGTAATGAATTGGGTATAAGCGGAGCGAATGGAGTATGGTAACTACCTAATTCACCCCGTCACCCTTGCTAGCACAAACACCCCCTGCTAGTAAAATATACAATACTTATGGGCTGTACCTCCGTACTGTAGGTTGAATATGATCATTGAATGGACAATTCACAGGCAGAATAAGCGCCCTATGAGAATCGTGAGAATTCTCATAAAGCCACCGATACTAATTCCACGCTGCGTCTGATTGTTTAATTGTAGGGCTGAAGACAATTACCGAGAGTTTATACTGTACCTTCATATCGTGCTGGTATCAGATGCGATACCGATGTTTTTCTCTCTCTACCTGCCGGTAGTGCCACGTCGGGATGTCCCGAACTTTAGTTCGCGTGGAGGGGGCTCAACAAAGGTTGTCGTCTAACAAGGACCACACGTCCCTTCTTTTTTTCGAAAGGGGGAATTTCCCCTGCATGAAATTTCCCTTGACCGAATGATAGTGCACTGGTAGCTTTCATTGGGTAGGGGTTTTTTTGTTTTCCCTCGGGAAAAATAACAATAACAACAAAACAGCGGTACAGCACTTGTACTTAGAAAGGAGCTCACCTAAAGTAAACACTCTTGAGAGATCAACTATCAAAATTAATCGAACACGGAAGGGGTGTTTGCCGGGGACTGTCTTTACCCACAATCCCGCAGGAGTTGTTGTCACCCCATCATCAACTCACAGACACCACCGGTTGTTCCGAACCTCATCATCCAATCTTGCTCTACCCCTTTGTAGCATCATATCGCCCAGGATCGTGCTTTTCGAAATACACCTGGTTCAAAAATCTTCTCTCCCCATCTCTCCACATATTTAAATACTTCGCATCTACACAATCGTTTCCTCCTTTTGCCCTCTTTCCTTCCGCTCCGAAGAGTGGTCTATTCATCCCTATCTTATCGTTAGCAGCTCCAACTCTTACCCACCATGGCGCGGCTAGCAGCCAAGATGCTGTCGAGAAGACAGGTTGAAGGATTGATTGCCGAAGGGAAAACTGTCTTCATCTTTGACGGGAATGTTGTGCGGGCTGATTCTTGGTTGAAGTTTCATCCTGGGGGTGACATATCTATTTTACACATGGTCGGCAGAGATGCTACTGATGAGGTTAATGCGTACGTGTCATTTTCCCCTCCCAAGCCCACCCCGGCACGTTATGAGGAATTGAGTCATTTGGGAACTGATAACGGTTGTAGTTTACATTCAGTTGAAGCTCGGGCTCGGATGAGAAGCTTTATAATTGGAAAAGTCCAACAACCTTGGGAAAGCTTTACGCCGCCTCTGCATGGCGGTAAGTTTCGTCCGTACATTGAGGGTGAGGAAGATGAAGAATTATCGGAACCCGAATGCCCACAAAGCAGGGAAGCCCGATCCTCGTCATCATCGTCCATCAGCAGTGAGGACAATAGTTTTCTATTGGATCCCAGCCTTCGTCGTAGGCGCCAGGGGTCTGTTGTTGTTGCTTCATCGTCGTCTTCAATGACTTCGGTATCCGTCTATGATGAAACAAGCATGGAGGAATTGACGAGGAGTGGAGTGGAGCACGATCTTGCGACGTACCCAGCTCTTGATCCAGAGACGCAAGGTAAAATTGTCGATCTTTATCGGGAGCTGGACAAGCAGGTACGAGCAGCTGGGCTTTACGATTGCAACTATGTTCGGTATATGAGGGAAGTTGTGCGTTACCTGACGTATCTCTCAATTTCCTTGATATTCTTGCATTATGGATGGTACAAGATGTCAGCATTCTTTCTGGGAGTGTTCTGGCATCAGATTACGTTCACTGCTCACGATGCTGGTCATATGGGAATAACACACCACTTTCATACCGATACATGTATCGGTATCTTTATTGCAGATTTTTGCGGGGGTCTCTCGTTGGGATGGTGGAAGAGAAGTCATAATGTAAAGTTCCCCTTATCCTACGGCACTTGCCAATTCGTGGGGTGTCTGGAGATAGAGATTCCAAGGTCCTCGAGCTTGAGCTTAAAGCACCTATTTTTCTTAGCATTTTTATGTCCGGATACTTGATGAATCAGCGAGCGCAGCCCCCCGAGTGTATTTTCTAATATACTTTAATTCTTAGGTACACCATATTGTCACAAACGATCCGGAACATGATCCCGATATCGAGCTTCTTCCTTTCTTTGCCGTTACCCATCGCTTATTCAGCAATCTATACTCAACGTACTACGATCGAGTGATGCAATTTGATGCGGCCGCTAGGGTATTCGTTAAGTTTCAAAATTATCTTTATTACCCGATCCTCTGCTTTGGCAGATTCAATTTATACCGCCTTTCCTGGGAGCACCTTATTCTCGGGCTTGGTCCTCGTAAGGGAATTGCAGCATACCAAAGGTGGCTCGAAATTACTGGAATGGCGGTCTTCTGGTATTGGTTTGGGTACCAGCTTCTATATAAGTCTATACCCACCAATTGGGATCGGTTCCTGTTTGTCATGATCAGCCATGCAGTGACGATGCCTCTACATGTGCAGATTACGTTGTCACATTTTGCTATGTCGACGGCCGATTTGGGGGTCAAAGAGAGCTTCGCACAGAGAATGTTGAGAACTACTATGGATGTCGACTGCCCGCGGTGGTTGGATTTCGTGCATGGGGGGTTGCAATTCCAGGTATGTTCTCATTTAATTGGCCCGTGGACTGAAGAATTGCACACTAACTTTGTCCTAAAGGCGATTCACCACCTTTTCCCACGCATCCCGAGACACAATCTCCGAACGGCCCAGAAACTTGTCATGGAATTCTGCAAGAGATCAGGTGTGCCGTATGCCCTTTACGGATTCTATGATGGCAATAAGAAAGTAATAGGCCATCTGGGCGAAGTTGGCAGACAAGCTAAGATCTTGGCCGAATGTCAGGCAGCGATCGTTAATAAAGGGTGACCTTAGTCATATGTGAGGCGCAGATTTGCAGAGTGGTTTCCTACTTGACGGATTTATCTATACTTCCTTTAATTGTTCGGTTGGTTTCATCTGCGGCCAAAAAGTTATTGCGGACGTGGCAGGAGCATGTTCAAAGGTATTTTCAAAGGCATTATACTCTGGCTATGGGTTTCCGGGTTCTGTTTAATTTCTGTTTCGGCATAAAGTTCCTTTTGCTTGTAATTAGTTGCGTTGGGGTTGTTTAAAGTTAAGTTTTTCGGGCTTGAGGCAGGTAACAAATTAGGTCGGTATAGAGTATTGTACTTGTAATTTCATCGCGTATTCGGAATCTGGTATTAATAAACATTTATAGCTTAGTGCTATGTCCAAATATGGCTAGGAGGAGCCACTATTACACGTATTATTCAGTCTCGTCTGGGTCAAGCTTCTGCTCAGTTCCCTACATTTGACAGGGCCCCTACCATGTGCTCCTACAGTTTTTCCTCACAGCTTTTACCCGGGTATCGGCTCACGATAGTTGTAATAAAAACTCTGCAGGTTTTTATTACAACTATCGTGAGCTGGAAAATGGCATTGAAACAGCGTGGACCTACTACTTCTCTTGCGAAGCGTGGCCAAATTGTGGGGCTAGCGAACCATAAGGGAAATCGGCGACTATCTTTGAAAGAGATTGCTGCAATTACTAAGATTTCTCTTTCTACCTGCTCCGATATCATTCGTTTGTCAGTTCTCCGTATATCCGCAACTCATATCCTCGACCCTTGCTCAGAAGAGAACCTACTCGAGTACGTCCTAGGCCAAAAGGTTCAAACCAAGACCCAGACGAGACTAGATGATACATGTAATAGTGGCTCCTCCTAGCCATATTTGGACATAGCACTAAGCTATAGATGTTTATTAATACCAGATTCCGAATACGCGATGAAATTACAAGTAGATAAGAGCTGTAAATATTTTTTTTATAAAAAGAAATCTGGTATAATAGCAGCGTCAGAGTACCATAATAATAATTGTTATCATACTGCTATGATATCATATCATACAATTTTTAGTGATGCTTGGGGCTAGGGCCTTATTAGCCTGTATGGGCTTGAGGTGTTGTGGCCGAAGATGACCAAAGTTTGTTGTTGCCAAGACTTAAGGAACAAAGAAGCTGTTCCTGGTCGAGACTCGAGAAGTAAACAAAAACAACACCTCGGCCGCCAGGGCCTTTTCCTTCTCCATATATCATATCTACCCAACCGGCCACAACATTATTAAGTTACAACAATACGAAGCTATCAAGCGCGACCTAAAGGCAATCTCAAACTCTATTGACATAACTGAGAAAATAAAACTCAAGTCCTCGTGGTAGAAAAGGCTCTGAGTACATTATTTTGAAACCAACTTTCATCATGGGCGCGGTGGGAGCAATCGATACTCCACGGACGGAGTACCCAACCGAATCCTCAATAGAGATGGAAGCAGACTTCGGGTCACGAATGGAATCCTTCGCATCACCGGGCGGCGACGACATCCTCCAAGCCGTGACCGGCAAGCGACGAAACCGTCGAAGCGAGATAACGCCCCGCCAGATCTTCGGGAGTTTATCAAACAGAGGCGGTGCCGGGAAGAACGAGTTCACGCCTCTGCTCAAGAGCGTGCAACGATCCAACCTCACCCGGAAAGTCAACAACAATGGGGTACCACCGACACCAGCGTTTTTGAAAGGTGGGAAGCTCAACATTACGGACAGCCCTGCTCTGCCACAGGCTGGCAGCTCGGATGTTGGCGACTCCACCTACCAGACTCGCGGGGATGAGACCACGATTGGACCTGCTGGGATTCCGTCTTCGAGTGTGAATTCTACTCCCCTTGCGCCAATTCCTCGGGGGAAGGGTGGGGTGTTGGAACATGATGGGCAGATGACTTTGAGGGAGCAGGAGAAGGTATGGGCAAAATGCTATGGGTTTGAAGCTTCTAACATTGGGATAGATCATCGATGAGATAAAAAAAGAAAACTTCGGTCTGAAACTTAAGATTGTGTTCATGGAGCAACGGTTACAAAAGTTGGGACCTGAGCATCACGAGGAAGCTATTAAGGAGGTACGCAAGTGCCTCATACATAACTATCTCGAGTGAGAATCGTAACTAATGTGCAACCTTTCTTTAAAAACGCAGAATATCGAGATCAAGGTCGAACGAGCAACTCTCAAGGCAGAGTTGAAGCGTTACCGGAAATCCCTCACAGATTCCGAGAAAGCTATTGCCGAACTTCGGGACCAAATGATCAAAATGCAGAGCGGTAAACAGGCGAGGTATACTGATGATCGGAGGAGTGAAGAACAAGCTCGGGTTTTGCAGGAGGCCCAGGAAAAGCTTGATGCAAAGGAGCAGGAGACTCAACAAATCCTTGAGGAGAACGAGAGACTTCGGGAAGAAGTGGAAGAGTATAAGTCTCGATTAGAGAGCATTGAGGATGAAGACAATGATGAGTTGGAAAAGCTGAGGAAGGAGGTCGACAAGCTTGAAGGCGAGAAGGTTGACTTAGAAGCTGAATTGAATGAGAAAGAAAGGGCCCTGGACGAACGGAAGGAGCAGATGGAAGGTGTTGAAGAACACATTGAAGCTCGTGACGACCGAATAAAGGACTTGGAGCAGGAGGCGGAGACTCTTCGAGAGAAGGTCACTGCTTTGGAAAGGGAATTTGAATCAAGGGCTGGCGATAGAGATGGAGCTCTTGCAAGGAAGGGTGAAGCCCTGCGACAGGCTGAACAAACAATTAAAGAAATGGAGAGGGTAATGTGCTCCCCGGAAGACGCGCCTGGGATTTGAATTAATATCTTTTGGTAGGAAATGTTGAATCTTCAAAACGCTCTCGACGGCGCAAAGACCGGGAAATCAGAGCTTATCAGAATGAAGGAGAGAGTGGAAGCTGAGAACCGTCAACTTGAATCGGACAATAGAAACCTTGGCACAGAAAAACGTCATCTCCAGAACGAAGTTGAGAAGTTGAAGGATGATATTCGAGATCGTAGCTCTACATATAAGGACAATATCGGAGCGCGTGAGGGTCAGTACCGAGAACTCGAGGACCAACTAGAGCACATTCGCCAGGAGTACGAAGACCTTCAACAATCGCATCAAGAGAAGAGTGAAGAAGTGAAGCGACTGCAAGCAAGACTCAATGGACGGGATGGTGATATTAAAGGTGAATTTGCAGCTCTACAGGGGCAAATCAATAATCTCAAGCGTGAGAGAGAGGGAGCGGTGAGATCGCGTACTGAGCTCGAGACCGCGCTTCGAAAGGTCAAATCTGATCTTCACAATCTCACCTCTCAGAAGGATCTTCTCCATATGCGCCACGACGCTCTAACGAATGAGACCCAAGACCTCCAGAAGCAAGTTGAGAAGTTGAAACTTGCTGTTCAAGAGGCAAATGCGGCACTTCAAACAGAAAGGCAACTTGCGGCGTCAAACGAGCAAGCTTTGAGAGGTGAATGGGAAGACGACAAGAATGCTCTAAACGACGATTTGGAGCAACTCGACAGGGCGGCCCAGGAGAAGGAGTCATGCCACGAGCGTGCTGCCTCTAATTGGAATACCGAGAAGCGTCAGCTTGAAGCCAAGATCAAGAAGGCGGAAGCAACAGCAGATGGCTTGAAGAAGACCATTGAGAACCTTCAGCAGGTCGAGCATACAATCCAAGGGAAAGAGGCTAGGCTGCACAATGCTCTCAAGTCTGAGAACGAGAGGCACAAGGCGGAGGAAGATGCTCTTAATAGACAAATTGCAGAACTCCAAGGTGAGATCGAAGACCGAAAGGTTGCATTCGACCTTAAGGTTGTAGAGCTTCAAGCTGCTAGAGAGGAGCACCGGGTCGCAAAGAAGGCCGAAAGAGCGCTGGACGAGAAGGTCAAAGCTCTTGACGACGAGATTGAATTACTTGGTGCTCAACTTGATGAGGCGAACGAGGACGCAGAAGAGCGAGCCGATACTGCAAGAGCCGAAGTTGAGGCACTCCGTCAGAAGCATCAACGTGCCATTGAGAGGACCGCCCAGCTTCAAGCCGATACTGCAAGAGCCGAAATTGAGGTACTCCGTCAGAAGCATCAACGTGCCATTGAGAGGACCGCCCAGCTTCAAGCCGATACTGCAAGAGCCGAAATTGAGGTACTCCGTCAGAAGCATCAACGTGCCATTGAGAGGACCGCCCAGCTTCAAGCCGCTTGGGATGAAGAACGTAAGGCAATCAAGCGGAGGGTGCGGTTTTCAGAGAGTACCAGCAGGCGGGAGAATGCGAAGACTGGCAATGAGGTCAAGGCTCTCGAGAAGATTGCCCAGGATACGGACGAGCGACACAAGGCCGAGATCAAGGGTCTCGCAAAACAGATCCGATATCTCCGAGCTAAGGTAGCTCGCGAGGCTGGATTCCGCGCAGACCTTTCCTTCAGCAAGAACTTCTTCCTGATGCAGATCGATCTCTACAGTGCGTGGTGAGTAATTTTCCCCTTGTCCTCATGACATAAGAGCCTGTTTGGTTGCGACGGTTCCTTTCCGTTCTCCCATACAAATGACCCTCTTCCTTCCGTTTCAAAACGGAGAGAAGATCATTTTCACAGCAGAAACGGTCACCCAACGGAACGGAACCGTTGCAGCCAAACAGGCCCTAATGTTCCTGTGGCCCACTCTGTTGTGCTCCACCCCGACAATATCAAGTTGGCCCCGTGGAGTAGCTCTACGCTTGACAAAAAGCTCTGGTGGCTAATTTGTGATGAACCTTTTCCCCCCGCAGCAATGAGGCAAACATGCAGTTGATAGAACAGATGGGGATATTCCCTGACCGTTACATACGCGAGAAGCGCCCGGCACTAAGGTCGGTGGTATATACAGTTATTGCTACCATCCGTATGAGGTCCGCCCCAACTTCTAGCCTAGTTCTGGGTGACTGACGGGCTCCCTGCCTGTTTTGCATTTTTTTGCTAATCTATGCATACAGTAAACTTCAACGGTCATGGTCAGTAAACAAAGAGCTAAAGACCTCTCTAGTCAAGTCATTAGAGCGAGTGAGAAAGATGGAGAATCCGGAGGTTTAGATTAACGATAATGGCAGCTGGGGTTTCCTTTCCCCCCCTAAGGTCTATTTCATGTTTTTACGGGAGAAGGGGCTTAACGAAAGTCTGAGGTTTCTTGACCCGTTTTTATTCTCAATTCCTCTTTCTCCATTATTATACTTATGTATCATAGTTGTACGGTACCTGCATTTGCATTTTTTTTCTCTTTCTTGGAGGCGGGTGTTTTGATGCGTATGATACAATGCTCTCCCGGGGCAATGTCAAAGCAAGCTTTATGATTTGTTACCATGGCCCAAATATGTATATTCCGTCTCAGGTCATTATTATATCATTCCTTTGATCTTTCAAAATTCAAAGAGAATATTATTATTTAATTAAGCAGTTATTGCTCGGCCAAGTTCACCAATTCATTCAGAGAACTCATCAGTTTCTTCCGTTCCTCCATCTCATCACAATCCCCAGTCTCGTGATAGTAAGTGGCTACAACCCTAACGCAAGCATAATAGCAAGAGTACCTACACCGACCAACCATTAATCAATTAGCGTTCCGCCCCACAAAGCCAAAAATAAAAATAAAAATGAATAAATAGCCAGAAACAAACAGAACTCACAATAACCTCCTAACCTTCGCTCCACCAGCGTCCAGCGCCTCAGCCCCATACCCCTCGACAAACGCCCTAGAAGGCCTCAAACACGCAGCGCACAACAGAGGATCATACCACCCGGCCCTCTCAAAGTCCACAGCCCCAGCGATCTCCAAGCTCCCAGGCCGAAGCAACACAGCCCCATCATCGAAATCCAGAACGGCAAGACCAGGCCTGACGACCTGGTCAAGCGCGGACGACCAACGACGAACCTGATGGCGGATTTCCTGGTAGGGTAACAAAACGAGCATCTCCTCCCCATCGCACAGCACCGCTTCCACAAGCACCGTGAAAGCGTCCCGCCAGAGGGGATAACGTTTAGCGCTTCTGGTAGCTCGACCGAATCCCCCGTTGCCCTCTCTCCCCCCCTGGCCTCTATCCCGTGGGGAGATATCGGCCAGTGAGCGAAGGTATCGACCCATCCCCCTTTCGACGTTCTCGATTTGCTCGCTGGTCATGCCTTCTTTTGCAGAGCGGAAGCTCGTGCCCGGAATGTACGATAGTAGGATGTAGGGTGAGTCGATTATGCTGCGGGTATCGTCGTAGGATATTACTTCTGGTGTCGCCATTTCTACAGGCACTTCATTTCCTCTCCTCTCCTGTTGTTGCTGCTGTAGTAGTCGTAAGACGTCTGCTTCGGATTCTAGGATGTTGCGCTCGTAGCGGAGAACGCGCGTCTCGGGGGGTGGGGAGATCTTGAGGATGTAGGAGGTGTTGGTTGAGAGAGTGATTTTGTATGATGTGTTGAAGGCTTGTGGGGTTCGGGAGATGGAGAGGTCTGTTACACTCGTTATTATTGGTGGGGAGGAGTGGAAGGCTTTGGCTAGGATCTGGTGGAATTCTAAAGAAACCGGTTGTTGCTGCTGCCCTTCAGGGCTACCGGGTGGAAGGACACTATTTGGACCCGGAGTTTGAGCCATTGCTTTTGCTTACGCTTGTCGTCGTCGTCGTAGTTGCAACTATCACAACGATTGTGGTCGCGGGTGAGTGAGAGGGTGTGATCGGTTTTCTTCTTTTTCTTTTCTTTTCTTTTCTTTTCTTTCTTTCTTTTTTTTATTAAAAAAAAGTGTCTTATCTGAGACCGGAGGTATAGCTCAAAGAATCCAGTGACCAAGCCAAGGTATTGGTGTGGGGAGGAAAGGAAAGGACAGAAGAGAAAAAACAGATCGTTCGTCCTATTCTTGTTGTAGCCGTACAATACCTCTATAACTCAAAAGCCATCCAACCACACACACTGCCGTAACTCCCCAAAATACAAAAGTAGAGGACGAAGGGAGGAGATATTTGTACTTATACCGTAGGGTCTGCAGTCACTTATTATTAGCTGAGAATTGGTATGGGTGATTACTCTACTTACGATACAGACTTAGTAGCGTGCCCGGATACGCTGCCACTGTATCATGAGTGAGGGTCGGTGAGGAAGGGAGTGGAGTCGAGTGGAGTCGAGTGGAGTCCCGGGGGTGGGGATGTCAGTGATTTTAATGGTGGTAACTGAACCGTGCTGCCGGCGCTGATCACTAGATCAGGTTCCCTTGCGCTTGCGTTCTTTTTGCCGTGCTGTACCAGCACAAGTACGAGCACCTATGCCGTACCAATGCGATATGGTACATTCGTACTAACAAGGGGGGCGGTGGTATCGTAAGGAAGGTAAGGAAGGAAGGCAAGTAAGTGCAGGATACTACAGTACCAAACCCCCCTCACCCCGAGAAAGGGTCTGGGAACTCCTTCCTTCCTCAACTTGTGTTTCTCTTCCCTTCGAAAGCAGAAACACCCGGAACCGAATCCATCACGGACGTACTGACTAGCTAGCTAGCTGGATAACAAAAGAGCGGTTTGTTCCTAAGAACTCTGTGTTCTCTCACTGGATTGTGATGGTACTTTTGTCAAGCATAGCTATTATTACGCGGCTAATGAAAAAGCCTCCACAAGTGCTGCACGGTGGGTTAAGCACCGTAAGTCGGTGGTAAGTAAACAACTTTACCGGAGCAATAATTCCGTTCCTCACACTTTGCGCCGAACCAGATGGGCGGACCAACCCTTTCGATTCGCCAAACAGTTCCGCATGCGGCTTGACTTTCTTGGCATTCTCGTCTGTTTCGTGTAACGTTACAAAGGTCGTGGGTAGGCCTAGTTGGGTTAAACCTGGGAAGGGGAAGAGGAATTGTTGCTCTAAACGTACCGTGCAATATATGCATGCAATAAGAGGAATCCCAAAGTGCGGCTTGCAAGTGAGTGGGAGAAAAAAGAAAAAGAACCCTACGAATACCCGCATACGCACATACTAGCCTAATTTAGCCTAGTCTAGTGCTAATTACTAACTCTAACATCCCTTCTTCCTTCGATGCAAGTAATTCCCAACGGCCGGCATGCTTCTTGGGCTTCAATCAAGGACTAAGAAGAGGAAGAGGAAGAGGAGGGTATAGTTGCAAAGGGAAGGATGAGCCGAATGGAAAGACCTCGTCTGCGGTAGTCGCCGTTATGCAGGTGAGGTTATGATAGTGTCGGCTCATAAAACAAAATATGTCCAAAAGGCAGCTATGGGGTATCGGATCAATTGCATGCTACCTATCATTGTTGAGCAATGCCCTCTCTCTTCCTTCCCTCCTTCCCAAAAGGCTCCATTTCCGTGGGTCCGGGACGGTATAAAGCTTCCCGCAGGAATGAACCTAGTTACTATTTTTGTTTGATTTGTTTTCCAATGCAGATGGGATGATAAGTGACATATTTCTCCAACTTTATTCGCCCCCACTTTGTTTAAGATTTTTCCGCGGGCACTTCTACCACTGGCGCCGGTGTCACCGTGGTCTCGGGCGCCGCTGAAGTAACACTCTTACTCCCACCCCCCTGCTTCTTATCAGTCTTGACCTCCTGCAATTGGGCCAAATTGAACTTCTTTAGAGTCTCCCAGTCTTTCACAACGCTCATCCCGCAAATACCCTGTAGCACACGGGAAAAGGAGGCAAAAGGCGAAAATCTGGTTAGCCAGGATTCAAAATTTCCCATATCCAACATAGAGAGAAGTTGAATTAGAAGTAGGGTTGTAGCGTCGTGCCGTGGGAAACAATGATCAGAGGGGGTACGCATCTCAGACAGGAAGTATCGGTACAGCACCCGAACATGGGGATCAGAAAAATATACAGTTAATTATCCGTGCGTATCTGCAGGCAAACAAGATCGTGCCCTTAATGCTTGGGTACATCTTCCCCGAGGTGGGTATAGGAAAAGAGGCCTGGGGATAACGACACAAGGGTATATGATACGGTGTTATATGACATGATAGCACCGGTAAATGAAGATGAAGACAACGGCGGGGAAACCACTTGCCTGATAAAAGTCCACTAGGATGAGTAAATCGGGATTCTTCAGATCAGCTTTGTGCTTTGTCCCGACAATGTCCGCCACAATTTTGATAATCTGGTCGCGCTTCAAATGGCTGTGGTTGCGCGAAGTAGGTTTGATAGCGAACTAAAAAAGGGGAAAGGCGCAATTACCCTGTTTCAGTAACCGAAAAACCAAACACTACTTTCCCTTTCCCGATGAACGGAATTCGGGTCGGCACCATCTCTTTGTTTTACTTTTTCCCCACTCTTCTTTCAGGGAAGGAAGCAAGAAAAAGAAAAAAAGGTACACACCTTAATGCATTCTTCACCTTGGTGAAAGTGGGAAGGGAGGACTTCCTTGGCGACGGCTTCCAGGCCTTCAGCGTTCGCCTTGCCTATTCGAGTGACCGGTGTAAGGCGATGGACGTATCGGCTCTTGAGACGGTTCTCCACAGTTCCTACACAGAGCGCATTGACCATGGCAGTTGGTTCGCAAGGAGGGCTCAGACGGAAGAAGATAACTGAGCATGGACCGGGCCATAGGAAGAACAACAAAGGAACAAAAAGCCACTCGTCAACGTTATCCTGGTCCGCAGATAAACGAAGGGGAAGGGGGAGGAAATATTTGGGGAAAGATCTCTTACCACACTCGATATCAAGCTTCACCGAGATAAATGGCTTCTCGGGTTTGGCTCCCTTCAGGTCATTGATCTCCCTTTGGATCGACGCTCCGATATCTTCATCCTCGTCCTCGTCATTCTTGTCATCGGACAAGTCGAGACCATAAAGCTCGGAGGCGACCTAGTGTTGTACCGAATCAATTGCGAGCTCTGCGGCCATTCCGACCGGAGCAGGAGGAGGGGTAAATTTTTGCGCCCCACCTGCTCTAGCAGCCTGTACATCTCTTCGACGCATCTTGCTTCCCGGCCTCTGTCGCAGGTAGCGAATATACCCTGGGAGCCTTCCTCAATGCTGTGGAGGCTGTGGTACTTGGCTTTCGCCTGCTTCTTCCAATACTCCTTGGTCTAGCTTGATTGTCCGTTGATTAGCATCAGGTGTCCTAGTTGTTGCTATTTTGAAACAGTGTATGGGCGTGCAAACCTTGCTCTTCTTGATTGATTTAGGGTCCAAGCTCTCATTGTTGCTACGGCGTTTCTTATTACCTTCCATTTCAGCTGACGTTGATCCGAGGAACCGATGGGTCTGAAGTTGAAGGTAGGAAGTTGGGACTTAGGAAACGTTGCTAAGTTACAGCTTAGCTTCAAAAGCACAGTACGTCACAAAATACTTAGCACTAGCCTCAGCGGGGCGCAACACGGATTTAAAAAAAGTGGGAAAACAGGATATAAACCCCGCTGGCGCTTTGGGAAAACTTTTCTAATTGTGACCTCTACTAAGGAGTACACAAGCATCAGTACCAAGAGCGGAAAAATGTAAGAAGAAAAAAACTTTGGCTCGACCCCGGGTTTGAACCGGGGACCTCTCGCATATAAACTTAGAGTGAACCCTAAGCGAGAATCATACCACTAGACCAGCCGAGCCTAGGCCATTTCAAATCGAAATAATATGCAACTAAAAACTAGTTCACCCAACTCACCAGAATAACTTTCTCATCTCATCACCTAACCCTAAAGTTCCTATAGAGCAATTGACAATCAGAGAAGCGCACTCAATATCTGTTCCGGCTTGTCATCATACGGGTTGGAATTTCCCCATTTCTCACATAAATACCAATAGTAAACACCCTATCAACCACTAACACAAGTAGAAATAGCAAAGCAGAGGTATTTCAAAGTTCCTTGTATCACCTCATTTCTCAAAAAAGACAAATCAAGTATCGAATTGTGTTAAGTGTGTTACATTGACAGAAGGAGACAATAAGGGAAGGAGGCAGAAGGCATTGCAGTCATCGGACCAGCGACAAGGAGTTTTAGCCTTATATTTTCAACCCCGAGAAGTCAAGAAAGGACCTTGCCAAACACCAAAATCCCCTGAAAATGGCTTGCTTTTTCGTCTTATAACTTGAGCTATTTTCAGGTGGGGCGGCTTTCTTTTTTTACTGTTGCAGGACGAACCGGGCCTTATACCGGTATCCCTTTCTCCAATCGGGCCTAATTGCGGTGAAAACTTGAACAATTATGATAGAAGGTGTGCTATGTCGCTGGGCTTTCCTCTCCCAGTAAGGCCAGAGCATTTTTTATTTTTTATTCTGTCTCGGGAGGGGCTGTTTTTTTGATGTGTTTTCACCCCTTTCCGGAGAAGGAAAGATTTTGGACTATGTACCTCGTACATACATAATAATATGTGGCACACCGTCTAATTATTCAAGTTCCTATGGTATACCCCTCAATTTAAACCCAATCCTACTCATCCTTATCCCCCCCCCGCGCATCAATATGGTTTAAACTATTGGACACAGTACCAGCCTCCAACACTAGCGATAGACACTAAAGAACAACAGCTCGATATGTTTACCTCATACCTTTTCGGTTGCACAATATTCTTGTTGTGAAACCTCCTCACCGATCCTGCATAAGGTATGTTCTTGTTCCGTACGGCTTGCCTAAACACATCCTTGCTATCATACCAACTCGCCTGTAGTCAAACCACCGAGTGACCAGCTGTGATTTCACATGGCATACTTCTCCCCGCCCTTCCAACCTCACCCTCACGCCCTTATCACACATATGACATAATTGTATGCGCGGCAGAGTCCCTGAAATTTCTTGTTGACAACTAACACTGAGCAAGCATGTATGTACGCACTTCCTCCCAGTCCCCTTACGACATCCCGACCAAGAAAATAAAACAAGATACGATAAGAGGAGAACACATTAGAAGTGCCGGTTGTTAGACGTGCCGACAGAAGTGTTCTGAGGGCGCCGCTCCGGGAGCCTTCAGTTACTCCATAATCGGGGCATATCGGAGGGAACGTGCTCTTTCCGGCTGGGGTGGTTTCTCATAGACATGTCTCTGAGGCGCCGCTCCCCGTACGATACACGTGGTGTCCCGGCTCCCCGTGGAGAATCACGTCTCACCCTCGCGCTCCACATGAGATGGTCGGTTATGGCAGGGAATCGTTTCGATGAGATCGTCTCCGAGTACCTCATTTCGGGGATGCTCTTCTGGTGTTCCGGGAGTAGAGATGTCAAGTTTGGGTTATCAGGGGGGGAAGAAAAGAAAAACAGAAGTGGGTGTTACATCGGCAGTTTGACACCCGGGATGCTGTATGGGTGGGACGAAATACCGGTAGATGTAAAGTGTAATGTTGGTTGGGTGTTATTGAGTGAGGCGGTTGTTATCGCCTGCGATTGGTATCAAGTGGCTGGCGCTTTGCCTGCGGTTTGTGAGATAACCAATCATACAAGAATTTGGCCTCGTTATCTCGCGCTTGTCAATCTGATGTATGCTCAATATGGGGTTCGTGTCACCATATGCCGCTAGCAGAGGGAAATCGGCTTGTTGGCTCAGCATCAAGTCCTGCGTGTGCAGACGTGGTATTCATAACCTCACATCCATCGGGGCCAAGTCCACGAGTATGTCATAGGCAGTCTATAGCCGCCGGAGTACCACCAAGCACACCCACACCCCCAAGCGTCGCGTAAAGCTCTGAGGCCCCATAAGCAGCAATTTGAACCCTCATTCTCTCCAGCAGTCCAGCTCTGCAGGGCACAAAATTCCTCTCTTATACAGACCTATGTTATAAGTTACCCCTCGTGCTAAAGGGAAGTCATAGCTCTAGCATAGAAACTAGAGTTCTCCCCAGATGATTTTAACCGCCATTTGATGAATCGCCGGAATGGTTGGGAAAGTGGTAAAGGCTCTGGAGCCCAACCAACTCGAGCAGCTCACCAACCACACCAGGAGACCCCAGTAGCCTCCTCTATCCCGGGAGATATATACCGATGTAAAATCCCCCCCCATTCACAATACCCTCTCTCTTCCGTCTTTACCCCCTCCAGTCAGTTCCAGCGAGACCCGCCACCCGCGACCTACTTGATCTACTCAGGCTGCCTAAGATGTATGGAGACAACCATGCAACCAAAACCCACCAAAAAGTGACTTTGACAATGAAATCCATCACCCCTCAAAAGCCCTTAAGGATTCGGGAACCAAGGCGCCACAAGCCAATCTACTCGGGGCTAAAATTAAGTATACACGAAATGCTCACGGCAGCGGCCGCATCTTGTCTACAACCGCGGTTGACCATCCTTCATCAGCGATAAATAAAAAGTAGTACTACAAATCTTGGTGGGAAACATAATAGAAATATTTATTTATTATGACATTGCGAGAGAAGCCTCTAGGTGAAAAATTGAAAATTGGAAATTGGAAAGATTGAAAAAATCTAGTGTGGTGGTGGTGGTTGTTGTTGTGGTGTTACTGGAATAATTGAACCTCAGGCTGGGACGTCTGGAATTCCCTCTCTTGGATAGGGGGGGCGAGCGCACGGCGAAAACTGACCCCCTCAGACCGGGCTTTGGGCAGGAAAAAAAGAAAAAAGAGCCAGACCTTACCAGCAAAGGCAACTCCAACGTCCTAGCGTGAAGTTCAATTATTCTAGTAAATACGGTACCGTAAGAGCCGAAATAATTAAGAATGACGCTAGGACGTCCAGAATTTCCAGCTTTAGATTAAGGGGACAAAACAAAAAAAAACTAGAAGATTTCCCTTCAGCCCCCACCCGAGACACAGACCTTACTAGGAGAGGCAACTCCAACGTCCTAGCGAGATTCTCAATCATTCCGGTTCCCACGGTAGTGAATTGATCTGGACTAATCGTTGTCGCGACCTCATTTCGAATACTTAATTTGTGCCCAGGTAGACTATTTTTGATCAATTCTCTTGTTCCATTGATATTACATGCTTGCCAGCGTTTTGGGGGTATCCGGGCTATCATTCTTATTAGGAGTGAAGTGTGGCATTCCTATCCATTTTATGATATTTCCTGGGTCATATGCAATCACTCGGGGCGTACGACGATGCGCCCTGTTGTGAGAAGTGGCTGTCATACTTCCTGGTAACCTCAGATTGGAATGGGACGAACTTCCTCCCTCCCGGGAATTGGAATGTGGCAGGTGGAATGGAGTTGAGAAATGTAATGAGTGAAATGGTA
>Ga0307517_10001814_pt1 | contig 35061 bp, 20 predicted proteins | sample 23_EM_MG_FD_194515 | JGI IMG/M metagenome (GOLD analysis project Ga0307517, IMG submission 194515) | Populus trichocarpa ectomycorrhiza microbial communities from riparian zone in the Pacific Northwest, United States - 23_EM | ecosystem: Host-associated > Plants > Roots > Unclassified | place... | reverse complement strand
CTCGGTTCATCACATAACTGGGGTCAAGAGATCAGGCAAGCGGTTCTAGCAATCAATACCCGATGTGTTCGTATTCACGGATATACTCCTGCAGAAATACTTTTGGGTTTCAATCCGCACACAACCCGCAAGCAGGACAGCAATCTGGATGACTGGCTTAAACACACACTATTGACGAGTGGTGATATGGAGGATACAGTTCCGTCAAAAGAGAGTCTCGAGGGCTCCCTGAGCAAAAGGGAAGAGCAGGGAAGAGTAGCCTCGGATAAGCTCGCCTCGAAACAAGACAAGACTTCACGTTCGAAGACAGCTGGATACCGTACACCTAAAGCTGGGGACTTGGTACTCTTGCGAGATTTCCAACAAGCCAAGGATAAGGGAAGAAAGATGGATCCCCGGTGGAGCACACCACGAATCGTCGAGAAAGTTTCTAAGTCGGGAGTCTCCGCCCACATTCGGCAGCTTCATGACCCTCCTGGCAAGACCAAGCGTTTTCACTTCGATGACCTCTTGGTCTACATTGCGCGATCAGATGACTATCCTTCCGCAGTAGTTGGGCAAGTAAAGGGAAGCGCAGTGACATATGAAAGGGGTGCAATTGGGGATATATGTGGTATATGGCAGGATGGGCAGCGGAGTTTTGATTTGACGGATATGGGATAAGAAAAGGCAGGTGGGATTCTGGGTAGTACTAGTTCGTCTGAGAAACTGGTAGTTAAATTGCGAAAACGGGCAACGAGGGAAAAGGTAGTTTGTGATAGCGGAGGGGTATGGTTGGAGAGGTAAAACATCGTGGTCGATGTTTTAGGGGGTGGTGGGGTGCATCTGTGGGGCTTCTTATGGGTCAACGATAAACTAAATTGTGCCTTATATCCTGTTGTTTGTTTTTTTATATATATAGAAGCGTGGGTTACATAGCTCGATGGGTTGCTGGATGACTAAGGGATGAGAAGGATCGTGGGGTTGAAGAGGCTGGGGTGGAGTCAACGCAAACTAGAAAACAGCGGAGACGGACAGCAACCTGTGCATTTACTACTTTGCTCGTGGTTTTATCATCGATAGGGATCAAACTTTTTTTCTTTGAGGTTATTGAATCATCCTCTACGATTTCTTTGACTTTACTCTCGGTGCAAGCGGCGATAGCCCACTTTCGGTATTGTTTTGTTTCCCTACAGTGATATCAATTTCCCTTTCTCCGACCCGTTTTTTGCTTTCCTTTATCTATCTTGCTTCACGGGAGGAAAGTTCTTGCCCGGACCGAAATCATTGTTTCAGTACCGTGATCGAAGACAACAGAGTTCATATTTCTGTACTGCGGTCAATCCAAGCTTCTTTCTAGATTTTGTTGAAGGCATTCCGAGTACCCAGACACAATGCAAGTTGTTCGACTCTCATATCCTTCTACCCTATTCTTATACCACTACACTATTAAACTGCTCAAGGTAGAAAAAAACTTCATGAAAATCCACCACCCCTTCTCTTCTCCACTTTTATCCCTTTTTAGGAATAGGGCTTCTGGGTCTACCACTAATTTCCGGTTCAGCAGAACCAAATTGTGTGGGAGCAGGGGTAGCACGCCTGGAGAGAGCATACGAATCCGAATACCCTTGTTTTCCGGTTCAGCGGGAGCTTTTATATGTGATTTCAAAGCGGCCACAGAATTTCTACGGCACAGCGGGGAATCCGGTTCTGTGAGTTCCGGGACAGCGAGGTGCGACTGTACTCGTACGAATCGTGTGCGACATTAACTAGCGAGGGCCCGCACACACTTTCCTGTCCGACAAAGAGGCTGCCGCGCTAAACCCTACTATTGCGCCGGAACCAACGCCCTGGAAGGCTTTTAGTTGCGAGACAAAACTAAGGGGTGGAACCTTATTTGAATGTACACGTGTCTATTACCCTAGCCCCTAGTGGTTCTCTTGACTTAAGATGGTATGATACCGGAATTTACCGAAGACAACGACTGCCCCTAAAGAGTGAGGCTATGGGGAAATCGGTCCTAGTGCCCAGCAGTGCCCCCAGATTACGATAGCTCTCGCGCGGGAACCCCCACCACCCGAGCACAGCGGCCGGTTGGAAAGAGAATGGAAAAAAGGAGAGGGTATCCATCTATTCCCTCCCTATTTTTTTCCGGATATGGTGTGCGACACCTAGACGGGGCCTTTCTTGGCAAAAGGTTCAAAAATTCATCCAATTACTAGTCCAAATTGAGTATAAGCTAGGCCTGAATAGGAATTACTAGTGCCTTATGCTTGCACAATATTAGTGGATTTTGTCTGGCTTTAACGACTTTGTATGGAGTTCAAAATTACTACCTCCCATGTAAATTATATTTCCTCTATCTCCTCAACCAAAACACAAGATTTTTGAGAAATTAAACCTTAGAGTTACCCTCTGACTGGTTATCTATCGGTATAAGGATTTGTATTTGGAAATAGTTGTGGTGGTCGAATGTTGATTCATTTCTCGTTTAGGGGGTTTTTTGGGACCCCGTCTAAGTGTCGCACACCATACCATTGTTTTCTTTTTTTCTTTTTCAATGGGGGCCTTGCTTTGCTGTGACATCTGATTCCCAAATAGATTTCGTACTCGCAGGGTCGGGCAAGTTAGCCTTCCCCTATGGCTAGGGGCCTCTCACCTGTAACCAGTATCAGTACAGGGTGTGCGCAAAGGTCTGTGGAAATTCGCTCTCAGGTCGAGCTTGTGTGCGAATGGAAGCCTCCGGGGGGGCACATAATTGCTGGATTCCTTCATAATTTGGTGAAGGAAAAAAGTCAGTCGGACTCTTGCGAGTTCCCATCCTCCGAGTGGCCCAGAAGGCCTGGAGCCAATGAGTGGAGGTGAAAAACTGACTTACTCACAACCCCCGGTACAGTGCTCTCCACACAGCTTTTCCTTCTCACACCCACCCCTTCACACTAGGATTCACAGCCTTCTCACGCACTTTCTGAAGGGATTTATATTCCACGTCATCAGTTCTGGGGTTGCTCTGCGCACTTAAATCTGAGGCCTTCTAGTGAGGATTTTCACTAATGCCTTAAAAACACTTAAAGTCTAGATTCTCTAGAGAATGAAGAGCGCCTTCCCAGCATGCTAGATGCTTAGCTGACTGGATTTTATGGATCCCATTGACCTGTATTCGCGGTTGTCTTGAGTGGTTAGACTAAACATATCGTGGTGTAACGATCAGATTTATAGTCGGTAGTCGGATGTTGCACCTCGCTTAGTGCTCTTGTGATTGCCCGAAGTTTGTGAAATTGGGTGCTATAGGATACTGGTATAATGGCGCGATAATTCTGAGGCTCTGGCCAATTTTTTGCTAGCATCGAACAGCCATCTGTTTTGGAAGGTCAACAATTATGAGTAGTAGAAATTTGGGCAGAGATAGAGTCTCTTGTGGGGCAGTGATAAATCTTGGCTGGTGACCAACAGGGGAGTTTGACGAGCAAAAAATCAAATTCATTGAAGTATGGTACAGTGCTTATGGAGGAATAAAAAAATATCTGCGACAGATCACTGTTGGTCACTCTTGTTCGACACCCTGTACTGTATTCAAGTGCCAGTACTCGAGATTCTCGGGTTTAGTGCTGTGCCAAATGCTAATTGCCATCAGTTACACAGCCAGCTCTGGGGGAAGAAAAATTGTTTGGAATCGAGTGCCTTGCGCTAGTGCTAGTGTGTTTACAAGTATCGTGAAGCGAGGAAACAAGTAGCCAATGAAATTTAGTGTGCTATGAGGATCGGTCTTGATGCGTGGCATGTTATCGGAACCCTTGCCGCACGGTACGCGAGTACTCGAGTATCGCGACAGCTTAGGAGGGGAGTGTTAGGTGAGAGAAGATACCCAGACTCGCACTGCCCTTTCTCTATGCTGTGCGGGAACAAATGTTTTTGTAAATTTAAGCCTTGCTTGGCTTAGCCGTTGGATTTTTTTGTTTGATATCTTACTGGTTCGATCGGGTAAGTTTGCCTCGCCACGGAAGGCGGAGTCTCTCAACTCCCATGCCTCTGCCTTGTTGCCCTCTTCTGCCAAGACTGTAAAAATTGATAAAATCCAGTCGTCAGCGAAGGAATAAGGTTTTACTGGCACGATAGGCTCAGCCCGCTGGATGCGTTGAATATCATGCACAAGCATTTGCAATGTCGCGCCCCAGGAAACAAACCTATCGGAGTCCGACAGGTTGGTAGTCTGGCGGTGAGTTTCAAGATATTATATCCGAGCGTTTCGTTTAGTGTGAAAGCCTTCAGCTGCCATATCGTGCTTAAATAAACCCCGATGGTTCTGGAGGCGAGCTGAGTTTTATTCTGTAAGTTGTCAACCTTGCGATTGGAAGACGATTGGCACTGGAATTCTCCTTCATCACCTTTGCCCAAACCTGCTTGAAACAATCGCCTTCCACTCCTTGTTACCCCCCCTCTTGATCTACGAAAAGCACCACTTTCACCGCCACCGCCCCCAATAGCAACAAAAATAGCGATATGCAACGCAAGATGGGTTCTGCAGCAGACCAAAAGTCGCCCGTTACCATAAACCAAAACGTTGGTAATGTGAAGGATAGTTATAATGTGTGGAATACCTACGAGATCTCGATGTCGGACGAGAAGCGCCATATTCTGGAGTGGTTGTCTCCTATGGCACCTCGCGAAAGGCACCGGGCGGTACGTGATGGTCGGGTGGATGGGGTAGGAAGCTGGCTCTTTGAAACTAGCGAGTTTGAGAAATGGCATACCGGCGAGGGCCGGGCGGTTAACCCTATGCTATTCTGTTATGGTGATCCGGGAGTAGGGAAGACGTATCTGAGGTGTGTAAAGGTATCTGTGTTGGAATACCGGTGTCGTACAAAGCTAACCCGAGTGCGGGAACGAAAGCTCTCTTGTAATAGATACATTGTGCGATACATTCGAGGGGAAAGGTGTGGCCGTGGCTTGTGTCTACTGTGACTTCCACGCCCATAAATCGCAATCAGCGACTACGGTATTAGCAGCTCTCTTGAAGCAACTAGTTGCGGCGATGGAACCAATCCCGGGGGAGATAAAAGAAGCCTTTAAACGAGCGCAGGGGAAGCTTGACGGTCGGACACTCCGGCTCGCGGAAATCCAGGCGATGCTCATCAAGTCCGTCGCGACTTTGCAACAGGCATTCATTTGTATTGACGCTTTAGATGAGTTTCCCGCAAAGCATCGACCCGAGCTTTGGGAGTCTTTACAGTACATTTCCCGGGAGTGTCCAAACATTCGACTATTCATTACCGGAAGGCCACACATTCGAGAAGAAGTGAGGAAATATTTCCCCGGATACCCCGATCTACCCTCTATAAAGCCTACTAAGAAAGATATTAATGGATATGTTACTATGAGGCTGGAAGGGGACCCGCAGTCAAATGTAATGGATCCAGAGTTGGAGACCGATATCCTCAAAATAATTCCATAAAAAGTCTCCGGGGCGTATGTAAACCCTGTCCTTTGTGAACCCGAGGTTATTAGCTAACATTGGTTTGTAGATTTCTTCTCGTTTCTCTAATCATGGATGCAATTCTCGAAGATGCGACAATCTATCAGAGAAGACAAACGCTCTACAAGATGACGAACGGCTTTGGCTTAGATGAAGCATATAGCAGAACATTGGATCGCATAAGAGAGCAAAGAGAGAATCGAGTGAGGCTGGGAATGGAAGCCCTGATGTGGGTTTCAAGTTCCGAACGGCCGCTAAAAGCGGCAGAGCTCTGCGATGCATTGGCGGTGGAAGTGGGAACCGGGGACCTCAATGCCCAACGTGTCCCTTCAACACAGACCTTGCTGAGTTGCACGTTAGGACTTGTCACGATCGATGAGCAATCATCAATAGTTCGTCTCGTTCATTCCACCCTCCAAGAGTATCTTACAGCGCACGACACCTTGTTTGCTGCACCCCACTCAACGATGGCGGAGATATGCCTCACCTATTTAAACTTTCAGTCCGTCTCTGAACTAACTACTCTCGGTTCTATCCCATCGACCATGCCATTTCTCCACTATGCCTCATGCCACTGGGGGTTCCATGCTAAGGGGGGGGTGACGGAAAGTGTGAAACGGCTTGCACTACGCTTTCTTCAACAAGATGCGAAGCACATATCGGCTGGTATTCTCTTGCGTGAGGAGAGTGTCGGCTTCTTGTCTTGGGGAGAGCGTCAAGAGGGCGGGCATCCCGACCTTCGGGGATATACTGGACTACACTGCATCACATACATGGGGATAACCGAAATCGCGACTGCAATGGTAGACAAGAAAGTATGGGACTTGAATCAGGGTGATTCTAAGGGCGCAACGCCATTAATATGGGCAACAAAATATGGAAATTCCGCGATTGCAGAGCTGCTCCTTGGGCAGGGAGATGTCGATCCTACCTTGCCGGACAAGGAAGGCCTGGCACCACTCGCACATGCTGCGAGGGCAGGAGAGCAGGATGTGGTCAAGCTGCTCCTGCAACGCGGGAGCGTCGATCCGAATTCGGGGGACGCGTGTGGCCGGACGCCATTGTCATATGCTGCTGGATCTGGACACGAGGGTATAGTGAAGATACTCCTGGAGAGAGGGTTTGTCAATTCGGACTCGTCGGATGAACATGGCCGGACACCACTATCGTATGCTGCCGAATTCGGGCATGTGGATATAGTGAAGATACTCCTGGAGCGAAGCGATGTCAATTCGGATTCGTTGGATAAGTACGGCCGGACACCACTACCATATGCTACCGGATCTGGGCATCAAGGTGTAGCGAATATCCTGCTAGGGCGAGGAGCTGTCAATGCGGATTTATCAGACGAATTTGGCCGGACACTACTATCTTATGCTGCCGGATCTGGACTTGAGGGCATAGTGAAGATACTGCTAGAGCGAGGGGATGCCAATCCGGATTCGTCGGATATGCACGGCGCGACACCACTATCGTATGCTGCCGCATCCGGACATGAGGGAGTAGCGAATATCTTGCTCGGGCGAGGAGATGTCAATCCGGATTCCTCAGATAAATACGGCCGGACGCCACTATCATATGCTGCTAGATCAGGGCATGAGGGTATAGTGAAGGCACTCGTGGAACGAGGGTTTGTCAACCCGGATTCGTCAGATAAATACGGCCGGACGCCACTATCATATGCTGCAAGATCAGGACATGCTGGTGTAGTGAAGATCCTCCTGGAGCGAGCGGATGTTGATCCGGATCCGCCGGACGAAGACGGCCAGACGCCACTCTCACAGGCTGCTATGTTTGGATATGAGAATGTTGTTGAGATACTACTGCAGAGAGTGGATGTCAATCCCGATTCTTCAGATAGACATGGCCGGACACCGCTCGACTACGCCCAACTGCTTAGGCATACTGGTGTGATAAAACCGTTATCGGAACCAAGGCCTTTTATCCACAATACGCCACAAGCCAGCTGCCTAGTGCCGGAAGTCTCTTGCCCTTCCCCGAGTGCCCAAGAGGAAGTAGGGTCCAGTCCGATATCACAACAAGGAGCCACTATTCCCGACATAAGACCTGAGATCACTGACGCCATTCCTCTCTCCCCACCCGACCAGTCCCCGTTGAATCAACATGAAGCAAACCGTCCAGCGCCCGCTCCATTACCCACCCCCAAGTCCCGTGTCGCCCCTAATTCTACCATCCCAAAGCGTTCAAGGCCCCTGAAACGTTGTCTTACAGCGATCCGCCGGTTTTTGCGCAGCGTCCGACGCAAGTTTTTCACTCCCTCCTAACTCCTTCTACAACATCCATCATGCCTATTGAAGTCTATATCGGGTTTTTCATAGCACCCGCCACATACATGGACACCTCCGGAGCCCGCCCCAAAAATCCTTATCCCTTCGGGAGTAGCATCCACAGGAACTCCCAGAAAGTGCTTCCCGGCCTGTACTGTATCTATTTTCCCCATGCGCTATTCGAGCAAGATCCGAAGTCCCAATTGTTATTCGGACAGGAATACACGCCGAGGATGCCGGTAACACCCTACTGGTCATACCATATACTGTTTCTTCACCATTTCTCTTCTCTTTTCTTAAGTTATCCTTCACATTCGAGGGGATACCTAGCCGAGTAAGCTGCCTTCTGTTTTCATGTATGGTAATATTTTCCTTTCCTTTTATTCTCCCTCTACCCATTGAACTCGTTCTAGGGCAGGAGTCTGTAGGTGGGGATATATCGCAAGGCTGGTGTTTAGAATGGATGTGAGTCGGTTGAGGTACTGGAGATCGACTACGGTTTCTTTTTCTTTTTCCCCCTTTCGAGAGAGCGTTCTTGCGATTATAGCTCAGATTCAGGGCATCGTGTCTCGCCATTCGTATAGAATTCCCAGATTTCATATGCAGCCATTTCAATTTGATAGATATATAGTATAGAACCGTGCCCGTCTCCCGAACTCTTGTATGCATGATATATTGGTAATAGAAATTCACATAAACTATACTATATACAGGGCCCCGAATGGTCCGACCGGTGAGGTCTTGGAGGCAGCACCGTTTAGTCGTCCCTCGTTGATGTCAATGGCTAGGCCTGGTTAGGTTAAGTAGTCCGGTCTGGTCAGGACCAGTCCCAGACCAGTCTGTCTGAAAGGATTGCATATGCGCAGTGTTCGCAACGGGGCAGTCCGTCCGTCCTGGGCCAGGACGAGGACGGACGACATTTCGTCGTCCCGTCCCGTCTTTTCCTGAACTTGCCCGACAAGTAAGAGCCAAGGACCAGGACGGACGACATTGTGTCGTCCCCCACTGCCCCCCACTGCCCCCCGCCGTCCCCCGCCGTCTTCCGCCGTCTTCCGCTGTTTTCCGATGTTTTCCGCCGTCCCCTGCCGTCCCCCACCGTCCCCGGCGGTCCTATGTAGTTACCTGCCGTCCCCTGGCAGAAGTTGTCTCAGGTCGTGGGGCTCGTCGTCCTTGCTAATGACGGCCGTCCTAAGAATTCAAGGACGAGGACGGACTACATTTTGCCGTCCCGTCTCGTCCGGGGGTCTTGGCAGTCCCCCCGCCGGGCCCTACGGGGGCCCCGGACGGCTGAGAACACTGCATATGCGAGGCTATGTTATGTGAGGGACAAAGATTGGTAAAGGTGCTTCCCCTGTCCTAAGCAGTGCAAATAGAGCCATGATCGCAAGCAACACAGGAAATTTAAAAAGATATTCTGGAAGCGGCAAGAGTGTAGAGCAGAGTGAGTATCCAGTGAGTGATGAAAATAATGCGTTCCAATCAAGAGAATCTTTATTTATAACAAATGAAACAGACCAGGAGGGGGTTCAACGAACAGGGGGCTAAGCCGAGACAACAGGAGAAGTGACTTAGTTAGCAACAATTTTGTTCGGCTAACCCCCCGGTTCGCTGACCCCCGCCTATGTTAGATGATAAATGAAAATTTTGATTTTAATAATCAGTTCAAGATATTATAGCAGATGGAATACCAGTGCGGGTAAATTGAAGCTGGGTACTGTCGGGGCCCTTGATGGACTCAGGGAAAGGAAAGTTGCGTAGCAACCGAGGAAACATCGTAGATGTTTGGGGTTGAACTCAGTAGTTGTGTACTAGATAAACTCGTATTTAAGGAGGGAAGAGGGTAGCGAGAGAGCGTCATCAACCCCATCCCCTTTTCATCAATCTTTATCATTGTTTTTGTTTGATTTTTATCTCGTTTGACCCCAGCTGTGGAATCGTGATAAGTGAACTGAATTTACCTCACTTCGGAAGTTCCTATTTCCAGAACGCCGGGAGTGGGAGAACCTTCCATAGTATGATACAAGGCTGGTGACAAAAATGATGAGCAGCGTAAGTGTTTTCCACCTAGAATAGCTATATCCACAACTTTCGAGCCACTGATTTAGTGAAGCAATTTGGGCTCAATCCTCACCCATTTGTGCAAAAATTCCCTAGATTTTACTTTCCAACCCTCTAAAACTCTGTATCTGAACTGGTCCAGTGAACAATAGTTGGTACATTGGTCTTGGCGCAATTTCTGAGTATTTTGTATGGGAAGTGTCAAGGCTTGGCGCTGTTTTCAACTTCAACTTACAATATTGCATGCCAAAGTGTCCAATAATTCTTTAATAATCTGTAATTGGCTGGAGAGATATTTGAAAAAATTCTAGACCAGAATATCAAATTTTGAAATTTTTTTTTCACACCCCTAGAATGTGTTGAATGGAAAGCGTGAAGTGGCATGGTTTACATGCCATTCTGCTCACCAGTAGAGGGATCCAGCACGGAAACCTAATCCCTGCGGAAAACGTCGTAACCACAGCAACAGCAATAAATTAGGAAAGGTGCAATACCAAGCCCTCACACTTGGCATTTTCTTCAAGGATCGTGAACACCCCTACCACCCACAGGTGGGTGGTAGGGATAGTGGATATCCTTGCAAGAAATGCAAAGATGTAAACAATAGCCAAGGCAAAATCTAAACCACAATGAGTATGGCGGCTACCATTTCCGCACACAATCCTTGAATACAAGAACAATTTAAGGTAGGCTATGTCTCGGGCTGGTGCCTCCTTGTTCTTCGGGCCATCATGGCATCCCATCTTAGTGCTGGAACTCGAAAATTTCCTCAAGTTCACAGCATGTCGGTCCTCTCATGCTTGGCGTTTTTGGCGGGGATAATATTTCCTGCTGGATCCCTCTAATAATTTTTGTCGTCAGCCTCGTACATAGAGCCCCCCTGTCTGCCAAGACTAGGCAACAGCCACCCCTGCAGAAACGTGACAACCTGCCGAAGCCAAGATCATGAAGCGCTATCGATTCCGTCTAAGTTATTCGCAGATTAGCAATAAAATTGCAAGTTGGAAAAGCCAAATTTCATCTCCAATAGTACCTTGCGCGGATAAAACCAGCTGGTCCTGGAAGTGAGCCGAGTTTCGTTCCGACATGTGTCCACCTTGCGCTTGGAAGACGATCAGCACTTGAATTCTCTCTCGTACTCGCGATTGCCTAGCGTTTGTAAAATAGACTTCTTGGGTACACAAGCCAAGGGCTGGGCTGACCCTCATGGTTTTGGTCGTATGGAAGAAAGCTAATTTTCCTGCTTCCTAACAATCTGGCTTATAAATGTATATCTCTACAGCACGAGATACTCTAATACCAGCCTGGTTGATATATATTAGGCAATAAGAACTGTAGACGCACCTCGCTGTGACGGATGGTCAAAATTCAAAGAATCCGACCGGGACAAGTGGATTATCCTAGACCGTAGACTAGGTTTTGGTGTAAAACAAGTTGGGAATTCAGAGAATTCTCTCGGGGGGAGCCGGGCGCGACTGTAAGGTGGAGTACCCGAGCAGTGTAGGTGGGTAGTAGGATTAAAAGAACGACGAACACTGCTTTTTAGATTTGGCAATGCGCTAGTCATTCAGATTCCGTTGAAGCGGCTGACAGTATTTAGAGATGTTGCCCAGCAACTGGAAAAAATATTATTTTCTTCGCTGATGTCCGTGGTGCCTGGGTGGGACAGAGACATTTCAATGCAAGCGAGAGGAGGGTGGCCACTGCAGCTCCCTCGGTTGATTTGTGGGCGGCTTTTCGTCTTGGCAAGGGAGTAATTGGATACAGGGATACGGGTAGCTGCACTGCTTACGGGTGGCTGGCAGGAGGGGGTGTTCTTTTTTTGGGTAGCAATCCACCAAGAAAAATCAACATCACTTTTCCTTCTGGAGACTCACTCGGCGCTTGAAAAACCTTAACCTTTCGTCTCCTCTCTCAGCTTTCCCCATACCTGCCGCAAAAAAGTTCCCTCCTACTTCCCACTACCCCCATCTTAAACTACGAAAGACACAATCTCCTCCACCACCGCGACTAAGAGCAACAAGAAGCGATAGAATAGGAAAGATGGGCTCCTCCGCATACCAAAACCCGACCATCAGTATAAACCAAAACGTGGGAAATGTCACAGAAAGTTATAATAGTGTGTACAATAATTGCGCAATATCGGATGAGAAGCGCCAGATTTTGGAGTGGTTGTCCCGCATGGCACCTCGGGATAGGCATCAGGTTGTGCGTGAGGGCCGGGTGAATGGATTAGGGAACTGGCTTCTTGGAACGAGCAAGTTCGAGAAATGGCATGTGAGCGAGGACCAGGCTGTCGATCCTGTGCTATTCTGTTACGGTGATCCAGGAGTGGGGAAGACGTATCTGAGGTGTGTAAAGTACTTCTGTTGAAATAACTGCACCGCGCAAAGTTAACTTAAGCGCGTGAACAAAAGCTCTCTTGTAATAGATACACTATGCAATGCGTTTGATGGGGAAAATGTAGTTGTGGCTTGCATCTACTGCGACTTCTATGAGCATAAGGAGCAATCCGCGACCGGTGTGTTAGCAGCTCTCTTGAAGCAACTTGTGGCAGGGGTACAAACAATCCCGGAAGAAATAACGAAGGCCTTTGAGCGAGCGAACAGAAAGGTCGATGGTCTGGCATTACTGCTCCCAGAAATCTACAAGATGTTCATCAAGTCTACTTCATCATTGCGACGGGGATTCATCTGCATTGACGCTTTAGATGAGTTTCCCACAAAACATCGACCTGAACTTTGGGACTCTTTACAGCGAATTGTCCGGACGTGTCCAAACATTCGACTATTTATTACCGGAAGGCCACACATTCGTGAAGAAGTGAAGAAATATTTCCCTGGATATCCCGATCTATCACCTATAAAGCCCACTGAGGAGGAGATTCGAGGATATGTTGCTATGAGGCTGAAAAAGGACCCAGAGTCGGATGCAATGGATCCGCAGCTGGAGGCCGATATTCTTAGAATTATTCCGGACAAAATCTCGGGAACGTATGCGAAATTCTTCCATGGTTAACCCGAGGTAATTAGCTAACATTGGCCCGTAGATTTCTTCTCGTTTCCCTAATTATGGACGCAATTCTCGAAGATGCGACAATTCATCAGAGAAGACAAACGCTCCACAAGATGACTAACGGTTTTGGTTTAGATGATGCATATCGCACGACATTGGATCGCATAAGGGAGCAGAGAGGGAATCGGGTGAGGCTAGGAATGGAATCACTGATGTGGATTTCATGCTCCGCACACCCGCTAAAAGCAGAAGAGCTCTGCCATGCATTGGCGGTGGAAGTAGGAACAACAGACCTCAGTATCGACAATTCCCCTTCGACACGAACCTTGTTGAGTTGCACATTAGGACTTGTCACAATTGATGAGCAATCATCAATAGTCCGTCTCGTGCATTTCACGCTTCAAGAGTATCTTGCAGCACACGGCAACTTGTTCGCCACCCCTCACTCCATGATGGCTGAGATATGCCTCACCTATCTATGCTTTCAGTCCGTCTGTGAAATTTCAACTGCTCCCGGTTCTATACCATCAACAATGCCATTTCTCCACTATTCCTCATGTTACTGGGGGTTCCACGCAAGGAAGGATGTAACGGAACGTGTCAAGCTGCTAGCACTAAAACATCTTAAACAGGGTGTGAACCACATATCAGCTCATATCCTCCTTAGCGAGAGGGCGGTGGACTTCTTGTCCCAGGAGGATCGTTACTACGGTAGACATCCCGACCTTCAGGGGTATACTGGACTACACTGCATCGCATATATGGGGATAGCCGAAATTGCAAATGCAATGGTGGACATGAAAGTATGGGACTTGAATCAGCGTGATTCCAAGGGCTCAACGCCATTATTATGGGCTGCTAAATACGGGAATTCCACGCTCGCGAGGCTTCTTCTTGAGAAAGAAGATGTCGATCCCACTTTGTCGGACGAGTGCCGCCTGACACCACTCACACATGCTGCGAAGGCTGGACATCTGGAAGTGTTCAAGCTACTTCTCCAGCGTGGGGATGTCAACCCTGATTCGTGGGATCGGCATGGCCGGACCCCCCTATCATATGCGGCAGAATCCGGACATGAGGATATAGTGAAGATACTCCTCGAGCGGGGGGATGTCAATCCCAATTTACTTTACCGAGCTGGCCTGACACCACTAGCATTTGCTGCCAGATCCGGGCATGTGGGCATAGTGAAGATGCTCTTGAAGCAAGGTGCGAATCCGGACTCACAGTGTAGGGGTGGCATGACACCACTATGGGGTGCTGCCAAATATGGACATGAGAGCGTAGTGAAGATACTTCTAGGGCGTGTAGATCTTAACCCCAATCGGCCGAATTGGGAACGACAGACACCGCTATCAGTTGCTGCCGAATATGGACATGAAGGCGTAGTGAAGATGCTCTTGGAGAGAGGGGATATCAATCCCGATTTGTCGGGTGGAGATGGCCGAACACCACTATCCATCGCTGCTAGATACGGACAAGAAAGGGTAGTAAAGATACTGCTGGAGCGACGAGATGTCAATCCCGATTCGCCGGATCGAGATGGCCGGGCACCGCTGTCATTTGCTGCCGAATCTGGACATGAAGGCATATTAAATACACTCTTGGGGAGAGGGGATGTCAACCCCGACTCGTCCGATGCAAGTGGCCAGAAACCGGTCAACTACGCAGAACGGTTTGGGCGTACTGGTGTGATGAGCCTGTTATCGGAACATAGACCTTCTCTCCGTAAACCATCACAAACCAGCGTGCCAACGCTGGAAATCCCTAGCCCCACCCCAAGTTCCCAAGAGGAAGTGGGGCCTAGTGCTGTATCACAACAAGAAGGCATTATTCCCAATATCACTCACGAGGTCACCGAAGTCACCCCCCTCTCTCCGCCATCCCAGTTCCCACCGAATCAACTCAATGCCCCACCTCCAACCTCGGTTCTTGCGCCCATCCCCGCATCCTACGCTGCCACCGATTCCGCCATCATAAAACCCTCCAAGCTCAGAAAACGTTGTATCACAGCGATCCGCAAGCTTTTACGCCGTATCAAGCGCAAGCTTTTCCTTTCTTCCTAACGCTTTCAAGAATACTTATTGTTCCTAGTAAATACTATCTCGGGCCTTTCCAGGCAATCGCCCCATCCAGACACCCATATCTCATCAACTCACGTCTTCGCACCTCTTCCACCACCTCAAGAATAGCAACGGCATCATCGCTTCGAAATCGCTTGCTAGCCTGCAATTTATCTATTTTCCCCGTGGGCTATTCGGCCGGGGTTCCGATTCCGCATTGTCATTCTAACAAGAATACACGCCATGGACATTTTGTGCGGGTAGCATCCTATTCATCATATCAGTTCTTCCTCTACTATTTCTTCTTTCTTGTCTTGTCTTTCACCTTCTTCCAGGTGATGTCTAGCGGGGTCAGTTACCCTGTGTTTCTGTGAATGATGGTGTTTTTCCTTCCTTATAGCTTCCTTCTATTTTCCCTCCCCCCATTGAGCTTATTTTAGAGCCGGAGGCTGTCGGTGGGGAGATATTGCATGCTTGGTGCTCGGGATGGCTGTGAGTTGGTTGGCATCCGGTGGCTTTGATAATGTTTTATTTTATTTTTCCGAAGACCGCTCATGCTGTTATATCTTAGACTCAGGGATTCTTGTTCTGTTATTTGTATATTACCAATATTGTTGGAAATCACCGGCTATCCCTGCGTGCCCAAGCATATTGTGTATTGTTACCTTTCCTATATCTCTTAGTTGCTAGTTACTAGTTCCTTTGTCAGTCATTATCAATCACAGAAGAGGGGCGAGTATACCTGGTTTGTATACGAGTATAAGAATTCGCAGACATGGCCTGAAATGCTCCGGGAGCAAAGCCAGGAGTGGGTCAGAACACAGTGCGTGTTGGGGAGCGATAGCGTCTCCGCAAGGATTCCCGCCAGCGAAGATGGGTGGTGAAGTTCTCTGTATTTAAACCCCCCGCTCCGCCATAGATATACGGATAAGCAAGGCTCTCCTCCGATCAATGTATACAAGTTCCCTCCTTGACTTCTTTGTCCTTCTCCCTCTGTTCACCGCGTACTTCTCCTATCCAGAGCTCATAACAACAAATATGACTTTTTAATCTGTATACAGTACCGCGCTCTGAGTTTTGAACCTCAATATTAAGTATGATTTATTGCTAATAGAAATTACCATAATTTGTGCTAGGGGTTGTTAGTGATAGACAGTGACCCCACGCTGCCAGTTGGGTCAGTCAGGTGCAAATCATAGATAGAGACCACAGGCGGCTACCAAAGCCAGTGGCGCCATGGAAACTGACAGTGTAGCACAGTACACAGAGTGTTCGTAGAGATATGGTCAATTTATGCCTCTATATTATTGTGGTGTTAGTCCCACTCAAAATTCCTAATACCACATGCCTTTTGTAGTGTATAGTGCTGTGATATTTTAGACTGCTATGCTTGAACATGAATTAAGCGCCGAAATCTGGCCCGATACTTGATATATTCAGTGTCCCCAACCGTCTGAGGCTCTACATAGCACAGCCGCGAGAGTCTTTAAAGCGCCGGACTGAAATGGACTGCCCCCAAGACCGACCCCGGGCTGCGAAATGCCCGGGCTCAGTGTTCTCAACGGTCCGGGGCCCCCGTAGGGCCCGACGGGGGGACTGCCAAGAGCCCTGGACCGGACGGGACGGCAAAATGCGGTCCACGCCCGTCCTAGAAACCTCAGGACGGCCGTCTTTGTGGCGGACGGCGGGCCCTGCAAGGTAAGACATTTTAGCGTGGGGGATGGCAGGGGACGGCAGGGGACGGCAGGGGACTGCGGGGGACTGCGGGGGACTGCGGGGGACTGCGGGGGACTCCGGGGGACTGCGGGGGACTGCGGGGGACTGCGGGGGACTGCGGGGGACTGCGAGTGACTGTGGGTTACTGCCGGTGACTACAGGGGACTATGAATCCTATCAACAGCATTTCATGACACCCTTCTCGAGCAAATACAGAAATTCATCTAATAAGATTAAAAGAAACCTGAGGCTATCTAGGAGAGATAAATAGGTGTAGAATATATCCCATAATATACCGCTAGGGCCAGGCATTGGGCATATCGCTTAATCCAGAAATCGTACCTACCTACCATCCTCTTATTGTAACGTTTCTTACTTCTCTTGCACCTGATCCAAGCTAGGAAAACATGTCGGATAAACACACGGAGCCTGCATCACAAGAAACCATCTAAGATTTATGAGAGAAGGCGTAAGATGAGAAAGAGTCGCGCCCGTTCTGAAAATGGTTCGGAGTATACAACTTCTGATGGAAAAACCTGGTGGCGTTGTGCTCCCCTTGCTCCTTTTTCCCTATCATACACTAGCACTCGGATTCATGCTATAAGAATAATAAGAATATTCCCCAGGCACTGAGGAAAGCTGGGATGACATAAGCAATCTTGCCCCGAGGCGAGATTTCTTACTAATTCAGGCGTGTTCCTTGGCATGAAACATGTTTCACGGTGGACGGCGGGGGACGGCGGGGCTTATAGTCCTTTGCACCGGGGCGCAGGGCAAGTTTTGAAAAAGACCGGACGGGACCGCTTAACGCCGTCCACCGCCGTCCGCCTTCAGGACGGACGGACTGCCCCGTTGAGAACACTGCCCGGGCTCTAGTCGTTAGCTGGGGCGTGTCTCTTTAGGGGGTGACAGTGTTTGTGGGACCACGGGTGAGACTGCAGGTAGTGCCAGGGGGCAGATGAGATGCGAAATAGCTGGGGACTGTTCGTATATGATTTCTTGGTCCTCTCAAATATGGTTTCTTTCTCCTCTCAAATTCTTCTTCTACGTCTTTGTATTCTTCTCAAGCAAGGTACAAATCTGGACTTCGTTTTACCTTCTTTATTATTTCTTTTGTTCTTATGTGTTTTCTTTCAATCCCTTTGTTCTTTGTTACGGAGACTTGGTAGAAGTGGAACCAAGTCATCTCACTATATAGCTTGTCTATATCGTTCCTGTCATTCAAAAAAGTAGTTTTGCGGTAATCTATTATCTTGACTCTTTTGCTATTATCACTTCTTCGTTTGAGTTCCATTCAAATATTACAACAGGGACAAACGGGGACAGAGTGAGTGATCTTTCGTGATTCCGGACCTAGCCATCCCTACTCTGCAATCTGGGAAAGCTAAGGGAATGAATGACTCAGGTAGGAATGTTAGGATATAGTAGGGGTCGCGAGATGCTGCTCGTCAGGCTCGTGAAATTGTTTCATTGTTCGTAAAGTTTTCGGGGATGCGCTCAGACTTCGAGAGTGTGCTTGGTACCTCCTCCCGAAGGAAAGCGGAAGAGCCGAAAGTGACAGTGAAAGAGTCGCATGTCTGCAGACTACCACACGTGTGAGTCTTTGTCTTCCCTTTGTTAGAACAGGAGTACAGTAAAGGGAAGGGGAGACATAGGCGGGCAAGAGCGGATATGTGTGGTGACCGATTAAAGGATAGGAGGACTTAGATCTGATCTATATAGACTACCGTATTTTCTGGTTAAACTCGTTTTCGCACTAGGATGTCAAAATAAGGTGTGAGTCAGGATTTTTCTCAAAGTAACCCTTTTCCGGGTTGGTTGTTTCCCTTAAATATGTGGCAAAAATCTCAAAGTTAACGCCCCACGGTAGATATCTATGAAAATACTATCCCTAAAGGCAACTCTCTACCCAAAGGAGCTCTCGTATTTCGCCACAGTTTCTTTTGACCTCTTAGCGTGGAAACGAGCTTAACCAGAAAATGCGGTATTGTACCTGGAAAAAATTAACCGAACACGAAAGATGCACTGCAACCAAACACTCCCCAGCACTCCGCAGTTCAACCCTACGTAAAGAAATTCCTCTAGCTTGGCCAGAACCAAGCCACCAGGTTAGCCTCTTTGAATTTAAGATATTAGGTCTCCTATTCTCTCCGGTTAGACCAAATATTCATTTTTACTTTTATTTTGGCTATCAGTGTGGGTTGGTGAAGTGGGGTTTTCATAACTGAATATTTTCTTCTTCGCTGATGTTCGGGTAATTTTGTCGACGCACAGCACTCATATCTTTATAGAAAGTTGGGTAATAGCGAAGAGAAGACGAGAACACACCACTCATCCATGGTCGTGCGCTAGCGATCCTGTTTTCTGTTGTGTTAACTCTTGGCGTCTCGTTTTGTTGTCGCTGTCCATCTGTTAATCCGTTCTATGCCTTTTGTTGGGGAATGAGTGTCAATAGGGGGATTTATCATAGCTGGTTCGGCAAAGGAGGCCTAGGTTTTAGGTGAACAAAGGGGATTTAACTGGTTAGGCAAGAGGGCCATTAGGGTAACGGGAGTGGGATAGTGCACCAGTCTGTGAAAGATTTAACAATACCGTAGCCCATTTACGTCATCTGGGCTTCAACCGCCCGGTTATCTATCATGTGTGAAATTTAAAATCACATTATTCCCAATTAGTCTCCAAACAAAAGATTTCATCCTCTCTTTTTCACTTCTACAAGTGTCAAAACTACATTCTTTTTTGCCAATTCTGCTTCAATAAATAGCCTAGGTATTTGACTTCAAATTACACCTCAGGTATCCATCACAGGACCATCCATAAATTTGTGAGAAGCATTTAAAGACAAGACAGCTTCTCGGAGGGTAAATACCCGCCTGGGGGTGACAGAAAATTCTTCGAGTATTCCCACTAAACTCTTTGCAGAGTTTGCCCGGCCCAGCGACCAATGCGCCGAACCAGCTAAATCCCCCTATTGGGTTTGTGTGCTGGATCCCTCTGCTCGAGTACTCGCACAGGGATGAAAAAATCGGAAAACGCTGCACATCAAAGCAGGGAACATGAGGATGATCGATGTGGCAACGGATGAAAAGCGATCAGGTTGCGAAACGTCTTAAAGCCCGGCTGTTGAACAAAGTGGTTTGCTATGCTGCTTCAGTACTCATCTTAGGTAGCTGTGCAGTAAATTGTCAAGATAAGACTACGGTATAGTGGAGTACCAGCATTGTCTTCCTAAACCATCATCCGGCTTTCTGATGTCTGCTAAGCCCCATTTTTTTCCAAAGTGCTTTCCCCTCAGCTTCACTCTCCGGACAATCTTGCTGATCTTTTTTTCCGATTTTTTGATCCCTGTGCGAGTATTTGAATGCGGGCGTGAGACGTGGGTGGCTAGCGCAGCTGCCGCATTATACTCGAATAGGGCAGCATCAGCAAGTTTAGGCAATTTGGTTGGCTGAGCCTCGGTCTGGATTTAAATAGTGGCTATTACTTGTGTGGATGGCTCGCTATCGCGTGGAATACGATCAATAAACCCCCGCACTTCTAAACAGCCCTATTTACACTTCTCCCAGGTCATGCCACCCGCCTAGGAGTTCAGGACCGTTTAGGTTAACGGAAAATAGCTTGTTTTCCTGCCACCTATGTCCCCTTTCGCAAACTCACTACTCTCATTCACCGATCGTGACAATTTTGTATGCCTTTGGGACGAGACATATCGGCGGTGGTCTGACTGGCTGGAGACAGCTAATGATCTAGTAGTAGGCCTCGAGAAGTTTTATCCGAAGCTTTTCGTTTGGTGCGCGAGCATCAGTTGCATGCATTACTTTGCATGAATCAGCCCCCGGCAGTAGTAAAACCGAGCTAGGTTTCCTTTAGCCATGTGTCCACCGTGCGATTGGAAGACGATCGGCATTTGAATTTTCTCTTGTACTCGTGATTGCCTGACGCTTGTAAAATGGACTGCTTGGGCACATAAGCTAGGGGCTGGTCTGACACTCAAGATTTTGATGGCATGCAAGAATGCAAATATTCGTCCTTCCTACGAGTAACAATGCAATTTATAAATGATATCTCTTCACAGCATGAGATACTCTAATACCAGCCTCTTTGATCAGTCGCACCCGGCTGTCAAGGATGGTCAAAATTAAAAGAATCTAGCAGGGATAAGTGGATTGTCTGAGCAGGGGAGGTTTTGGTGTAAAAAAAGGTCGGAATTGAGATAATTCCATCCGGCGCAGCAGGGAATCCTGTAGCGAGGGGTCCGTGACAACCTGGTGCGACCGTACCTCTAGAGTACTCGAGTAGAGATGTTGCCCGGCAACTGGGAAAAATGGGGTTTTTTCTTCGATGAGGGTCGTAGTACTCAGGCGGGATAGAGATACAAGTATTTCAATACGAGCAGGAGCAGGGGGCGGCGAGTGGAGCTTCTTCTTTTGGTTTAGGGGCATGCTTTGCGCCTTGGCAAGGGAATGATTGGATACAGGGATAGAAGAGGCTGCACTGCTTCATGGCTGCTGGCATGAGGAGCCGTGTTTTCGGTAGCAACACACCAAGAAAAAAGCAACTTCAATTTTCACTCTGGAGACTTGAGTCCAGCTCAATAGCGGGACTCCACTTCATAAGCCTTAGCCTTTCGTCTCCTCTCAGCTTTCCCCACGCCTGCCTCAAAAAATTCCCTTCTACTTCTCGTTACCCGCCATCTTGATCTACGAAAGACATCACCTTCTCCACCACCCTCGCTAATAGCAAGAATAAGGAAGATGGGATCCTCGGCATACCAAAACCCGACATTTAATATTAACCAAAACGTGGGAAATGTGACCGATAGTCATAATAATGTGTGGAATAATTGCACGATATCTGACGAGAAGCGCCACGTTCTGGAGTGGCTGTCCCCCATGGTGCCCCGGGAAAGGCATCAAGCCGTGAGAGATGGCAGGGTGGATGGAGTAGGGAACTGGCTTCTTGGGACGAACGAGTTTGAGAAATGGCATACGAGTGAGGATGAGGTTGTCAATCCTGTGTTATTCTGTTATGGAGATCCGGGAGTGGGGAAGACATATTTGAGGTGTGTAAAAGCAGCTCTCTAGGAATACAGATAATGCGTGAATCTAACTTAAGTGCCGAAACAAAAAGCTCCCTTGTGATAGATACGCTCTGTGATGTGTTCGATAGGGACAATGTAGTTGTGGCTTGCATCTACTGCGACTTCCATGCACATAAAGAACAAACCGCGACTGGCGTGTTAGCAGCTATCTTGAAGCAACTTGTTGCAGGGGTGGAACCAATCCCGGATGAGATAAAGGAGGCCTTTGACCGAGCGAAAAGAAAAGTTGATGGCAGGACGCTCCGACTCGCAGAAATCCGCACGATGCTCATCAAGTCGGCTTCATCATTGGGACGGGGATTTATCTGTATTGATGCTTTAGATGAGTTCTCCACAAAACACCGACCTGAACTTTGGGGTTCTTTACAGCAGATCGTTCGGGAGTGTCCAAACATTCGGCTATTCACTACCGGAAGGCCACATATTCGAGAAGAAGTGAAGAAATATTTCCCCAAATATCCGGATCTGTCCTCGGTAAAGCCTACTAAGCAGGATATTTTTGGATATGTTACTATGAGGTTGAAAAACGACCCGGAGCCGGATGCTATGGATCGGGAGCTGGAGGCAGATATTCTGAGAATTATTCCCGATAAGATTTCGGGGGCGTATGCAGAACCCGGCTATAATGAATCCGGGGTTATTAACTGACATTTGTTTCTAGATTTCTTCTGGTTTCCCTGATCATGGATGCAATTCTCGATGATGCGACAATACATCAGAGAAGACAAACGCTCCTGAAGATGACCGACGGCTTTGGTTTGGATGACGCATATAGCACAACATTGGATCGCATAAGGGAGCAGAGAGGGAATCGAGTCAGACTAGGAATGGAAGCGCTGATGTGGATTTCATGTTCCGAACGGCCGCTAAAAGCGGCAGAGCTCTGCGATGCATTAGCTGTAGAAGTAGGAACCGTGGACCTCAATGCCCACCATGCCCCCTCAATACGGACCTTGTTGAGTTGCACGTTAGGACTTATCACAATTGATGAGCAATCATCAATAGTCCGTCTCGTGCATTTCACCCTTCAAGAGTATCTTGCAGCACACGATAGCTTGTTCACCACACCCCACTCCATGATGGCTGAGATATGCCTCACCTATTTAAACTTTCAATCCGTCTGCAAACTTTCATCTACTCACGGTTCTATACCATCAAAAATGCCATTTCTTCACTATTCCTCATGCCACTGGGGATCACATGCCAGGAAGGATGTAACAGAACGTGTCAAGCTGCTAGCACTACAACTTCTTCAACAAGATGCGAACCACATATCAGCTCACATTCTCCTTAGCGAGAGGGCGGTTGACTTCTTGTCCTGGGAGGATCGTTACCATGGTAGGCATCCCGACCTTCAGGGGTATACTGGACTGCACTGCATCGCATATATGGGGATTGCCGAAATCGCGATTGCAATGGTAGATATGAAAGTATGGGACTTGAATCAGCGTGATTCCAAGGGCGCGACGCCATTCATCTGGGCTGTTAAGTATGGGAATTCTATGCTTGCGAAGCTGCTCTTTGAGCAAGGAGATTTCAATCCTACCTTATCGGACAAGGGAGGCCTAACACCACTGTCATATGCTGCCAGGTCTGGAGATGAGGGCATAGTAAAGATACTGCTTGAGCGAGGTGATGTCAGCTCTGATTCGCCATGTGGAGACGGCCGGACACCGCTATCATATGCTGCCCAATCTGGACATGATGGTATAGTGAAGATACTCCTGGAGCGAGCGGATGTCAATCCAGATTCGTCAGATAAATACGGCCAGACGCCACTATCATTTGCTGCCGAATCTGGACATGATGGTATAGTGAAGATACTCCTGGAGCGAGCAGATGTCAATCCAGATTCGTCAGATAAATACGGCCAGACGCCACTATCATTTGCTGCCGAATCTGGACATGATGGTATAGTGAAGATACTCCTGGAGCGAGCAGATGTCAATCCAGATTCGTCAGATAAATACGGCCAGACGCCACTATCATTTGCTGCCGAATCTGGACATGAGGGCATAGTGAAGATACTCCTGGAGCGAGCGGATGTCAATCCAGATTCGTCAGATAAATCTGGCCGGACGCCACTATCATATGCCGCCGAATCTGGACATGATGGTATAGTGAAATTACTACTAGAGCGAGCGGATGTCAATCCAGATTCGTCGGATGACTATGGCCGAACACCACTATCATATGCTGCCGAATCTGGACTTGATGGTATAGTGAAATTACTACTAGAGCGAGCGGATGTCAATCCAGATTCGTCGGATGTAAACGGCCGGACGCCGCTGGACCACGCACGAGACTTTGAGCGTACTGGTGTGATAAAACTGTTATCAGACCAGAGGCCCTCTCTTCACAAAACACCACATAATAGGGGTTTAATGCCGAAAGTATCTAGCCCCGCCCCGAGTGCCCAAGCGGAAGCAGAGTCCAGTCCTTTATCACAACATGCAGCTATTATTCCCGAGACAAGGCACGAGATCACTGACGCCACTCCTCTCTCCCCACCCGACCTGTCTCCATCAAACCAGCTTGAAACACTCCTTCCAGCATCCACTCCATCCCCCATCCCCCAACCGCATGCTGCCCCTGATTCCGCCATCTCCGGGCCCTCAAGGTCCTTAAAACGTTCTATTACAGAGATCCCCCATTCCTTGCGGCGCGTTAGGCAGAAGCTTTCCCCTCCCCCCTAAGTCCTTCTAGAACATCCGCCATTCTTATCGAAGGCTATATCGGGCTTTGCCTAGCAACCGTTAGATATCCAGGCACACCTCATGAGCGTACGCATTCACACCCCTATCACGAAAATTGTATCCACATGCACACTACAAATCCGCTTCCAGCCCTGTAAGATATATATCTATTTTACCAGAAGGCTATTCGTCTGGGATGCCAAGTCGGAATTGCCCCTCTAGCGAAAACACATCAAGAACATTTTGTACAGGTAACATCCTATTGGTCATATCACTCCTCGCTCCTCCACCATTTCTTCTCTCTTGTCTTGTGCTTCACCTGCTTCGCGGGGATGCCTTCATGAGTAAATTGGGTCCTGTTTCTGTGTATGATAGTGTTTTTTTTTTCCTTATGGCATTTCCGCTATTTTCCCTCTCCCCTCATTTGAGGTTATTTTGTTTTAGACCGGGGAGTCTATAGGTGGGGTATATTTCATGGCTGGTGTTCGGAGTGGCTCTGAGTTGGTTGGCGTGCGGTGGGGTCGGTCGTATTTTTTTCTTTTTCATATCCTTCTTAAAAGGGTCTTCTTGGTACGATAGCTTGGACTCAGGGCTTTTTGTCCTGCTATTTGTATATTAATTCGTTTACAGTATCGTGTTCCGACTTTTTAATCTTCAATATGCATGATATATTGTTAGTCGAAATTCACATAAACTATACCATTGGGCAAAATCTGTGGTGCTTAGCATGGCCATGATGGAAAAGAGATTGTCCGCGCGGCTCTGTTCCCGAGTACTCAAATAGGCTAGTGTTCAACACCTCAAATCGGCCTGAATGTTTCAGAGGTTTAGGGGATAGCTTCCTTCTATTTTCCCTCCCCTATTGCGCTTACTTTAGAGCCGGGGGCAGTAGGTGGGAATATATTGCATGATTGGTGTTTGGGATTGCTGTGAGTTGGTTGTCTTGTTATCCAGCGCTCACTTCGGATTCATCACCGCACCTCACAGTACGCTATTGGTGCCCATCTCTGATGTTAGAACATGCTAGAAGGATATCGGTGGCTTCACCGTTGAGTCTGGAACCCGGTGAAGCATCCGAGCAAGCCTTCCAATGGGTTGGGCCTTCGTTGGGTTAACCCGGGTCTTTCGTTGGGCTGGGCCGGGTTCATTGGGCTGGGCTCACTCAATAGCTTCCCTGGGCCGGGCCGGGCCCCCTCAGGCCCGGCCCGGGTCACCCAACGAACCCAATGAATGTTTCACCTCGATTTTTAGTTTTTGATCGTCCACATCTGTTCGTATCACCGGGGAAACGATAGTCCGAGCACCTTGCTCACTAGAACTACATTACCGGATGTAGTAAGGTCAAAGGCAAATGCTCTCCAAATGAAGATAGTGTGGAAAAAAGCGTACGACTTAAGGTGATTTGAGTGCTCTTGAACTCTCCCAGTATCTTAGTTTTACGGTCGGAAGTTTAGAATATATTTTGGGCGCCCCTTTCAAACACAGAATATTTCTTCCAACTCCCAGCATTCTCCTTTTTTTCTCGGTTTACTTACTCCATTACTTTTACTCCCCTGTGCGGATTCACATTCAAGAAAGATGAGTTTCTCTTCTAATACTGAGAGTTACCTCTCTAGTCCCCCAGCTACTAGTTGAAGAAAGTACCCCCTTCCCATACCATATACTTTTCTACTCATGATTTCAGTCATTCTCATTTCTCATTTTTCATTCCGTATCGCAATTGTTTAGTATTAATATATTCAGATTGATTCTGCTTACTCCACTTCTCCGGTGTTCAGCCCAATGGGTTCGTTGGGTTGGTTGGGTCAACCCGGGCTTTCCTTTGTTGGGGTGGGCCGGGTTGGGCTCAACATTCGCTGGGCTTGGGCCGGGTCGGGTCGGCCTTTTTTGAGCCCGGGTTAACCCATTGGAAGGCTTGCATCCGAGAAGGGGGGTAGAAAATGTAGGAAAGCGGTGAAGTAAAAAGGGGTAAGAAGGATGGCGTGAGAAGAGAAGGGAATGGCGTGATACTCCTGTATGAGTAGTTATGATTTTTTGTACTTAAGAGACCCGTTTACGCCCAACTGTTGAAGAGCAAGTCACCGAACATTGTCTGTCTTTACACTTTATTCTTCCCCACGCATACGATTGGTACATATATATCGCGATTTATAAGAGGTTGGCGTTCGCTGGGTTCAATAATGTTCTATATCTCTTTTTGAAAGAGTGTTTATGCTATTATGGCTTTGAATAAGGGAGTTTGGTCCTGTTACTTGTATATTCCCAATATGACATTTTAATCCGTTTACAGCACCGCGCTCCGACTTTTGAACTTGGATATGTATGATATATTTTTAATAGAAATTCATGTAATTCTATACTATAAACATGTTAGTCCTCTACAGTGATCCCACGCGACCAGCTCAGACATGGTTTTAAAAAGCCTGGCCCAGTCAGGTGGAAACCACAGATGGCTGTCAAAGCCCATGGCGCCTAGACAACCACCAGCGCTGTACCGTACACAGAGTGTTTGTAAAGATATGGTCACTTTATACCTCTACATTCTTGTTGTGTTAGCCGCACTCAAACTTCCAAATCTTACAAGCCTTCTCCAGTGTACAGAACTGTGATATGTTAGACCGCTATGCCCGAGCATGAATTAAGAATCGAAATCTGGCATGACAGTTGATATATCATGTGTCCCCAGCAGTCCGGGCTCCTACAGGGCCCTGCCGCGGGAGTGTCAAAAGCGCCGGACGGGGCTGGACCGCCTCTAGGATTGGCCCCGGGCTGCGGAACCCCCCGGGGTGTAATAGTTAGCTGGGAAAGCGGGCCCCTTTAGAGGGTGACAGTGTTTTTTGGGGGCAAGGATAAGACTGCAGATGATGACAGGTAGCAGCTAGGTAGGATGCGAAATAACTGGAGGACAAACAGAGACGGGATGAGTGATTTCTTGTTATTTCTGTTGAAAAACACGAAGGTTACATATCTTCAAGGCAACAACGGAACTGAAACTGGGAAAGCTATTAGATGAAGGGAATAGTGTCAGTAAACCCAAGCGTCCAGTCCGTCCGGATGACTGCCCAGGACGGACGGGCGGGCCCTCTAGGTGGCGCAATTCGCCGGACAACTCCGGGCGACGGGCGGTCCCTGCAGGTAATTGACGGGCCCTAAAGGTAATCCGCGGGCCCTATAGGTAATTGGCGAAGACTGCAGGTGACGGGCAAGGACTGCAGATACCGTTCGGGGGTTACCGATCCGTAGAGGGCTGTAGGGCCTTGTAGTCACCTTCTTGGACGGTAGTCTTTCCAAAAGGACGGACGCCCTTGCCCTACAGCTTGAGACAGATGCCCGGGACGCCCGGAACTGGAGCCCTGTAGGTGCCTACAGGGCGGACGGGATGCTTAGGGACACTGAATATTGAAGATAGTTTATTGATCAGGTAGTTGAATCAATGGTGCGCATGGTTGAAGTGTTAGCTCCAGCAGAGATGTTTGGGAGGTTCTAAGCAGGGTTCTAGGAGAGATCAGATGTTTAGGACTAAGGTTCGCTAAGAGATATAACAAGCGGGATGTTATACTATACCGATTGGGAAAAAGAGGGCAGTGTCAGAAGGATTCGGGATTGTGGTAAGAGAAGGAAATTTTGTAAGAGGATGGGACTAGTAAAGAGACGCAAGGGAGTAAGATCTGAGGAAATGGTCTGAAGGGGTGACTTTGGAGGAGCAGGAGGTTGAATGAAAAAAGGAGGGAATGGTTGGCGATGGAAGAAAGAGTTTTTATGCAGAGTCGAGCTAGTGTATATATATGACACTTCCGGATGACATAGAAATAATAAGGACCGCAAGACACTCTGTACCGAACATAGCCAAATTACAAGAATTTCGGCTTACCCATCCCTGCTCCGAAATCTGGGAAAAACCAATGGAGTGAATAACCCGGGTAAGAATGTTGGGATATAGTGGGGGTCGCGAGATGCTGCTCGTCGGGCTGGTGAAATTGTTTCATTGTTCGTATAGTTTTCGGGGATGCGCTCAGGCTTCGGGAATGTCCTTGATCCATCCGCGGGAAGGAGCGCGGAGGAGCCGGAAGGGATAGTGAAAGAGTCGCATATCTGGAGGCTACCATGAGTGTAAGCCTTTGTCTTTCCTTCGTTAAGACGGGAGCACAGAAAATGGGAGGGGAGGCGTAGGCGGGCAAGTGTGGATATGTGTGGTGATGGATTAAAGGACCGGAGGGCAACTTAGTTATGATTCATATACCCATGTTTTTATTATTTGTTGCGCGATAGCCAAGAGAGGGGAATAAGCGAGCCTCACCACTCACCAATGGTCTTACGCTAGCGATCGTATTTTTATTGCGAACTCTCGGCGTTTCATTTTATCTGTCGCTATCAATCCGTTAATCCGTTTAACAGTCTAATTTCTGAATATGCCTTCTGCTCGAGAATGAGTCTCCAGGTTTTATCCGCTGCTTACATTAATGGCATGTTTAGGCGCATTCTCCCATCCAAGGGATCATTATTGGGCTACTAACCGCATCCCAAACTCTATAGAATGGCGAGGCATCCATCGCTATGGGGCGCCAGAGGCAAATTGGTTTACGGACGATGGATAAATAGAGTCGTGTGTCGCCATGATAGATGTGTTCTAGTCGTATAATGGATATGACGGCGGGGGTGTTGGCATGAGGGCTTGAGGATATTAGAGAGTTTGCGCATGGGGAACTTGATTCAGGTTAGCAGAAAAAGGCCTCGGCGCAAGAATGAGTTTGTGTAATAGGTGCGGGTGGCTCGGTGGTCAGTAGCTGGGAGCTAGGGGAAGGGGTATAGTACTGAAAGCGAGCTGAGCTTTGTTCAGTCTTGTGTCCACCCAGCCATTGGAAGATGATCTGGACTTCAATTCTCTCTCGTGCTCGTAATTGCCTGAATATTGTAAAATAGACTGCCTTCCAAGCTCAGGGTTGGTCAGATGCTTAGGCCTTTATGAGTATGCATGAAAGCAAATTTTGATTCTCCCCACGAGTAACAAGCCAACTTATAAATGTTATCCCCCTATAGCATGAGATACTCAAGTCATGATTTTCTGGCATTTGTAAACATAACTGCTATTGCATATAGGCAAAGAATCGACCAGAGCCTCAGGATTTTACTGTTATGCAGTAGCAGTTGTGTTTACAAACGTCAGAAAATTACGAGTACTAGCCCGCTTGCTAACACATTAGGCAATACTAAGTGCAGTTGCACCTCGCGATCCCCGATGGCTAAATCCATGAATCTGGCCAGGGCAAGCGGATTATCCGGGACAGCAGGCTAGGTTTTGGTGTCGAAAAAAAGTTCAGAATTCGGGAAAGTTCATCCGGGACAACGGGTTGTTCGGTAGGGTGGAGTCCTGGGCAACCGGGTGAGATGGTACGGTACAGCACCCGAGCGTTGTACTATACCGTATCATAGGCGAGTAGCAAGGTTAAAAGAAAGATAAGCTCTTCTTTTTACATTTGACAATGCGCTAGTCATTCTAGTACTCGAGATAGCTCTGGGGCGGCCGACAGCGTTTAGAGATGTTGCCAGGCAACTGGATGCAATTTTCTTCGCCGATGGCCGCCATAGAGTAGGGTAGCAGTATCCCCTCCGTATGCCACGTGGGCATGGCTGCTCCTTCTCGTTTCCGAGATTTCCTTTGCTTGGCCCTGTGATTCCTTCACTTGATGTCTTACTCGTTCGATTTCGTGGGCAAGCCTCGCTTCGGCCCTCGGGAGCAGGAACCCCTCAACTCCCGGCATATCGTCTCTCTTCCGCTCACCCAATTACATTGGGGCCACCACTCTATTACTCCTTTTTCGCGTGGGAGTCCCATCTTATCCCCGTAGTGCCCAGCCGCATTCGCAAAATTCTCGTACCTTCGGGGTACCACTTAGCCATTGGAAACGCTTCGCCAACACTCTACTGGTAGTAAGTACTTTTATGATTTAGTACAACGAATTGTGATAAGAGCTTCCAGTGTCCATAGGTATATTTGAGAGAAAGTTGTTAAAGGGGCTATCTCCTGGACTGCTGAGACATTGCAAAATTTTGTGCCGCCCCTGTCAGTATCTAAGACACAGGTTAATAAGCGACTCTTGGTTTGTTACTACAAATTCGCAGATGTGCGAACTTCGGACCATAGCTAATATTAACTATGTGATCGTACCTATGCACATCATCGCTGGAGAGTACTGAGGCATCACATTAGTCATCTCTGTCTTATGATCTCCAAGCTCCTGAAAACTTTTTTTTTCCCCGACAGTCTGCCTGACGTGTTGGTGCGGCTAATGATCTGGCGGTGGGTTTCACGAGTTTTTACAGTAGTTCAAGCGAACCTTCTCGCTAGGTGCAAGAACCTTTAGCTGTGATACGGTAACCCGGATGGAAACGAGCTGAATATTGCTTGGTTGTGTTTCCACCTGTCCTTTTGAAAAATATCGGCGCTTTGATTCTTCCTCGCACTCATCGTTGCTTGTGGATTGTAAGATGGACTGCTTGCGCATACGGGCCAAGAATCGTTCAAAGCCTCAGGACATTGGCGGTAAGCAATACTCCGCAGTACTCAGTACAGCGCTAATGCGGGTTGCATAAACTACTCGCGATGTCGAAGCGTTTTAAAAAAAGACTGCTATTACATACCGCCCAAATCCAAGCAAAAAGGCCGAATTTTGGTGGTATGCAACAGCAGTCCCTTCTAAAAACGCTCCGACACCGCGAGTACGTATCCAGCCGGCATCTTATCACGCTGGGAACTCGGCCGGAGGTGACGCAGGAGTTAACCGATAGTTTAGCTACTATTCGACTATTAGGGGCAGTGGCCAACTTGAGATACTGGTAGAGGTATTCATAGCTAGAGTAGATCGCCAAACCAAATTATCGACACAAAGGAAATCCTTGACATTCACTTATGGAACTGTTGTTATGGGCTAGCTTTAGGGGCACTATGGATTTTGAAGAATAAACCCCAATTTTGAGAATTGACGCTATGGGAGTCATTCAAGATGTGGCGAAGGGGAGACGGTATCTAGAGTTAATTTCCCGGAACTGGGAGTCTTTCCTTCCGTTGATGGCAAAAATATCCTGGGAGTAAGGAGATGTTTTGACTACGAGCACAGAGGACAAGGTTGTGAGTGCCTCTTGTTGGTTCGATCGGTGGGTAAGTTTTTCGGCTTGGCAAGGAAATGATTCGATAGAGGAATAGGTTTTGGCATTCCAATCTCGCGGCCTGCACTGCAGGGGGAACTATGTTTCATTGGAAGCAGCACACCGGGAAAAAAGCAACTTGATTTTGGAGTTTTTGGCCCGGGACAGCACCAGTCCTCGCTTGGTGCTTGAAAAGCTTTAATCCTCCGCCTCCCGTCACCTTTGCCCAAACCTGCTTGAAAAAATCGCCTTCCAATCCTTGTTACCCCCCCCCTCTTAATCTACGAAAGACACCCACCACCGCCATTAATAGCAACAAGAAGAGCGATATACAGGTCAAGATGGGTTCTGCAGCATATCAAAAGCCGGCCGTTACTATAAACCAAAACGTTGGTAACGTGACGGATAGTTATAAGAATGTGTGGAATAACTGCGAGATATCGGTTTCGGACGAGAAGCGCCAGATCCTGGAGTGGTTGTCCCCTATGGCACCTCGGGAAAGGCACCAGGCGGTGCGTGATGGCCGGATGGAGGGAGTAGGGGACTGGCTTCTTGGGACGAGTGAGTTTGAGGAATGGCATGCGGGCGAGGATCGGGCAGTTAATCCTGTGTTATTCTGTTATGGAGATCCGGGAGTGGGGAAGACATATCTGAGGTGTGTAAAAGTAGCGCTTTTGGAGTACATGTGTAGTTCAAAACTAACTCGGGTCCGAAAATGAAAGCTCTCTTGTAATAGATACATTGTGCTATACTTTTCATGGGCACAGTGTGGCCGTGGCTTGTGTCTACTGTGACTTCCACGCTCATAAATCACAATCAGCGACTGGAGTGTTAGCAGCCCTCTTGAAGCAACTAGTTGCGGGGGTGGGATCAACCCAGGGAGAGATAAAGGAGGCTTTTGAACGCGGGCAGGGGAAGCTTGACGGCAGGACGCTCCGGCTGACTGAAATCCAGACAATACTCATCAAGTCCGTCACATCATTGCAGCGTGCATTCATTTGCATTGACGCTTTAGATGAGTTTCCCACAAAGCATCGCCCTGAACTTTGGGACTCTTTACAGCACATTTCCAGGGAGTGCCCAAACATTCGACTATTCGCTACAGGAAGGCCACATATTCGAGAGGAAGTGAAGAAATATTTCCCCGGATATCCCGATCTATCCCCTATAAGGCCTACCAAGCAGGACGTTCGTGAATATGTTGCTATAAGGTTGAAAAAGGACCCAGAGCCAGATGCAATGGATCCAGAGTTGGAAGCCGATATCCTTAGAATAATTCCAGACAAAATCTCGGGGGCGTATGTAAAATACTGCCATAGTGAATCAAAGGTTATTAGCTAACGTTAGTCTGTAGATTTCTTCTCGTTTCCCTAATTATGGACGCAATTCTCGAAGATGCGACAATACATCAGAGAAGACAAACGCTCCTGAAGATGACGAACGGCTTTGGTTTAGATGATGCATACAGCACAACATTGGATCGCATAAAGGAGCAGAGGGGGAATCGAGTGAAGCTCGGAATGGAAGCACTGATGTGGATTTCATGCTCCGAACGGCCACTAACGGTGGCAGAGCTCATCCATGTGTTGGCTGTGGAAGCCGGAACCACGGACCTCAATGCCCACAATATCCCGTCAATAAGGACCTTGTTGAGCTGCACATTGGGACTTGTGACGATCGATGAGCAAGCCTCAGCAGTCCGTCTCATGCATTTTACACTTCAAGAGTATCTTGCAGCACATGCGACCTTGTTCATCACACCCCACTCGATGATGGCCGACATATGCCTCACCTATTTAAACTTTCTCTCCGTCTGTGAACTTTCAACTACTCCCGGGTCTATACCATCAACGATGCCATTTCTCCACTATTCCTCATGTTACTGGGGATTTCATGCCAGGAAGGATGTAACAGAACGTGTCAAACTGCTAGCACTACAACTTCTTGAACGGGGCGCTAACCACATATCAGCTCACATCCTCCTTAGCGAGGAGACGGTGGACTTCTTGTCCTTCCAAGATCGTTGGGGTGGTAGGCAACCCGACCTTCACGGGTATACTGGACTACCCTGCGTCGCATATATGGGGGTTCCAGAAATCGCGATTGCTCTGGTGGACATGAAAGTATGGGACTTGAACGGGTGTGATCACAATGGTTCAACACCACTAATATGGGCTATTAAATATGGAAATTCCGCGGTTCCGAAGCTACTTCTTCAGCGGGGAGATGTAGATCCGACTTTACCTGATCGACTGGGTCTGACACCACTCACACATGCTGTGAAGGCCGGGGATCAGGACTTGGTCGAGCTGCTCCTACAGCACGGTAGTGTGACCCCCGATGAAGAGGATGTGAGGGGTTTGGGGCCACTATCATATGCTGCCAGATCTGGACATGAGAGTATATTGAAGATAATTCTGGAGCGAGGGGATGTCAAACGCGATTGGCCGAATAAATACGGCCGGACACCACTATCGTATGCTGCCGAATTTGGGCGTGAGGGAATAGTGAAGATACTCATGGAGCGAGAGGATGTCCGTTCGGATTCGTCAGACGTATTTGGCCGGACACCACTATCACGTGCTGCCGGATCCGGACGTGAGGGTGTATTGAAGATACTGCTGGAGCGAGCGGATGTCGATCCGGATTCGTCAGATGGGTACGGCCAGACACCACTATCGCATGCTGTCGAATCCGGACATGAGGGTGTAGTGAAGATACTCCTGGAGCGAGCGGATGTTAATCCGAATTCGTCGGATGAACGTGGCCGGACACCACTATCACATGCTGTCGAATCTGGGCGTGAGGGTATAGTGAAGATACTCCTGGAGCGAGCAGATGTTAATCTGAATTCGTGGGACATATTTGGCCGGACACCACTATTGCGTGCTGTCGAGTCTGCTGTCGAGTCTGGACGTGAGGGTGTATTGAAGATACTGCTGGAGCGAGCGGATGTCGATCCGAATTCGTCAGATGGGGATGGCCAGACACCACTATTACATGCTGTCGAATCTGGACATGAGGGTGTATTGAAGATACTCCTGGAGCGAGCGGATGTTAATCCGAATTCGTCAGATGAACGCGGCCAGACGCCACTATCACACGCTGCTGAATCTAGACATGAGGCCATAGTGAAGATACTCCTCGCACGAGCGGATGTTGATACGAATTCGGCTAGTAAAAATGGCAGGACACCACTATCATATGCTGCTAGATCTGGACATGAGGGCGTAGTGAATATACTCCTGTGGCGGGGGGATGCCAATTCGGATTTGCCGGATGAATTCGGCCGGACACCACTATCATATGCTGCCGGATCTGGACATGAGAGTATATCGAAGATACTTCTGGAGCGAGGGGATGTCAAACGGGATTTTCCGAATAAATACGGCAGGACACCACTATTGTTGGATGGGTGGACGTGGTGGATGTGAGAGAACTTGTTCTATTCTCAGATGCGCGCCGCTGCTAACTAAATAGGACTAACAAACATGTGTGCGCAACTAGTGGTTTACCCTCAACGCCGTCC